>Ga0187894_10003666_pt1 | contig 16962 bp, 15 predicted proteins | sample GBC1701081metaG_FD_136650 | JGI IMG/M metagenome (GOLD analysis project Ga0187894, IMG submission 136650) | White microbial mat communities from a lava cave in the Kipuka Kanohina Cave System on the Island of Hawaii, USA - GBC170108-1 metaG ...
CGCGATTGGTCGAGCCGTCGCAATCGCCGATCTCCGATTTCAGCATTACCGAAACGACGACCACAAAATTGCGCGAACCTGTTTCCGCGCCTTCGCCCCGAGATACCAATTGAAAGGCAACTGGCAGCAAAAGCATTTGAAATATATCTGCCAAAATCAACTCCGCCAAAACCAATATTAGGAGGACATTGTTTATGTTCTGCACCCGCTGTGGGGCTAACAACCTCGATACCGACCAATTCTGCCGATCCTGTAGTGCGCCGCTAGTAAAACCTAGCAGCGCGCGTGGCGAAGGCGCGTCTTCAGGGGCGCCTCAGCAACCCTATCCATATTCGACGCCCGGCCCCAGTCAGCAACAGCAACCGCCACAGGGCTATACTCCTTATCCTGGGTATCAGGGATATCCACCATCGCAATACGGCTATGCCAATCAGGTGTCCAGGCAACAGGGTGGCGCCAGTGGCCGCGCAATCGCCGCGTTGGTAGTGAGCATCGTCTCGCTTGTAATGTGTTGCTGGCCGGCGGGCATTGTTGGGATTGTATTGGGGAAGATGGAAATGAACGCGATTCAGGAAGGACGCGCTCCGCAGTCTGGCGAATCAATGGCGAAAGTCGGATTCTATTTGGGGATCGCGGCCGTCGCCGTCTCTCTACTGTTCACTGCCCTCTACTTTCTAGGCGCTCTTGCGAGCCTTGCTAGCGGTAGCTATTGATGGTTATGCGGCGGTCTTCAACGTTACAATATCCGCTTCAGGCTCCTGAAGATTGCCGCTCGCAATTTAGCCGCCGAGACCGGGTTCAATATTTACTGGTTTCCGGTTCGGCAGCCGCCTTACTACTTATCGCGCGTCTCTTGCAACCATCGGCGGATGGATTCGGCACTCACCGGCAACTGGGGCTGCCACCCTGCGCGTTTCTGCATTTCACTGGCATTCCATGTCCTAGTTGTGGGTTGACGACTAGCGTCGCTCACGCGGCGCGGTTGCATCTTTACGAATCGGTCATCACACAACCGTTCGGCGTTGTTGTTTTCATTTCTGCGGTTATGAGCATTCCGCTTTCGATCTATTTCATTCACCGGCGTGTTTCCTGGTCGAAACTCACCAGCCTGCGCGGTAGGAATTTCGCGGTCTACCTGATGATCGCGCTTTTCATTCTTAGCTGGCTATACAAAATAGCGGTGATGAAAGGCCTGCTCGCGTACGGCTAGCAAGTTGGCCGTCCTTCCTCTACAATCCGCCTTCGCCAACCGGTGTATCGAAATTAACAACGGAGAAATCGAACTATGAAGCTGGCCTTCGCTTCCTTGAGCCTGCTGTTATTGGGCGCCAACACTTCTACAATTATGCCAAGCATGCAGAACGATCAATTGAAATCGCGCGCAGAGTTGACCAATTATGAAGAGACCAGCCGTTACGAAGACGTGATGCGATTCATTGGCGAGTTACAGAAACGCAGTGACAAATTGCGGGTCGAATCTTTCGGCAAAACCGAAGAAGGTCGCGACCTGCCGCTGATGATCTTCGCTGATCCGCCGGTCGCGCGGCCGCGGGAGGCGCGCGCTTTAAACAAGCCGGTCGTCTTCATTCAGGCCAATATTCATGCGGGTGAGGTCGAAGGCAAGGAAGCGGTGTTGCATCTGGCCCGGCGCATTGCGACCGGCGATCTGCGCTCGCTGCTCGGCAACATCATCATCCTGATCGCTCCGATATACAACGCTGATGGCAACGAGAAGATTAGCTTGAATAACCGCGTTGCGCAGAATGGCCCTATAGGAGGCGTCGGTGTGCGCGAAAACGCGAAGGGCTACGACCTCAACCGCGATTACATGAAGCTTGAGACGGCGGAAGCCAACGCGCTCGTCGGATTGTTCAACCGCTGGGACCCGCACCTGACGGTTGATCTGCACACGACCAACGGTTCGTATCATGGCTATCACCTGACTTATGCGCCAGCGCTCAATCCCAACGCCGATGCGCGATTGATCGCGTTCGAGCGGAACAAGATGCTGCCTGTGATCACGCGCGCGCTGCTCAAGACCCACAAGTTCCGAACCTACTACTACGGCAATTTTGCGACCAAGGAACGAATGAACCGCGAGATGAACTCGTTTGAAATGCAGCGATCAGGGAGTGAGGCTCAGCCGGCAGATAAACCTGAAACGAAAGTATGGCGCACGTTCGACCACCGCCCGAGATTCGGCAATAACTACTGTGGTTTGCGAAACCGTCTGACGATTCTCTCGGAAGCTTACAGCTATCTCGATTTCAAAGGCCGCGTCGCAGTGACTGAGGCTTTCGTCGAAGAGATTTTTAAATACTCGGCTCTACACGCGGACGAGATCACGGCGTTGGTCAAGCGCGTTGATGATGAGGCGGTTCGTGGGCGCGCCGCGCAACAAGGTGTGGAGTTTGAATTGAAAGCTCAGGACAAGCCAGTTGACATCCTGGTTGGCGAAGTCGAGAAGATCAAGAATCCACGATCAGGCAAAATGATGACGGCAATGATTGAAAACAAGTTCACGCCGACGTCTATGCTCGATTACGGACTGTTCGCCGCGACGAAGAGCGCCGCCGTCCCGCGCGCCTACCTCTTCCGTAACGAAGAGGGGATGAACAACGTGGTCGCCAAACTCCTCGCGCACGGCATCGCGGTTGAGGAATTGACTGAACCTCTAACAATCGAAGTCGAAAGCTTCGTGATCGACGACGTGAAGAAGGCCGCGCGCGCTTTTCAAGGCCACGCTGAGGTCAAACTCAAAGGACGTACGCAAAAAGAGACAGTTCAATTCCCTGCCAGCTCAATTCTGGTTCGAACATCTCAACCTTCCGCGTCGCTGATCTTCTACTTGCTCGAAGCGGAAAGCGACGACGGATTTGTGAACTGGAACTTTCTCGACGCTTACCTGGAGAAAGGGAAGACCTATCCGATTTATAAACTGACAGGCGAAATAAAAGCGCCAAGCAGATTGAAGTGACGCGTCATTTCAATCAAGTGAAATCTTATGGCCGGCAGAGCGCTTATCAAAGACGCAACAATTATCACGCTCGACGATGCGAACCGCATTTTCGAGGGCAGCGTCGCGATTGATCAAGGACGCATCGTGGCGGTCGAGCCTTCAGCGACCGCAAATTTTAAATTTTCCTTTGACGATGTGATTGACGGACGCGGATGCGCGCTCCTACCTGGCTTTATTCAAACTCACATTCATCTCTGCCAAACGTTGTTTCGAGGCGCGGCCGACGACCTGGAGTTGATTGATTGGCTGAAACAACGCGTCTGGCCGATGGAAGCCGCGCACACTCCAGAATCGCTCTACGCGTCGGCGCGGCTGGGCATCGCCGAGTTGATCAAGGGCGGGACAACATGCGCCCTAACGATGGAAACGGTCAATCATACTGAGTCCGTCTTCCGCGCGGTCGAAGAATCCGGGTTTCGAGCAACGGTCGGAAAATGCATGATGGATCAGGGCAACGGCGTTCCCGAAGCTTTGAGCGAAGAGACCGAAGAGTCAATCTCCGAATCGCTCGAACTGCTCAAACGGTGGGATGGCCGGGCCGATGGTCGTATTCGTTACTGCTTTGCCCCGAGATTCGCGGTCAGTTGCACGCGCGAATTGCTCGAACGAGTAGCCAGGCTTTCGAGCGAGCTTGGCGTAATGGTTCATACTCACGCTTCGGAAAATCGCGACGAGATCGCGATGGTCGAACGTGCGACAGGGAAGCGCAATATCGAATACCTGCGCGATGTCGGATTGACCGCGCCTCACGTGGTGCTGGCGCATTGCATTCACCTCGATGATGTCGAGATGGGGATTTTACGCGCGACCGGCGCCAATGTCGCGCACTGCCCTTCATCGAACCTCAAACTCGCGTCTGGCATCGCTCGTGTGGCCGAGATGCTTGATCGTGGCGTTTCGGTCTCGCTTGGCGCGGATGGCGCTCCGTGCAACAACCGCCTCGATATGTTCACAGAGATGCGCACAGCGGCGTTGCTGCAAAAAGTCCTGCATGGTTCGCGCGTGTTGCCGGCGCAGACCGCGTTGCGGTTGGCGACGACGGGCGGCGCGCAAGCGTTGGGATTGGCCGATCAAATTGGCAGCGTCGAAGTCGGCAAACGCGCCGATCTTCAATTGATCAATCTCAACCGGTTGCATGCCACGCCTCAACCTGATCCTGTTTCGACGGTTGTTTATGCGGCGGAAGCAAGCGATGTGGAGGCGGTAATCATTGATGGGCAGATCGTGATGCGGGCTGGAGAATTGCTTACGTTGAACGAACAAGATGTAATTACTGAGGCGCGTGACCAATCGCGGCGGCTCGCGCAGAGAGTCGCCAGCGCAAATCAATCGTAGGTGAATCGTCATGACCATCGGGCAAAATGTTTTACGAAAAGAAGGATACGAAAAACTGACTGGCGCGGCGCGCTACGTTGATGACATTGCGCTCGAAGGTATGCTTTACGGCAAGACCGTTCGCAGCCGCATTGCGCGAGGACGAATCAAGACGATCACCTTCGATCCTGATTACGACTGGTCGCGTGTGGTGATTGCTGATTACCGGGACATTCCCGGAGACAACTACGTCGCGCTGATCGAAAACGATCAACCGCTGCTCGCCGAAACGGAAATTCGCCATTGCGAAGAGCCGATCCTGCTGATAGCCGCCGAAAGCAAACACGAAGCGGAGATCGCTGCGCGACGCGTCAATATTGAATATGAAGAATCGCCGCCGTTGCTGACGATTGAAGAAGCTTTAAACTGCGACGAGATCATTCACAGTTCGGACAATATATTCAAAAGTTTTCTGATCGCGCGCGGTGATGTTGACGAAGGCTTCAAACAAGCCGATCACATCGTCACCGGCGAATACCGCGTGCCGCATCAGGAGCAGTTATACATCGAAACTCAGGGGATGATCGCGATTTCGGCGAAAAATTCGATGACGGTGATGGGTTCGATGCAATGTCCGTACTACGTCCACAAAGCGGTCAAACAACTCTTCGATCTGAGCGATGAACAGGTGATTGTGATTCAGACGACCACTGGCGGCGGTTTTGGCGGCAAAGAAGAGTACCCGTCGATGATCGCTGCGCACGCGGCGTTGCTGGCGCGCAAAGCGCAACGTCCGGTCAAGATGATCTACGACCGCGCAGAAGACATTGCTGCAACGCCGAAAAGGCATCCGGGAATCATTCGCCATCGCACGGGAGTGATGAGCGACGGCCGCCTTGTGGCGAGTGAGATTGACATATTGTTCGACGGCGGCGCTTATGTCACGCTCTCATCCGTGGTGCTCTCGCGCGGGGCGATTCATTCACAAGGGCCGTACAAATGTGACAACGTCCGCATCACTGCTCGCGCTGTTGCGACGAACACTCCACCCAATGGCGCATTCCGCGGGTTCGGCGCGCCGCAAGTCACATTCGCTTATGAAATGCAGATGGAAAAGATCGCGGCGGAACTTAGCATTGACCCGCTCGAACTGCGCCGCATCAACATGCTGCGCGAAGGCGATATTACGGCGACGGGGCAGAGACTGACTTGGAGCGTAGGTTCGGAAGAGGTACTGAACGTCGCAGTCGAGCGTTCCGGTTTTATCGAGAAGAGGCGAATAATTTCGCAAAACAACAACGGATCGAAGCGCCGGGGCATTGGTCTTTCGTTCTTCTTCCATGGCGCGGGCTTCACTGGCAGCGGCGAAGCGAAAATGAAAGCTCGGGCTGGCGTGGAGATTACGCCTGAAGGTCGCGCGCGCATCCTCTCAGGCTCGACAGAAATTGGGCAAGGCACGCGCACGATCTTTTGTCAGATCGTGGCTGATGAACTGGGCATAAGCTACGACGATGTTGAGATCGAAGAGCCAGATACGTCGCGAGTGCCCGACAGCGGCCCTACGGTAGCATCTCGAACTTGCATGGTTGTCGGTCGGGTCGTTCAGCTTGCGGCGCGTGAGGTAGGAGAGAAACTGCTTCAATTCGTCGCTGAACGTTTCGGCAAAGCCGGTGTGAGATTGATTGAAGGTTGGTTCACAGCCGACGAAAGGCGGCTTGCGAGCTTTGACGAGACCGCCCGCGAGTACATCAACTTGCACGGCGAATTGCGGGCTTATGCGCGTTACGCAAATCCGCCCGGCATCGAATGGGACGATGATACTTACACGGGCGACGCCTATCCCGTCTTCTCGTACGGGGCCGACGTCGCCGAGGTTGAAGTAGATGTGGACACATGCGAAGTGACAACGCTCAAGATCACAACCGCGCAGGACATCGGACGTGCGATTCATCCAGTGCTGGCGGCAGGCCAGATCGAAGGCGGGACGCTGCAGGCCGTCGGCTACGGATTGTTAGAAGATCTGGTTTGGGATCGCGGGCGCGTCGTGAATAACCGCCTGACAAATTACATCATCCCGACATCACTCGACGCGCCTGAGATGGAGACGATTATAGTTGAGAAGGAATACCCATACGGCCCGTTTGGCGCGAAAGGTGTGGGCGAATTGCCTATGGATGGAGCGGCTCCCGCGATCGCGGCGGCAATCTTCAATGCGACCGGCGCATTCATGACAGAAATTCCAATCACGCCCGAACGATTGTTAGTGGCGTTGGAAAATATGTCCGCGCCGCGAGCGAGCGAGAACACTGATCAGCAATGAAGATAATTTTTCAAATCAATGGCGCTGCACGCGAGATTGATGCGCCTCCAATGAAGCGGCTGCTCGACGTATTGAGAGAGGACCTGCGGTTGACCGGCGCAAAAGAAGGTTGCGGCGAAGGCGAGTGCGGGGCTTGCTCTGTGATCGTTGATGGCGAAGTCATCAATTCGTGTCTCGCGCCGATTTGCCAGATGCAAGGCGCCGATATCCTCACCGTTGAAGGACTATCGCATGATGGCCGGCTCGATTTGTTGCAACAGGCGTTTTGGGAATGCGGCGCAGCGCAATGCGGGATCTGTACGCCAGGCATGCTTATCTCAGCCCATTCTTTGCTCGACGCCAACCAGCAGCCAACGCATGACGAAATCAAGGAGGCGATTGCAGGAAATTTGTGCCGCTGTACAGGCTATATCAGGATCATTGACGCAATTGAGCGCGCGGCTGAGACTGGCCAAACAGTGCCGCGCGCGTAAGCAATCGGTCGTACGCGGGAGCCACCGCTATACGCTCATGGCGTATATGCTAGCTTTTATAAAGCACTTTTTTAAAAATTGTCAGAGATCTAATCCTATGGTTAACGATCCCACAGCCTTTTCGCCAACCAACCTTGATGAAGCATACAGACTTCTGGCTGAGCGCGGTCCTGGCGCAAAGATTATCGCCGGCGGCACGGACCTGATGGTTTTGATAAATGGGCGCTTGCTCGACACCACAGAGTTCATTGACATCTGGCGTTTGAATGAACTGCGCGGCGTCAGCGATGAAGGCGAAACAATCCGCATTGGCGCGCTGACCACCTATACGCAACTGATAAAATCTCCCCTGGTTCAACAGTACATCCCTGCCTTAGCCGAGGCTTCACGAACCATAGGCGCAATTCAAATTCAAAATCGCGGCACCATCGGCGGCAACGTCATCAATGCCTCACCTGCCGGCGACAGTCTGCCTGTGCTGGCGGCTTTCGAGGCAGAGGTTGAGATTGGAAGTGTTCGCGGTGTTAGGAGGGTCGGCTTCAATTACTTCTATACCGGCTACCGTAAAACCGTGATGGAACCCGATGAGATTGTGCTCGCGGTAAGATCACCGAAACTGAAACCGGACGAACGGTCTTTCTTCTTCAAGGTTGGCGCGCGCCGTGCGCAAGCTATTTCAAAAGTGGTGATAGCAGTCAAAGTCGGAACAATTGGCGCTGTGATTAATTCCATCAATATTGGCCTGGGGAGTGTGGCTCCGACAGTGATACGCGCGATTGAGACCGAGTCATTACTGACCAACACAACTCTTGACGCAACGATCATTGAACAGGCCCAAAGAACAATTTCTCGCGAAGTTGCGCCAATCACCGATGTGCGCTCCACGGAACACTATCGCCGCACGGTCACGGGGAGCGTGCTCGCCAAAATTCTCCGCCAATTGATGTGAGTGAAAGCTGAAGCGGGTAAGTAGAAGGCTAAAAGGGAAGTCTGATGTCTCAAAGCTGTGAGTACGCGTCGAAAGCTGATGGGAGATAAACCACAATTGCCAGGGAGCAAAACGTTCACAACCGATGGCTTGATTATTTCACGGGGCCTTCTCCCAGCAGCAACGAGCGCAAATGAATAGATTCAACAATTATATCGCATCCGCCATCTTCAGATTTTTGGTGTCTGTCAATGGCTTCTGCTCCATCTTGGCGAAATCCTTTGTCACATTGTTCTTGTTATCGAGCATATGGCACTTTCCGTCGAAAACAGCGCCGTGTTCAATGATCAAAGCCGGGGTATAGATGTCACCATAAACCCGTCCGGTCGAATGAATCTTCACGCTGTTTTTCGCCGTTATTGTGCCTTCCACGATTCCGCTGACTTCAACAATTCCGGCCTGGACCGTAGCTTTGACGCGGCCCCTCTCCATGATAAGCAGACTGCCCGAATCTGAGACGATAGTCCCGGATATATTGGCGTCCACACGCATAATCTCCGAAAACCTGATTTCACCGGTAATTTCAGTGCCTTCACCCAAGAAGCTGCGGAGATCTGTTGGCGCGTCGTTGCTGCTGACGTAAGACGGTTTGTTGCTGCCGAACTTCATAAATGAGCCTCCATTGATAAGTATTGTTCTGGAAACTGACGAAATGTGTAATAGGGCCTATCTGCCAGTAGTGGTAGTAATCTGGAAATTCAGATAGTTTTACGCGGGGGAAGGATTACGGGTCTGACTTCCGCATGATGATTGAGTAGATTCTGTCTAGCTCGCTGGTCGAACTGAAATCAATCTCAATCCTGCCTCCGTTGTGGCCGAGATGAATTCGCACCTGGGTCCCGAGAAATCTCTTCATCTTCAACTCGGCGGCGCGGATGTTAGCATCATTGCTTGATGGTGTCGAGCTTTCCTTGAGCGGTTGAGAGGAAGTGGCCCGTTTCACTGCCTGTTCTGTTTGTCGAACCGATAACTTCTTCTGGGTCACATCATTGGCCAGTCTTCTTATCTGATCTTTGGTGTCCAATCCCAACAATGCCCGCGCATGGCCCATAGAGATCAGGTCATCCTCCAGCATTCTCTGAACATCTTCAGGCAGCTTCAGCAGCCTCAGGTAATTGGCAATTGAAGATCTGTCTTTCCCGACTTGTTGCGCTACCTCATCCTGAGTCAAACCTAAATTATGTATGAGCCGTTGATACGCCGAAGCTTCTTCAATTGGGTTGAGTTCCTGTCTTTGGATGTTTTCGATCAATGCCAGTTCGAGCAACTTCGAATCAGGAATGCTGCGTATGACAGCGTTTACTCTGCGCAATCCTGCGAGTTGAGCTGCGCGCCACCGGCGCTCACCAGCCACAATTTGATACCGTCCATTTGTGACTCGCCGGAGCAAAAGTGGCTGAACCAGGCCGTTGGTTCTGATGGATTGAGCAAGCTCGTTGAGCTTGTCCTCGTTGAATCGCACCCTTGGTTGATCCGGATTGGGATCAATCAGATCAATATCCACCTCCAGCAGTTCTTCACCCTGCGCTGCTGAATCAGAGAGCAGGGCGCTCAAACCTCTCCCTAACGCTCTTCTTGTCATGTTCCAACACCTCTTTGGCTAAGTTTAAGTAGCTTTCAGCGCCGCGAGATTTAATGTCGTAAAGAATAATCGGCTTGCCATGACTCGGAGCCTCAGCCAGCCGAATGTTACGGGGAATTACCGTTTGAAAGACCTGCGCCCCAAGAAAATCCCTTAGGTCCGAAACGACCTGATTGGAGAGATTCGTTCTTTCATCAAACATGGTCAGTAGGAATCCTTCAACCGCCAGATTCGGATTGAGGTTTCTGCGAATCCTCACCAATGTGTCCCATAGATCAGTCACCCCTTCTAGCGCAAAGTACTCACATTGAATCGGGACAATTATTGAGTCTGCGGCTGCAAGAGCATTCAGAGTTAACAGGCCTAAGCTGGGCGGGCAATCAACAATGATATATTCAAATCTATCACGTTGATTCTCGATGGCCTTCTTCAAATAGAATTCCCGTTCTTGCGCATCAATTAACTCTACTTCTGCGCCAGCAAGATTACGGTCCGAAGGAGCGAGTTTGAGATGCTCCAGTTCAGTGGTGAGAAATATATTGGTGACAGGTTCATCCATAACCATTGAATGGTAGATACTACGCTTGAATGATCCCTTTTTTATCCCTACACCACTTGTCGCATTCGCTTGTGGATCCATGTCGATCATCAACGTCGAAATATCAGCGGCCGCAAGACAAGCAGAGAGATTAATAGCGGTGGTTGTCTTCCCGACCCCACCCTTTTGATTGGAGATCGCAATGATTTTTCCCATATGTACCTGCCAAAGGCGCGATGAAGTGAGAGCTAGATAGCGCCGCGCAAATTATCACATCTGAAATGCCAAGTAAAAGCGCGGGAGGGTGTTTCACGTGGAACGGAAGGAAGTGAGCTATGGGGAAGGAAAATACATTTTTACTACGTTTCACGTGGAACGAAAGATATTTATTACATATCTACGATTAGAACCTGGGATCAGCAAGCTTTCCATTTGTTGCTGATCGCTTAGAAATCCCAGCGCCTTTTCTTCGAGGTTCTTAGCGCCAAAGATCAAAATCTGTGATGTTGTCGATCCCAATCTTACGATCTCAGGGATCATCTTTTCCATCCTCTCAATTGCCCGGACTGTCAAACAGGATTCTTCGGAAATACTCTTGATAGCCTCAAATCTGGATTCAATGACTATTACATTGCTCAAGCGCATATCTCTCACTGTCTCTTCTAAGAAGAGAACCTTGTTGCGGCTGACTTCAACCAGATGAACGACCAAGTGAGGTCGCAAGACAGCTATCACCATTCCTGGGACGCCCAGACCCGATCCTAAATCCCAAACCTGGTTCACAGGGGGAAGAATCAATGATTCGGAGAATGCCGATTCCAAGATATGCCTTTCAAAGAAATCCAGAGGCTGAGTCAGAGTTGTCAGGTGAAGACGGTTGTTCCACTTCAACACCAGTTCATAATGCTTCAACAACAGACGGGTTTCCGCCTCAGAAAATCCTTTCCCATGGCGCCTCCTGCTTTTCCGGAGGAGATCTTCTAGCTGTTCGACTTCTGACAGCATTATGACACCTGCTGACGAGACAATAGTTCAACGTGTATGGTAAGCAGCGAGAGGGCCGCTGGCGTCAGACCGGGAATTCTCATCGCCTGGCCGAGGGTTTGTGGCCGTACCCGATTTAGCCTTTCGACCATTTCATGAGACAGCCCGGGGATTCGAGAATATTCCAGATTGGACGGAATGTTTCTACTGGCGGCTTTGGCCAGACGATTCGCCATATTCTCCTGTGCGATCAAGTAGCCTTCATACTTGAAGTCAGTGATAACGGTCGTAATCTCCTCGATGCCGCAACATTTCCTCAAATCTTTGGGAAGCAGATGAACCAGATATTCGGCCGTTATCTCCGGACGCTTTGCCAACTGACCTAGATTTACGGCTTCAGAAAGGCTGACGCCGGAAGCTTCAACGAACCGTTGATAGCCGTCAGCTCGGACGGATACAGTGGTTTGGCGGAAATATTCTCTCAATTCGTTTTTGCGGTGGTTTTTGCTGACGAACTCTTCATAACGATCCTTCGGCAACATTCCAAGATTGAAGCCAATTTCGCTGAGCCGTTCATCAGCGTTATCAATTCTCAATTTGAGCCGCTGCTCGGCGCGGGAAGTGAACATACGATAAGGCTCATCCACGCCTTGCGTGACAAGGTCGTCAATCAAGATTCCGATGTAGGCGGAGTCTCGCTCAATCATGACTGGCTCTTGTCGGTAAACGTATCTGGCCGCATTGATCCCGGCAATGATTCCTTGAGCGCCTGCTTCTTCATATCCCGTGGTGCCGTTGATCTGACCAGCGTTGAAAAGACCGCTGATTCGCTTGGTCTCAAGAGTTGGCCAGAGTTCGGTCGGATCAACCATGTCGTATTCAATCGCGTAGCCAGGGCGGAGCGTAACAGCTTTCTCAAGGCCAGGAATCTGGTTGACCAACTCTCGCTGCAAATCAGCGGGGAGGCTGGTAGAGAACCCATTCAGGTAGACTTCGTAAGTATGATAGCCCTCCGGTTCGAGAAAGAGCTGATGACGATCTTTGTCAGGGAACTTGACGACCTTGTCTTCGATGGAAGGACAATATCGCGGGCCGACGCCGGTGATCTGACCACTGTAAAGCGGAGAGCGACTGATGTTTTCACGAATCGTCTGATGTACTTTTTGAGTTGTGTATCCGATGTAGCACGAGATCTGGCGTTGGGTAACAGCCTTGGTCGTGAATGAAAACGGAGTAGGGATTTCATCGCCCGGCTGCTCCTCGAATGCTTTGAAATCAATTGAACGGCCGTCGAGTCTGGGCGGAGTGCCTGTTTTTAGCCGGGCGATTCTGAAACCCATCTCGCGCAAATTCTCCGCAAGTTTTTTTGACGGAGGCTCACCCGAACGTCCAGCAGAGAAGCGCCTGGCGCCAATATGGATTAGCCCATTCAAGAAGGTGCCAGTAGTTATAACCACGGTCTCAGATCGAAGGAGCCGGCCATCCATCAACTCAACGCCAATTACACGACCAGCTTCGGTCAAAATTCTTATGACTTCCCCCTGCCGCAGATAGAGATTGGGAATGGTCTCAAGCTCGCGCCGCATCTGCTGGCGGTAGAGAGCGCGATCTGCCTGCGCCCTTGGGGCCTGGACGGCAGGCCCGCGGCTGCGATTGAGCATTCGGAACTGGATGCCGGTCTGGTCTATTACCCGGCCCATCAAACCTCCTAAGGCGTCAATCTCGCGGACCAGATGGCCTTTCGCGATTCCTCCGATGGCGGGGTTGCAAGACATCTGAGCTATTAAGTCCAGGTTGAATGTGACAATGGCTGTCTTGGCTCCGAGCTGAGCGGCAGCGTTTGCGGCTTCACATCCGGCGTGTCCCGCTCCGATCACCACCACATCGAATTGTTCATCAAAATACGGCATAGACCTACTTTCCGATGCAGAAAGTCGAGAAGATCTGATTGATGATGTCTGTAATGAGCGTCTCTCCAGTTATGACTCCGAGTTTGCGTAGCGCCTGGTGCAGGTTCGCCAGGGCCACCTCCTCGGTAAAGCCCACAGTCAGGTCTTGCCTGGCTTGACGCAAATCAGCTAGCGCATGTTCCAGCGCGGAGTGATGACGCTCGTTCGTGATTATAGCATCTTCGATATTGGTTTGAGCTTCGACAGCGATTCGCTGGTGTATCGTCCGCTTCAACTCATCGACTCCTTCGCCTGTGATCGCCGAGACTTTTACGACTTTGGCGCCGTCAGACAATCTGCTTATTGTTTCATCGGAAAGAACGACTCCTAGATCGCATTTGTTGATGGCGTAGAGACCGATGGGGAACTGGATGAACAATTCGATTTCTTCAGCAGGAAGAGTCGAGTTTGATTCGACAACCGCGATAATCAGATCAGCCTCGCTGATCGCAGTCTTCGTTCTTTCAACACCGATCTGTTCGACAATATCCTCTGTCTCTCGGATCCCCGCCGTATCTATTAAATCAACCGGGATGCCGTTGATGACAAACGATTCGTTCAACGTGTCGCGCGTAGTACCCGGCAGATGTGTAACAATCGCTCTGTCCCTGCCAAGCAGGGCATTGAAGAGTGACGATTTTCCTACGTTCGGACGCCCGATCAGAGCGAGTTTGATTCCCGACCTAATGAGCTTTCCTACTCGATAGCTTGAAGAAAGTTTGCCGAGGTTTTCAATGAACTGATCTATTCGGGAAAGAAAGAGGCCAACGTTCAGCGGGTCGAGATCATCTTCGACAAATTCGACCGATGATTCGAAGTGAACGATTAGCTCAACCAGCCCCTCTTTTATCGGCCGTAACTGCTTCGAGAGTTCGCCTCGCATCTGCCTTGCGGCGAGGCGCGCCTGATGCGTTGTTTGCGCGTGAATGAGATCTTTGATCGCCTCGGCCTGCGTCAGGTCTATGCGCTGATTCAAAAACGCGCGCAGGCTGAATTCACCCGGCTGAGCCAACTCCACTCCAAATGATGTTAGCAACCGAAGAATTTCTGACAGGACTACCGGGCTCCCGTGGCAAGACATTTCGACCACATCTTCGCCCGTGAATGAATGAGGCGACTTGAAAAATGTGATTATCACCTCATCAATCGTCGCGCCGGTTTCGGGATTGATCAGGTGATGGAATGAGGCTTGATTGGGCGCAAAGACGACTTGATCGCCATTACGCAGCAATCGGCGAGCGAGATCGGCTGATTGATCTCCGCTGATCCGAATGACGCCAATGCCTCCATAGCCTTGAGGCGTGGCGATAGCTGCAATCGTTTTGAATTGCGGTGAAGGCATTAGCGTTGGCGTGAATTGGCCTCGCTCGAGGAAGGAGAAGGAGAAGAGGGAAGCTGCAGAGGTTTTTCAAGCGGGAAGAACTTTTACTCTTCGCATCTGCCCGTCTCCTTCGCTCTCTGTCCTGATTCCCTGGACATCAACCAAAGCTGTGTGAATAATCCGGCGGTCCTGCGCGTTCATCGGATCGAACACGAATGGCGCCCTCGACACTTTCACCTTCTCCGCCGCTTTATGCGCCATCAGTTCAAGTTCCTGCTTGCGCGCATCGCGATAGCCATTTGCGTCAAAATCAATTTGGACTCCTGCTGCCACCGCGTCGGCGAAAGCGCGGCGGGTGATGTACTGCAACGCATCAAGCAGCTCCGCGTTATGTCCCAGGAGCAGTGGCAGATCGAATCCCTGAAACATGACTTCAATGTTATCCGGCTCCGGTTCGCTCACCTCGACTCTCAAATCGAGCGATGATTTATCGATCAAATCTCTCACGAAGCCTTCGACCTTATCTTTCATTCCTTCAAAATTTCCCTGTGTCATAACTTGTAGCTTACAAATAGGCTACTTACTAATTTGCAAGAGCCTCTTTGGTTTTTCTTCCCTTCGGGGGCTTTGGTTTCGGCCTATCCTTCGGGGGCTTTGGGGTTGGCCTATTGGAGTCAGATGAGTCAGTGGCGGCGGCAGGCGGATTCGTCGGGTTAATACGATTGATAACGTACTGCTGCGCCACACCGACCAAGTTACTGACCATCCAGTACAATACCAAACCTGCTGGAGCGGAAATGAAGAAGGCGACAGTCAGAATCACTGGCATGACGTACTGAACCTTCTTTTGTATCGGATCAGCTGTAGTGGGCGTCAGCGCTGCTTGAGCGATCATTGTAACGCACATGATGATCGGCAGAATGTAATACGGGTCCTTCGAAGACAAATCGTGAATCCAGCCGATAAAAGGCGCGTTGCGAACTTCAATAGACACCGTAAGAATGGCAAACACCGCCACAAAGAATGGCATTTGCAATAACAATGGCAGACAGCCCATCAGAGGGTTGCCTTCCTTCATCAAAGCAATCTGCTCTTTTTGGAGATCCAGCATGCGGGGGTCGTTCTTTTCCAGTTTCTTCATCCGCTCTTGAATGTCTTTCATTCTCGGTTGCAGAGCGGCGGCGCGCTTCATCACAACAGAGCTTCTCCACCGTAGCGGGAAGAAGAGCATATTCAGCGCCACGGTCAGAATGACGATTGACCAGCCAAAGTTGTGCGTGATCTGATTTATAGCGCGCAAGGCCTTGAGCATGAACTGCGCGATCGGCTTGATCATGCCGCGCATGAAGTCCAGGATGCCGTAACTGACCATGTCCTCCAGCGGGCTTTTATTATTGATGCCGAACTCGGAACTGACCTTGCTCAACAAGGCCATGTCCTTTGGGCCGGCATAGACACGGTTGACGGCGCCGTCCTTGAGCGAAACGGCGATCGAGACGTATTTGTCATTCAGAAGACATGTCCCCGGAACAGCGTCTGGCGGCACAATCGCCATTGCAAAATAACTGTCATCAACCGCAGCCCAGGTAACAGGCGCCGAAGTCGGCCGTGGCGCCGCGCCTTGAAGACTATCAGCAGTCTCTCTCTTTACACTTCCGTCAGCAGTGGCGTAGGTCAACTGCGGCGCGTGTTTGTAGGTGCTGACTTCCTTTACGCTTTGATCACCGAAGTTCGGGCCGATAACGACGTAAGCCTGAACCGGGTATCCATTACGTTTGACACCTCCAATAAAATCAAAATCAAACCCTGAGCTATTTTCCCCCTGCCCCTTGAAAACTATTGTCTTGGTCGCTTCTACACCATTATTGGTATAGGAGAACTTGATCTCTTTCTTCTCTCCATCCTTTATCACGAGTTCTTGGTCTGGGAGATTTTCTACGTTATAGATCGCGGAGTTTAGTTCATTCTCAAGAGACGGATCCGACGGAATATAGAAACGAAACGGCGCGCCGATTTTTTGGCTAAGCTCGTTAGAGACCAAATTGACGCCTTTGGGCGGATCAATCGCCTTACCATCAGTGAAGCTGGTCATCGTCCATTCAGTTACCACGCCGCCTTTGTTTGATAAGGTCGCGACCCAGGGATCGGACTTAACCTTGATCTGGCGAAACTCGGCCTGAGTGGCCGGCGGCGTTGAGGAAGCAGTAACTGGCCGCTCTTGACTTTCAGGCGTAACGGCAACTGACGGAGAAGGGGAGGGTGATGTCAAAACCACCTGACCGTCTTGGTGAGGCGCAGCCGGTTGAGGCGCAAAGAAATGCGACCAACCAAGAAAAATCGCCGCTGAAAGAATAAGAAATAAAATTAGCCTTTTTTCCATCTACGAACTCAAACCGCAAATTTGATGCAATAAGAAATTATGTGTTCGATCTGAAGTTTTCTTAGTCTCAACGAAGCCTCAGCGAACCGGATCA
>Ga0187894_10003669_pt1 | contig 16957 bp, 13 predicted proteins | sample GBC1701081metaG_FD_136650 | JGI IMG/M metagenome (GOLD analysis project Ga0187894, IMG submission 136650) | White microbial mat communities from a lava cave in the Kipuka Kanohina Cave System on the Island of Hawaii, USA - GBC170108-1 metaG ...
CAGTGACAGTGGGGAGTGAGTTGGGAAAAGGAACGCGCTTTCGTCTGACTTTCCCGGCAATACCGAACGATATACCGATCGCGGTTGACGACGAGGAGCAAGAACTCGCGGTTGGCGTGAACCAGGTGTTTAGCGATGAAACGTATTCTTGTAGTCGATGACGATCAGGACTCATGCGATCTGTTGCGTGAGATCTTCACCGTGGAAGGCTGGCACGTCGACACCGCGCTGAGCCCTTCACAGGCGTTCAGAGTCGCCGAGAAAGAGAAGATCGATCTCGTTGTCAGCGACGTAAACCTCGAAGCGAATCAAACGGGATTGGACCTGCTGAAGGACCTGCGAACGCAGTGTCCGGTGATCCTGGTAACGGGCTTCGGCACACTCGACTCCGCTGTTGAAGCAGCGCGAGAAGGCGCGTGGGATTTTATTTCGAAGCCTTTCAAGGTTCACGAAGTGGTGGCGATTGCGCGCCGTGCGCTCGAAAACGAGCGAAGCAGCGGCAACCCGAATCGCGCGTCCGAGCAACTCTCGCCACGCTACGAACAGGGAGGACTACTCGGACGCTCGCCCGTGATGATCGGTCTTTACAAAGAGATCGCGCGCGTGGCGCCGACGCGTTCGACGATTCTGATCACCGGCGAATCGGGCGCGGGAAAGGAATTGGTGGCCCGATCGATTCATCAACACAGCACGCGTTCTGCCGGTCCATTCGTCGCGATCAACTGCGGCGCACTCACCGAAACGCTTTTGGAAGCCGAACTCTTCGGCCATGTACGCGGCGCATTTACCGGCGCCGTCAGCGATCGCAAAGGACTCTGGGAACAAGCTGCGGGAGGCACGCTTTTTCTCGACGAGGTTGGCGAAACCAGTCCTGCGTTTCAGGTAAAACTTCTCCGTGCGTTGCAGGAAGGGGAGATCAGACGAGTCGGCGCATCGCGAGCAATACAAGTAGACGCGCGCATCCTGGCGGCTACGAACAGAAACCTGGACCAGGACGTGAAGGCCGGAAAGTTTCGCGAGGATCTGTTTTACCGGCTCAGTGTCGTGACGCTGCGCGTGCCGGCATTGAAAGAACGGCGCACGGACATTCCGTTGCTGGCCGAGCGTTTTCTCGCCACCGTGCTGGAAAGAGAAGGGCACGCGCCGTTGGCATTGTCGGAAGAGACACAAAGAATGCTCGTCGCTTATAGCTGGCCGGGAAATGTGCGCGAGCTCGAATCCGCAATCGAATATGCGGTGCTGCACGCGCGCGGGAATGAGATTGTGCCGGAAGACCTGCCGGAAAAACTTCAGTCGGCACAAGTTCGCGCCGCGGCACGCTCGCCACTCTCAGCGCTCTTCGAAGATCTGCCGTCTCTCGACGAACTCGAACGCCGCTACCTGCTCTACATCCTCGAAGTGGCGAGCGACAATCGCACGCGCGCCGCTGAAATCCTCCGCATCGATCGGCGCACGCTCTACCGCATGATCGAACGTTACGGCATCGAGTCCAACGGCGAATAATCGCTGTGGCCTTTTTGACTCTCGACCCTAAATAGCCACAAAGAGGCACAAGAAGCATAAGGGGTTGACGAAAGCTGATCTCAACTGATTTGTGCCTTTTGTGTCTCTTTGTGGCTTTGTACGGGAATTGCCGTGGCGCTATTCGTGGTTCCTTTGCGGTTAAATCTCCAGGCGAAGATTCTGCTGCTGGTGGCCGGTTCGATGTCGCTGATTCTCGTCGCGTCGTCGTACTTGCACGGCGGCAGAATCCGTTCACTCATCGAAAAGGATCACTACGACAACGCAGTCAACCAGACTGTGGCGCTTGGTGAGCGGATTGCGAAGTACGACTATTTTTCAAACCTGGAAGATCTTCAGCAGGAAATGCAGCTGGTCATCAGTTCGCGGCCCGACTTCAAACAGATTGACGTCTACGAAAACCAGCAAACCGTTCCGCAACTAATCGCTACTACGGCCACTGGAACCGCCAATCTCCTGTCGGCTTTGGACAGTGATGGACCAACAAGGACAAACGGCGCCAGCACCACTCCGATCAACAACGACAGGGGTGAGTTCTGGCTGATCACCGTTCCGATTACGGCCGGCCAGCACACGGGCATGATCAAAGCACTCGTGCTCAAGAGTTATCACCGCAAGCTGGTCAGCAGTCTGCATCGCGAATACAACTTCGTGTTGTTTGGCGCGGTGATCGCGTCGGTGATTTTGTTGTATTTGCTATTCGTCTACTTTTTTCGCAAACCAGTGAAAGAAATCGTCCAAACAATGGCTCAAGCTCGAAAAGGATATCTCTCGGTGAGGGTACGCGTGCACCGCGACGACGAGTTAGGAGAGATCGCCAACAGCTTTAATCAAATGATGGACGATATTAGTGGTTTGAATAGCGAGCTGGTGAAGAAAGTAAGACTCGTCACTACTGAACTGCGAAACGCAAACGGAAATCTGATTCGCACGCAGCAGCGTCTGTCGCATGCCGAACGGATGGCGGCCATCGGCCAGGTGACTGCTTCGCTCGCACACGAGATCGGCACACCGTTGAATGCGATCGCCGGGCATCTACAACTGCTGGCGCGAAATCATCCCGGTTGCGGCGACACGCAGCGGCGCCTGAAGATCGTCAACGCGCAACTCGGTTCGATCGTGCAAACCGTCAAGACCCTGCTCGAGCGGACCCACCGCCGGCCGATCGTTCCGCAACCAACAGACATCAACAACATCATCGAGGAACTGTTACTACTCGTCGCGCCGCTGTTTGAATCGCGCAACATCCGCGTTTCGCAGAATCTCGATCCCGAATTGCCTCGCGTCTTCGCCGATCGTGAGAGTCTGCACCAGGTGTTTTTGAACCTGGTGAACAACAGTATCGAGGCAATGCCCGAAGGCGGCGAGATGGAGTTTGTTACCGAATATCTCGCGCACGCGGATCTGATCGAAGTGCGGTTTATCGATTCCGGAACCGGCATCTGCGCCGACGCCAAAGCTCACCTTTTCGAGCCGATGTGGACCAACAAGAAATCCGGCAGCGGACTCGGCCTGGCGATCGCGAAGGAAATCATTCTCGAACACGGCGGCCAGATCGACTGCCTGGAGGTTGAGAAGGGCGCCGAGTTTCGCGTGATTCTGCCGGTGGTCCAGGCCGAACCTGAAGTGCCCGAGCTTGCAGAGGTAAGTCTAGATGCCGCGTAAGATTCCGCAGATTCTGACCGTCGATGATGATGCGGTCACCTGCGAACTGCTTTGCGAAGTGTTTACTCGCGAGGGGTTTGGCGCGACGTTCGCAAACAGCGGCGAGGCGGCGCTGGTCGCAGTCGCGCGGCAACGTCCGGACCTGCTGCTGAGTGACATTCGTATGAAGACGCGGCTCGACGGATTGTCACTGCTGGAGATTGTTCATCGCGAATATCCGGGCGTTCCGGTCGTGCTGATGACGGCGTTTGGTTCGATTGAAACCGCCGTGCGAGCAGTGAAAGAAGGTGCGTTTGATTACATCAGCAAGCCCTTCAACATCGACGAGTTGGTGGCGATTGTGCGGCGCGCCCTCGCAAACGGAACAAGCAAACAACTCGCCTCGGATCTCGATGATGAAGAACGCACTTCGGGACTCATCGGGCGCACGCCCGCGATGCTCGAAATCTACAAGCTGATCGCGCGGGTTTCTGACTCACGTGCCGCCGTACTCATTACCGGGGAATCCGGCACCGGCAAGGAGTTGGTAGCCCGCGCGATTCATAACCACGGCTCGAGATCGAATGAACCGTTTGTCGCGGTGAATTGCGGGGCGCTCACCGAAACACTGCTCGAGTCGGAATTGTTTGGACACGTTAAGGGTTCGTTCACCGGCGCCATTGCCAACAAACGCGGGATCTTCGAACAAGCAGGCGACGGCACAGTGTTTCTCGACGAGATCAGCGAGACGAGCGCAAGTCTTCAGGTCAAGTTGTTGCGGGTGTTGCAGGAGCGAGAGGTGGTTCCGGTTGGTAGTACCGAGCCGATCAAGGTCGGTGCACGCGTGATTGCCGCAAGTAATGCCGATCTGGAGAAACTCTCCGCTACCGGCGCTTTCCGAGGCGATTTGCTCTATCGCCTGAACGTTATTCAGTTGCACCTGCCGCCGTTGCGAGAGCGCCGCGAAGACATTCATCTTCTCGCCGCGCACTTTCTCCGAAAGCACTCGCCTGAAGCGGGCAGTTCGATGGCGCTCGATGAAAAGACGATGCAGTGCCTCACGAACTATTCATGGCCTGGCAACGTGCGCGAACTTGAGAACGTCATAGAACGCGCCATCACCCTGAGCCAGGGAGAGGTGATCACGATCGACGATCTTCCGGAACGGATTCGTTTCCAACAGACAAATGACACGCCGCCGCTCTCCGCTGACGATCTCGCCGAACTCTTTTCCGGTCTACCCAATCTCGACGAGATCGAGCGCCGCTACATCCTTCACGTACTGGAGGCCACCGGCAACAATCGCAAACGCACCGCGGAGATCCTCGGCATCAACCGCAAGACGCTCTATCGCATGGCCGCGCGGTTTGAGATCGAGTTCGCTCGAATGTAGGATTGCGGCCTCATGCCGCCCAAAACGAACTTCATCATTGCCTTGAGGTCAAATCTTATCCGTGGACCGCGACAACTAGTCAGCCGACTTCAACGGCAATACAACCCTGAACGTGCTGCCCACACCCGGCGCACTCGCGACAGTGATCTCGCCTCCGTGAACCTCCACAATCCATTGAGCGATGGAGAGGCCGAGGCCCGCGCCTCCGAGGGCGCGCGCCCGCGTTTTGTCTACGCGGAAGAAACGATCGAAGACACGAGCCTGATCGGTTGCCGGAATGCCGATGCCCGTGTCGCGCACGACGATCTCGGCGTTTCCGTTTTGTCGCGCCAGCGCGAGTGAGATCTCACCACCCTCGGGGGTGTATTTCACTGCGTTGTCGAGCAGGTTCAAAAGCATTCGTTTGATTAGTTCTTCATCACCGTTCAGCGCGATCGACGGGAAATCGTTTTCCAATTTCAGCCGTACACCTTTTCGAGCCGCGAGCACCTGCGCGGCGCGCGCACAGTCTCTGACTGCATCATTCAACGAGAGACGCTCTTTGTTGAAAGCCGCAGGCGTGTTAATCGGCTGGCGCGCGAGAATGAACAGGTCTTCGACGATGCGCGAAAGCCGTTCGGCTTCGTCCTGAATCAACCACAACGACTTTTCATACTCATCGACGCTGCGTGTTTTACCGAGCGCCACTTCTGTTTCACCACGCAAGACGGCGAGTGGCGTGCGCAGTTCGTGAGAAGCGTCTGCGATGAATCGTTGCTGCTCGTTGAAGGAGTTTTCCAGTCGCACGAGCAGCTCGTTGATGGTTGTGGCGAGCTGTCCGAGTTCGTCTCGGGAATTGGTGACGTCGAGCCGGGCAGACAGGTTTTCCGCGGAGATGCGTTGCGTCTGGCTGTTCATCGAAGCGATCGGCGCCAGGCTCTTGCGCGCCAAAAAGTATCCGCCGACTGAAGCCAGCAGCAGCACCAGTAGAACACCTGCGAAGAGATCGCGACGCAATTCACTGAGACCATCTTCTACGACGCTCAACGGTTCAGCAACTGCGGCGAAGCCGAGATTTTGATCTGACGAGAGCGGGACAATCGCGATTCGTAATCCGTTGACCGTCGCGTGACTAAAACCACGCGCCCGTGCATCCGCCAGCACGGGCGCGGGAATCGTGACAGTGGAGGCGACGTTTGCCGAAGAAGCGAGAGGCTTGCCGGTGTTGTCTGTGAACTGAACGTAGCGGTTGGGGAAAGTTATTTCCGCGAGGACAATCTGGCCCGCCGCAGACGGCGTGTAAGTCTCGCTGAGCTCTTCGACGTACGCGCTCGCGACCGTCTGCGCGGTTGAGCGCAACGACTCATCATGACGTTCGCGAAAGATGTTGCCGGTCGCATAGTAAATCGCGAGCGCAAACGCGATGAGCGAGAGCGCAAGTACGCTGGCGTACCAAAGCGTGAGTCGCACGCGAACCGAATCAAGCATGTCTCATGGTAACGCTGGAGGAGTCAGAAGTTCCATGTCAGCGCGAAACCATAGCGGCGAGCCTGGCGATTGAATTCAGGTGTGATTCGTGGCCACACGGATTTGGTGATCGTGGGATTGAGCGCGTCCCGATGGTGCGCGCCGTAAACATATCGACCAATGCCGTATCCCAAAGCACTGCCAGCGAGAACGTCGGAAAGATAGTGCTTTTGTCCCGTGAAACGAGCGACGCTTACCGCAGTCGCCACTCCATACGCGGCTATTTGCACTGCACGCCGGTGTTTGTACTCTCTGGCGATGACGGTCGCGACCGCCCAGGCTTGCGTGCTGTGACCGGAAGGGAACGAACTGCCGCCGTCAAAGAACTCGCTGCGTTCTATCCCGGCGGCTGGCCGCGCCCGCTGTGTGATCCCCTTTAACGCGCCCCCGACGATGGCACTGTCGATCATCGCTTCGGCGCTCAACACACCCGTCTCTCGCGCTCGATAATCGTGGTTCTTGCGCCCAAGCAGATAGAAGGTGGTTGCGACGGCTCCCAAACCATAAACCGAACCGGCATAACTTATGGCCCGACTTGGTCCAACCTGGCGCTGAGCCTCGCCGATTTCGTCGCCGGTAATTCGATCAGTCGTAATCAAGGCCATCAATCCGATGCCTGATGGAATCATCCACTTCGCATCGCTGCGATCCACGTGAAGCGGAGCAGTCCAGATTGTTTTCTGGTCGCGCAGAATGTTCTTGAAGAACTCACGCTCGAGTGATGGCTTTTTTGAAACAGCGGGAGTAGCCGCCGGTGTGGGGAATGTCTGCGCGCGCGCAGAGATCCCGGTTGTGAACACCAGTATGGGGAGAATCATGCGGAAGAACCATTTAAGACAAATCATTGGTCATTCCTTTCGAACGTGCAAGCACCGCGTAAACGGTGGGCGTGACGATTAGTGACAATGCTAACGCCACTGTCAATCCCCCGATGACGGCGATCGCAAGCGGTTGCAAAAGCTCCGAGCCGGCGCCGAGAGCGAGTGCCAGGGGCAACATGCCGAGCATGGCGGCGAGCGAGGTCATGAGCACTGGCCGGAATCGCCGGCGTCCCGAGCGCAGCAGCGCGTCCCTCAGGTTGTCGCCGGCGGCGATGTGTTCCTCAACAGCGTCGAGCATCAGGATGCCGTTCTTGGCGACGATGCCGACGATCATGATCATGCCCATCAACGAAACCACGTTGAGCGTAGAGCCGGTGATGAAGAGCGCCAACAGCACGCCGCTCAACGCCAGCACCGCTCCGGTCACAATCGCGATCGGATGCGCAAACGAACGAAACTCGATGAGCAAGGTGATGAACACCAGCATCACGGCGAGCACCAGCGCCAGCATCAGCTCACGAAAACTCGACTGTTGTTCCTCGTAAAGTCCACCAAACTCCACGGTCATTCCGGGCGGCAGTCTCACTTCCTTCGCCAGTTGCTCGCGGATTTGCGCGATGGCCGTGCCGAGATTACTGCCTTCAAGCCGTCCCGTCACGGCAATCATCTGACGCAGGTTCTCGCGGTCGATCTCCGCTTGTCCTTTCTCAATCTCGATCTCCGCGACCTGATCGAGCCGGAAGAGTTGCCCCGAAGACGAACGCACTTGCAGCGCTTTCACATGGTCGAGCGAGGTACGCACGTTTGCGGGAAAGATCACGCGCACTTTGATCAGGCGGTCCTGTTGCAGGATCGAAGAGCTCGCATCGCCCGACATCGTGGTCGTGATCGTCGAGGCGACGTCGTTGGCCGTGACGCCGAATTGCGATGCTCGCAATGGATCGATCCGGAAAGTGACTGCTGGCCCACTGATAACGACTCCATTCAATGTATCGACCACACCCGGAACCTTCTTGATCGCGTTCTCGACCTGATCTGCTGCCGTTTGCAGCGCCGCGGCGTCTTCGCTGAACAGCTTCACTTCGATCGGCTCGGGATTGCCTTGCAGGTCTCCGATCACGTCCGGCACGATGCCGACAAACTCGACTTCGAGCGACGGTTCCGACTCTGCGATCTGCTCGCGAAGGTCCGCGATCACGTCCGCCGTGCTGCGTTTATGATCGGGCTTCAGCTTGACGGCGATGTCTCCCGTGTTTGGCTCCGTGACGAAGAGTCCCATTTCCAGGCCGGTTCGCCGCGAGTAGCTTTCCACCTCCGGCGTCTTCAGCAACATCTCTTCCACGTGCTGAAGCATGCGATCCGTTTCGGCGAGTGACGAGCCCGGCGGCGCGATGTAGTCGAGTATGAAAGCGCTCTCGTCGAACTCCGGGAGAAACTCAGAACCGAGTGCATGGTAAAGAGCATAAGAACCGGCCAGCACAAAGACGATCGTAACGCCCACGATCCAGCGTCGATCCAACGCGAAGCTGAGCACTGATTCGTAACGCCGGATGATCGCACCCAGGAATCGGCCGTGCGGTACTTCATCATCACTGGCGCCGATCGTGTCGCCCGGTTTCGCCTTGACGAATCGCTCGGCCAGCACTGGTGTGAACGCCAAGGCAAGCACCAGCGACGTCAACAACGCGACCGCCATCGTCAACGCGAGTGAACGAAAGAAAACGCCGGTGACGCCCGTCAACAACGTCAACGGCAGAAAGACGACGACCGGCGTGATCGTCGAACCGATGATTGGAACAGTGATCTCGGAAACCGCGCTTTGCACGGCTTCACGGCGCGACTGCCCGCGCGACATGTGCGTGTAGATATTCTCGACGACAACGATGGCGTCGTCGATCACCAGACCGATCGCCGCGGCGACACCTCCGAGCGTCATCAAGTCGAAGCTGAGCCGCGTGAGCCACATCGCGAGAAACGTGACCAGTATCGTCACCGGGATCACGAGGATCGCGACGAGCGTCGTGCCCCAGTTGCGCAGAAACGCGTAGAGAATCACGACCGACAGCAACAGGCCGATAAGAATCGAGTCGCGCACGGAATTGATCGAGTCGCGCACGAGCAACGACTGATCGTAATAAGCGGCGACGCGCACGTCCTTGGGGATCTGTCCGCGCATCGCACTCAAAACGGCTTTCACGTGATCGACAACGGCGACTGTATTGGCGTCCGGCTGGCGATTGATGTTCACCAGTGCCGCCGGATGGCCGTCTGCGGTAACGATCGTGTACTGCGGTTCGACACCCGCGGCGACTGTCGCCACGTCTGACACGAGCACCGGCGCGTTGTTCACGGTGGCGACGACGATGTTGTTGAGCTCGTCAGGCCGTTTTGCCTGGCCGCTGATCAGCGCCAATTCGAGTTGGTGGTTCTCTTCGATTAGACCGGGCGAGACGATGACGTTGGAGTTGCGAATCGCTTCGGCCACCTGTTGTGCGGAAACATTGTGAGCCGTCAGCTTTTCGGGATCGATCGTGACGTGAAATTCGCGCGTCTTGCCGCCTGCCACGGCGACGATGGCCACGCCCGGTAAGCGCGCGAGCTGTGGCCGCACAACGTAAGTAGCGAGATCGGTCAGCGTCGCCTGATCGCGTTTGTCTGACGTGAGGCTGTAACCGGCGACCGGAAACACAGCAAACGTGAGGCGGTCGATGTTTCGAATCTCGGCGGTGGGTGGCAGCGACGTCAGCAGTTGTGACATTCGTGCCTGGACCAGGCTCAACTGCTGATTGATGTCGCCACCCCAGTTGAAGTAGAGACTGATCTCGGTCGAGCCGCGCGCGGTCTTCGACTTGATACGCGCGATGCCGGGAATGCCGTTCATCGCCTCTTCGATTGGACGGGTTACGGCGACGAGAGTTTGTGACGCGGGCGCCTCGCCGTTATCGACGATGATGACGATGCGCGGGAAGTCAGTTTCGGGAAAGACGGCGATTGGCAGTTGCCATGCGGCGTAGAGCCCGGCGGCGCAGAGCAGCCCTACGATCACCACGATCGCGCGAGACTGACTTGAAACTACCCGAGCAAGTTGCATTGAACTTTGGCCACAGACTGACACGGACGAACACAGACAAGAAAGCGTCTTGAACAGCAACGGACAAGAAAATCTTGAACGGCTTAAGGTTCCCTTAAATCAGAAGTTCAAGTCTCCTTCTGGTCCGTGGTTTCCGTGTCAGTCTGTGGCTCCACCCTGGTTCCGTCCGGCAACGCATAGTTACCTTCGACCACGACGGTTTCGCCGCCTTTGAGCCCTGCGACGATCTCAATCGTGTCCGGCGTGCGGATGCCGATCGTCACCTTTGTTTCGTGCGCCACGTTCTGGTCGTCGACGATCATCACTGTTCCTTCGGTCGAGTTACTCGTTTCGAGCGTAACAGCCGAAGCAGGCACGACGATCGCATCGTTTTTGGAGTTTGCGGCGATCGTGACCTGGGCCGCGCCATTGGCGCGTAACTTCCCGTCGCTGTTGCCCAACGTCACCCAAACCTCGACGGTCCGGCTTGCCGGATCACTGGCACGACTCAACAATGTCACCTGGCCGTGCATCTCCTCTGCTGAAGTGTCGGTCGGCACGACTGTGGCGGTGTCGCCGGTTTTCAGTTGAGCAACAGCGGTGTCTGAGAAGGGCGCCTTCACGATCACTGTGCTGGTGTCGGCGATGGTCACCAGCTTTCCGCCGGCGGAAGCAAACTCACCCTCGTATTGAAATTGATCCGTGACGATGCCGGTGATAGGCGAGCGAATCGTGGCGTAGCTCAGTTGCGCGTCGAGAGTCGCGACGCGTTGTTGCGCTTGCGCCGTGCGCGCGGCCGCGAGTGCGCGATCGTTTGGGTTCAGCGAATGCGTCCGCAAAGCGACCGTCTGTTCTACAAGCCGCAGCTCGTCTTCTGCGGTGGTCAGGTCGAGTTGTGAAGCTTCGAGCTCCTTTTTCGAGATGCCGCCTTTTTCATACAAGACGCGCCGGCGCTCGTAGGTCGCGCGCGCAACATTCACTTTAGCGCGCGCGTCGGTCAGCGCCTTTTGATCTTCCGCGTTTGTCTTGGGAATCGTGCCGGTGACGACGCTGCGTTCATTCGCTCGGGCTTCGTTGAGCGCCGCGACTGCCTCTGCGCGTTGCGCCTGGAGATCGCGTGATTCCAGGACGGCGATCACTTCTCCCGCGCGAACCCGTTTGTTCTTCAGCAAGGACATCGACTTGATCTGCGCACTGATCTTCGCGCCGACGTCGGCCTTCTCGCGCGGCCAGATCGTGCCCACGGCTGTCACGGGCGCGGCGATGGCGCCTTTCTCAGCCTTGGCAACTTTGACGCTGACTGTGGGCGTGACTTCCGTTTCCGCTTCTGTCGCCGAGCTCCGCACGCGCCAGACGATCAAGCCAACCAGCAGCAGGACCACGAGCGCAAGACCCGCGACAAAGAGCACGATGTTTCGCTGGCGAACGATTCGCGCCCGTCTCTGCTCTTCGAGCAACCGATCGACTTCTTTGTCAGGAATCCTGTTTGGGCCTTCGCTCATCCTGTTTCCATCATCGCCCGGTCGTTTGCTTCAAGCGCGCCAGCGCCGTTTGGTAATCGAAGATCGCCTGATAGAGCGCGTTGCGTTGTTCGACGAGAGTTGTTTGTGCGTCGGTGACTTCAACGATCTGCGCTTCTCCGGCGCGATAACGCGCAATCGAAGCGGCGACGTTGTTTTCTCCTTTGGTAATTCCTTCGCGGGCCAAAGCGATTCGCGCCACAGCGCTCTCGACCTGCGCTCGCGCGGCGTAGAACTGTTGGGTGAAACCGCGCAAAGCCAACGTTCGCTCGTTCTCTGCGAGGTCCGCGCGCAAGCGCGCTTGCTGCTCACGGCTGCGAGTCGCACCCCAGTCGAAGATCGGAATCGACAAACTGATCCCCGCGGAAACTCCGGTGTGCTGTCTCAGCCGCGGCCTTTTGATCGAATCGGTATCAAAGCCGCCGTTTATCGAATACGAAAGAGAAGGCAAGCGATCGGCGCGAGCGATCCTGATGTCTTGTTGCGCAGCCCTGACCTCTTGTTCGAGTTGGACGAACTCGGGCCGGCGCGAAACGTCTTCGACTCTGAACTGTCGGTATTCGGAATCGATCGGAATTGCGAGGGCCAGGTCCGTAGTGTTGATGGGCCGTGAGAATTCATAACCGACGAAAACTCGCAATGCCCCGGCCGCGACTGATTCATTTGCTTCGGCGCGTTGCAATTCGTCACGCCGCGTCAGCGTTTGTAATTGCGCGCGCGTGAGATCGACCGGCGCTACTTCGCCACCACTTAGCAACAGTCCCGTGATGTGTTCAAACTCTTCGGCCGCGGCAAGGTTTCCTTCCGCCGCCCGGCGTTGTGCGTTGGCGAGTGCGAGTCCGTAATAGGTCTCAATCACAGCCTGGGCCAGCGCGCGTCGCGCAGCTTCCGTGCCCGCGTGCGCCGCCGCGAGCAGGGCGCGATTTTTAGCGAGCGTAGCGCGCAAGCGCCCTGCGACGTCGAGATCACCGGCCACGTTCACGAGTGCGTCGGTGACGCCGATGCCATCCGCGGAAACAAAACTCGGTGTGCGTGGTTCGCCGGGTGGCAGACCACGCGCCGGCGACGCGTAGAGGTAACTCAGAGGAGTGCTGACTTTTGGGAGAAACGCAGCTTGTGCTTGCCGAACGTCTTCTGCTGCGATGCGTTCGTTGATGACCGCTGTTTGATACGTTGACGCCTGCGCATTCGCCAGCCGCAATGCTTCATCGAGTGTTATTTGATCCGTGCTGCCCGGCTGAGTTGGTGGCGAAGTCTGTGGCGTCGGAGAAGGAGAAGGTGCTTGGGCGCGGGATGCAGATAGACAAAGTAACGCTAACAATACCGCGAGGGGGAATTCCTTCAGTCTCGCTGGTTTCGACATACTCGCTCGTGATCGCAAGCGAGTATAGCTGGTCCTACCTTAACGGAAGATTAATAGACCTTCGCGAATTAATGGCGAACGTCCAGCATGTAGCCTTCGCCGCGGCGCGTGTGCAGCAGCTTCAGTGAATGTTTTCCGTCGATCTTTTTGCGCAGGCGATTTATGTAGACCTCGATGGTATTTGAGAACGGATCGAACGTGTCGTCCCAAACGTGGGTCGCGATCTCCGCGCGCGAGACGAGTTGGCCCGCGCGCCGCGCAAGATATTCAAGCAACGCATACTCTTTCGCTGTTAGTTGCACTTCGTGGTTCGCGCGGGAGACGCGATGACTGATTGAATCGACGACCAGATCGCCAACTTCCAGCACGTCGGGACGCAGCTGCGAATCGCGTCTGAGCAACGCGTGAATACGCGCGAGCAGCTCGCGAAAAGAAAAAGGCTTGGTGAGATAGTCGTCGGCGCCCGCGTCGAATCCGGTGATGCGATCGTCGATCGCCGCGCGCGCGGTGAGCATCAGGATCGGAGTCGTGTTGCCGCGCGTTCGCAGTTCGCGGCAGACCTCGTATCCGTCCCGCTTCGGCAACAGCACGTCGAGCACGATGACGTCGTAATCGTTGATCGCCGCCTGGTAAAGACCGGCTTCTCCGTCCCGGGCCAGGTCGACGGCGTAGCTGTTCTCGCGCAGGCCCTTGGCGATCACGTCCGCCATGCGGGAGTCGTCTTCAACCAGCAGAATTCGCATCTGGTGAGCATTATCGCTTCCTTGCGCTCTGAAAAAAACCTGCCGCGGCTGATAGTTTCCTGCCGCTCCTTCGTCTTTTTCTTCAACAACAAACTTTATCTTGGTGACGTGAAGACGAAGCGAGTGCGCGAGGTGTTTTCGTCTGGCGAAAATGAATTCGCAGTGTTGATGTTTCGTCAGACGGCAAGTTGCTTTATTTTCGCTACTCCTCTGAAAGCGACATCTGGTTGTTGGACCTGGAGTGAGGTCCCTTATTTGAACTTCTTCTTCTTGAGCCACTTGAAGATCGGATGCTCAAGCTCGTGCAGATGATGGTCGGAAAACATGTAGTCGACGTGACCGTACTCCTGCTCGAAATTGATCGTCACCGTCGCCGAGGTCATCAACTGAGCGGTGCTGAACATCGCGGAGCCGGAGCCGTGGCCGGCGGAGAACATGATCACTGGACCATTGAAGCTTCCGAACCGCTTTGAATCGTCGTGATGGTCCGACACAGATCGCCACCGACAACCGAACTTTCAACGCTGATGGTCTGGTAAGGTTGTGCCTGACTGATGCTTGCAGCAAGCAGGATCTGAGTGGCAATGAGCAGGGTGAAGAGGGTTGGTTTGAGGTTAATAGGGTATAATTTCACGCTGACCATGATTTCGAGTTTCAAAAAGCGACTGTTCCTGGTCCTGTTCGTGGCTGGATTTGCGGGAGTCGTGTCGTTCCTGTTGGTGGACCTTTCCGCCGTAGTCGCACTGTTTCCTGTTCCGGACGGAGCGGATGTCCCTACGATCACACCCGCCACTAGCCTCCTCAGTCTGATTCAACCAACGGTCCTATTGGCACTTGCAGTATTCATAGGTGTTGCGCTTGGGCCAAGAGTCGGATTATCCAGCCCTGTTGCAGAATCGCTTGCCGCGGGCAGCCGAGTACTTCCGGCGTTAAGACCTCAAGTCGTGCCCGGCGTTTTGGGAGCAGTTGTGGGAGCGCTCTCGATACTTCTCAGCGCAGCAGTTTTCAAGCCGCTCTTAACGACCGCAACGATCGAGCGCATCGGCGTATTTTTTAGACTTGTTCCGATTCCAACGCGCCTGCTGTACGGCGGCATTACCGAAGAAGTACTGATGCGCTGGGGCCTGATGACGCTTCTCGTCTGGATCCCATGGCGTGTCTTTCAAAAAGGGCGCAACAAACCGGCAGGGTTATGTTTCGTTGTTGCGATACTGGTTTCGGCGTTTGTCTTTGGTCTGGGCCATCTACCTTTGGCCATCTTGTTGCTGGGCGGAGTTTCGACCGCGGTGGTTCTTTTCGTGATCGTCGCCAACTCCGCTTTCGGGATCGTTGCCGGTTATATCTATTGGAAGCACGGTTTGGAGTCGGCGATGATCGCGCACATGCTGGGCCACGTGGTGTTGGCGACGGCGAGTTATGCCGGGGCATACTTCTAAATAACAATGATCAGAATCGATCCACATCCAGCACCACTTCTGCAAACGCCTGCGGCGCTTCAATTCCTACATCGCAGTCAGTCCTTCGCTGCAATGGCGCAGCGAGAAGTTTGGCTATGCCATTCCGGTGCCGGAGGACCTGATCAATCAGATGGGTTACCAGTTTCTCTTCGACAACAAACCGGAAGAAGCCATCGCCGTATTCAAGGCGAACGTGGAACGCTATCCCGCGTCGGCGAACGTTTACGACAGTCTTGCTGAAGCCTACGAACGGGGCGGACGAATCGATCTCGCCGAACCGCTTTACGACAAGGCGCGGACTCTTGGAGAGCAGAACAACGATCCCAACGCCGCGATTTTCAAGGCCAACTACGAACGCGCGCACGCCAGGCTGAAAGAGAGTCAAGGCAAGAAGCAGTAAGTGTTCTGAGAATTTTGTCGGGGGATGGCGCGCGCCCCGTTTGGGCGCGCGCCATTGTTGGTATGAGTCTACGATGGACTACTCAAGGTCGTCAGGCCGCGACAGGCATTCGCCTTGCGCACGCGAATTCGGGAACAACCGGAACGCAATTTATGTCAAACACGGTGTTGAGCCGTGTGATTTCGAAAATCTCGTACAGAGGTGCGTTCACATTTCTCAATTCCAGGTGAATGCCCTTTGCGAGGGTTTGCTCGCGTAATTGCAACAACACGCCAAGCCCATGGGCGTCGACGGTGGTTACGTTTGAAAGGTCGAGAATGATGTCGCTTGTAGCGGAAGTCGCTGGAACGAGGTTGCGTAGAACTTCTGTGTCACCAGTTACGATCTGGCCCTCGAGCGAAAGAACTTCAACGGCGTCCCATCTTTTGGCGTGTACCTTCAACATGATGCCCCCAGTCCGTTATTTAGTTAACCTGCCGCCTGTAGCTGCGACTAAAAGTTATTCCACCTGGTTAACGCTTAGGTTCCACTTTTCTTAACTGATCGTTACGAGTTTTTTGTGCTCCGTTGAGATAACACCGCCGACCCCGCGTTTGAGGGCAACTTTTTCGAGGCCCGTCGAGAGTAGAACCACCCTCCGATTAGCTGCCACAAGAACCGCCCTCAAGGTGTTCTAATTAGTGAGTAACACTGCCAAAGTTTAGTCGATCCACCCGACCGGTCCTGATTCAGTGACGATGGAGGAACAAGTATGACCAGCATATCTCAGGATGTGCGTTATAGCCTGCGCCAATTGCGAAAACACAAAGGTTTTACGTTGGTTGCGGTGCTCACGCTGGCATTGGGCATCGGTGTCAATACAGCGATGTTCAGTGTGTTGAATACGTTTCTCTTTCGCTCGTTGCCGTACCCGGAATCAGATCGATTGGTAAGAATATTCCGCACGTCGCCACATTCTCAGAGTTGGCCGCATTCCAATGCCAACTTCTTTGACCAGCACGATCAGAACACGGTTTTCGAGAAGATGGCGGCCTACAACTTTACGAGCCGTAACCTTGCCGAACAGGGACAAACGGCGGAGCGTTTGCTCAGCCTCGCGGGAACCGCCGACTTCTTTCCGCTGTTGGGAGTGGCGCCGGCGCACGGGCGCGTGTTCAAACCGGAAGAGTTCGAGGCTGGCGCGGACAATGTCGTGATCCTGACTGATCGTTTCTGGGCGCGCCGTTTCGGCAGTGATCCAAACATCATCGGACGCACAATTCAGTTAGACGGAAAGACCGTCGAGGTCATCGGCGTGATGCCTCCGGGATTCGACCATCCGATCCTGTGGGGCCCGATCGACATCTGGCAGCCACTCGCGTTTACCAAGGAACAAAGGACAAACCGCGGCACCAACTATCTCTCTTCGTTTGGACGCCTCAAGCCTGGTGTGACGATTCAGCAGGCGGAACAAAGCATGATCACGCTGGCTGCGAACATCGGCAAGCAGAATTCCTCGAACGAAGGCGAGAGCCTGCGA
>Ga0187894_10003670_pt1 | contig 16957 bp, 10 predicted proteins | sample GBC1701081metaG_FD_136650 | JGI IMG/M metagenome (GOLD analysis project Ga0187894, IMG submission 136650) | White microbial mat communities from a lava cave in the Kipuka Kanohina Cave System on the Island of Hawaii, USA - GBC170108-1 metaG ...
AGTTGAGAATTATAAAAACCGAGTTCATCCACAATGTATTTCGGCGGCGTTTGCTGTAGGTCTGTGAGCAGTTGAGCGCGGGCGGCGGCGGTTGTCGCATTATCCAACACCGGGACAAAATTAGCACCAAAGAATTGCACATCGGCGGGAACGCCGGTAAGCGGTTGCGTACTCAAGTAGCGCGAGGCGGGCAACAAGCCCGACCAATAGTACAATTCCGGTCTGTAGCCCCAGACGAAGAGAGTATCTTCATTGCCCTTTACCGGACGTTGGCGCGGCGAATCCTGACGCAACGCGGCGATGTTTATATCGTCAGCTTGCTCAATGTCGGTCAGGTCGCGCACCACAGCCGCTGCTTGTCTCTCCTCGCGGTTCAAGCGTTCGTGAAACCACTCCATTGTGCTTTGGCTTTTTGCGCCACGCAGAAAATCGGCGGCGAGTATCGCGGTGCGCGTGTGAAACCGGATCAGCGTGAGCAAAAAACCAACAATCAGAAGCGTCAGAACAGTGCGGCGAATGAAGGCGGTTCTGGGAGCGAGAAATGCAGTAATTTCCATAATACCCCGCGCTCCAATCAGGCAGAGTGCGGGCAAAATTTGCAGGAAGTAATGCCCAAAGAATCTGCCGCCGACTGACATCCCGACATACGAGATAAGGAACCAGATAAGCAGCGCCACATCAGCGTTGTGATGGTTTTCTGTCGCCGATGCGCTTTCTGCTGCCTGATTGTCGCTGCTTTTCGCTCGTCGCTTTTGCCAATATCGAACGGTCTGCGCCGCAACAAAAAGCAATGTCACCAGAAGCAGAGGATTGAGCGCGAAATAATTGCCGCTTTGCCGGATTGCCGCCAGCAACGAATCTCCGAAAGCATAATAACTGGCATAGCGCGTTCCCCAATCCCATACCGAATGCCAGTAATCGCTGAGTGAATGCGTCGCTGCCAGCCATAACCAGAACGGCAACGCCCCGATGAGAAAACCGCAGGTAGTAAGCGGTAAGCAGAAGGCAGAAGGCAGAAGGCGAGCCGTAGGCGGATTGGTTTGCCGGGTCGCTTCACTTATTGCAGAAGCCGGTTGACTTACTTCTCTGCGTTGTCTATGCAACTCTGCGGTGGATAGTGTTTCATCAGCAATGGGCTTGAATGGATAAAACGAGAATGGAATAAAGACAAGCAATAAATCGAAGATGGCTTTCGGGTTGGTCTGAAAAGCGATGCTAACCATCACGCCACCGGCAAGCGCCAGCCTCGCGCCTTCTACACGCGAACGCAGCAACCAGTGTGCGCCAAGCGTGTACGGCAACATCATGAGAAAATCGGTGTTGAGTCCCTGAAAGTGACCTGTTGTATAGGTCGTGCTGAAGACAACAAAAAACGCGGCGGCGAGTAATCCTATACGTTTGTCGTAGAGCCATGCGCCAAAGCGATAGAGCGCGGCGGCAATAGCGACGGAGTAGAAAATCGTAAACAGGCGAATCGTTAAAATAGATGCGCCGAAGAGTTTGAAAAGCAGCGCATAGACAAGCGGCAGGACGGGCGGCTTATCGAAATAGATTTCCCAATAGAGAGCTTTGCCGCGCACGATCTCTTCTGCGGCGGTGAACCATAAGCCATCGTCCTGATAGAGATTCGCGGCGTAGAAGATGCGTAACAGAAAAGCGACGACAACGAGCAGGGCAAAGACTTTCAGAACATCTGCGCGGCGGATTTCACTGGTCAATCTCTTCACCGTTTCACAAAGCGGAGTTCAAGGTGACGGGCGCAAGCATCGGGCTTACCGGTTCGCCGTGTGTGCCGATTGCCGCGTCGAGTTCATCGGAGAGGTTGCCGCTTGAGAGCGATTGAAAATCGAAAAGGCGCGTGTCCATCAACTGCGACGGCGCGACGTTCGACATGGCGCGTAACATCGAGTTTCTGATTTGCGGGATTTCAGTTTGCAATTCATCAATCAGGCGTTTGACACGCTGGCGTTTCAAGTTCTCCTGTGAACCGCACAAATCACAGGGAATAATTGGGTAATCTTGGGTCGTTGCAAATGCCGCAATCTCCGCTTCCCAAGCATAAGCAAGCGGGCGAATCACCATATTTCTGCCGTCGTCGCTACGCAACACCGGCGGCATGGCTTTCAGCGACCCGACGAAGAAGAGGTTCAGTAAAAAGGTTTCGAGAATGTCGTCAGCGTGATGACCGAGAGCAATTTTGGTGCAGCCTTCCTCAACCGCCATGTTGTAGAGAATGCCGCGACGCAGCCGCGAACAGACCGCACAGGTGGTCTTGCCTTCCGGCACAAGTTGTTTAACGACAGAATAGGTATCGCGCTCGATGATGCGAAACGGTACGTCAAGCTGCGATAGATAAGCAGGCAACACTGCTTCCGGGAAACCGGGCTGCTTCTGGTCGAGATTGACGGCGAGAAGATCAAAACGAACGGGAGCGCGACGTTGTAAATCCATCAGCAAGGCGAGCAGCGTGTAACTGTCTTTGCCGCCGCTCAGACAGACCATCACCCTATCGCCATCTTCAATCATATTGAAATCAGCGATAGCGCGACCAATGCCGCGTAACAATCGCTGTTTTAGTTTCTCTGCCTGTGTGTCTGTCTGCATAACAAAGCGAAAATCATAGCATAGCCGGTTGGTGTGCGGCTATGAATCTTTCAAAGCGCATCGGTAGAGTTTGGCATCTGCCGTTCCAACATAAAGAAAATGATTCAGTATTGTCAGGCTTCTGGCTGTTAGCGGTGCGGTGGCTATATCCTGCCAAGTTTGCAAATCATTGGAAGCACGAATTTTGCCGTCTCTACTCAGTACATAGATGGTATCTTCGTGTATGGCAAAATCGAAGATGGTGGTTTTATACGCTAGTTTACTCGATGTAACGCCATCGAAAATGATGAGAAAACCAGCGCGGGGCGGCTCACTGCTTTTGTAAATTAGCTTGCCGCGAAAAGTCTGTGGACGCCAACCTCCGGCGGCGGTGTTCGCCAGCAAATCAGCGCCGTCTGACCACGATACGCCGTCAAAGACCTTCGACTTTTTATGCACGGAAACCGCAGCGCCATTATGCTCTCTTGCCTGAACATAGAGTTTGCCATTGTAGACGGCGGCAAAATTGTAGCGGGCAAAATACCCGGCAGCGGACGGGCTTTCCGAGTGAGCAATTGACCAGTTTGCTCCCTGATTGGTACTGCGCCAGCAGGTGGCATTTTTTTCTGCCGCACCGATGAGCCATAAATCGCTGCCATTGAGCGTCACTATATCGAAGATGTGAACGGCAGCCACGCCATTCAACGGCGGATTACTCCAATGTTCTCTTGTAGCCGTTTCGTAGCTGCCTCTGACATAGGCGCGATTGCTGACCAAGCCTTTCGGGTCAATCGCTGCGCCATAGAGGGCGTTGCCAAGCGAGCGAAAGTTATAGAGAGCTTCCGTATCGGCAAGGATGAGGGTGTCGGTAAAGCGGTTGCTTTGCGGGTCGTAGGCGAGAAGCGGAATCGGTCCGGTATTTTTGTCATAATCGCCATAACCGATATAAATCTTTTGCCGCCACACTTCTAAGGTTGCCAGCGTCCTGCCAATCTCGGTTGGCTGTTTACTGGCAAACGGATGAGTAGCCAATTCCTCAAAAACGCGCTGATTTTGCGCGATGGCGGTTTGCAGGAAAAACACAAAGATTAGGAAAACGCCCGCTATTGATTTCAAGGGAAAATGCACTACAGGCTTCATTATTTTTATCGGCTCTCTTTTTCTCATCGGCTCCTTTATGGATTTCAAGAAAACAGCAACCATCTTACTGACTCACCTTACGCAATCTGAGAATAATAACCTCTGCTTTAGTCCCGTCAGGGACGACCGAAAATAGCCCGTCCGCTTCAGCGACGGGAATCAGGAAAGCCTATCCTCAAAGTCCCATCGGGACGGCTGAAAGGTTGTCTTGCCAAGCTGATTCAGCCGTCCTTACAGGACTAGCCGAAGCTGACACTATCTCCCCAAGCGATAAATCGCTGGGCTAGTGTCGGTCGTCCCTGACGGGACTAAAAGAACTATCACATCCTTCAAGCTACGGAATTAAAACGCTATTGTTTCCCTCAAGTTGCGTAAGGTGAATTATCGAACCCGCTGCTGTGGTTTCCAGCCCGCGTCAAACTCTGTTCCCATTACCAGACTGATGAGTTCATTGTAATTCGGGCGCGCGTTATTGGCTTTTAAGAATTGCTCGTACATCTGCCATTGCGCCTCGCTGATTTTCGGACTGAGGCGGCGTTTCTTGGCTTCTTCCGCCATTGCCCGCAAATCGGCTTTGACCGCTTCCGAGAGTTGCGGCATGGCGGCAAATATGGGTTTCAAGCGTTCGCGTTGTTCCGGTGTAAACGGGATATTTCTATAGAGTTCAAGCCATCCGGCATACCGCGCCGCCGCATCCTCAGAGCGCAACAATGCCAGCAAGCCGATAAAACTTGCCTCCGATTCCGTTGCATAACCGGCGAGGTGTCCCCATTCATGCGCTAAGGTAAAAGCGCGGGTCAGCGGATGATAGCCGCGCCCGACGACGGTTTCCAATCCATAAGGATTGATAAAGCCGCTGATGCCCGTCGCTTCAAGATAGCGGTCAAAGAGCGTCGTTTTCGCCCGTGCCAGTGTGATGTCGCCCGTTCTGCCGAACTCTTGCAACAGCGCGTTGTAAGCCGGTTGTAGGCGTCGTCGCCATTCTGCGTCGTCGGGCAATGCCGTTTGATGCGCCGCTTCGACTTCGCGGTTTAGCTGTTCAATGCTGAGGCGATAGAGTTTCAGAGCGTTCTCTTCGTTGATACGCTGGTTGTCGTAATCGAGTTTTGCCGTTAAAGGTATGCGCGAATAGTTAAAGCCCCAAAAAGCGAGAAAGAGCAGAAAGATTGCTGCTGCCAGAATAATTGTGTTAATGGCAAGTTGCAGTAAAGCGCGAAGTTTTGTGCCGCGTTCGGCTTTTTTGAGTCGCCAAAACCACCATAGCGGAATCCCTACAACGACACTAACGAGCAACACATCATAAAGCGCGACGGGCAACAGATTGGTTAGCGGCGTGACCAGCGATTGCAGACGCGGATAAAAACCATTGGCATAGAATTGTTCAATAAATGAAGCAGGTAATTGAAAGAGCAGCAGCAAAGCCGTGACCAAGAGAATCACCGATTTCGTTATCGTAGCCGCAGAGAGCTTGAGTCTGACAGCTTCAACGAAGCGGGTTTTTGTTAGTGCTTGTGGCGGCGTCTGCTCAACCTTCATGCAGACGATTGTGACGCTGCGAGGGGCTGTCGCGCAACTGTGGATTTCAGATCGAATTTCAATTTTGGAGTGTGGTAACAAGTTACCGCTTTTGCTTGCGATACCAAAGCGGTAACCAGTTACCGCACTCCAAAAATAACGCACAAGCGAAAACCAATCCAGAAAGCTCAATAATGGTTGCCGCTTACGGAAGCAGTCGTATAGAATCGAATTGCCCGTACTGCCTACAACCCGGCGCTATCAGATGATTCACTTTGTACCATCGCACGTAGGCGGGCGACAGTCCTGCTACAAAAATCCTGAAGAGGTAGAGAAAACTTATGGCTACGCAAACCGACGTTGCAACCGCAATTCACCCGAGTACAGACCTCGGCAAACACCCGAAAGGGCTTTATGCGCTCTTTGCTACCGAGATGTGGGAACGCTTCAGCTTTTATTCGATGCTGGCGCTGTTTACGCTCTATATGCAGGATGGCACAGACGGCTTTAGTTGGACGCCGGCGCAAGCGACTTCGCTCTATGCCAACTATCTGATGTTTGTCTATGCCAGCCCGCTGATTGGCGGCATCATTGCCGACCGCAAACTGGGTTATCGTCGCGCCGTCATGCTTGGCGGTCTCTTCTTTATTGCCGGACACGCGCTGCTGGCAGTGAAGGCATTGTGGGCAGTTTATGCGGCATTGACCTGTCTGGTGCTTGGCAACGGCTTCTTCAAACCGAATGTCTCAACGATGGTTGGCAACCTCTATCCCGAAGGCAGTCATTTGAAAGACCGTGCCTACAACATTTTCTATATGGGCATCAATGTCGGGGCTTTTCTTGCGCCCATCGTCATGGAGATTGTCAAATCAAGATTTGGCTTCCATCCGGCGTTTACCGTAGCGGCTTTCGGTATGGTGATTTCCGTAGCCATTCTCTGGCGCTTTCGTAACATCGTTGAAAATCCAGAAGTTGTGGCGGCGAAAAAAGCCGGGACGAAACTGACTGCAGAGCAGCGAACGGCGATTGACGATGTACCGGATTGGATGCGAATTGGGGCATTGATTGTCATTTATTTGATTGTCATTGTCTTTTGGATGGCATTTCATCAGAACGGTTCGACCTTCACTTACTGGGCAGATGACAATACGGAATGGAACGTTTCGGGGGTGATTTCCAATGCCATCAATCCCTTCTGGATTATCTTCCTAACCTTCCCGCTTATCGGTTTCTGGGCATACCTTGACAAACGCGGCAAAGAGCCTTCAACGCCAATGAAGATGGTAATCGGGATGTTTTTAACGGCGCTCGCCTTGTTTATTCTCTTCTTTGCAGCGCGGCTTGGCGAAGGACAGGAAGTCCGCCCGGAAATGTTTGCTTCCGGTTCGTTCCGGGTGACAGACCGGGCTTTGGACTCTCTGAAAGCTGATGGCGTTCCGCAAGATGTACTGGACAAGCTGGCAGTGACTAAAGATGCCGAGAATAAATTCATTGTCAAAGATCGAAAATTTACGGCTGACGATAAAGGCTCCGGCGAACAGCAATTGACCGCAGCCTTGCAAAAGGTGGTTTCGCCTGAACAGGCTGCCCAACACCGGACGACAATCATGAATCGCGCCTATCTGTTTCAGGTTTCTCCATTCTGGCTGATTCTGGCTTATGCGGTCATTTCGTTAGGTGAGTTGATGTTGTCACCGATGGGGTTATCGCTGGCAAATAAAGTCTCACCACTGCGCTTTCGCGGCATGATGATGGGCGGTTGGTTTGTGGCTACCGCCATTGGCAACAAGCTGACGGCAATCGGCGTTTATTGGACAATCTGGAAACAGTCTAACTTCTTCCTGATTCTTGGCGCTCTGGCGCTGATTATGGGGATTGTGTTGTTTATGCTGCTCAAGCCTTTGAAAAAGGCAATGCCGGGAATCTAAACCGGAGTGTTTGAATGGCGGCGAACGACTAAATCAGTCGTTCGCCGCCCGCGTTTGCCCGCTTCGCTGCTGCCCTTTTATCCCCAATGGTAAATCATCGGCGCTTGACACCGCTTGGTCACTGCCTACAAACTAGCTGCTCGTATTACGATTACACATTTTTATTGTACAGGAGATATAACCTTGTTCGTACTTAGACCATCCTCACCGTTTAGAAAATTGCCCTTAAAAGCGACTTCCATCAAAGAAAAGCCACAGAGCAAAGCTGCCGATATAACTGTGCCGGATGTAGACGCGCCGCCGCTTGGCAATGGCAAACCTGCGCCCGCGATAGACGCCGAAGAACCGTTAGCCGCCGAAGCGTTTGTTGATCTGGGGTTGCCGATACCGGACACCTACGAAACCGATATTCTGCGGGCAATGATTCAAGACCCGTTCCGCGTTTTTATCTATTGGGAAGTGCGGCGCGATAACCTCAACGCCCTGACACAGTATTTTTCGCCCGAAGATGTTAAGACCTTCAAAACCGTGTTGAAATTGCGCGATATGTTCGGCGGGCAGGAATCCACTTTTGACGTAGACCGGCGCGGGCGCTACTGGATGATGGTCTTTCCTGACCGCGAATATCAATTCGAGATTGGCGTACAATCGCCGCTTCATGGCTATATTTCTCTGCTTGCCTCGAACCCGGTGCAAACGCCACGCGGGACAATTTCGCCGGGTACGGCAGAGGCGGAAGAATATCGCCTGAAACCGGAGGAATTTGTCGAAGTGATGGAAAAATCGGGCTTCGGCGCGGAACAATCGCTCGATATTACGGTTGCCGCCATGCCGGGTGCGGACTTGAATGAAGATATTCTCTCAGAAACCTTAGACCGGCTTTCGGATAAAACCCGCGAAACGATTATGTACGCGCTTTCCGGCGGGCATTTAACCGCCGAGATGATCGCCGAACTGCCGGAATCGGTCAGGGATTTGTTGTTGGACTTACTTACGGAATCGGGCAGCGAACTGGCATCTGCCGGACTAATGCACTATATGCCGGAACTCTTGCGCGAGACCATCGAGAGCGAAGAGGAATGGATAAGCGACCCGGTTCACCCGATGCGCGTGGTGCCGCGTTTCTTCGTCGGCGCGTCGGAAAACGCCCCGTCAGAAGACCGCGATTTACACTTTCCGAAGTCGAAACGTCCGGCTCCCGATACGCCAAGACGCAAGCCGGAGATTAGTTTCGGTTCCACCTTGCGGCAGTTGTTATTACAGCGCAGTTAAGGTTCAGAGTTACGCCTCATGGTCTTTGAATAAATCGTCAAACTTCCTTCTGCGCTGGAGGCGCGTGGGAGATTAGCCGGTGGCGAAACCGCCGGAAACAGACAAAATCACGCTTTCCCGCCCCAACGGGGCGGAGGATTCGCCTGTTTCATTATTTTTCAAAGAACCTAATGCAAAACTAAGTAACCTGTTTTGAAAAGCCCTCCACCGCAGAGGCGCAGAGAACGCGGAGACAGCGCCGAGAATAGCAAAACAGGTCGGCTGGTTTTGCACTAAGGCGTTACGCCATCGGCGCAAAAATTGCGCGTACTGTTGGCGCAGCACGTTTATAGGTGTTTGAAAAAATAATCGGACAACCGCTTCCCGCACCCCTCTGGGGCGCGAAACTGGGGGCGCTTGTTTCCGGTGACTCCATCACCGGCTAATCTCCTACGCGCCTCCGGCGCAAACGGTTAGGCGATTATTTTCTCATTGACCATAAGGCGTAACTCTGAACAACGCCTACCAGCGTATTGAGCATGGTGTATGAGCTAACAACCGAACGCTTGGAACTACGTCCGCTGACATTTGATGAAGTGGACGAGTTTCATGGTATCTGCGCCGGGGAGAAGTTTCGCAGATATATGTTCGATAATGAAGCGATTGCGCTTGAGGTGGCGGCTTCTTTCATTGCCAAGAGCAATAATTATTTTGCCCGGTCAGGTTATGGGCTTTGGGGAGTGCGCGAACGCGGGAAAACGCTGCTCATTGGCTTTTGCGGTTTCTGGTTTTTTCACGAACCGCCGGAACTGGAATTGCTCTATGGCATCGCTGAAGCCTATTGGGGAATGGGATTTGCCGTTGAAGCGGCTGAGGCAATTATGCAGTATGGTTTCGAGACGCTTGGCTTTGACCGTATTCAGGCAAGCACGGACACGCCGAATCTGGCGTCGCTGCGGGTGATGCAGAAACTGGGCATGAAGTTTTCCCAACGCCAGACCCTGAGCGGGCTGGATACGACATTCTACACAATCACGCGAGAAGAGTTTGCCTCGACAACTCGCAAAGACGCTAACCTCTAACCTTGAAACGAACCTGCCACTATGGAACAAGGACTTCTCGCATTGGTTTTACACGCGCATCTGCCCTTTGTGCGCCATCCCGAATACCCGGAATTTCTCGAAGAAGAATGGCTCTTTGAAGCCATCAGCGAAACCTATATCCCGTTACTACATATCTTCGAGAATCACGTCAACGATGGCATCAATCCCCGCGTGACGATTGGACTGACGCCGCCGCTTTGTGAAATGCTTGCCGACGCGCACCTACAGGAACGCTATCTGCGCCACGTCAATAGACTGGTTGAATTGTGCGAAAGCGAGGTCAAACGCACCGCCAAACATCCGGCAATGAACGAAACGGCGAAGATGTATCTCGATCACTTCACCGCCTCGCGTGACCTCTTCGAGAATAAATATAAGCGCAATCTGCTGAATGGCTTTCGCACTCTACAGGATGCCGGAGCCATTGGCATCATCACCTGTGGCGCGACGCATGGCTTTCTGCCGTTGATGACCCGCCCGGAAGCCCGCCGCGCTCAGATTCAAGTCGGCAAGCGCAATTATGAGAAGCATTTCGGACGTGCGCCGCGTGGCATCTGGTTGCCGGAATGCGCCTATACCGCCGGGGTTGACGGACTCTTAGCGGAAGCCGGACTGCGTTATTTCTTTGTAGACGCGCACGCCATTATGTTCGGCTCGCCGCAACCGCGACGCGGCATCTACGCGCCGACGGTTACGCCTGCCGGGGTTGCCGCCTTTGCCCGCGATGTCGAAACCAGTGAGCAGGTGTGGAGCGGCGACATCGGCTATCCCGGCGACCCTGACTATCGGGAGTTCTACCGCGACTTAGGCTTTGACGGCGACTACGACTACATTAAGCCGTATCTGCATGGCGACGGCGTGCGGCGTAATCTTGGCATTAAGTATCAGCGCGTCACCGGCAAAGTGGATTTGGGCTTGAAAGAGCCTTATGTGCCGTCGTGGGCATCGAAAAAAGCGGCAATTCACGCCGGACATTTCCTCTTTCACCGGCAGGCGCAGTTGAAGAGTTTGCGCTCGTGGATGGGCAGAAAACCGATAGTCATTTCGCCTTATGACGCCGAACTCTTCGGGCATTGGTGGTTTGAGGGACCGCAATTTCTCAACTATCTGATTCGCAAGATTCACTACGATCAGGATGAAGTGCGGCTGGCAACGCCGTCGGACTATCTGAACGAATACCCGGACAATCAGCATCAGCGCGTCAGCGCCTCATCATGGGGCGCGGAAGGCTATAACCGCGTCTGGATTAACCCGGAAACCGAATGGATGTATGTGCATCAGCACATTGCCGAAGACCGCATGATTGAACTGGCAAAAGCGCACCCGCAGGCAGAGGGGTTGCTCAATCGCGCTTTGAATCAGGCGGCGCGGGAATTGGCGCTGGCAGAGTCTTCCGACTGGGCATTTATCATTACGACAGCGACTTCGGTGCAATATGCCATTAAGCGATTCCGCGACCACATCCACCGCTTCACGAAACTCTACGAGATGATCCAAAGTAATGAGGTCAACGAAGGCTGGCTCGCTGAGGTTGAATCACGCGACACGATTTTCTCGGAGATTGATTATCGCGTCTATGCCGGAAGATGACAGCAGAGAGAGGGAATCCGGGATAAAATTCAGGAATGCAAATCAACAGCTGGGGATAAATCTCGCATTTGCTGAATATCCCAGAAAGTTAATGCACGGTTATATATGCGAATTGGTATAAGAGCAAAAATAGAGAAGACTGGCTCTCTGAAAATTACGATTCAATCAATAATAGCAATAAAACTGCATTAACTGGGTAACAGACCGTATGGAATCTTTAAGACTCTTTTGCCCTCACTGTCAAATCACTCACCTCAGCCCTGAAGAGGATGAATTTCTATCCGACTGTGAGGAGTGCGGCAATCCATTATCCATAATCACTGATGGACAGAACGTTATGGAGGTAATGTGTCCTGAATGCTATGAAGAATGGGAAGATGTCGCGCCGGGTTGGGTTAGATGCTTAGAGTGTCAACATATTTTTGAAGTAGATGAAGAAGGCATCTGGGTTACAGAGGACGAGGAAGCTGATGAGGAGAGTGAAGATTTTTCAGATGAAGTAGCTGAAGCAGAAAGTAGCTTCGAGGAAGATTCGCCCGCGCATTCACAACCGATGTTCTCCGGAAATCGGCATTCGGTTGCTGATTTCGCGCCACTGATGGATGCGGCAAAGCCAGAGATCTATCAGGATAATGCTTTCCGTGTGCTGAATTTGTCGGTTTCAGCAAGCAATAGAGAAATCGTCCGCCAACTTGACAAATTCAGGCTACAGCAAAAACGCGGCGCAAACAAACCAGTACAAAAAGTCTTTCCCTTTGACCTCTCATCTGGTCTCGATGAGATACGCGAGGCTGAACAGCGACTGCGCGACCCGAAGCGTAGAATGGTTGCTGAACTCTTTTGGTTTTGGTCATTACAAGGGGATGCGAACCAGCCTGATGAGGCTCTATTGGCATTATCACGCGGCGATATTGAGGTTGCTTATGAACTTTGGCTAGGCGAGGAGAATGGAATAAATCAAAATGCTGTAGCAACACATAATCTCGCTGTGCTTTCCCACCTGAAAGCCCTGCAAGCGGAAACTTCGACAAGTTCACTTTCCCCTATCCAACAAAGACAGCGGGACAGCAATTGGCGCGAAGCCTATAAAAGATGGAACTCCCTTTTACATAACAGAGAGTTCGAGGCAGCGTTGCAAAGGCGCATCCGGGCTATTAACGACCCGGCCTTACCTGTCGAAGCAGCCCGCCAAATAATGAGCGCCTTGCCGTTTGCTTTGCTCACTGTCAATGCACAACTCATTACTCGTGCAACAACAACCGGCGATATTGCTGATGTAAAGCGCCAAAAAGAAATCATGGAGGATTCCGGTTTCGCGCCGAAACTCATTGATGAAGCCCTGCGCCGCGCCGTAATCCCATTGCGCGAATCCCTTCATAAGCTTTGTAAACAAGCAAAGATGGAAGGCGAAACGAATCCCGTACAAGCCGATCAAACCGCAAGACGCTTGCTTGAACAAAGCGGACATTTTCTGCAAGCCATTGACTTGGCTGTTGCAGAGGGCGACATCTTCCGTGATGACTTACACGATGAACTTGCTACTGCCATACGAAGTTGTTTGATTGAGTATGGCAACGAAACAGATGATTGGGAAGTTTGCATTGAGCTATTGAGAATTGCCCGGTCAATCGCTGTCAGGCAGACGTTAGTTGAAAAGCTGGATAAGGATTTAGAAACCTGCCGCAACAATCTGCTATCGCAAGATACTGCCGAGGTCGAAGGATTATTGGCAGCAATCAAAAAGATTCTCGATTTGCCGATGACGACCACAATGACAAAAGCAAGCCGGTTGCGAAGCGATGTCTTGCCCGTATTGGAAAATCTGAAAGCGAAAAGTGGTGCGCTGTCGGAAGATGTCTTTGTCGTATCAAACGCTCTGGCATACGCCTTTCGCACGTTGTCAGTAACTCTATATCGTGATTATCAAAATTATGAGTCGGCTTACGCAGAGATGCAGATGGCATCTGAGTTATGTCTTGATTTGGAGTTACAGGAAAAGATTGAAGAGGATTTAGCTGCCATTCAGCATACCATCGAAAGCGAAAAACGAAGTGAGCAAAAAAAACTGCTTGCCGAACGCATAGAAGCGCAATGCCGCGAACAGGAACGGCAGCGACAGCGAGAGCAAGGCAGACATCCGACTCAACATCATACCACTTTCAGGTATTCAACGACTGGAGCATCTCAGAGAAGAGAGACAACGGAAAAAAGCTCTTATATAGATGTAGAGCCTATAAAAGAAATTCCAAGTCTCGGCACAATCTGTGGCATCGGCACAAAACTTTACGGATGGTCAGACTACAAAACTCTTTATGCCGTTTTCTTTTTTCTTCCGCTACTGCCGATTGGCAGGTATAGAGTTGCTAAGATTTTCAGCAACGAATATGACTTTCTGGGCAAGACCTCACTCCGTCATTTTGAGCAAAAACATCGAGCCGCCGTTTTATATCTCCTCAAAAATTGGCGGGCAATAGCCTTTGCAGCCTTCATTGTCGCTGTCGCTTTTATCATGAGCCAAAGTCGTCTATCCGAAAACACCAAAAATGTAAATAAGTCTGTTTCTCCTCAAGTTCCCTCACTGCCTGCTTCACCGCCGCCAGTGAATAAAAATGCTGCTCCACCTGAAAAGCAAAAGACTGGCAAAGCGCATGTAAACCAAGTAGAGCCGTTGGATATGATTGACATGAAACAGTTGCCAAAGCTGGAAGAGATGCCATCTCGCACCGTACCAGCAACGCCCCCTGACCTTGGCGGCGCGATACCACCGAGGCAGCTTGAATCAGGTGCATCGGATTATGAAGTAACCCAGTTAAAGCGCGAGATTGAGGCAGCGGAAAATGAACTTGAGCAGTTGGAACGCGGCATTACAGCCCTCAAAAATAGCATTGCGCTCTTTAAGAAACAGATTGATTACTATGATGGCATCATTAAACGCATAGAACGGGATGACCGTTTAGGCTTGCCGATAAATCAAACGCAATATGATGCGGCTATCAAGGAGCATAACGATTATGTTGCCCTGCATAATCGCGCATTAGGCGAGTTACGAGAAAAAATTGCCGCTTACAATAATCTATCAGATAGCACAAATACCAAAATAGACAGATATAACCGCTTGAGAGGAGCCAGATAGATGAATCTGTTAGGGAGCCACTTTCGTCAACTGGTTGCTGACCTGAAACAGTTGCGCTATGCAAAAGAGTTTCGTATCCACCAGATAGATAGGTCGCCTGATGAACTGCTGATGCTAGAAAAGATGCACATACAGATAGCGCAATTATCTCAGCCGCAACCGCCGCGAAAAACTGAACCAGCGGAACCAACAAAGGAGCATCTGCAAATGCTGGCGGATGTCGGCACCGGACTCTGGCGATTGAAAAATAAGATGGTTGAGCCAAACGGCAACCGCCCACGCGAGGAGATGCGCCGCGCCTATAGGCATTTTGAATCAGCATGGGACGCTCTCACTCAAGGCGGCATAGAAATTCAAGACCACACCGGCATTCGCTTCGATTCCGGCTTGTCTATTGAAGTCATCGCCTTTCAACCGTTAGCAGAGATGCATCGGGAAGAGGTGATCGAAACTATCAGACCGTCTATTTACTATCAAGGCAAACGCATTCAAATGGGGCAGGTCATTGTAGGAACACCAAAGGAAGAAAAGTAAGCATTAGCAAAAGGGGACAAGGGTAATGGCAAGAAGCACGATAGATTTTGGCATTGACTTAGGAACAACAAACAGCGCAATTGCAAAGCTAAATGGAACCGACACAGAAGCAATCAAAAATAATGAAGGGTTTGAAACTACTCCTTCGGCTGTTTGGTTAGACAAAAATCAAAAATTATATCGTGGCAAGCCCGCTTATGAACGGCTGGTCTTAGAGCCGCACAATGCTTTTGGCGAGTTCAAAATCCAAATGGGAACTTCAGCTGAGTATATATTTAAGCGAAATGGGCAAAGTATGAAACCTGAAGAACTTTCTGCTGAAGTTCTTAAATCTCTCAAAGAAGCGGTTCTCCAAAAAACAGGCGAAAATTTGCAAGCGTCTGTCATTACGGTTCCCGCAGCCTTTGAACTGCCGCAAAATGACGCAACCGTGCGAGCCGCAAAATTAGCGGGCATTGAGATTGCTCCTCTATTGCAAGAACCTATTGCAGCCGCTATAGCTTACGGATTTCAAAGCGACGAGAAAAAAGCCTATTGGTTGGTTTACGATTTAGGCGGCGGGACGTTTGACGCAGCACTTATACAAGTGCGTGATGGTTCAATTCGCGTTGTCACTGACGGCGGCGATAATCATCTCGGCGGCAAGTTAATTGATTGGGCAATCGTACAGGAATTGCTCGTTCCAACTTTGAAGAAGCAGTATAAACTGACAGATTTTACCCGTGGAAATGAAAATTGGCTGTCGGCTTTTGCAAAACTAAAACAACAAGCGGAAATAGCGAAAATCAGTCTTTCGCAATATGAATCAACACAAATCAGATTTGATTATCTGTGTCATGATGACGATGGGGAAGCTATCACCGATTTTGATTTTGATTTGCAAAGAAGTGACGTTGAGCAATTGGCAGAGCCTTTCATTCTTCGCTCCATCAATCTTTGCAAAGCGGCTTTGCAGGAGAAAGGGCTTTCACGCGACAGCATCGAAAAGGTTTTGCTGGTTGGCGGTCCAACTCTAATGCCTTACTTGCGTGAACGGCTGGCAGATGCACATGAAGGCTTGGGCATTCCTTTAGAATTCCGTCTCGACCCTTTAACGGTGGTGGCACGCGGCGCAGCTATCTTCGGTGGCACACAAAGACTTATCAACTCCGCATCTATAACCTTTAGCCGGAAAGCCTACCGTGTCGAGCTGGAATATAATCCTATTGGTCCCGATATTGACCCGTTGATTGGCGGCAAAGTCATTGGTTCAGATGGAGAGAGATTTTCAGGATTTACTATCGAATTTGTTAATGATGAAGCGCGTCCCGCCTGGCGTAGCGGCAAAATTCAACTTGAAAGCGATGGCTTCTTTGAAACCACTTTGTTGGTGGAAAGAAAAAAGCGTAATACATTTAGCATCGAACTTTGTGATGCTATTGGCACACGCCGAGAGATTGAACCTGATACCATTCCTTACACTGTAGGACAAACCATCACCGCACAAACATTGACGCACGACATCAGTTTGGCGCTGGCAAATAATACCGTGGGAAAGATTTTTTCAAAAGGTACAGAACTTCCCGTCCGTCGCTCTAATCTGAAAGTGACAGCCGCTTATGAGGTCAAACGCGGCGATGGGCAAGCCATCCGCATTCCAATTGTCGAAGGCGAGAGCAAAAAGGCAGACCGCAATACCAAAATCGGACATCTGGAAATTCCGTCTGACAAAATCAAACGCGATGTTCCCGCCGGTAGCGAGGTAGAAGTCACCATAGAGATTGACGCTTCGCGTTGCGTTACTCTTGAAGCCTATTTACCGATTTTAGATCAGGATTTTTTGGGTGTAATGAACCGCGACGATTACGGCAAAGAGGCGACAACGCCCTTGGAACTTGAAGAGGAGTTTTACTGGCAAAAGAAACGGCTTGATAAGGCTGAAAAAATTTCCTGGCAGATTCAGCACACCGAGGCGCAAACGTCGCTCTCTCGAATTGAGAAAGAAGGGCTCACGAATCAGATAGAGACTTCGCTTTCGGCGGCATATACAGACGTAAACGCCGCCAGTGAGGCGCATGCGACCTTGGACATTTACAGCCGGTATTTTCTCGAAACCGTTTACACCGACCAGATGGGCTATATCCTTTATAAAGTGAAATGAAAAATAAATCAGATTATTCTGAATCACAAAATCAAGTCGC
>Ga0187894_10003671_pt1 | contig 16956 bp, 11 predicted proteins | sample GBC1701081metaG_FD_136650 | JGI IMG/M metagenome (GOLD analysis project Ga0187894, IMG submission 136650) | White microbial mat communities from a lava cave in the Kipuka Kanohina Cave System on the Island of Hawaii, USA - GBC170108-1 metaG ...
GGCGTAAAAGATCAGCAGGTAATCATTCGTTCCCAGCTTTTCAGCCAACTGATCCAGCGTCGCAAGGATCATTTCGCGGTCCGGGTCGTTCAACAACGTCACGTTCCGCGGCTCAAAGCCGTATTCTTCCGTCAACACCTGCCGCACTTGCCGCGCGTCGCTCAGCGGGTAATCCAACGGGTTGACGCTCGGATGCTGGTACTTCTGCACCCCGATCAACAGCGCGTAATACTTACCGGAGACCGCCGCGCGCGCGGATTGCGCCCCTTGCCCGCGCTGCGATTGCGCGCGCGACGGGAACGGCGCTATCAGCAGGCATCCGATCAACAATATGGCCAAAGTCAATTTCATTCTCATCAGTGAAGCCTCTTGCAAAAGAGCGTAAAAGCGCCAAGCGTTACTGGGCCGCCCTAGAGAGGCGGAAACCTTGGTAGCCGCCGCTGGCACCGGACGAGTCGTAGGAGCGAATCGCCGATCGGTCATAATCAGCAACGTGGTTCCAACCGCCGCCCCGCCAAATCTGGTTCGAAGCCCCAGTCTGATCTATATACTCACACCACTCCCACACATTGCCAAGCATATCGTATATCCCCCATGCATTCGCCACTCCTAGACTTCCTACCTCCACAGTCTTCTCACGATAGGCCCCTTTCTTCGTGGCGCCATACAGATAATTCCCATCATAATTCACGATCTCAGGGCTGATCGTATCCCCGAACGCAAACTTCGTCTTCGTCCCCGCTTGCGCCGCATACTCCCATTCCGCCTCCTTCGGCAACCGGTACCTATTCCCCGTGCTCAACCCCAGCCTGGCATTCAACCGTTTGCAGAATTCCTTCACGCTGTATTCCTTCGGACAATCGCTTCCGCCCGAGCAGACATCCTCGACCGGCAGTTTGTCGCCCTGGAAACCACTCGGATTGTTTCCCATAACAGCACGCCATTGCTCCTGCGTTACCTCAAACTTGCCGATCCAGAAATCCTGAATGCCGCCTGATCCCCTCACCGGAACCATCTCTAGCATTACACCACTGCCCAAATCTTCTGTGTACTGTTGCGTCGGCGTCCCCGCGAACCTGCGGGCATTCCCCTGCGCATCCACTGTCGCCGTCGTAAAGTTATGTACAGCCAAACGCGACGGATCAACGCCGCGCGGCAGCGCAATAATTGGCGTCAGAGGCGCCGGCGTTGGTCGTGGCGTAGGCGTGGGCCGCGGACCGGAAGAAGAGAAATAGAAATCGCCTTCGATGGAGGAAGCTTCCCACGGAATTTGCTGGTTGTTCGATTGGCTGCGTACTTCGGAGCGCGTTCGTTTGAAGACGTCTTCGAGCTTCAAGCCTGGCAATTTCATCGCGGCAAGCAGTTCTTTCGTGTAGAGGCCGTTGCGTCCGCCGCCGTCGTTGGCCGTGCGCCCGGGCGCGGTGGCGTATGCGATCAGCGTTCCGACCGGCGCGTCAACGCTCGCCAATCCGCGCGACGGGGAACGGAAGCTGCGCGCAAAGGGATTGTTGCGGCAGGCGTCCTGAACCACGATGTTCAACCGGTTCCGCGCCTCTTCCATCTGCGCCAGTACGAAGCCTGCGTCTACGGCTTCGTATTTCACTTCCGCCTCGCCGTTGATCTGCGCGCCGATGGGGATCAGGTAGTTATTGCCTCCGACCTGCGCGCCGTGCCCGGCGAAATAGAACATCCCGACGCCGCCACCGCGAATCTTGCGTCCGAAGTCGCGGATCAGGGCTTCCATCTGGCGATGGTTGCGGTTCTCGCCGCTCAGGACTTCAAACCCGAGCTGATGGAGCGTGACCGCCATATCGCGCGCGTCGTTGACGGGATTGGCCAGCGGGCCTTCGGCGTACGCGCTATTGCCGATGACAAGGGCGATGCGCGGCTCGGCGTCGGTGTCGGCTTTACGGACGCCTTGTCCTCGCTCTTGCGCGCCGGCAGTTGATGCGGGCGGGCGAAACCAGGCCGACGCGATACCCAATAAAAGTAGAGGAATGATGAGGTGGTGAGTTTTCATGTGGTAAAGCATGATCAAAAAGCGCCGTCTACTTTTCGTGGCGGAGCAGAATCTTCTTCGCCGTCAAGGTCGGAGACGCCGTTTGCCTGGCGGCCAGATCATCCAACGCCGCCAATGTCTGCCGCTCTTCCGCTTTGTTGAGCTGCGGGCGCTTTTGTTGGATGGCGGATTCGAGCGCTTGCAATCGTTCATCGCCCTTCTGCTCGACAAAGACGACATAAAGCGTTTCGACGCCTGGCCGGCCTTTGAGCCGGAACCACGGCATTTGACTCTTCGACGGCGGCGTCTCGACGCGCTGATCGGCTTGAACGGCGTCGTAACTGCCTTTGATTTTCGGATCGGGATAAAGCACCTCAGCCGGCCCTGATGTGCCCTTCATTACGATGTAAACGTACCCGCCCCGATTCGGCGAGGTAACCAAACGTACGGCGTCACCGCTGTGAAAAACACTATTGGCCAAAACGGAGCCTTTCCCTTCCTGTTCGAGTTCCACTTTCAGCTCAGGCCGTAAGACCGCCGCAGGTGGAGTCACACTCGGCGCACTCGTAGTTCCGGAAGAATTTGCCTGATTGCCGGCTCCACTCGCGCCACTGTCGCCAGTTTGTCTGCCGGGTTGCTCGCCGGTTGAATTGCTCTGACCACCGCTTGGCGAATTGCCGGCAATGGTTGTGTTCGGCTTGAAATGGTTAAACGCCCACCATCCGCCGGCGCCCATCAGCGCCAGGATCATTGCACAAAGCAAGACGTTTCGCGCAAGGGCAGTGTTCTTGCGCGGCATGGGCGGCTGTGTCTCGATCAGGGTTGGCGGACCGCGCCTTGCCTCGACCGCCTCTTTCAGTTTCTGCGCGAATTCACGCGCGTTGTTATATCGGTCCTTGGGATCTTTGGCCAGCGCCTTCATGACGACGCCATTAATGGCCGTAGTAACGCCGGCGCCGCCTTCTCGTTCCGATGGGGGTTGAGGCATTACATTCAGGTGTAGATGACGGTAACCGGAGCTGTCCGTGGCCGTGAATGGGCGCAAGCCGGTCAACATTTCGTACACCACTACTCCCAGCGAGTAGATGTCGGCCCGCCCGTCAATCTCCTTGCGATTAAGTCCGCGCGCTTGCTCCGGCGAGAGGTATGCCCAAGTGCCGACAACGGCGCTGGTCGCGGTCCGGGTGTCGGATTCTTTCAACGTGGCGACGCCGAAATCCAGGATTTTGACCAGTAATCCATCGTCGTCGCGAGCGAGAAAGATGTTCTCCGGTTTGATGTCGCGGTGAACGATCCCGCGGCTATGGGCGGCGTTGAGCGCGTCACAGATTTGCCGGGTGATCGCGGCCACCTCCGCCGGCGGAACAGGTCCGCGATGTATCCTCTCCCGCAACGATTCGCCCTCCAGATATTCCATCACGAAATAGTGGCGTTTATAGGCTTCGCCGCTGGTAAAGAGCGTGACGATGTTGCGCTGATTCAGACTGGCCAGCGCCTTGCGCTCATCGTTGAACCTTTGCAGGTATGCCGCCTCCAACCCGGCGCGCATCAATTTGATGGCGACTTTTCTGCCCAGCGGTTCTTCGACGGCGAGATAGACTTCGCCCATTCCACCCTCGCCCAGTTTCTCAATCAGCCTGTAATTGCCGATGTAGTTGAAAGGCAGGTCGCCGGAAGGCTCTTCATGCGTTGTCTGTGTCATGACTCCCCAATGGAATATCGGCTGATCGAGCAAAGAATTATTTTGCCGATCCGCCGCGATCATCTTTTTCACCTCGGCCAGCAGAAACTGATCGTCGCCGCAGGCTTGGCGGACGAAATCCGTCTGGCGGCTCTCATCCATTTCCATCGCCTGCTCGAACACCTCTCTGGCCCGTCGCCATCGCACATTGGTCATCGCGCGCTCCTTCGGAAGGATGGCTCTAGAAAGTCTATCGCCGAGTTTCTTCGTCCGTTCTTGGCTCAACGGCTCGCTGACTCTGGCTCACTCGGCTCGAAAGTTTCCATCAATTTTTCGAGGATGTCGAGCAGTTTCAGCTTGCTCGCCGGCGCGATCAATTCCGTCGTGGCGGATTTGCGATGTGATTCTGACAGCGCAAATTCGCCGTTCATATCTAATAGCGCAGGAAACGCGCAAATCGGCTCAAGTTGTTTTTGTCGATTAAAGCGGGGCAGAACCACTTTCACTCGGAATTGAAGAAATTTATTGACAACCGATAACAGGAGTGACAGAATCCATCCACGGTTTTACTCTACACTATAACGTTTTGCTTGATAAAACGACAAAGAATGAACAAAGAATAAACAGAGGACGGGTTGATGGTAACCGACCGATACACGGTTGAAGCTGTCGCGAAAGCGCTTGATGTGCTTGAGGCGTTTCGTAGCTCCGAGAGCCTCACTTTGGCGGAGATTAGCGAACGGGTAGGGCTCAATAAGAGTCGCGTCTTTCGCATGCTGCATACGCTGGTGGAGCGCGGCTACGTCGAAAAGAACGCCGACGGCGCGCACTACGAACTGGGAATCAAGCTGCTGGAGCGCGCCGCCTGTGTGAGGAGAGACTTGCGGCAACTGGTGTTGCCTTTCATGCGCCAACTTCATGAGAAGTTCAATGAGACGGTGAATCTGGCGGTCCTCGACAATCACGAAGTGTTGTACATCGAGATGCTCGAAAGTTCGCGGTCCATCAGGATGGCCGAGGGGATCGGCTATCGCTCACCGATTCATGCGACGGCGCTTGGAAAGGTCATTGCCGCCCATCTCCCTGACTCCGAGTTGAAAAGCGTTTTGGGGGCGATCTCGATGACAAAGTTGACGGATCGGACGATAACCACGCTCGCCAGGCTGAAATCCGAGTTGGAGAAGGTACGTAACAATGGGTACGCCGTGGATGATGGAGAGAGCGACCCGGAGGCCTTCTGTATCGGCGTACCGATCCTTGATCGGGATAGACGGCCGATCGCCGCGATTAGCGTGTCAGGTCCCACGGAGCGCGTCTACCGCGAGCGCCGGGAGATTACTGAGAGTCTGTTGGAGATCTGCGATCGGATCTCCAGGAAAATCGGATTCGCGGATCCCGCGTCGGTTAACGGGAAAGTCAGAATCCGATAAAGGCGCCCCGCGAGCATAAGGGGAAGCTCCCGATATTACGATTATTTCCCGCATTCGATTGAAGGGTTGCAACAGCGCGTAAGAGACGGCTACCAGTTTGAAGAATGGGATGGTCTCTACCGATACGCGCGCTTCACAGTTGCATGGGCCTGAGAGGCACAGGCTCTAAATAACTTCAATATAATTTGGACAAGTCGAGTTCGATAGACAATCTTCAGACGCCCCGGTTGGGGATTCCCGAAAGGGCTGCTAGAAAGGGAGAAGTGTGTCATGGCAAGCAGACGGTCGGCCAAGGTGATCTGTCGGGAGGGATCCTTCTGGATCACGCCAAAGCAATTTTGGCGGCTCGTGAAGCAGGATGTATTGACTTATCTAAGCGACCGGCCGCTGTGCGGAAAGTATGTAGGCAGGCAGGAGGAGTTTCTCATCACCATTAATCACGCGGTTCTTGATATGTCTTGTCAGGAGCATCTGCATTCATTTTTGGGCGCGAAGAAAAAGAGCAAGCGATGATTGCTGTTGCGCCGTGTTGCGCTCATTTGAGACCCAGGAAACTCATATGAAGATAGTGGACCTTCGCATCAGATACGTGAAATACGAAGTCACGCAGCCGTTCACGAATTCGATGGGGACTTCATTCTGTAAGAAGACCGGGAGGACCGGGATTCTCGAAGTCTTCACAGATGAAGGAATCACCGGCGTCTTGGGATCGCATTTCATCGACGATCTTTGCCGCCAGATCGTCACCGATCATCTGAAACAGCTCGTGGTCGGGGAAGATCCGATGAATTACGCGCGCGTCTGGCAAAAGATGTTCGGCATCGAGGGGCAGTGGCGACCGCAGATCGCGAAAGGCGAGGTCGTCAGAGCCATCAGCATGGTTGATACCGCGATCTGGGACATTATCGGGAAGGCGTTGAATACCCCAGTCTACAAACTGCTCGGCGGCTTTCGCGATCAGGTTCCTTGTTACGCGAGCGGCGGCCATTACGTAGCTTTCGATTCACAGATCGAGGAACTGCGCCATCTTGAAGCGGAGATGGCTCTGTACATGGATATGGGGTTCAAGGCCGTCAAGATGCGGGCCGGGCGGGATATTCCCAAGGATGAGGAGCGCGTCAAGCTGGTGCGGGAGATCATCGGCCCGGACGTACAGTTAATGGTGGATTTCAATACTTCTCAAACCTATAAAGGCGGCGTCGCGCAAGCGATTAAGTTCTGCCGGGCGCTCGAAAAGTACGACATCTACTGGTTCGAGGACTTGGTGGTAATGGACGATCTGACGGGATTGAAACAAATCTCCGACGCCATTGACAGCGCGATTGCGACCGGCGAATACGAACAGACGATCTGGGGGTTCCGGGATCTGATCGTGAATAAGGCCGCCGATATCATCTTGCCCGACGCGACGCAAGTTTGCGGCGGGATCACGGAGTGGCGGCGAATCGCCGCGCTCGCCGACGCTTATCGAATTCCGATCGCCGCGCATATCGGCGATATGACCCATGTGCATTGCGTCGCGGCCGTGCCGAACGGGCTGATCGTCGAGTATTTCCGGCCGCAGGATACGACACGCCGCATGTACGAAGCGGAGCCGCTCGCGCCGAACAAAGACGGAATGTTCGATGTCCCCCAAACACCGGGGTTCGGCATGGAACTCAATGAAGGCTACATCCGGACGAATCTCACCGCCTGATATCCAGACCAGAAATGCGACAGGTAAAAATTCTCGTTACCATGCCGGAATTGGAAGGCGAACACGAACTGTTGCGGCAGATCGCCGAGGTCTCGCCGCAAGTAGCCGTCGAATACCGCATCTGCAAAGCATTCGCCGAAACAGCGGCGGCGTTGAAAGACGTCGAGATCTTATACACGCAAGCGGTTCCGGAGCATCTCCAACTCGCCGCTCATTTGAAATGGGTTCAGCTTCATTTCAGCGGAATAGATCATGCGATCCGGAGTCCGATTTTCGAGGATGATCGAGGGCTTATCATTACCAACGTCGCCGGCGCTCACGCCGTGCCGATTGCCGAGTATTGCATCTTTGTCATGGGGCTGCTGACGCGAGATTTCATGCAGCTATTCCGCGACAAGCAGGCCCGGGCATGGAATCGCCTTCGCTATCCCCCGATTGAATTGTGCGGGCAGACCCTCGGGGTCGTCGGCTATGGACATATAGGAGGGGAATTGGGGCGTTTGGCGAAGGCCTGCAATATGCGGCTGCTGGCGCTCAAGAGGACCCCTGAGCGCCGCGAGGCCTCCGGCTATCAATGGACAGGGGTCGGCGACCCGCAAGGAATATACCCTGACATGTTCTTTGGCCCCGCGGACCTCCATGCGCTGCTCAAAGAGTCTGATTACGTGGTCAATTGTTTGCCGCACACCTCGGCGACCAACTCTATCTTTGGAGACGCTGAATTCAATGCGATGAAGAGAGGCGCGTACTTCATCAATGTCGGCAGGGGTGAGACTGTTGATTACCTTGCTCTGGCGCGCGCGCTGCGTGAAGGGCAGGTCGGCGGCGCGGCGCTCGATTCATTTGCGACCGACCCGCGCCCCTTGCCGGCGGACGATCCTCTCTGGGAACTCGAGAACGTCTTTATCACGCCGCATATTTCCGGAACCCGGTACAGCCGGCAGTACCTGGTGAGGACCAATGAGTTATTTTGTGAGAACCTGCGCCGTTATTTAAATCACGAGCTTTTGCATAATCTCGTAGTCAAGGAGCGTGGTTATTAACAGTAACCAGGACATTAAGTGGCGCCAAGGCGCTGAACTTCCTCTAGGCAGAGGGAGCTATGCTTCAGGCATTGTTGAAGGACGGCTGATCCTGGCGGGAGGAACCTACTGGCGGCAAGACCGGAAGCAGTGGTTGGATGAGACAGTAGCTTATGAGATCGGGCGAGATCGCTGGACACAAATCGCCCGGCTTCCCAAGCCTTTGGCGTACGGCGCCGGAGTTGTTTGGCGAGATGAGCTCTATTATTTGGGCGGCGGAGGTCCGGAAGAGGCCGAGCGGTATGGATACCGATTGAGAAACAAAGCCGGGAATTACGCGTGGGAAGGGTTCACCGAACTGCCGCGAGGATTTGCCGTCGGAGCGGCGCAGATACTGGACAATCGCCTTTATCTGATCGGCGGAGCAGGGGCGAAGCTGGAGACGACCTCGCCCGCCGTCTTTTCTTTGAATCTTTCAGACTCTTCTTCGGTCTGGAGATCGCTGGAGCCGATTCCAGGGCCAGGGAGAGCGCTGATGGCCTCGGCGGTCTGCGCCAGTCATATTTTCATCTTTGGCGGAATGGCCTTTGATACGGACGGTCAACGGGTCAATCTAAGATCCGCCTGGCGATACTCGCCGGGGTTGAATGAGTGGCGGCGTCTTAGAGATGTTCCGATTGCGACCCGCGCCTGGAGCGCGTCAGCAGGGAAACATGGTTATATCTATCTTCTCGGGGGGTACTCCGATTCCTCCTATGAGAGTTCCGGCAACGAGAGTCCCGGCGGTCGTCCGGAAGGCCAGTTCGTTAACCGGGTCTGGCGGTACGATACGCAAAAAGATGAATACCTTGAATTGAATCCATTGCCGCATGCGCTTTGCGACGTGAGTTTTCATCCTTACCGACAGGCTCTGTACGGAGCGGGCGGTGAGCCGGGGCCGAAGATGCGCGCGCCGTGGACTTTTATTGGGGAGATCGGGCAGGCGGAATAAGATGGGAAGAGCCATCGGACAATTAGTTTGTTTGTCGTTCGTCATCTTTCTCACCCCGCTCGGCGCGGCGGCGGATGTAACCCTACCGGCGGTTTTCTCTGAAGGAATGGTGTTGCAGCAAGGGACGGCGCGTATCTGGGGAAGGTCTTCGGAGGGCGAAAAGATTACCGTCAAGATACAAGGGAGAGAGGTTTCGACCGTCGCCAGAGGCGGGAAATGGCTCCTGCGATTGAGAGGTCTCAAAGCCGGGGGGCCCTGGCGCCTCGAGGTGAGGGGAAGAAATACGATTGTCATCGAACGCGTGCTGGTCGGGGAGGTTTGGTTGTGCGGCGGACAGTCGAATATGGCGGCTATCGTCAGCGAGAGCCGCGAGGGCGCCCGTGAAATCGCCAGCGCCAATAACCCGATGATTCGGTTATTGAAAGCTCCTCGAATTGAGGCGGATTCGCCGGACATTTTCCCCGGAGAGACCGGGCGCTTTCGTTTTGTCTCTCGTGTGCAGAGAGAGGCCCCTGACGAACGGGTAACTACAGTTTGGGAAGAATGTGAGCCGGCGACAGTCCCCCGGTTTTCGGCCGCTTGCTATTTCTTCGGTCGCGAGTTGCAGAAGGCGCGAAAAGTTCCGGTCGGATTGATTGACGCTTCTGTCGGCGCGACCCCGATTGAAGCCTGGATGAGCGAACAGGCTTTGGCGGCGGATTCCGATGGAGATCGGGAGCAGGTCAGGCAGCCCTGGCGACCTGCCGGACTCTACAATGGAATGATCGCGCCGTTTGAGCCCTATGCGATAAAAGGCGTCGTCTGGTGGCAAGGCGAGGCCAATGTCAATCGGGCTGATCAGTACCAGGCTTTGTTCCCAGCCTTGATCAGAGGCTGGCGGCAGGCGTGGGGGTTGGGAGCTTTTCCATTCATCTTTGTGCAACTGGCGACGGCGGGGCCGGCTGTTCCGAAAACGGAAGGCGGGTTGGTCTGGGGCCGTCCTGCGTTAGCCTGGGCTGAGCTGCGTGAAGCGCAGCGGCGAACTCTTTCGCGGGTTCCCGGAACTGCGATGGTCGTGATCACTGACATCGGTGGAGAGAACTATCACCCCGATTGGAAACAGCCGGTAGGATTCAGGCTTGCGCTCGCGGCGCGAAAGATCGCCTATCGCGAAAGACTCGTTTATTCCGGCCCGCTTTACGCCGGACTGAAGATCGAGGGGGAAGCCGTCAAACTGACTTTTCAGCATGCCGGGGGCGGATTGGTAGTCCGTGGAAGCGAATTACGGGGCTTCGCTGTCGCCGGGAAGGATCGGATTTTTCACGCGGCCAGAGCGGAAATCAGGGCCAATCAAGTCATCTTAACCAGCCCCTCGGTAAGGCGCCCCGTCGCCGCGAGCTACGGCTGGGCGGCTCATCCAATCGGCAATCTGTTCAATCGCGAAGGCCTTCCCGCCTCGCCGTTCAGGACAGATAGCTGGTATACGACTCAGACGAGGCCACTCGCGCCTCGTTGAATCAAGACTGACACTGTCATCAAAAGGCAATCGGGAGAGCGGCAGTTCGCCTGTGTAGATGGCGATTGCGATGCGGACGCTCCCGGGGTGCCTTTTTCTTTTTCAAATATGCGACTTTCGAGCGGTAAATCGGGGCCGCTCATTGAGGAGGAAGATCATGTTCAAGAAACCATGTGTGGCGCTGCTATATGTAATCTCAATCTGGATCTGCTTCGCTGGCTCAGGGCGGGCGCAAATTGACACCGCCACGATTCTCGGAACGGTTCGCGACGCCAGCGAGAGCATGATTGTCGGCGCCGAGATTACGGCGAAACGTGTCGCGACGAATGAGACTTTCACCGCCGTAACCAAGAGCGATGGCGATTACCGACTCTTCCCGTTGCCGATCGGCGAATATGAAGTGACGGCGAAATTCATCGGATTCAAAACGGAGACGAAGAAAGGGATCGTCCTCGAAGTGGGACGAACCGCTCGCGTCGAATTCGTCCTCACCGTCGGAGAGACGAGCGAGCTTATTGAAGTCGTGTCGCAAGCTCCATTGATCAACACCGAATCGGCCTCCGTCGGCCAGGTGATAGACAATCAAAAGCTGGTTACGTTGCCGCTCAATTCGCGTGATTTCGCGACACTGGCGGCGCTGACGCCCAGCGTCAATGCTCCGCGCGGTACGATTTACGGTGGCGGTGTGGCGGCCGGGACGGCGACGGGCATTCTCGTGCGCGGACATCGCCGAGGCGATAACGTCTTTTATTTAGACGGCACGATGATCTCGGAAGGAAACGGCGCGACCACATTCCGTCCCAACATTGATGCGCTGCAAGAGTTTGAAATCAAAACCGGGCTCTACGGCGCGGATTACGGTATTCGTCCGGGAGGCCAGGTGATCGCCGTAACCAAAAGCGGAACGAATGAACTACACGGCAACGCCTTCTGGTTTCACGAAAATGACAATCTGAACGCGCGCAACTTTTTCCAGAAAGCCAAGACCGAGTTCAAACGGAATCAATTCGGTGGGACGGTCGGCGGGCCGGTTTATATTCCCGGAATCTATAATGGAAAGAACAAAGCCTGGTTCTTTGCGGCGTATCAGAATGAGACCATCCGCAGTTTCGCTCCACTGACGGGAGTCGTACCGACCAGCGATCAAAAGAGCGGACGATTTGCGACTGCCATCAGAGATCCACTGACCGGGCAGCCTTTTGCGAACAACACGATCCCCACCAGCCGGATCAATCCGGTCGCTCAGAAATTACTCGGCTTCTGGCCCGATCCGAATACCGCGGGGGCGTTGAATTACACCAGCCCGAATTCCGTCGCCAACTCCGACAATCCCCAGGTGATCGTCAGGATGGACTTAAAGTCCTCGGAGAACAGTAAGTGGGCCGGACGTTTCGCCTACGATTCCTCTCCGTTGCTGCTGACCGATGCGATCTCGACCTTTTCACACTCGCGGCCGCGGAAGTCCTGGTTTCAAGAGTTCTCCAACACGCGAACGATCGCCGGCCGGTATGTCAATGTCGCGAGCTTCCATTTCTTTCGCCGGCCGTTTAACGCCGGGGTCTCGAATCCGCACGTCGAAGACGCCCGCGGACTCGGGGTTCCCGCGCTGTTGCAGAACAGCCTCAATCCCGGCGGTGGATTGCCGCGAGTCAATATTCAGGGTTTTCTTTCAATCGGAGACAATGGCGGTCCGATCAGCAGCGCGGCCAACCTCGGCAATTGGCAACTGAGAGACGACGTCTCCTTTCAGCAGAACTCTCATTTTCTGAAGATCGGCTCTGAGTTCAGGAAGCACTATAACTTTTACAATCTGACCAACAACGCGATCTTTAGCTTCACCGATCGGTACACGGGGAATCCGTTCGCCGACTTTCTCCTCGGCGTTCCGATGAGAACGCAATCTGGCGGCGAAACTAACCGCGGAAGCTTTGCCCAGAACAGCGTCTATTTCTATCTGCAGGATGATTGGAAGGTCAATCAGCGGCTGACGCTGAACCTCGGATTGCGTTATGAACTGCGCCTACCCTGGAAAGACAAGCGCGGATTTATGTCGAACTTCGACCTACTGACGGGCAGACTCGATCCGCCGCTGCAAAGTCTGTCGCTGGCGTCTTATCAAACGGGACGCTTTGAACCCAACGCGCCGTTGCTCGAATGGAGAAAGAAAGACGGCTTCCTGCCGAGAATCAGTTTTGCATATCGTGTCGCCGAGAAGACGGTTGTGCGGGGCGGATATGGAACCTACTCGAACGAGCCGGATGTGACCATTATTCAGGAATTCGGTTCGAATCCGAGACCGAACGCGCTGGTCGCCACTTTCAACGCCAGCGCCGCGACGCCCAACATTTCGTTGTCGGATCCTTTTCCGCAGGCGCTGGCGGCTTCAGCGATTCCGAGGCATACCGCCGTGGAAACGCCGCTCAAGCTATCCAAGACGCATGCCTACGGTTTTTCGATCCAGCATGAATTCCTCAACGATTGGGCGGCTGAGATCGGTTACCAGGGATCGCATACGGCCAATTTACTGGAGACGGTCTCCATCAACGATGCGACGCCCGGAACCGGAGCGCGCCAGGCGCGGCGGCCTTATCCAAACTTTCAGGACATTGTCTACACCGTGCCGGACGCCGACGCCTGGTACGACGCCATGGAAATGAAGATCCAAAAGCGCGCCGGGAGGAATGGTTTGTTCTTGCTGGGCTCGTTCACCTGGTCGAAGGGGCTGGATACGGCGTCGGTGAATTCAAATATGCTTGGTATACAGCGTCAGCGCTCAAGGAATCTTCCGCTCAATCTGAACAAAGCGACCAGCGACACGCATATCCCAAGGCGGCTCGTACTCACTGTTGGTTATGAACTGCCATTCGGGCCGGGCAAGCCGTATCTCAGTGACGGCGCGCTTGGCAAGATCGTCGGAGGCTGGAGTTTTCAAGCGATCGCCGCCCTTCAGGACGGGCCGTGGATCACGATCTTCCTGCCGGGGGACGCGATCGACACCGGCTCGGCCCTCTCGCAGTGGCCGAACCTGCTCAGGACTCCAAATCTCGATCCCGGAGAACGAGCGGTCGCCAGATGGTTCGACACATCGGCCTTCGTCAGACCGACCGGGTTTGTCTATGGCAATGCCGGTCGCGCGCCGGTTGAAGGGCCGGGGTTGAAGAATTTCGACATCTCCGTTCAACGAAAGTTCAAGATCGCCGAGCGCCAGCGATTGGAACTGCGGCTCGACGGATTCAACGTCTTCAATCATGCCAACTTCCTCTTGCCGGGGCAGAGCTTCGGGACCGCGGCATTCGGTGTAATTGGCGGCGCGCTCGATCCTCGGTTCATTCAGATCGGGTTGAAGTATCAATTCTAATGAACGCACATCAATTAAGAGTCGCCGATTACCTCGCTCTGGTAGGTTATCTGGCGGCGATCATCATCGTCAGCCGGATGTCGTATCGAAAGCAACAAACGGCCGAGCAATATCACCTGGCGGGAAAGTCGCTCGGGCTCTTTCCGGTGTTGTTGTCCACGGTGGTGACGTTTTTTAGCGGCGTCAGCTTCCTGGGAATTCCAGCCTGGTCGTATCGGAACGATCTGAGCTTCTACCTGCGAACATTCGGTCTGCTTCTGATGGCGCCGGTTCTGGTTTACGCGATGATCCCGTTCTACCACCGGCTGAAAGTCCAGACATCCTATGAATACCTGGAGCGTCGCTTCGATCGGAACACTAGGCGGCTGGCGAGCGGCCTGTTTCTGTTGAGCCGTGGTCTGTATTTGGGGATTGTAGTCTATGCGACGTCGCTCGCCGTCGCGGTGGTAAGCGGCCTGTCGTTGCCCGTGACGATCCTGGTGATCGGGCTCTTTTGCACGGGATACACGATGATCGGCGGGATGAAGTCGGTCGTCTGGACGCAGGCGATGCAGTTTCTCGTGCTCGTCGGCGGCATCCTGGTGATCTTCTTCAGTCTGCTCGCGCGCCTCGATGGGCCATTGCCGCAGCTCTGGGCGACCGCGTCGGAAGCGGGGAAGCTGCGGATGTTTCATTTCACTCTCGATCCGGCGAAGGACGTCGCTTTTGCGGCGCTCATCATCGGGGCGCTCTTTCAGAACCTGTCGATGTACGGAGCCGATCAGGTCTCGATTCAGCATTATCTGACCGCCAAATCAATGACCCAAATCCGCCGCGCCATCTGGCTGCAAGCGGTGTTGATGATCCCCGTCAACGTCTTTCTCTATCTGACCGGGACGCTTCTCTGGCTTTACTACCGGCAGCATCCGGAGCGGCTCGAGAATTTGCCGACGGTGGATTACATCGTGGCCTTTTTTGCCGTCAGGGAGCTGCCGCCCGGCGTTCCGGGGCTGATCTTCTCCGGGTTGCTGGCCGCGACGATGGCGGTGACGGCGGGAGGGTTGAGCGGGCTCTCGACCGCGACGATGAATGACTTTTACCGGCTGGTTCGTCCCGGCCGGGATGAGCGTCACTATGTATGGATGAGCCGCATCTGTACGCTGGGTTGGGGCCTGATCGCGACCATCCTCGCCTTCTTCGTTCATCGGCTCGGTCCGCTGGTTGAAGCCTCGGCCAGGATCAATAGCTTCTTCGCCGGAGTCTTGCTGGGGATATTCTTCCTCGGGATGTTCTCGCGGCGCGTTCGCAGCCGAACGACATTGTTGGCGGCCGCTATCGGATTGGCGGTGGTCATCTATGCGGGCCTGTTTACGACCATCACTTTTTTCTGGTACGCGCCGATCGGGTGCGGAATAACGATCCTGGCCGGATATCTCATGAGCCGCGCCATTGCGCCGGCCGATCCGGCGTCGATCGAGGGGCTGGTTTACAACAAACTATGATTAAAGGATTCGTCCCACTCGATTATTTGATCTTCGTCGTCTATCTCGTCCTGTCCGTCGCGATTGGAGTCTTCTTCGTCAAGGATCAGAAGACGGTCGAAGACTATTTTCTCGCGAGCCGAAGTATGGGCTACGTCCCGGTGGCGATCTCGATCATCGCGGCGCTCTTCTCGGGCATCAGTTATCTGGGTGCGCCGGCGGAGGTTTACAACAATGATCTAGGTTTCTCGCTGAATATGCTCAGTTTCTTCATTGCGACTCCGGTGACCGCGACCGTCTTTCTGCCGTTCTTCTATCGCCTCAAGTTATACAGCGCCTACGAATATCTGGAGAGGCGATTTTCAATCGAAGTGCGCGTCCTCTCATCAATGGTCTTCATTCTCCGCGTGCTGCTCTGGCTCGCGTTGGCGACCTATGCTCCGGCGCTCGCGCTTTCCGCCGTCACCGGGATTCCGCTGTGGGTCACGATTATTGTGACAGGGGCGCTGAGCGCGATTTACACCGCGATGGGCGGGATGAAGGCAGTGATCTGGACGGATGTCTTTCAGTTCATCGTTCTTTTCGGCGGGATCATCGTCATCATCGTGGCCGCGCTCGCGAAGATCCCCGGCGGTTTGGGCGGAGTGATGGAGATTGCCGAGGCGGGCGGGAAGTTTCGGATGTTCAATTTCACCATCGATCCGACGGCGCGCGCATCGGTCTGGGCTTTGGTGTTCGGCGGAGCGGCCGTCAACCTCGTGCAAATGGCGACCGATCAAATGTCCGTGCAGCGTTATATGACGGCGACCGATTTGCGAGAGGCGAAGCGGTCGCTCTGGTTGAAGCTTGCGCTTACAGTTCCGGTCGTCGCGCTCTTCTATTTCTCCGGGGTCGTTCTCTACGCTTTCTACCGGCAGTACGGCGATCCGTTGGCGTCGCATGCCATCAGTAAAGCCGATCAAATTCTTCCTTACTTCGTCGTGACCGAGCTGCCGAGCGGCGTTCCAGGAGTCATGATCGCGGCGATCTACGCGGCCACGATGTCAACCACATCGTCGGGCATCAATGCCTTGACCACGGCGACGATCGTGGATTTCTGCCAGCGCGTTTTCGGTCTGCAAGCGTCCGAAAAACGCCTCTTGAGATTTGCCCAAGTAATCACGCTGTTCTACGGCGTGTTGGTCGTTTTGCTGGCATTCATTGTCGAACGGCTGGGAAGCCTGCTTGAGGCCAGCATCATGATCCTGGGATTGGTCGGCGGCCCGCTGCTCGGCGTCTTTCTTCTCGGGATGCTCACCCGCCGCACGAACACACGAGGCGCGCTCATCGGTTGGGGGCTGGGAATCGGCGTTATGCTGGTTGTCGGATTAGGGAAAACGATTGGCCCCGCGCTGCCGGAATGGATTGGAGGGGCGGTCATCTCCGCCGCGAAGATTTCATTCCTATGGTATGGCCTGCTCGGAGCAGTCGTTACGATCGCGCTGGGATATCTCGCGAGCCTGCTCTTTCCCCATCCGTCCGAGGCTCAGATTCGCGGTCTCGTCGTCGATGAATCCGCTTATCCATAAACATTGGGACACCGTCTTCAGATTCCACGAGCCTGTCTCATTGGTGTCTACACAAATCCGGGTTCCTTGAATCCCCCCAACGGCAGTTGGGGGATTGTTAAGGTCCAACCTACACAGCGAGCAGAAACTCTTCCGAATCCCCCCAACGGCAGCTGGGGGATCGTTAAAGTCCAACCTGCCAGGCTGCGGGAGCTGTGACCGCTCACCGAAATCAGGAGGCTGGACTTTAACGATCCCCCAACTGCCGTTGGGGGGA
>Ga0187894_10003673_pt1 | contig 16955 bp, 15 predicted proteins | sample GBC1701081metaG_FD_136650 | JGI IMG/M metagenome (GOLD analysis project Ga0187894, IMG submission 136650) | White microbial mat communities from a lava cave in the Kipuka Kanohina Cave System on the Island of Hawaii, USA - GBC170108-1 metaG ...
CGCGATTGGTCGAGCCGTCGCAATCGCCGATCTCCGATTTCAGCATTACCGAAACGACGACCACAAAATTGCGCGAACCTGTTTCCGCGCCTTCGCCCCGAGATACCAATTGAAAGGCAACTGTCGGCAAAAGCGCTTGAAAATACGCCTGCCAAAATCAACTCTGCCAAAACCAAATCAGGAGGACATTGTTTATGTTCTGCACCCGCTGTGGGGCTAACAACCTCGATACCGACCAATTCTGCCGATCCTGCAGTGCGCCGCTGGTAAAGTCTGGCGGCGCGCGGGGCGAGGGCGTGTCTTCAGGATCGCCTCAGCAACCTTATCCTTATTCGACGCCCGGCCCCAGTCAGCAACAGCAGCCGCCACAGGGCTATACTCCCTATCCTGGGTATCAGGGATATCCACCATCGCAATACGGCTATGCCAATCAGATGTCCGGGCAGCAAGGCGGCGCCAGTGGCCGCGCAATCGCCGCAATGGTAGTGAGCATCGTCTCGCTTGTGATGTGTTGCTGGCCGGCTGGCATCGTTGGAATCGTGTTGGGGAAGATGGAAATGAACGCGATTCAGGAAGGACGCGCTCCGCAGTCCGGCGAAACAATGGCGAAAGTCGGATTATATTTGGGGATCGCAGCCGTCGCCATCTCTCTACTCTTCACCGCACTCTACTTTCTGGGCGCTCTTGCAAGCCTTGCCAGCGGTAGCTATTGATGGTTATGTGGCGGTCTTCGACATTACAATATCCGCTTCAGGCTCCCGAAGATTGCCGCTCGCAATTTAGCCGCCGAGACCGGATTCAATATTTACTGGTTGCCGGTTCGGCAGCCGCTTTACTACTTGTCGCGCGTCTCTTGCGACCATCAGCGGATGGATTCGGCACACACCGGCAGTTGGGGCTGCCGCCCTGCGCGTTTCTACATTTCACAGGCATTCCCTGTCCCAGTTGCGGTTTGACGACGAGCGTCGCTCACGCGGCGCGGCTGCATCTTTACGAGTCGGTCATCACACAACCGTTCGGCGTTGTTGTTTTTATTTCCGCGGTTCTGAGCATTCCGCTTTCGATCTATTTCATTTACCGGCGTGTCTCCTGGTCGAGACTCAACCGTTTGCGCGGTAGGACTCCCGTGATCTACCTGATGATCGCGCTTTTCATTCTTAGCTGGCTATACAAAATAGCGGCGATGAAAGGCCTGCTCGCGCACGGCTAGCAAGTTGGTCGTCCTTCCTCTACAATCCGCCTTCGCCAACCGGCATATCGAAATTAACAATGGAGAAATCAAACCATGAAGCTGGCCTTCGCTTCCCTGAGCCTGCTGCTATTGGGCGCCAATACTTCTACAATTATGCCACGCATACAGAACGATCAATTGAAATCGCGCGCGGAGTTGACCAATTATGAAGAGACTAGCCGTTACGAAGACGTGGTGCGATTCATCGGCGAGTTACAGAAACGCACGGACAAATTGCGTGTCGAATCTTTCGGCAAAACCGAAGAAGGACGCGATCTGCCGCTGATGATCTTCGCCGACCCGCCAGTCGCGCAGCCGCGGGAGGCGCGCGCTTCAAACAAGCCGGTCATCTTCATTCAGGCCAATATTCATGCGGGTGAAGTCGAAGGCAAGGAAGCGATGTTGCATCTGGCCCGGCGCATTGCGACCGGCGATCTGCGATCGCTGCCCGGCAACCTTATCATCCTGATCGCTCCGATATACAACGCCGACGGCAACGAGAAGATCAGCTTGAACAACCGCGTTGCGCAGAACGGTCCCATCGGCGGCGTCGGCGTGCGCGAAAATGCGAAAGGTTTCGATCTCAACCGCGATTACATGAAGCTTGAAACGCCGGAAGCCAACGCGCTCGTCGGATTGTTCAACCGATGGGATCCGCACCTGACGGTTGATCTCCACACGACCAACGGCTCATATCACGGCTATCACCTGACTTACGCGCCAACGCTCAATCCCAACGCCGATGCGCGATTGATCGCGTTCGAGCGGAACAAGATGCTGCCCTCGATCACGCGCGCGATGCTCAAGACCCACAAGTTCCGAATCTACTACTACGGCAATTTTGCGACTAAGGAACGAATGAACCGCGAGATGAACTCGTTTGAAATGCAGCGATCAGGGAGTGAGGCTCAGCCGGTAGACAAACCCGAAACAAAAATATGGCGCACGTTCGATCACCGCCCGCGATTTGGAAACAACTACTGCGGTCTGCGAAACCGTCTGACGATTCTCTCGGAAGCATACAGCTATCTCGATTTCAAAGGCCGCGTCGCGGTGACCGAAGCTTTCGTCGAAGAGATTTTTAAATACTCGGCTCTGCATGCGGACGAGATCGCGGCGTTGATCAAGCGCGTTGACGATGACGCGATTCGCGGGCGCGTCGCGCAACAGGGCGTGGAGTTTGAACTGAAAGCCCTAGACAAATCCGTTGACATCCTGGTCGGCGAAGTCGAGAAGATCAAAAATCCGCGTTCAGGCAAAATGATGACGGCAATGATCGAAAACAAATTCACGCCGACGCCTATGCTCGATTACGGACTGTTCGCTGCGGCAAAGAGCGCCGCCGTCCCACGCGCTTACCTCTTCCGCAACGAAGAAGGGATGAAGACCGTGATCGTCAAACTCCTCGCGCACGGCATCGCGGTTGAAGAATTGACCGAATCTCTAACAGTCGAAGTCGAAACCTTCGTGATTGATGATGTGAAGAAGGCCGCGCGCGCTTTTCAAGGCCACGCTGAGGTCAAACTCAAAGGCCGCACACAAAAAGAGACAGTTCAATTCCCTGCCGGCTCGATTCTGGTTCGGACGTCTCAACCTTCCGCGTCGCTGATCCTCTACCTGCTCGAAGCGGAGAGCGACGACGGGTTTGTGAACTGGAATTTTCTCGATCCTTACCTGAACAAAGGGAAGACCTATCCGATTTATAGGCTGACAGGCGAGGTGAAAGCGCCAAGCAGATTGAAGTGACGCGTCATTTCAATCAAATGAAATCTTATGGCCGGCAGAGTGCTTATCAAAGACGCAACGATCATCACCCTCGATAATGCGAATCGTATCTTCGAGGGCAGCGTAGAGATTGATCAAGGACGCATCGTGGCGGTCGAGCCTTCAGCGACTGCGAGTTTTAATATTACCTTTGATGATGTGATTGACGGACGCGGATGCGCGCTCCTACCCGGCTTCGTTCAAACTCACATTCATCTCTGCCAAACGTTGTTTCGCGGCGCGGCTGACGACCTGGAGTTGATTGACTGGTTGAAACAGCGTGTCTGGCCAATGGAAGCCGCGCACACGCCCGAATCGCTATACGCTTCGGCGCGGCTGGGAATTGCGGAGTTGATCAAAGGCGGGACGACATGCGCGCTGACGATGGAGACGGTTAATCACACCGAGTCCGTCTTTCGCGCAGTCGAGGAGTCCGGGTTTCGAGCGACGGTTGGAAAATGCATGATGGATCAAGGCAACGGCGTTCCCGAAGCTTTGAGCGAAAAGACTGAAGATTCAATTTCCGAATCGCTCGATCTGCTGAAGCGGTGGAACAGCCGGGCTGATGGGCGCATTCGTTACTGCTTCGCCCCGAGATTCGCAGTCAGTTGCACGCGTGAATTGCTCGAGCAAGTCGCTAGGCTTTCGCGGGAGCTTGGCGTAATGGTTCACACTCACGCTTCGGAAAATCGCGACGAGATCGCAATGGTCGAACGCGCGACGGGGAAGCGCAATATCGAATATCTGCGCGATGTCGGATTGACCGCGCCTCACGTCGTGTTGGCGCATTGCATTCACCTCGATGACGCCGAGATGGAGATTTTGCGTTCGACCGGCGCCCACGTCGCGCACTGCCCTTCGTCTAACCTGAAACTCGCGTCCGGCATCGCTCGCATAGCCGAGATGCTTGATTGCGGCGTTTCGGTCTCGCTTGGCGCAGATGGCGCTCCGTGCAACAACCGCCTCGATATGTTCACCGAGATGCGCACGGCAGCGCTGCTGCAAAAAGTCCTGCACGGCTCGCGCGCGTTGCCGGCTCAGACCGCGTTGCGACTGGCGACGATCAACGGCGCGCGAGCGTTGGGACTGGCCGGTCAAATCGGCAGCGTCGAAATCGGCAAACGCGCCGATCTTCAGTTGATCAATCTCAACCGGCTGCACACTACGCCTCAACCTGACCCAATTTCGACGATTGTTTATGCGGCGGAAGCAAGCGATGTAGAAGCAGTGGTTATTGATGGACAGATTGTGATGTGGGCTGGAGAATTGCTTACGTTAAACGAACAAGATGTAATTGCTGAGGCGCGTGACCAATCGCAGCGGCTCGCGCGGAAAGTCGCCAGCGAATCGTAGGTGAATCGAAATGGCCGTCGGGCAAAATGTTTTACGAAAAGAAGGATATGAAAAGCTGACCGGCGCGGCGCGCTATGTTGACGATATTGCGCTCGAAGGCATGCTTTACGGTAAAACCGTTCGCAGTGCGATCCCGCGTGGCCGAATCAAATCCATCACCTTCGATCCCGATTACGATTGGTCGCGCGTGGTGATTGCCGATTACCGCGACATTCCCGGAGACAACTACGTCGCGCTGATCGAAAACGACCAGCCGCTACTCGCCGAAACTGAAATTCGCCATTGCGAAGAGCCAATCCTGCTGATCGCCGCCGAAAGCAAACACGAAGCGGAGATCGCTGCGCGACACATCAACATTGAATATGAGGAATTGCCGCCGTTGCTGACGATTGAAGAAGCGTTGAACTGTGAAGAAATCATTCACGGCTCGGGCAATGTCTTCAAAAGTTTTCTGATCGCGCGCGGTGATGTTGGCGAAGGCTTCGGACAGGCCGATCACATCATCACTGGCGAATACCATGTGCCGCATCAGGAGCAGCTATATATCGAAACCCAGGGAATGATCGCGATTCCGGCGAAAGACTCGATGACAGTGATGGGTTCGATGCAATGTCCGTACTACATCCACAAAGCGGTCAAACAACTCTTCAATTTGAGCGATGAACAGGTGATTGTGATTCAGACGACCACCGGCGGTGGTTTCGGCGGCAAAGAAGAGTATCCGTCAATGATCGCCGCGCACGCTGCGTTGCTGGCGCATAAGGCGCAACGTCCGGTCAAGATGATCTATGACCGCGCGGAAGACATCGCCGCAACGCCGAAACGGCATCCGGGAATCATTCGCCATCGCACGGGAGTGATGAGTGACGGCAGCCTTGTGGCGAACGAGATTGACATATTGTTCGACGGCGGAGCCTATGCCACGCTCTCGTCCGTGGTGCTCTCACGCGGGGCGATTCACTCGCAAGGGCCGTACAGATGCGACAATGTCCGCATCACCGCTCGCGCCGTTGCGACAAACACTCCGCCCAACGGCGCGTTCCGCGGATTCGGCGCGCCGCAAGTCACGTTCGCTTATGAAATGCAGATGGAAAAGATCGCGGCGGAACTTGGCGTTGATCCGCTCGAACTGCGTCGCATCAACATGCTGCGTGAGGGCGACATTACGGCGACTGGGCAGAGGCTGACCTGGAGCGTAGGCTCGGAAGAGGTACTGAACGCCGCAGTCGAGCGTTCCGGTTTTATCGAGAAGAGGCGAACAATCTCGCAAAACAACAGCAACGGATCGAAGCGCCGGGGGATTGGTCTTTCATTCTTCTTCCACGGCGCGGGCTTCACTGGCAGCGGCGAAGCAAAGATGAAGGCTCAGGCTGGCGTAGAGATCACACCTGAAGGGCGGGCGCGCATCCTCTCCGGCTCGACAGAAATCGGGCAAGGCACTCGCACAATCTTTTGTCAGATCGTGGCCGATGAATTGGGCATAAGTTACGACGATGTCGAGATCGAAGAGCCAGATACATCGCGCGTGCCTGACAGCGGCCCGACAGTAGCTTCTCGAACTTGCATGGTTGTCGGTCGAGTTGTTCAGGTTGCGGCGCGTGAAGTGGGAGAGAAACTGCTTCGATTTGTCGCCGAACGTTTCGGCAAGGCCGATGCGCAATTGATTGAAGGCTGGTACACAGCCGACGGAAGGCGGCTTGCGGGCTTTGGCGAGACCGCCCGCGAGTACATCGACCTGCACGGCGAATTGCGGGCTTATGCGCGTTACGCCAATCCGCCCGGCATCGAATGGGACGATGATACTTACACGGGCGACGCCTATCCAGTCTTCTCGTACGGAGCCGATGTTGCCGAGGTCGAAGTTGATATGGACACGTACGAAGTAACAACGCTCAAGATTACAACCGCGCAGGACATCGGACGCGCGATTCATCCAGTGCTGGCGGCGGGCCAGATCGAAGGCGGAACGTTGCAGGCCGTCGGCTACGGATTGTTCGAAGAACTGGTCTGGGATCGGGGGCGCGTCGTGAATAACCGCCTGACAAATTACATCATCCCGACATCGCTCGACGCGCCCGAGATGGAGACGATCATAGTTGAGAAGGAATACCCATACGGCCCATTTGGCGCGAAAGGTGTGGGCGAATTGCCTATGGATGGAGCGGCTCCCGCAATCGCGGCGGCAATCTTCAATGCGACCGGCGCATTCGTGACGGAAATTCCAATCACGCCCGAACGATTGTTAGCGGCGTTGGAAGATATGTCCGCGCCGCGAGCGAGCGAGAACACTGATCATCAATGAAGATAATTTTTCAAATCAATGGCGCCGAACGCGAGATTGACGCGCCTCCGATGAAGCGGCTGCTCGATGTATTGAGGGAAGACTTGCGGTTGACCGGCGCGAAAGAAGGTTGTGGCGAGGGCGAGTGTGGAGCTTGCTCCGTCATTGTCGATGGCGAAGTCATCAATTCCTGTCTTGCGCCGGTTTGCCAGATGCAGGGCGTCAGTGTTCTCACCGTTGAAGGACTGTCGCGTGATGGCTGGCTCGACCTGTTGCAACAGGCGTTTCTGGAATGCGGCGCGGCGCAATGCGGCATCTGCACGCCGGGCATGCTTATCTCCGCTCGTTCTCTGCTCGACGCCAACCTGCATCCAACACGTGACGAAATCAAGGAGGCGATTGCGGGAAATTTGTGCCGCTGTACAGGCTATATCAGGATCATTGACGCAATCGAGCGCGCCGCTGAGCCTGGCTAAACAGTACCGCGCGCAAGCAAGCGGTTATGCGCAGGAGCAACCGCTTTACGCGCGCGGTACAGGTGCTTGCTGTCATAAAGCACTTTTTCAAAAATTGTCAGAGACCTAATCCTATGGTTCACGATCCAACAGCCTTGGCGCCAACCAGCCTTGATGAAGCGTACAAACTTCTGGCCGAACGCGGCCCTGGCGCAAGGATCATCGCCGGCGGCACGGATCTGATGGTTTTGATGAATGGGCGCTTACTCGACACCAAAGAGTTTATTGACATTTGGCGTTTGAATGAACTGCGCGGCATCAGCGATGAAGGCGAAACGATCCGCATTGGCGCGCTGACCACCTATACGCAACTGATAAAATCTCCGCTGGTTCAACAGTACATCCCTGCCTTGGCCGAAGCTTCACGAACCATAGGCGCAATTCAAATTCAAAATCGCGGTACCATCGGCGGCAATATCGTCAATGCCTCGCCAGCCGGCGACAGTCTGCCTGTGCTGGCGGCTTTCGAGGCAGAGGTCGAGATTGGAAGTATTCGGGGTGTCAGGAGGGTCGGCTTCAATCACTTCTATACCGGCTACCGTAAAACCGTGATGGAACCCGATGAGATAGTGCTTGCGGTAAGATCGCGGAAACTGAAACCGGGCGAGCAATCCTTCTTTTTCAAGGTCGGCGCGCGCCGCGCGCAAGCTATCTCAAAAATAGTGATGGCAGTCAAAGTCAGAACAACTGGCGCTGTGATCAATTCCATCAACATTGGCTTGGGGAGTGTGGCTCCGACAGTGATACGCGCAATTGAGACCGAGTCATTGCTGACAAACACAACTCTCGACGCAATGGTCATTGGGCAGGCCCGAAGAACAATTTCTCGTGAAGTTGCGCCAATCACCGATGTGCGCTCTACGGAACACTATCGCCGCACAGTCACAGGGAATATGCTTTCCAAAATTCTCTGCCAATTAATGTGAGTGAAAGCTGAAGCGGGTAAGTAGGAAGCTAAAAGGGAAGTCTGATATGTCTCAACTTGACGAGTGCGCGTCGAAAGCTGATGGGAGATAAGCCATAATCGCCATGAAGCAAAATGTTCACAACCAATAGTCTGATCATTTCACGGGGCCTTCTCCCAGCAGCAACGAACGCAAATAACAGATTCAGCAACTAGATCGCATCCGCCATCTTCAAATTTTTGGTATCGGCCAACGATTTCTGCTCTGTCCTAGAGAAATCCTTTGTCACATTGTTCTTGTTATCGAGCATATGGCACTTCCCGTCAAAAACAGCGCCGTGTTCAATGATCAAAGCCGGAGTGTAAATATCACCGTAAACGCGTCCGGTCGAGTGAATCTTTACGCTGTTTTTTGCCGTTATTGTGCCTTCCACGATTCCGCTGACTTCAACAATCCCGGCCTGAACCGTAGCTTTGACGCGGCCTCTCTCCATTATAAGCAGACTGCCTGAATCCGAAACTATAGTACCGGAGATATTGGCGTCTACGCGCATAATCTCCGAAAACCTGATCTCGCCGGTAATTTCAGTGCCTTCGCCCAAGAAGCTGCGGAGATCTGTTGGCGCATCGTTGCTGCTGACGTAAGACGGTTTGTTGCTGCCGAACTTCATAAATGAGCCTCCATGTTAAGGAATGTTCTGGAAACTAACTAAATGTGTAATAGGAGCAATCTGTCAGTAGTGGTAGTAATCTGGAAATTCAGATATTTTTACGCGGGGGAAGGATTATGGGTCTGACTTCCGCATGATGATTGAGTAGATTCTGTCTAACTCGCTGGTCGAACTGAAATCAATCTCAATCCTGCCTCCGTTATGGCCGAGATGAATTCGCACCTGGGTTCCGAGAAATCTCTTCATCTTCAACTCGGCGGCGCGGATGTTAGCATCATTGCTTGATGGTGTCGAGCTTTCCTTAAGCGGTTGAGGAGACGTGGCCCGTTTCACTGCCTGTTCTGTTTGTCTAACCGACAACTTCTTCTCGGCCACCTCGTTGGCCAGTCTTCTTATCTGATCTTTGGTATCCAATCCCAACAATGCTCGCGCATGCCCCATAGAGATCAGGTCGTCTTCCAACATTCTCTGAACATCTTCAGGCAGCTTCAGCAGCCTCAGGTAATTGGCGATTGAAGATCTGTCTTTCCCGACCTGTTGCGCCACCTCATCTTGGGTCAACCCTAGATTGTGTATGAGCCGTTGATACGCCGAGGCTTCTTCAATTGGGTTGAGTTCCTGTCTTTGGATATTTTCGATCAACGCCAACTCAAGCAACTTCGAATCAGGAATACTGCGTACAACAGCGTTTACTCTTTGCAATCCCGCGCGTTGAGCCGCGCGCCACCGGCGCTCACCAGCGACAATTTGATACCGTCCGTTCGTGATTCGCCGCAGCAAAAGTGGCTGGACCAAGCCGTTGGCTCTGATGGATTGAGCAAGCTCATTGAGCTTATCTTCGTTGAAGCGTGCCCTCGGCTGATCCGGATTGGGATCAATCAAATCAATATCCACCTCCAGCAGTTCTTCACCCTGCGCTACCGAATCAGAGAGCAGGGCGCTCAAACCTCTCCCTAACGCTCTTCTTGTCATGTTCCAACACCTCTTTGGCTAAGTTTAAGTAGCTTTCAGCGCCGCGAGATTTAATGTCATAAAGAATGATCGGCTTGCCATGACTCGGAGCCTCAGCCAGCCGAATGTTGCGAGGAATTACCGTTTGAAAGACCTGCGCCCCAAGAAAATCCCTCAGGTCCGAAACGACCTGATTGGAGAGATTCGTTCTTTCATCAAACATCGTCAGCAGGAATCCCTCAACAGCCAGAGTGGGATTGAGGTTTCTGCGAATCCTCACCAATGTATCCCATAGATCGGTCACCCCTTCTAACGCGAAGTACTCACATTGGATCGGGACAATGATCGAGTCTGCGGCTGCAAGAGCATTCAAAGTTAACAAGCCTAAACTGGGCGGGCAATCAACGATGATATATTCAAATCTATCGTGTTGACTCTCGATGGCCTTCTTCAAATAGAATTCCCGTTCCTGCGCATCTATTAACTCTACCTCTGCGCCAGCAAGATTACGGTCCGAAGGAGCGAGTTTGAGATGCTCCAGTTCGGTGGTGAGAAATATGTTAGCTAGAGGTTCATCCATGACCATCGAATGGTAGATACTGCGCTTGAATGATCCCTTTTTTATCCCTACGCCACTCGTCGCATTCGCCTGTGGATCCATGTCGATCATCAACGTCGAAATATCAGCAGCCGCAAGACAAGCGGAGAGATTAATAGCGGTGGTTGTCTTTCCGACTCCACCCTTTTGATTGGAGATCGCAATGATTTTTCCCATATATACCTACTCGAGGCGCGATGAAGTGAGAGCTAGATAGCGCGGCGCAAATTATCACATCTGAAATGCCAAGTAAAAGCGCGGGAGAGTGTTTCACGTGGAACGGAAGGAAGTAGGCTATGGGGAAGGACAATACATTTTTATGGTGTTTCACGTGGAACGAAAGATATTTATTACATATCTACGAATAGAACCTGGAATCAGCGAGCTTTCCAGGTGTCGCTGATCACCTAGAATTCCCTGCGCCTTTTCTTCGAGGCTCTTAGCGCCAAAGATCAAAATCTGTGAGGTTTCCGATCCCAATCTTAAGATTTCAGGGATCATCTTCTCCATTCCCTCAATTGCCCGGACTGTCAGACAAGATTCCCCGGGAATACTTTCAATAGCCTCAAATCTGGATTCAATGACCTTTACATTGTTCAAGCGCAGGTCCCTTGCTGTCTCTTCTAAAAAGAGAACCTTGTTGCGGCTGACTTCAACCAGATGAACGGCCAGGTCAGGGCGCAATGTGGCTATCACCATTCCCGGAACGCCCAGACCCGATCCTAAATCCCAAACCTGATTTATGGAGGAGAGAATCAATGATTCGGAGAATGCCGATTCCAGGATATGCCTCTCAAAGAATTCCTGAGGCCGAGTCAGAGTTGTCAGGTGAAGACGGTTGTTCCACTTCAACACCAATTCGTAGTACCTCGATAACAACCCGGTCTCCGCTTCAGAAAATCCTTTCCCATCCTGCCTATTGCTTTTCCGAAGGAGGTCTACTAGCTGTTCGACTTCTGACAGCATTACGACACCTGCTGGCGAGACATTAGCTCAACATGTATGGTGAGCAGTGAGAGGGCCGCCGGCGTAAGACCGGGAATTCTCATCGCCTGGCCGAGGGTTTGAGGTCGCACCCGATCAAGCCTCTCGACCATTTCATGAGACAGCCCTGGGATTCGAGAATATTCCAGATTGGAGGGGATGGTTCTATTGCCGGCTTTGGCCAAACGATTCGCCATATTCTCCTGCGCTATCAAGTAGCCTTCATACTTGATGTCAGTGATAACGGTCGTGATCTCCTCAATGGCGCAACGCTCACTCAGAGATGGGGGGAGCAGGTGAAGTAGATGCTTGGCTGTTATCTCCGGACGCTTGGCCAACTGACTAAGATTTACAGCTTCGGAAAGGTTGCTGCCCGAAGCTTCAACGAACTGTTGATAGCCATCCGTTCGGACAGATATGGTGGTTCGGCGGAAATGTTCCCTCAACTCATTTTTGCGGTCGTTTTTGTTGACAAACTCTTCGTAACGCTCATTCGGCAACATTCCGAGATCGAAGCCAATTTGGTTGAGCCGTTCGTCAGCGTTATCAATTCTCAATTTGAGTCGTTGTTCAGCTCGAGAAGTGAACATGCGATAAGGCTCATCCACTCCTTGTGTGACAAGGTCGTCAATCAAGATTCCGATATAGGCGGTATCTCGCTCAATTTTGACCGGCTCTTGCCGGTGAACGTATCTGGCCGCATTGATCCCGGCAATGATTCCCTGAGCGCCTGCCTCTTCATATCCAGTGGTGCCGTTGATCTGACCGGCGTTGAAAAAGCCGCTGATTCGCTTGGTCTCCAGCGAAGGCCAGAGTTCGGTCGGATCAACCATGTCGTATTCAATCGCGTAGCCAGGGCGGAGCATCACGGCTTTCTCAAGGCCGGGAATCTGGTTGACCAACTCTCGCTGCAAATCGGCAGGGAGGCTGGTCGAGAACCCATTCAGATAGACTTCGTAGGTGTGATAGCCCTCCGGTTCGAGAAAGAGTTGGTGGCGATCTTTGTCGGGGAACTTGACGACCTTGTCTTCGATTGAGGGGCAATATCGCGGGCCGACGCCGACGATCTGGCCACTGTAGAGCGGAGAGCGGCTGATGTTGCCACGAATCGTCTGATGTACTTTTTGAGTCGTATATCCGATGTAGCACGAAATCTGTCGTTGAGTGACAGCCTTGGTCGTGAACGAAAACGGAGTAGGGATTTCATCACCCGGCTGTTCCTCGAATGCTTTGAAATCAATTGAACGGCCGTCGAGTCTGGGCGGGGTGCCTGTCTTGAGCCGGGCGATTCTGAAACCCATCTCGCGCAAATTCTCCGCAAGTTTCATTGATGGCGGCTCGCCCGAACGTCCGGCAGAGAAGCGCCTTTCCCCGATATGGATCAGTCCATTCAAAAAGGTGCCAGTAGTGATAACCACGGCTTCAGATCGAAGGATCCGGCCATCCATCAACTCAACGCCGACGACACGACCGCCTTCGGTCAAAATTCTTATGACTTCACCCTGTCGCAGATAGAGATTGGGAATGGTCTCAAGCTCGCGCCGCATTTGCTGCCGGTAGAGAGCGCGATCGGCCTGCGCTCTTGGAGCCTGGACGGCAGGCCCGCGGCTGCGATTGAGCATTCGGAACTGGATGCCGGTCTGGTCTATTACCCGGCCCATCAAACCTCCCAACGCATCAATCTCGCGGACCAGATGGCCTTTCGCAATTCCTCCGATGGCCGGGTTGCAAGACATCTGGGCGATTAAATCCAGGTTGAATGTGACAATGGCTGTCTTGGCGCCGAGCTGAGCGGCAGCGTTTGCGGCTTCACATCCGGCGTGTCCTGCTCCGATCACCACCACATCGAATTGTTCATCAAAGTACGGCATAGACCTACTTTCCGATGCAAAATGTCGAGAAAACCTGATTGATGATGTCAGTGATGAGCGTTTCTCCGGTTATGACTCCGAGGCTGCGTAGCGCCTGATGCAAATTCGCCAGGGCTACCTCCTCGGTAAAGCCCGCAGTCAGGTCTTGCCTAGCTTGGCGCAAAGCAGCCAGCGCATGTTCCAGCGCGGAGTAATGGCGCTCGTTCGTGATTATAGCATCTTCGATATTGGTTTGAGCTTCGACAGCGATTCGTTGGTGTATCGCCCGTTTCAACTCATCAACTCCTTCGCCCGTGATCGCCGAGACTTTTACGACTCGGCATCCATCAGACAACCTGCTTATCGCTTCATCAGAAAGAACGGCTCCCAGATCGCATTTGTTGACGGCGTAGAATCCGATGGGGAACTGGTTGAACAATTCGATTTCTTCGGGAGGAAGAGTCGAGGTTGATTCGACAACCGCGATAATCAGGTCGGCCTCACTGATCGCAGTCTTCGTTCTTTCAACACCGATCTGTTCAACAACGTCTTCTGTATCTCGAATCCCCGCCGTGTCTATCAAGTCAACGGGAATGCCATTGATGACAAACGATTCGTTCAGCGTGTCCCGCGTAGTGCCGGGCAAATTAGTCACAATCGCTCTGTCCCTGCCGAGCAGGGCATTGAAGAGTGATGATTTGCCGACGTTCGGACGCCCGATCAGGGCGAGCTTGACTCCTGAGCGAATGAGCTTTCCTACTCGATAGCTGGAAGCAAGTGCACTGAGGTTTGCAATGAACTGATCTATGCGGGAGAGAAAGAGACTGACGTTCAGCGGGTCGAGATCATCTTCGACAAATTCGACTGATGATTCGAAGTGAACGATTAGCTCAACCAGTCCCTCTTTTATCGGCTGTAACTGCTTCGAGAGTTCGCCTCGCATCTGCTTTGCGGCGAGGCGCGCCTGATGCGTTGTTTGCGCATGAATGAGATCTTTGATCGCCTCGGCCTGCGTCAGGTCTATGCGCTGATTCAAAAACGCGCGCAGGCTGAATTCACCCGGCTGAGCCAACTCGGCTCCAAATGAAGTCAGCAGCCGAAGAATTTCTGACAAGACTACTGGGCTTCCGTGGCAAGATATTTCGACTACATCTTCGCCCGTGAACGAATGAGGCGACTTGAAAAATGTGATTATCACCTCGTCAATCATCGCGCCAGTTTCGGGATTGATCAGGTGATGGAATGAGGCCTGATTGGGCGCAAAGACCACCTGATTGCCGTTACGCAGCAATCGGCGAGCGAAATCGGCTGATTGATCTCCGCTGATCCGAACGACACCAATGCCTCCATAACCTTGAGGCGTGGCGATAGCTGCAATCGTTTTGAATCGCAGTGAAGACATTGAAGTTGGCGTGAATCGGCCCCGGTCGAGGAGGGAGAGGGAAGAGGGAAACTGCAGAGGTTTTTCAGGCGGGAAGAACTTTTACTCTTCGCATCTGCCCATCTCCTTCACTCTCTGTTCTGATCCCCTGGACGTCAACCAAAGCCGTGTGAATGATCCGGCGGTCTTGCGCGTTCATTGGATCGAACGCGAATGGCGCCCTCGACACTTTCACCTTCTCCGCCGCTTTATGCGCCATCAGTTCAAGTTCCTGCTTGCGCGCATCACGATAGCCATTCGCGTCGAAATCAATTTGGACTCCTGCTGCGACCGCATCGGCGAAAGCGCGGCGAGCGATGTATTGCAGCGCATCGAGCAGCTCCGCATTATGTCCCAGGAGAAGTGGCAGATCGAATCCCTGAAACATGACTTCAATGTTATCCGGCTCCGGTTCGCTCACCTCGACTCTCAGATCAAGCGATGATTTATCAATCAAATCTCTCACGAAGCCTTCGACCTTATCTTTCATTCCTTCAAAAATTCCCTGTGTCATAACTTGTATCTTACGAATAGGCTGTTTACTAATTAGCAAGAGCCTCTTTAGTTTTTCTTCCCTTCGGAGGCTTTGGATTCGGCCTGCCCTTCGGGGGTTTGGGGTTCGGCTTGTTGGAGTCGGATGAGTCAGCGGCGGCGGCAGGCGGATTCGTCGGGGTAATACGATTGATAACATACTGCTGCGCGACACCGACCAAGGTGCCCACCATCCAGTACAACACCAAACCCGCAGGAGCGGAAATAAAGAAAGCGACAGTTAGAATCACCGGCATGATGTACTGAACCTTCTTCTGTATCGGATCAGCCGTAGTGGGCGTCAGCGCCGTTTGAGCAATCATTGTAACGCACATGATGATCGGCAGAATGTAATAAGGGTCCTTTGAAGACAAGTCATGAATCCAGCCGATAAAAGGGGCGTTACGAACTTCGATTGATACTGTGAGAATAGCGAACAGAGCCATAAGGAATGGCATTTGCAGTAACAACGGCAGACAGCCCATTAACGGATTGCCTTCCTTCATCAAGGCAATCTGCTCTTTTTGGAGATCGAGCATGCGAGGGTCGTTCTTTTCCAGCTTCTTCATCCGCTCCTGGATGTCTTTCATTCTTGGTTGCAGAGCGGCGGCGCGCTTCATCACAACGGAACTTCTCCAACGCAGCGGGAAAAAGAGCATATTCAGCGCCACAGTCAGAATGACGATTGACCAACCTAGGTTATGCGTGAATTGGTTTATAGAGCGCAAGGCTTTGAGCATGAACTGCGCGATCGGCTTAAGCACGACGCGCATGAAATCCAGGATGCCATAGCTGACCATGTCCTCCAGCGGATTTTTATTATTGATGCCGAACTCGGCGCTCACCTTACTCAATAAGGCGATGTCCTTTGGGCCAGCATAAACATGATTGACTCCACCGTCCTTGAGCGAAACGGCGATCGAGACGTATTTGTCATTCAGAAGACTGACCGCTGAAACAGCGTCCGGCGGCACGATCGCCATCGCGAAATAATTGTCGTCAACAGCGGCCCAGGTGACAGGCAAAGAAATCGGATGCGCCGCCGCGCCTGTGAGGCTGTTGGCTGTCTGCCTCTCCACATCACCGTCATTAGTAGCGTAGGTCAACTGCGGCGCGTGTTTGTACGTGCTGACTTCCTTTACGCTTTGATCGCCGAAGTTCGGGCCGATAACGACGTAAGCCTGAACCGGGTTCCCATTACGCCTGACACCCCCGACAAAATCAAAATCAAATCCTGAGCTATTTTCCCCTTGCCCTTTGAAAACTATCGTTTTGGTTGCTTCCACACCATTATTGGTATGGGAGAACCTGATCTCTTTCTTCTCCCCATCTTTTATCGCGAGTTCTTGGTCCGGGAGGTTTTCAACGTCGTAGACCGCAGAGTTCAGTTCATTCTCAAGAGACGGGTCAGACGGAATGTAGAAACGAAACGGCGCGCCGATTTTCTGGCTAAGCTCGTTAGAGACCAGATTGACTCCTTTTGGCGGATCAATCGCTTTGCCATCCGTGAATTTGGTCATCGTCCATTCAGTCACTACGCCGCCCTTGTTCGATAGAGTAGCAGCCCAGTGGGCGGTCTTGACCTTGATCTGGCGAAGCTCAGCCTGAGTGGTCGGCGGCATCGAGGGCGCAGTAGCTGGCCGCTTTTGACTTTCAGGCGTAATGGCGGCTGACGGAGAAGGGGAGGGGGGTGTCAAAACCACCTGACCGTTTTGGTGAGGCGCAGCCGGTTGAGGCGCAAAGAAATGCGACCAACCGAGAAAAATCGCCGCCGAAAGGATAAGAAATAAAATTAGCCTTTTTTCCATCTACGAACTCAAACCGCAAATTTGATGCAATAAGAAATTATGTGTTCGATCTGAAGTTTTCTTAGTCTCAACGAAGCCTCAGCGAACCGGATCA
>Ga0187894_10003675_pt1 | contig 16948 bp, 12 predicted proteins | sample GBC1701081metaG_FD_136650 | JGI IMG/M metagenome (GOLD analysis project Ga0187894, IMG submission 136650) | White microbial mat communities from a lava cave in the Kipuka Kanohina Cave System on the Island of Hawaii, USA - GBC170108-1 metaG ...
CCGCTCGACGCGGCGCCGCCGCACGCCGAGCGTCGTCCCCTCGCGGAACAGCACGCCCTCGAGCGCCGGCACCGTCTCGGACCGCGCGAGGACGCTGACCCGGGTTCCGGGCCTCCCCTTCTTCATGACGACCGGCTGGAGCGTCGCGTCGAGCGCGCCCGCGTCCAGGAGCGTCGCGAGGAGGTGGCCGAGCACCTGCGGGGTCGCGTCGTCCACGTCGCACACGAGCTCGAACAGCTCGCCCGAGCGAGCCGTCGTCTCCCCCACGACGATCCGGCAGAGGTTCGGGTAGTCGTGCGGGTCCCGGTCGCCGGCGCCGTAGCCGACCGACGCGGGCACGAAGGAGACCGGCGCCGACGTCTCGGCCCAGGCCGCGACCAGCGCCGCGCCGGTCGGGGTGACCAGCTCGCCGGTGAGCCCCGAGTCGTAGACCGGGCGGCCCTTGAGCAGCTCGAGCGTCGCGGGCGCGGGGACGGGCAGCCGGCCGTGCTCCATGACCACGAACCCGGTCGAGAGGGGGAGCGCCCGGCACCAGAGCTTCTCGATCCCGAGCGCGTCGAGGGCGAGCGCGGCCCCCGCGATGTCGCAGATCGCGTCGATCGCGCCGACCTCGTGGAAGTGCACCTTTGCGACCGGGATGCCGTGGACCTTCGCCTCCGCCTCGGCGAGGCGCGTGAATGCGGCCGTCGCGAGGTCGAGCGCGCGCGAGGGGAGCTTCCCGCGTCTGAGGATCGCGAGGATCTCCTTCAGGCCGCGGTGGACGTGGCCCTCTTTGAACTTCACGCGGAACTTCCGTCCCCCGAGGCCCCCTCGCACCACGGTCCCGCAGGACACCGAGCAGGGAAGGCGCAGCGACTTGATCCCCTCCTGCACGCGGCCGAACGGCGCGCCTGCCCCCACGAGCGCGCCTACGAACATGTCGCCGGCGACGCCCGCGAACGGCTCGAGGAGCGCGATCCTCATCGGCGGATCGTCGCGTAGACCGCGTCCGCGTTGTACGACGATCGGACGAACGGACCCGCGTAGACGCCGAGGAACCCCATCTCGCGACCGCGCGCCGCGATCTCCTCGAACTCGGCCGGCGGCAGGTAGCGGGCGACGGGCAGCTCGCGGTCGCTGGGGCGCAGGTACTGGCCGATCGTCGCGATGTCGCAGCCGTGCGCGCGGAGATCCGCGAGCACGTCGAGCACCTCTGCGCGCGTCTCGCCGAGGCCGACCATCAAGCCCGACTTCGTGAGGACGCCCCGCCGCTTCGCGCGGGCGAGGAGCGCGAGCGACCCCCGGTAGTCGGCGCCCGGCCGGACGGTCCGGTAGAGCCGCGGCACGGTCTCGACGTTGTGGTTGAAGATGTCCGGCCCCGCGGCGGCGACCTCGTCCGCGCCCTCGGGGCGGCCCCGGAAGTCCGGCGTGAGCACCTCGACGACGAAGTCGCCCGCGCGACGCAGCTCGCGGATCACCGAGACGAAATGCCCGGCGCCCTTGTCGGGGAGGTCGTCGCGGTCGACCGAGGTGACCACGACGTGCCGGAGGCCGAGGCGTCGCGCGGCCTCGGCCACGCGGCGGGGCTCGTCCGGATCGACCGGGTCGGGCGCGGCCTTCGGCACCGAGCAGAAGAAGCACCGGCGCGTGCAGTTGTTCCCGAGGACCATGAACGTCGCCGTCTTCCGGCTCCAGCACTCGTTCAGGTTCGGGCACTTCGCCGACTCGCAGACGGTGTGGAGGCCGAGGCCCGTCACGAGCCCGCGCACCGCGCTGGTCGCGCCGCCCTTCGGCAGCGGCTTCTTGAACCACTCCGGCAGGCTGCGGCGCCGCTCGCGCGGGGGATGGTCCGTCCTCGGCACGGCCGGGCATTATGTCAGAGGGATCGAGAGGGGGCTCGGGGGGCTGCCGGCGTAGAGCGCGCGGAGGCGCGGGGCGACGGCGTCCGCGGGGAAGAGGCGCCGCACGCGCTCCGCGGCCGCGGCGCCGAGGGAGGCGCGGAGGCCCGGGTCCACAAGGCGCGCGAGGCCCGCGCCGAGATCCTCCGTGACGATCCCGCCCTCGCCGACGACCCACGGCACGTCGCCCACGGGCGTGGCGACGACCGGCCGCCCGCACCACGCGGCCTCGAGGAGCGCGAACGGCGTCCCCTCCGCGCGCGACGCGAGGACGACGACGTCCACGGCCTCGTAGAGGTTCTCCATGCGCTCCACGTGGCCGAGCGCGAGGGCCCCCGGGACCCTGAGCGCGCCGGCCACGACCGGGAGGTAGCCCGCGCCCCGCGCCGCGGCGACGAACCGGGCGTGCTCCTTCACCGCCGAGGGGCGGGCGACGAGGAGCGCGATCCTCTCCGCGTCGCCGAGGGACCTGCGCCACCGCTCGCGGGCGCCGGGTGCGGGGGGCGGCATCTCGATCCCGGGCGGCAGGACCGCGACGGGCACGCCCAGGCGTCCTTCGAGCTCACGCGCCGTCGCCGGGCCCGTGGCGGTGACGACGCCGCCGCGCGCGAGGAATCGCTCGATGCCCGCGAAGAGGCGCGAGATCGCGGCGGGGAAGTACCCGCGGAGGACGTGGCCGTGGAAGGTGTGCACGCGCGGGACGCCGAGCCGCCACGCCGCGAGCCGGCCGAGGGCGCCGGCCTTCGACGCGTGGGTGTGGACGACGTCGGGCCGGAGCCCTTCGAGTCGGCGCACGAGGTCTAGGAGCGCGCGGACATCGCGGAAGGGGTCCACGGAACGCCGCAGCGTCGGGACCAGCGCCTGCGGGCCGGACCAGCGCGCCTCGCGTTCCTCCCCCTCGACGGCCCCGCGGACGAGGACGTCCACGGCCCCCCGGGCCCCCTCGAGATAACGCGCGATGCCGCCTACGTTGAGCCGGGTGACGACGTGCACGGCGCGCATGGTGGCGATCTTAGACGAAAGCGCGCGGGCGGCCCTTCCGGACCGCCCGCGCCAGAGAACGGGGGAGAAGCGGTCCCCTTAGAAGTCGACCTGGAAGCGCGTGCCGAAGAAGGTGAGCTCTCCTTCGCCGAGCGGGCCGCCATCGCCCACGTCCGCGAAGATGACGTTGAACATCACGCGCATGTGCGGGTTCCAGTACCAGTTCACGCCGACCGTGAAGGTCTCCTGCACGCCCCCGGCGACTCCGGAGTCGGTCAGGTCGATCGTGTCGAAGCGGAACGCGACCTGCCACGCCCCCGGACCGCCGCCGCCCGCGTGGAAGTTCTGCGAGATCTTGGGGCGGTCGTTGCACTTCTTGTCGGTGCTGTAGTGGTGCTGGCCGCCCACGAGGAAGTAGCCGACCTCGACGTACCACCCCGTGAAGCTCGGCTCCGGTCCGCCGGCGCCGCTCAGGTCGACGCCGAAGAACTCGAGCTGCGCGTGGAAGGCCTTCCACTGGAAGAGCAGCTCGGCGTTGAAGAGATTCTCCTCGTTCGCGGTGACCGCGCCGGTGTCCACGAACCGCGGTCCAGTGCCGATGTCCGGCCTCGCCCGGAGCTGGACCGCGTTGTTCACCAGCGTGATGTAGCTGTACCCGAACCCCACGTGCAGGACGCGGTTCGTGTCCTTGTCGTGGAAGAAGAACGCGGCGAACCGCACCGCCAAGCTGTACGAGCCGTCGTCCGCCACCGCCCCCTGGTCGCTCGTGCCGAAGCGGTAGATGCTCGCGAAGACGCCGAGCATGCCGTCCGTGAGGAAGTTGTTGTTGACCATGAGGCCGTTCTCGCGGGAGGGCGCGAACGCCGAGACGCACGCGGCCCGCTCCATGAACGTGATGAACCGGCTGCTGGTCAGCTCCTCGAGGCTGATGGGCTGCTTGAAGTGGCCCGCGGTGAAGGTGCCGACCGGACCGCACTTCTTGAGCCCGATGTAGACGTCCTTGAGCGCGACCTCGGTACCGATGAAGTCCACCTGGATCTTGTAGAAGGCGTTCGTGAACATGTTCCCGTCCGCCTCGAGACGGACCGTGCGGAAGAACGACGTGTCCTGGGTGTTGCTCGAGTCGAAGTCGTCGGACGTCCCCCAGATGTTGTCGAAGAACAGGCGCCCGCCGATGTGCATCGTGAACGCCTTGTCCGCGGTCCCGAACGTCAGGCCCTTGCCGGACAGCCACTCGACCTTCATCGTCGAGTCCGGCGCCGCGGCCGGCGTCTCCGCGAGGTAGCTCTCCACCTCCTTCTGCAGCGACGGGTTGGCGCTGGCCTCCGCCTCGGTCGCCCACGCGTGCGGCGCCCCGAACAGCCCGACGCCGGCGAGGGCCACCGCGATCCTCAGGAAAAAGTTCATCCTCCGCGACTCCTTTCGTGAAGGCCGGGGTGTAATCCGGCTCTTGGCGCAGGAATCTAGGGGCGGTTCGAGAAGGCATCGTGAAGGCCGCTTGAAGCGAATCGTAAAGGGCTCCCCCGGGCGCGGGGACGCGGAGCGGGTTCGGGGCCGCGGCCCTGCCGTCGGCCCAGCGCGGAGGACAAGCTGAGCCACCAGATCGCCAACGAACCCGATCCTCCCCGCCCTTTCACCCGATCTGCGGCAGCGCTGCCGCACCCGCTTGGCCGCAACCCCATCGCCATGGCGGACTTATGCCGACGCTGTGGTTTGACACTCAAACCTAGTGCGCGTGGCGGACGAGGTCGCCGGCGACCATGTAGATCACGTCCTCCGCGACGTTCGTGCAGTGGTCGGCGATCCGCTCGAGGTATTTCGCGGTCGAGAGGATGAGAAGGCCCGCGCGCACGTCGCCCTTGCCGCTCTCCATGAGCTCGCGCTGCTGCTCGTAGGTCTTGACGAGGAGGTCGTCCACCTGGTCGTCCATCCGCAGGACCTCCTCCGCCTTGCGGCGGTCCTGCTTCACGAAGGCGTCGAGGGCGCCGCGGAGCATCGCCCCGCACGCCTCGCCCATGGCCCCGAGTTCCGCGAGCCCCTCCCGGTCCTCCCGCCCCTCGCGCGAGAGCGCGCGCTCGGAGATGTTCACGGCGAGGTCGCCGACCCGCTCGAGGTCGTTTGTGATCTTGAAGATGCCCACGACGTAGCGGAGGTCCTTCGCGGTCGGCGCGTAGAGGGCGAGGATCTTCAAGACCTCCTCCTCGATCCGCAGCTCGAGCGCGTTGACCTCGCCGTCGCCGTCGACGACGGTCTGCGCCGTCGTGTGGTCGCTCACGAGGAAGGCCTTCACGCCTCGGGTGACGGCGGACTCGCAGAGCCCCCCCATCACCATCACGTCGCGCGTGAGCTGCTCCATCTCGCGAAGAAAGTGCCGCGTCATGTCGTGCCGCCTCCCTGCCCCGCATCCCCCTCCTCCCCCCCGGCCCCCTCCACCCCGGACGGGACCGGATCCGCCTCGAGCGGGATGCGCACGCTGAACGTGCTCCCGCGCGCGAGCTTGCTCTTCACCTCCACGCTGCCGCCGTGGAGGCCGACCGCGTGCTTCACGATCGCGAGGCCGAGGCCGGTCCCGCCCGCCGAGCGCGAGCGCGCCTTGTCCACGCGATAGAAGCGCTCGAAGATCCGGTCGAGGTCCTCCTCGGGGATGCCGATGCCGGTGTCCCGGACCGCGAGCACCGCCCACCCGGACGCCGGCCCGACCGTCACCTCCACCTTGCCGCCGCGGGGCGTGTAGGTGATCGCGTTGACGAGGAGGTTGTCGACGATGCGGCGCAGCGTGGCCACGTCGCCCACGACGCGGCTGCGCTCGGCGCGCACGGTCAGATCGATGCCGGCCTGCCGCGCGCGTTCCATGAGCTCCTCCCCCGCCGCGCGCACCACGCTGGCGAGGTCCAGGGGCTCGCGGGGGAGCGTCTCCGGCCGCGACTCGAGACGCGAGAGCGCGAGGATGTCGTCGAGCAGCGCCTCGAGCCGGCGCAGGTTGCGCTGGATCATCTGCACGAAGCGGGGGCCCTCGACCGGGTCGTTCCGCGCGACGTCGTCCTGCAGCGTCTCCACCGCGGCCGCGATGCTCGCGAGCGGCGTGCGCAGCTCATGGCTCACGTTCGAGACGAAGTCGGTGCGCATCTGCTCGAGCCGCCGGAGCCGGGACATGTCGCGGAGCACGAGGATCACCCCGGTCCCGACCGGCGCCGCGCGCACCTGCACGAGGCGGCGCGGCGGCCCGTCGTGGCCGATCTCCGCCTCCGCGGGGCCGCGCCCCGACGCGGCCGACTGCACGAGACCGAGGATCCGCGGCTCCCGGACCAGCTCGTAGATGCGCTTTCCGGCGATCTCCGCGTCCGCCGCGAGCGAGAGGATCGATCGCGCCGCCCCGTTGAGGAACGAGACGCGCTCCTGCGCGTCCACCGCCACGACGCCCTCGTTCATGCCTTCGAGGACGGCCGACAGGCGCCCTGCCTCGGCCTCCGCCCGCGCGAGCGTCTCCTGGAGCTGTCCGGTCATCCGATTGAACGCGAGACCGAGCCGCGCGACCTCGTCGCCGCCGCGCGGGTAGACCCGCACGGAGAGGTCGCCGCCCTCCACGCGCCGGGCCGCGTCCGTCAGTTCGCCGAGCGGCCGCGCGAGCCTGCGTGCGAAGAGCGCAGCCACGAGGACGCCCACGCCCGCGACGCCGATCGCGACGAACCAGAAGGTGCGGGAGGGGCGGCGCAACTCCTCCTGCACCTCGGAGAGGTCCCGGGCGAGCCGGACGACCTGGTCCGACCCGGGCACGCGCGCGGCCGCGTAGACGAGATCCCGGTCGATGGTGCGCGAGTGGCGGGTCTCGACGCCCGTGCCGAGCTCCCTCGCCTTGAGCACCTCGGGCCGCTGACCGTGGTTCTCGACCGACGACACGTCCGCGACCTTGCTGTCGGCGAGCACCGCGCCGTCCGCGTCGATGACGGTGACGCGAGCACCGATCTCCGCGTCGAGCTGGCGCGCCCACTTCTGGAGCTCGTCCGGCGCCCACGCGCCGCGCGCGACGCCGCGGGCCGCGCCGACCGCCTCCCGGACGAGCCCCGCCTCCAGCTGCTGATGCGTCAGGCGGCCGACCCTCGGGAGCGTGACCAGGAGGAACAGCGCGAGGCCCCCGACGACGGGGACCGCGGCCGCGATCGCGGCCTTCCCGGCCCATCCGAGGCGCATCGTCGCTTACTCCGTGAACTTGTATCCTACGCCGCGGATCGTGAGGAGGCGGTCGCCGTAGTCCTCGAGCTTGCGGCGGAGCGCCGACATGTGCACGTCGATGTTCCGCTCGATCACGATCACGTCGGTGCCCACGGCCTTGTCGAGGAGCTGCGAGCGGGAGTAGACGCGGCCGGGGTTCCGGACCAGGTGGTGGAGCAGGCGGAACTCGGTCGCGGTGAGCGGGATCGGCTTGCCGCGGAGGCGCACCTCGTGGCGGCCCGGATCGACCTCGAGCTCGCCCTGGCGGATCGGCTGGCCCGCCTCCGTCGGCTCGGAATCGCGCCGGAGGAGCGCGCGAACCCGCGCCACGAGCTCCCGGAGGCCGAACGGCTTGCGCACGTAGTCGTCGGCCCCCACGCCGAGCCCGATCACCGCGTCGGTCTCCTCGGCCTTGGCCGTCACCATGATGATCGGGATCCGCGCCGTCTCCTCGGACGCGCGGAGCCGCCGGCACACCTCGATCCCGTCGAGGCCGGGCAGCATCAGGTCGAGCAGCACGAGGTCGGGCCGCCGCTCCTTCACGAGCCGCAGGGCCTCCTCGCCGTCCTTGCACGGGACCGGCTTCATGCCCTCCTTGCGGAGGGCGAAGACCACGGCCTCGAGCAGGTCGGGTTCGTCCTCGACGACGAGTATCCGATGCGTCATCTGCGTCACCGTATGATCCTCCGCCTTCGCGACGCCCCGCAAGGCCCCGCGTCCCCCAGCGATCGCCTGTCTCATGGCGCCTCCTTTAGCCGAACCGGCCGGTTACGTAGTCCTCCGTCTCCTTCAGACGGGGATTGAGGAAGATCCTGTCCGTCGGGCCGTACTCGACGAGCCGGCCGAGGTACATGAAAGCCGTGAAGTCGCTCGTCCGCGAGGCCTGCTGCATGTTGTGGGTGACGATCAGGATCGTGTAGCGGCCCTTGAGCTCGCCGATCAGGTCCTCGATGCGCCCGGTCGCGATCGGGTCGAGCGCGGAGCAGGGCTCGTCGAGAAGCAGCACCTCGGGCTCGCCGGCGATCGCCCGCGCGATGCAGAGGCGCTGCTGCTGGCCGCCCGAGAGGGAGAGGCCGCTCTCCTTGAGGCGATCCTTCGCCTCCTCCCAGAGCCCCGCGCCCTTCAGGCTCTTCTCGCAGACCTCGTCGAGGATCCGGCGGTCGCGCACCCCGTCGACCCGGAGCGGGTAGACGACGTTCTCGTAGATGCTCATCGGGAACGGGTTGGGCTTCTGGAAGACCATCCCGATCCGCTTGCGCAGCTCGATCACGTCCGTCCCAGCGCTGTAGATCGAGTCGCCGAGAAGCCGCATGTCGCCCTCGTAGCGCACCGACGCGATCAGGTCGTTCATCCGGTTCACGCTGCGGATGAGCGTCGACTTGCCGCAGCCGCTCGGCCCGATGAGCGCGGTCACCACGCCCCTCGGGATCCGCATGTCGATCCCGAAGAGCGCGGCCTTGCTGCCGTACCAGAGGTTGAAACGGTCGATCTCGACGACGGCCTCGCATGCCTTCGGCTCCTCGTGGACCGTGGTCGCGAAGGGCTCGCCGCGCTCGACGGCCTCGAAGAGGCCCGACGCGGCGCGGGCGGCGCCGACCGGGCCCGGCTCGTCGGAAGACCGGAAGCCCGCCGGAGGGGGCCGCGGGGTCCCGCGGCCCTTCTCCTCGCGCTGCACGCTCTCCTCGATCATCACGAACCCTCCTGGGCGCGGCGCAGGCGCGACCGCACCCGCACGGCGATCATGTTCAATGCCACGACGATGGCGATCAGGAGAAGGGTGGTCGTGAACACCATGGGTTTGGCGGCCTCGCTGTTGGGGCTCTGGAATCCAAGATCATAGATGTGGAATCCCAGGTGCATGAACCCCCGCTCCGGGTGGACGAAGGGGAACGTGCCGTCGACCGGCAGCTTCTCGGCCACCTTGGCCGCCCCGACGAGCATGAGCGGCGCCACCTCGCCCGCGCCCCGCGCCACGGCGAGGATCATCCCGGTCATGATGCCCGGCATCGCCCGCGGCAGCACGATGCTGCGCACGGTCTGCCACTTCGACGCCCCGCACGCGTACGAGCCCTCCCGCATGGAGTTCGGCACCGCGGCGATCGCCTCCTCGGTCGCGACGATCACGACCGGGAGCGTGAGCAGGGCGAGGGTGAGCGAAGCCCACAGGATCCCGCCTTTGCCGTAGACCTGCGCGCCCTGGGGCAGATCCGGGAAGAAGAGGCTGTCGATCGTCCCGCCGATGAAGTAGCAGAAGAACCCCAGGCCGAAAACGCCGAAGACGATGCTCGGAACGCCCGCGAGGTTGTTCACCGCGACCCGGACGACGCTCACGAGGAACCCCTGCTTCGCGTACTCGCGCAGGTAGAGCGCGGCAAGGACGCCGAAGGGGACGACCAGCACGCACATGATGAGCGTCAGCGCGACGGTGCCGAAGATCGCCGGGAAGACGCCGCCTTCCGAGTTCGCCTCCCGCGGGTCGCCGGAGAGGAACTCCCACCAGCGCGAGGCGTAGACGGCGAGCTTGCCGGAGGTCGAGAGGCGGTTCGCCGGGTAGGCGCGCACGATCTCGTCGAGCGGCAGCTCCTTCTCCCGGCCGTCGGCCGTGGACAGCACGAGCCGGTAGCGGTCGTTCTCCCTCCGGAGCCCCTCGATCTCCGCCCCGAGCCTCGCGGCTTCCCCCGCGAGGCGCTGGCGCGTCTGCGCGGCGGTCTCCGCGGCCCGGCGGTGCTCGGGCGAGTCCGAGCCGTGGCTCCTCAGGGCGGCCGCGGCAGCGCTGTCCGCCTCGGAGATCTCGCGGTCGACCGCCGCCTTCGCGTGCGCCTCGAGCTCGATCCGCTCCCGTCGCCGCCGAAGCGCTTCGCCATGGAACTCGAGGAACCGGTCCCAGACCTCGACGGGCTCGGTCGCGATCCTCTTTCCGTCGACCGTGAACGCCACCGGGGTGCCGTAGAACCGTCCCCACGCGAAACGCTCGACCACGACCGCCCACTCGGGGAGGGCGGTCTTCTCCGTCTCGTAATCGCTCACCCACGTGTAGTGGGTCCCGGTCAGCTCGTAGTTGCCCGTACGCAGGAGGCGGCGCGTCGCACCGCCCTCCGCGGCCGCGATCCGCTCCCGCTGCTTCGCGGGAAGCTCCGCGACCAGGGTCACGTCGGGCCGGTACCGCTCCTCCTCCGTCTCCTCTCCGAGCAGCACCGCCCCGCCCGCGGTCTCGATCCGCCAGATCGGCACCGGCCAGAACGTCGAGAAGCCGTACCACGCGACCAGCAGCAGCAGCCCGGCGATCATCGCCAGCGCGAGCACGAGGGACCCGCCGGTCACCCAGACGTGAGGCTCGCCGCGCGTGAAGAGCGACGAACGCCTGCGCACCACGCGCGGCGCGGGCGGCGCGGGCGGGACCGGGGGTGCTTCGCGGGTCTGCAGCATCAGAGTTGCGCGAACCTCTTCCGGAAGCGGCGCCGCACCATCTCGGCCGCCGTGTTCACGACGAACGTCATCGCGAAGAGCACGAGCGCGGTCACGAAGAGGGTGCGATAGAGCGCCCCGTTCTTCGCGGCCTCCATCATCTCGATCGCGATGTTGGCGGAGAGCGACCGGAACCCGTTGAACGGTCTCCACTCGGCGATCGGCGTGTTGCCCGACGCCATGAGGATGATCATGGTCTCGCCGACGGCGCGGCCGAGCCCCACCATGAGCGCGCCGAAGAGACCGCTCATCGCGGTCGGGATGACCACGCGGAAGGCCGTCTGCCAGGGCGTCGCGCCGGCGCCCAGCGATGCCGCGCGGAGCGCGACCGGGACGCTGGAGAGCGCGTCCTCCGCGAGCGTGTAGATGATGGGCACGATCGCGAAGCCCATCACGAACCCGACGATCAGCGCGTTGCGCTGCTCGTACGCGCCGAGGAAGCCGTCCCTCGCGTCGATCCCGCCGCGCGCGAGCAGCACGGCGACGAGCCACGCGACGCTGACCGCGGCGACCGCCGCCGCCAGGTAGCGCACGAGGTCCGCGCCCGCGCACCGGAGCGGGCTCCAGCCCGTCGATACGCGGCGCAGCCACGGCGCGACGAAGAGCGTCGAGACGACCGCGGCGGCGAGCACCGCGAGGGGCAGGAGGAGGATGACCAGGCCGCCGGCGGCATCGCCGAACTTCGGGTCGGCGAGCCATGCGCGCACGTCCGCTGTCTCCTGCCCGTCGTGGGCGCGCCCCGAGAAGAGCGCCCGCTCGAGCGGCCCCCCGAACGCCGCGGCGGCGAGGATCCCGGCGCCCGCCGCGAGCGCGATCGCCGCGACGCGCGGCAGGCCCGACATGCGAAGCGCGACCCCCTGCGGGAGGAGCTGCCAGAGGCGCGCCCCGAAGAGCAGGCAGAAGGGCACGGCCGCGAAGGCGAGGATCGTGGTCGTGAGCGCGTGCTCGACGAACCGCGCGATGACCAGCGCCGCGAGGAACCCGAGGACGACGCTGGGCAGGCTCGCCATCATCTCGATGACCGCCTTGATCCGGGCCCGGCGACGCGCCTCGAGGAACTCGCTCGTGTAGACGGCCGCGAGGAGCGCGATGGGTGCGGCGATGAGGATCGAGTAGAGCGTCCCCTTGAGGGTCCCGAAGACGAGGGGCCAGATGCCGAGCTTGGGCTCCGCGTCGGTCCCCCCCGTGGACTGCCAGGCGCGCTCGGGCGCGGGGTATCCCTCGTACCAGACCTTCCCGAGCAGCTGCCTCGGCGCGGCCTCGGGGTACTTCGCGTCGAAATCGTAGAGGCGCAGACCCCCGGCGCCGGCGGCGAAGAGCCCGTCCTGCTTCGGCGCAAACGCGATCGCGGACACCGCCCCCCCGCCCCCCCACCCCGAGGCCAGCACGGTCTCGCCGGTCACGAAGAAGACGAACACGCTGCCGTCCGCGTAGCCGACCGCAAGGAGCCTCGCTCGCCCGGAGGCGGCGAGCGCGGTCACGCGCGCTGTGCCGCCTTCGAGCTCGTGGCCGCGCACGAGGATCCCGCCGTCCACCGTTCCGGCGCCTTCCGGCTTGATCACGAACCAGGCGCGCACGCGGCCGCGCGTGTCCCCGACGACCATCGTCGTCTTGCCCGCGAGGGATCCGAACGCGGTCACTTCGACTCCCGGCTCCACGAGGCGCGCCGTCTCCGCGAGCCGCGGCTTCGCCGGATCGCTCGCCTCGTACCGCTCGAGGAACCCGTCGCGCCACACGACGCTCACGCCGTTGCCGACGGCCGAGAGCAGCAGGTGGGCAGGACGGGCGCGGCCCGGGTGCGCGCCGAACGGCAACTCGGCGGTCGAGAGGGTCCGCACCTTCTCCCCGGTGAGCATGTTCTCCCGCACGGTCTCGGTCTGCACGGCCAACCGGCCGTCGGCGGAGAGCGTCGCGAACGCGTGCCCCGCAACTTCGTCCTCCTTGCGGAAGACGGACAGGTCGAGCAGTTCGATCGGGGCCTTCGCGGCCGGGATGGGCTCGTCCAGCGTCGCGACGAGCCGGCGCACGCTCACGCGACCCTCCCCGAGCCCCTCCCCGATCCCGTCCCCCATGCGCGCGACCGCGCCCTTCGCGAGCCCCTTGAGCTCCTGCGGCACGGCGTCGCCGACGAGGATCCTCGTCTCGAAGCCGACGCGGCCCGTGCGGATCGCGCCGTCGCGGTATCCGAATGCGAACTCGGTCTCCCCCGCCGGGGAGCTCCATGCGGTCGGCGCGTCCGCCTCGCCGAAGAGGCGCTGCTCGCCGAGCGGCGTCCCGTCGTCCGCCCGGAAGATCGCGATCCGCCCGTCGCGGCCGAGCGTCCACGCGATCCGCCGGTACTCGTCGAGGCCCGCGGCCAGGAGGTCGCCGCGGCGTTCGGCCACCGAGGCGACGCGCTCCTCGAGCGAGGCGCCGGAGAGGAGGGGGACCGCGACCCAGAGCAGGAACGCGAGGATCAGCGTGACCGCGACGATCGTGCCGACGCCGCCGGCCGAGATGAACAGCCGCGCCGCCCGCTCGGCGGTGCGCACGCTCTTCGGCGTCTGGCGGCCACGTGCCCGCCCGGTGAAGGATTCGGCAGCCATCGCTCGCGGGGGAGAGGAGACGGGTGCCGGAAGCATGACGCCGCCGGCACCCGTTACGGAGGTCTCACCCGGGACGGGAAGGCTACGGCCTGCCCTCTCCCAGGCCGACCTTGCGCAATTCGTCGGCGACGATCCGGGCGGGGAGCGGGAAGTAGCCGTCCTTCACCACCACTTCCTGGCCCTGCTTGCTCAGGATGAGGCGCAGGAACTCGCCCCGGAGAGCGTCGAGCTTCGCGCCGGGCGCGAGGTTCACGTAGACGAACAGGGCGCGCGCGAGCGGGTACTCGCCCGAGTAGCACTTGTCGGGGGTCGCCTCGATGAACGGCTGTCCGTTCTTCGCCGCGATCGGCACCGCCCGCACGTCCGCCGTGACGTAGCCGATGCCGCTGTAGCCGATGGCGCCCTTCTCGCTCGCGATGCCGGACACGACCGCCGAGCTGCCCGGCTGCTCCTTCACGGAGTCCTTGTAGTCGCCCTTGGCGAGCGCGTGCTCCTTGAAGTACACGTAGGTGCCCGAGGCCGAGTTGCGGCCGTAGAGCGTGATCGGCCGGGTCTGCCACTCGCCCGTGAGGCCGAGGTCGCCCCACGTGGTGATGTCCTTCGCGTAGCCGCCCTTGCGCGTCTTCGAGAAGATCGCGTCGACCTGCTCGATCGTCAGCCCCTTGATCGGGTTGTCCTTGTGGACGAAGACCGCGAGCGCGTCGATGCTCGTCTTGATGCCGGTCGGCTTGTAGCCCCACTTCTTCTCGAAGCCGTCCGCCTCTTCCGCCTTCATCGGCCGGCTCATCGGCCCGAACGACGCGGTCCCCTCGATCAGGGCCGGCGGCGCGGTGCCCGACCCCTTGCCCTCGACCTCGACCGTGGCGGCGGGGTAGAAGCGCAGGAACTCGTCCCTCCACAAGGCCATGAGGTTGTTCATCGTGTCGGAGCCGATGCTCTTGATCGAGCCCGACACGCCCTCGATGGGCTTGTAGGACGGGATGTTGGGATCGACGGTCGCTCCCTCGCCCAACGCGACGGAGCCGAGGAACAGCAGCGGGAGGAGGATGGTCTTCTTCATGCCTCTAGCCGACCAAGGCGGGGTGAAGGTCGTTTACCCGGGATGTTAAGAGCGTGTAAATGCGCGACAGGGCGTGCCTCAGGGGTGTACAGGGATAGGCCCCGGAATGGCCGCGGACCCCCGAATCGCGGGGTGGCACACGGTTTCCTAGGGTGCGCACGTTCGCGACCCGGATGAGAGGGGGCTCCGGGGGCAGCGGCAGTAGACTGCGCCGATCGATGCGCCTCGGCATCCTCATCTCGCTTCTCGTCCACGGCTCCGCCGCGGTCGCGCTCGCGCTGTTCGGCACGCCCGTGCTGCGCACCGAGCCGCGGCTCCCGATCGCGATCTCGGTGCGCGCCGACGAACCGCCGCCGATGGAGATCGAGTCGCTCCCCGAGGCCCTGCTCGAGGAGCCCGAAGTCCTGGAACGCTGGGAGTTCCCGGAGGAGGACGACGCGGCGCCCGAGGAGATCGAAGTTCCGCGGCCGCTGGGGGCCCGGGGCGACGGTCTCCCGCGGCCCGTGCGCCTCGCGAAACCGCTGCGGCGCCCCGTGCCGGCGCGCATCGTCGCGGTCGTCCCGCAAAAGCCGCGCGCTCCGGCGCCGCGCCGCGCGCCCGGGAAGCTCGAGCCGCCGCGGCTTCTCGCCGATTCCTCGCCGTCCGTAGCCTATCCGGAGCCCGCGCGCCGTCTCGGCATCGAGGGCGTGGTGATCCTCCTCCTCCACATCGATGCGCGCGGAACGGTCGTGGACACCGAGGTCCTCGCGACGAGCGGCCACGAGACGCTCGACCGCGCGGCGGCGGATGCCGCGGCGCTCTGGCGCTTCGAGCCCGCGCGCCGCGACGGTAAGCCCATCGCGTTCGAGGTGCGCGTGCCGGTCGAGTTCCGGCTCACGGACGCGTAGCCGCTACCGCTTCTCCCGCGTGTCGTCGAACAGTTCGCCGAAGACGGTCATCTCCGCGAGCGCGAAGTAGGCGCCGGTCAGCGAGACTCCCTCTTCCCCGCCGGGAAAGACGACGACGTCGCCCGTCCATGAACCCGACGCGGTGGCGCCCTGCGTGGCGTCCGCCTTGATCTCGTCCTTCCCGCCGATCCGGACCGTGATGTGGCTGAGCGCGTTGCCCTCCGGATTGAGCCGCGCGCGATAGTCCACGCGCGTGATCCGGTAGGCCTTCCCGGCCGGGACGCGCCCGCAACCGCGGTAGTACGCCGACGCGCTCTTGAGATTGCGCAAGTTCACCGTGTCGCTCCAGAGGTCGCCCTCGCCCAGCGAATCCAGGTGGGCGTTGAGCTCCCCGTCGAGTCGGAGCGTCCTCGGGATGCCGCCGCCGTGGTCCGCGAGCACCTGCATCAGCACGGGCTCACCCGTGAGCCAGCCGTCCCCCATGATCAGGGGCCGCGTCTCGGCCGCCTCGCCCTCTGCCTCGGGAACGAGCCGGCCGTGGATCTCCAGCGACGCCGCCACAGATCCCCCGTTCATCCGCACGCGGCCCTCCTCGCCGTGCCGCAGGCGCGCGAGCCCGTTCATCTCTTTCTCGATCGCGCTCGTGCCGGCCTTCCAGTGGAGGTCGCGGGTACCGGGAAGCGACACGCTCAGTCTCCCATGAGGCGCGAACCAGGCCCGGAGCACGACCCGCTCGATCAGGAACACCTGCCCGGGAGGCACGACGCCCCCGGTCACGTGGGTGTCCTTCGCGTCCGAGGGTGGCGGTCCATCGATCCGGAGCGGGCCTGACTTGCCGCGCTGGTCGAGCCGCAACGACGCGCCGCCAGTGACACACATCTGGAGCAGCAGCGGAGAACCGCGGATCTCGCCGACGTCCGCTCGCGCCCCTCGAGAGCGATGCCGAGGTTGCGCGCGCCCGACTCGCGGGATTCGGCCGTCCGCCGCATGACCTCGCGCACGCCGGCCTCGAACAGGTCCCCCTGAGGCGCGCGCTCGCCCTTCACGCGCTCGGCGTACGCCTCGGCCATGAGCCGGCGGACGACCTGCTCCTCCGTTTCCGCGGACGGGCCGGGACGCGCGGCGGGTCCCTGCGCCGCCTCCTCGCCGGTTCGCGCGGCGCCTGCCGGCTCCGCGCTCGATACGACAGGGGGTTCGGGGGCCTCGTGCGCGACGGCCTTGTTTCTCGCACGATCCGGCGGCGGCCCGACCGCGAAGAGCGCCCATCCCGCCGCAACCCCGGCTCCGAGGCCGACGACAAGCAGCAGCACGCCTCGCATGCCGGCCATGCTAACGCGGGAAGGCGCCCGCGCCCCTCTGCCGCTCCCTTGGTGGAACCCTAGACCGGCTCGCCGAGGATCGCGAAGACCCTCTTCTTCTGCTTCTCGAAGACGGCCTTCGTGTTCGCCTCGAGGTTCAGGCGCAAGAGCGGCTCCGTGTTCGACGGACGCACGTTGCACCACCAGTCCTTGTACTGAGCGGTCACGCCGTCGAGCCAGTCGATCTCCGCGTCCTTGAAGGCCGCCTCGATCTCCTTCATCTTCGCGTCCTTGTCCTCGACGCGGAAGTTGACCTCGCCCGTCTGGATGTAGCGGCGCAAGGGCTTCAGCAACGACGACACCGGCTTCTTCGAGGCCGCCACGATGTTGCACATCGACACCACGGCGAGGCTCGCCGACTCGGTGTTGAAGTTCTCGCGGAAGTAGTAGTGGCCCGAGTACTCGCCGCCGAAGACGCAGCCGTGCTCGCGCATCGCCTGCTTCATGAACGAGTGGCCGACGCGGCCGCGCACGGGCGTGCCGCCATGCTTCCGGATCTCCTCGGGCAGCGCGCGGCTGCTCCGCA
>Ga0187894_10003676_pt1 | contig 16942 bp, 11 predicted proteins | sample GBC1701081metaG_FD_136650 | JGI IMG/M metagenome (GOLD analysis project Ga0187894, IMG submission 136650) | White microbial mat communities from a lava cave in the Kipuka Kanohina Cave System on the Island of Hawaii, USA - GBC170108-1 metaG ...
CGGGCATTCTCTACTCCAATAGGCTGCGGCGCAACGAGGCGATTTCGGCTTCCGGACGCGTCTGGGCGCGTGTCGGCCGCGTGCGGCTGTGTTTGCTCGCAGCGTTTCGCCTGCAGCGTTTCCGAGTTCGGGCTGCGAGGCGGTGGGGCGCTGCATCGGAGCTGGCGCACGGAGCAGGCGTACGTCGACTGGATCCGGCGCTTCATCCTGTTCCATGGCACGCGACATCCGGGCGAGCTCGGGCGGCGGGAGGTCGTCGCGTTTCTGACGTCGCTCGCGGTCGAGCGCGGCGTCGACGCAGAATCAGGCGCGCGAACGCCCTCGTGCTCCTCTATCGCGAGGTGCTCGGCCTCTACCTCGGCGATTTGTCAGGGGCGGTGCGGGCGCGCACCGCGCCGCGGCTGCCGGTCGTGCTCACGCGCGACGAGGTGCGCGCGCTGCTCGTGCAGCCGCGCGGCGTCGAGCTCGGCCTGTGCCTGCTCGAGGGCGAGCGCGCTGAGGGAGGGATCGCCGTAGTCCCGCCGGCGGCATGACCCTGCGGTCTCGTGCGCGCCGCTCCATACTCGGCCGCTTCGCGGAGGTGCGATGAGCGAGCAGCGCGGAGCCGGCGGTGGCGGCGTGTCGTTGCTCACCCGCGTCGCGTACGGCTTCGGCGCGATCTCGTTCGGAGTGAAGGACAACGGCTTCAAGTACCTCCTGCTGTTCTACTACGACCAGGTGCTGCACCTGCCGGTGCTGATGGCCGGCCTCGCGATCCTGATCGCGTTCCTGGTCGACTCGATCTGGGATCCCACGGTCGGCTTCCTGTCGGATCACCTGCGCACGCGCTGGGGCCGGCGCCATCCGTTGATGTATGCCGCCGCGCCACCGGTCGCGGCGTCGTACTTCTTGTTATGGAATCCGCCGGCCGGCCTGCACGACTGGGGCCTGTTCGCGTGGCTGGTCGCGATCTCGATCGGCGTGCGCGCGATGATCACGCTCTACGAGACGCCCTCGACTGCGCTCGTCGCCGAGCTCACCGGCGACTACGACGAGCGCACGCGGCTGCTGTCGCTCCGGTACTTCTTCGGTTGGTGGGGTGGGCTCACGGTCGCCGTGCTCGCTTATCAGGTGCTGCTGCCGGCGGGCGGCGGTCAGCTCGCGGCGCCGGGCTACCGCAGCTACGGCATGATCGGCTCGGGCATCATGCTCGCGGCGATGTGGGCTTCCGCGCTCGGCACGCACCACGAGATCCCGCGCCTGCGCCAGCCTCCGCCGCGCGCGCGCCGCAGCCTGCGCGATGCGATCGCGGAGGTGCGCGAGTCGCTCGCGAGCCCGTCGTTCCTGCCGCTGCTCGGCGGCGGAATCTTCTACTCGATGGCCGCCGGGCTCTCGGCCGCGCTGAGCATCTACCTCGCGACGTATTTCTGGAGCCTGACGTCGGGGCAGATCGGGCTGCTGAACCTGCCCTATTACGGTTCCGCGGCAGCGGCGCTGGTGATCGCGCCCGCGCTCGCCCGGCGGCTCGGCAAGAAGCAGGCTGCAATCGGCGTCTCGATCGCGATGATCGGGATGGCGCCGCTCGCGATCGGCCTCCGCTTCGCGGGCTGGTTCCCCGCGAACGGCACGCCCGCGCTGTTCTGGACGCTGCTGTGCGTCTACGCGCTCGAAGTCGTGCTGTTGATCTGCTCGGCGTCGCTGCTCTCGGCGATGATCGCCGACGTCGTCGAGGAGAGTGAGCTGGTCACGGGCCGTCGCAGCGAAGGCGTCTTCTTCGCGGCGCGCGCGTTCATCGACAAATCGGTCTCGGGCCTCGGCATCATGCTCTCGGCGTTCCTGATCTACGCGATTGGGCGGCCGGGCGAAGGCGATCCGGCCGAGCGCGCAGCGATGATCGAGAAGCTCGGCGCCGGCTACGCGTGCGGCGCGGTCGTGCTCTACTCGATCGCGATCGTTTGTTATTCGCGCTACCGGCTCAGCCGCGCGAAGCACGCGGAGAACCTGAGACGGCTCGGCGCGCGCGCGCCGGCGGCGCGTGGCGGGGCGGGCAGCGGGGCCGAGCCGCACGAAGTCGTCGAGACAGGGAGGGCTCACGGATGAAGCAGCTCACGGGACGCGTCGCAGTGATCACGGGCGGAGCGAGCGGCATCGGCCGCGGCATGGCCGAGGCGTTCGCGGCGCAGGGCATGAAGCTGGTGATCGCGGACATCGAGGAATCCGCGCTCGCGCCCGCGGTCGCAGAGCTGCGCGCGAGCGGCGCCGAAGCGATCGGCGTGCGCTGCGACGTGACGAACCCGAAGTCGGTCGCGGAGCTCGCCGAGCGCGCGCTCGCGCAGCACGGCGCGGTGCACGTCGTCTGCAACAACGCCGGCGTCGCGGGCGCGAGTGGCGTCGGCGCGCTCTGGGAGCTCCCGCTCGCGGACTGGGAGTGGGTGTTAGGCGTGAACACGTGGGGCGTGGTTCACGGCGTGCGCGCGTTCATGCCGATCCTCGCGCAGCAGCCCGAGGCCCACGTCGTGAACACCGCGTCGCTCGCCGGCACGATCGCGAGCGGCGGGATCTACGGCGTCTCGAAGCACGCGTGCGTCGCGATCTCGGAGGCGCTCTACCGCGAGTGCCAGCTGCGCGCGCCGCAGGTCGGCGTCTCGGTGCTGTGTCCGGGCTGGGTGAACACGCGCATCCTCGAGTCGGAGCGCAACCGGCCCGAGGCGCCGCGGCCGGCGCCGAGCGGCGCCGCGCCGGCCTCCGAGTTCGCCGCGCAGCGCGAGGTGATCATGGGTCTCCTGAAGAGTGGGCTCGCGCCGCGTCGCGTCGGCGAAATCGTCGTCGAGGCGCTGCGCGCGAATCGCTTCTACGTCTTCACGCACCCGCACTGGAGCTACATGATGAAGGCGCGCTTCGACGCGATCCTGAACGACGGCGTTCCGCCCACCGTCGCGCCGCCGCCAGGCGAGAGCTGGGAGCCGCCGAAGGCGCAGTGAGCCGCGCGCTCACTCTCCGCCGATCGTCCACGGCTCGCGCCCGGTGCGGCGGCGATAGAGCGCGGCCCATGCGAGCGTGATCAGCGAGCCGGTGTTCGCGAGGCTCATGTCCTTCTGCGCGTCCCACTCGTCGCCTTGCGTGCCGAGATACGCGACGCCGAGATCCGGCGACACGATGCGCGCCGTCCAGCCCTCGAGGATCTCGTAGCCGCCGGAGAGCGCGAGCGCGCACAGCCACGGAACCGCGTACGACCAGCCGCCGCGCAGATGCAGCACGCGCCGCGCGATCTCGTGCATCGGGTAGACGAGCAGCGCGCCGAAGCTGAAGTGCACGATGCGGTCGTATTGATTGCGCGGCGAGCCGATCGCGTCCTTCAGCCAATCGCCGAACACGCTCTCGGCGTACGGGTAGTGCGCGCCGTAGGTATGCAGTGCGAGAAACCCCGCGATCAGCGCGTACGAGAGGTTCGAGAACACGAAGCGCCGGTGCGTCGCGATCAGCACTGCGACGAACACGAACGCGAGCAGCATCTCGAGCCACCAGTCGCGCGGGTACCTCGGCGCGATCGCGCTCCACGCGAACACGAGCGCGTAGGCCGCCGTGGCGGCCTGCAGAAAGCGGTTCTCGCGGAACGGCCGCCAGACGCGCGGATCGTGCGCGTGCGCGTCCATGCGCTCTCGCTCGCGCGGCCTAACGCTTTCGCGCCGCCTTTCGCTTCGCGGCGCGCTTCGGCTTCGCGCGGCGCATCGAGGCCGTTGCTCGCGCGGCCGGCGCGCGCAGCCTCGCCGTCACGCGCACCTCGGCGAGCCCGCCCGGGAATGCGAGCGCACTGACGCCGATCGCCGTCCAGGCCGGGAAGGGCTCCGGCAGATACCGATCCTTCACCGCCGAGAACACGCGCAGCTGCTCGAGGAGCCCGACGTGGAAGGTCGTCAGCTCGACCACGTCCGAGAAGTCGAGCTTCGCCTCGGCGAGGATCTCCTTCACCGCTTCGAACGCGAGCGTGAACTGCTTGTCGAGGTCGGCGGGCGCCGTCCCATCCGCGCCGATTCCGATCTGCCCCGAGCACAGCAGCAGCCCACCCGCCCGCACCGCAGGCGCGAAGTGAAAGCGGTCGTACATCGCCTGCATCGACGCGGGAATCACGAGATCGGATTTCTGCACGTTCGACTCCTCCCCGCGCGCACTCTACTTCGACCGCGAGCCTGCGCGCGAAGGAACGGATTGAGCCGCGTAGACTGCTTCGAGGAGATCGACCATGGATCTGCTGGAGACCCTGCGCACGACGTTCGCCGCGCGCGAGTTCACGGACGCGCCCGTGCCCGACGACGCGCTGCGCCGCATCCTCGACGACGCGCGCTTCGCGCCGAGCGGCGGCAACCGCCAGGGCTGGCGCGTGATCGTCGTGCGCGAGCCGCGCACGAAGCGCTCACTCGCCGAGCTCGCGATTCCGACGATGCGCCGGTACTTCGCGCAGGTCGCCGCCGGCGAGAATCCGTGGAACACGATCCATCCGACGAAGCTCACGCAGCAGCAGATCGACGCGACGCCGGTGCCCGCGCGCGTCACCGAAACGCTCGCGAAGGCGCCGGTGCTGCTCGTCGTCTGCATCGACCTCGCGTTGGCCGCGTCGCTCGACAGCCAGCTGGAGCGGATCGGCGTCACGACTGGCGCCTCCGTCTACCCGTTCGTCTGGAGCTTGTTATTGGCCGCGAACGCGGAGGGGCTCGGCGGCACGCTCACCACGTTCTGCGTCGGCGGCGAGCCGGAGATCCGCGGCCTGCTCGGCATCCCGGAGCACTTCGCGATCGCGGCCGTCGTGCCGATCGGCGTGCCGGCCAAGCGCCTCACGCAGCTGAAGCGCCGGCCGACCGCGGAGCTCGCGACGCGCGAGCGCTTCGACGGCGAGGCGTTCGCGCCGGCGCTGCCCGCGCTCGTGCAGGACGCGCTCGCGCGCGACCGCGTCGTCGAGATCACGACGCGCGGGCGCAAGAGCGGCCAGCCGCACCGCACCGAGATCTGGTTCTTCCGCGCGCAGGGCCGCTTCTACCTGACGGGCTCGCCCGGCCGCGAACGGCACTGGCTGCGCAACCTCGCGGCGGATCCGCACTTCACGTTCCATCTGAAGGAGTCGGCTCGCGCCGAGCTGCCGGCCTACGCGAGAGTCATCACGGGCGCGGCGGAGCGGCGCCGCGTGCTCACGCGCATCCTCGATCAAATCGACGGCAATGCGCGCGCCGAGTGGGTGCCGGGCGCAACCCCCGAGACGCTCGCGGCGCTGCGCGCGAATCACGCGCGGATCGCCGCGAATCGGGCGAGCGAGCTGCCGCGCTGGGAGGCCGAGAGCCCGCTCGTCGAGATTCGCTTCTAGCGTCCGCTCGGAATTTCGCGCACGCGCCGTCCTACGCTGGCTCGGCTCGCGACACTCGAGCGCGTCGAGTCGCGGAGGCGCTGGCGATGCTGAACCCCGATGACGTCGCTCATCTGCTCCGCCGCGCGGGCTACGGCGCGAGCGACCCCGACGTGCAGTTCCTCGCGTCGGAGCACGCGACGCTCGCGAGCCTGGTCGACGCGCTGCTCGCCGACGCGCGGCTCGCGGCGCCGCCGATCTACGCGCCGCCGCCGCCCGCGATGTCGCCGCCGAGTTGCAACAGCGTCGCCCCGTACTTCGAGACGCAGGCGCTCGGGCGCTGGGTGCTCGATCGGATGGCGCAGTCGCGCTTCGTGCTCTCACGCATCACGACGAATGGAGTGCGCAAGAAGAAGAAGCGGAAGAAGCTGCTGAAGCAGCGCGCCGCGGAGCTCGCGGCGAACGCGCACGTTCCGCATCCGCTGCGCGAGAAGATGACGCTGTTCTGGCACGGTCTGCTCGTCTCGTCGCTCGACAAGGATCTCGTGTACTGCCATCACAGCACGTTGCGCCGCCAGAATCTGGTCTTCCGCGAGCTCGCGCTCGGCGACTTCGGCGCGCTGCTCGCCGCGACCAGCGTCGACCCCGCGATGCTCTACTACCTCGACAACTGGATCAGCACGCGAGACAACCCGAACGAGAACTACGGGCGCGAGCTGCTCGAGCTGTTCAGTCTCGGCGTCGGCAATTATGCGCACGCGGACGTCGTCGCCGCCGCGCGCGCGGGCACCGGCTACACGATCCTGCCGACGACCGGCGTCGACCACGTGTTCTACGGGCCGGCGCACGACTACGGCGACAAGACGTTCTTCGCGACGACCGGGAACTGGGATCTCGTCGGCAACGCGGGCGGCAGCGCGACGCTCGATCTCGTCGAGCATCTCGTCAGCGCGAGCGGAAAGGGCGCGACCTGTGCGCGCACGCTCGCGAAGCTGCTCTGGCAGCACTTCGCGTACTTCACGCCGAGCGACGCGCTGGTCGGCGAGATCGCGACGGCCGCGCTCGCGAGCGGGCGCGTGAACGTGCGCGCTGCGCTGCGCGCGGTGTTCACACATTCGGAGTTCTACGGCGCTGCGGCGCGCAGCGGGAAGCTGAAGAACCCCGTCGAGTACGTGGTGGGCTTGTTGCGCGCGCTCGGGCTCGCGGCGCCGTTCGACGCGGCCCAGAACCTCGACGTCGTCCAATACTTGATGAGCGACATGGGCATCCAGCTGTTCCATCCGCCGAACGTGTTCGGCTGGTGGCGGCGGCCCGAGACGCGCTGGATCCACGTGCCCGGGTTCCAGGCGAAGCAGCTCGCGGCTGGATACGCCGCGCTCGTCGCGGCGCAGAATGCGTCGCATCCGCTGCGCGCGTGGGTGCGCGGCACAGCCGAAGCGGGAGTCGACGCGATCTTCGGCGCGCTCGGCGCGCCGCAGCCCACGAGCTCGCCGGTGCGCGTGCGCGGCGTTCAGCTCGTGAACGAGCTGCGCGCGGCCGGCGCCGACGAGGTGACGCTCGCGATTCGCGCCTTCCAATACGCGGCGGCGTCACCGCCCGCGCAGATGAACTAGAGGAGTCGATGCTGAAGCGCCCAATCACTCGGCGTCGTCTCCTGCAAGCGCTCGGCGCGAGCGGCGCGGCCGGGGCGTTCGCGAGCCTGCTGCCCGAGCGGCTGCTCGCGCTCGCGCGCCCGCTCGCGCCCGGCGAGCCGATCCTCGTGTCGATCTTCCTGGGCGGCGGCCTGGACGGCGCACACCTGCTCGTCCCGACCGGCGCGAGTGATTACGGCCACTACGTGGACCAGCGCGGCGCGCTCGCGGTCGACCTCGCGAGCACGCTGCCGCTCGCTGCGGACGCGAGTGTGAACGCGGTGATGCCGCGCCTGCACGCTCGCGCGCTCGCCGGCGACGTCGCGTTCGTGCGCGGCGTCGATCTGCTGGGATCCTCGGGCTTCGACCCGCTCAGTCACTTCGACAAGACCGACTACGTGATGTCGGGCCGCTCGCGCCCGGCCGGACCCTCTGGCGTCTGGGCGCGCTGGGCGGACACGCAGCCGGACAACCCGCTGCTGCTGGGGACCGTCGCGTTCGGCGTGCCGCGAATGTTCTCCGGCGGCGCGAAGGCGCAGGCGACCAGTCTGCCCGCGAGCCTCGACTACGCGCTCGGCGCCGGCAGCGGGCGCGACGAGCAGCTGCTCGCGGCCGCGCTCGGCGACCTCTCGGCCCACTATCCCGCGACGTCGAGCGCGCTCGACGCGCGGCTCGCGCACACGGGCCGTTTCGCGATCGAGGTCGCGAGCGATCTCTCGGGCGTCTACCCGGCCGCGCAGCCGGGAGAGAGTGAGCTTGCGCGGAACCTGCGCGTGATCGCGTCGCTGATCAACGCGAACTGCACCGGCACGCGCATCTACGCGACCGTGCAGGGCGGCTACGACACGCACGAGAACCAGCGGTACGACCTCGAGCAGAAGCTGCTGCCTGACCTCGACGCGTCGCTCGACGTGCTTTTCGGCGCGCTCGCCGATCCGAGCCCGGTGGTCGTGATGATCTGGACCGAGTTCGGCCGGCGCCCGCACGCGAACGTCTCGGGCACCGATCACGGCGCCGCGAACGACACGGTCCTGATCGGCGCGCGCGTGCGCGGCGGCGTCTACGGCGCTCAGCCGTCATTCGACCCGATTCGGCTCGATCCGAATCGGAACCTGCGCGGAGAGGTCGCGTTCGAGGCGATCTACGCCGAGCTGATCGACGGCTTCCTGGGCGGAGACTCGCTCAGTGTGCTCGGCGGCCTGTTCGCGCGAGTCGGGTTCATGCGCTGACGGCCGTCGCAGTCCTGCGCTGGCGGGATGCGGTCTCCCTAACCTTTACAGGTGACTGCGCCGCGGTTTCGCGATCACTCGCGAGGCGCCCGCAAGCGAAGTTGCGCACTGGCTGTCCGATCTTCGAGTGCGTTCTCATCGCATCCGTCAGCGACGGAAATGCGAGCGCCGAAGACTCCTAGTCAGGCGCAGCGAGTTGTTGTTTTCGAGAAATCGTGAGCGTAGGGTGCGCGCCACATCGGCGGCCCTCTCGAACGAGCGTTGCCTGAGAAAACAACCCGAAGCTCCGAGGAGATCAGGATGTTGTTCCATTCCACGCGCTGGCTCGCCGGCGCACTGGCGGCCGCGTTCTGCGCCGCTGCCGCGCACGCGGAGATCTACATCGTGCGCCTCGCAGATCCGCCCGTCGCAGATTACGAAGGCGACATCGCGGGTCTCGCACGGACCAAGCCCCAAGCGGGCCGCGGCATCGACCCGCTTCGCGCCGAAGTCCGGCGCTACGTCTCCTACTTGGCAGGCAAGCAGAACGCCGCGCTGCAAGGCGCGGGCGGCGGCGCGCGCGTCTACAGCTACTCGTACGCGTTCAACGGCTTCGCCGCCGACATGTCGGCGGTCGTCGCCGACAAGCTGAAGACGATGCCGGGCGTTCTCTCGGTCACGAAGGACGAGAAGCGCCAGCTCGACACCTCGACGACCCCCGAGTTCCTCGGGCTGCGCACCGGGCTCTGGCAGGCGCTCGGCGGCGAGAGGCGCGCGGGTGAGGGCGTCATCGTCGGCATCATCGACTCCGGCATCTGGCCCGAGGGCAAGAGCTTCTCGGATCGCGATAAGGCGGGGCGCCGCGTCTACAACCAGCTGCCCGCGACGGAGTTCAGCGGAATCTGTCAGCCCGGCGAGAAGTTCAGCGCGAAGCTCTGCAACCGAAAGCTGATCGGCGCGCGCTACTACAACGCGGGCTTCGGCGGAAACGCGGGGATTCGCGATGAGCTGCCCTACGAGTTCCTCTCGGCGCGCGACGTCGACGGACACGGCAGCCACACCGCCAGCACGGCCGCCGGCAACTCGGGGGTCGTCGCGCGCGCACCCGACAACAGCGTGCTCGGGATCATCAGCGGCATGGCGCCGCGCGCGCGCATCGCGGTCTACAAGGTGTGTTGGGGCATCTCGCCGGACGGCGGCTGCTTCAGCTCCGACAGCGTCGCCGCGATCGACCAGGCCGTCGCCGACGGCGTCGACGTACTGAATTTCTCGATCAGTGGCACGAGCACGAACTTCCTCGACCCGGTCGAGGTGGCGTTCCTGTTCGCGGCCGACGCGGGCGTGTTCGTCGCAGCCTCGGCCGGCAACGCCGGCCCCGGCGCTTCGACCGTCGCGCACCCGAGCCCGTGGCTCACGACCGTGGCGGCCGGCACGCACGATCGCGTGTTCCTCGCCGACGTCACGACGGGAGACGGCGCGAGCTACGAGGGCGCATCGCTGGGAACCGGCGTCGGCTCGAGCCCGCTCGTGCAGTCGACGGCAGCCGGGCTCGCGGGCGCAGACCCGAACCAGGTGCGCTTGTGCTTCCCCGGCACGCTCGACCCGGCAGTCGTCACTGGCAAGGTCGTGCTCTGCGACCGCGGCGTGAACGCGCGCGTCGACAAGAGCGCCGCGGTACAGCTGGCCGGCGGCGTCGGCATGGTCCTGGCGAACACCTCGCCCAATTCGCTGAACGCCGACATCCACGCGGTGCCGACCGTGCATGTCGACAACATCGCGGGCGCCGCGATCAAGGCGTACATCGCCGCGAACGGCGCGAGCTCTACCGCCGCGCTCTCCGCGGGCGAGCAGGAGATCGGCGCAGAGGCGCCGTTCGTCGCGGCGTTCTCGTCGCGCGGGCCGCTGCTGGGATCGGCCGATCTGTTGAAGCCGGACATCATGGCGCCGGGCGTGGACGTCCTGGCCGCGTACTCGCCGTTCAACTTCGGTCTCTTCAACTTCCTGTCGGGCACCTCGATGTCGAGCCCGCACATCGCCGGCATCGGCGCGCTGATGAAGCAGCTGCATCCCGATTGGTCGCCGATGGCGATCAAGTCGGCGCTGATGACGACGGCGTCGCAGTCGCTGAACGTCGGCGGCGCGATTCCAGGGACCGCGTTCGACTACGGCGCGGGCCAGGTCGTGCCGACGGCCGCGTCCACTCCCGGTCTCGTGTACGACTCGGGCTTCCTCGACTGGATCGGCTTCCTGTGCGGCACCGGCCAGTTCGCGGGCACGATCTGCGCGTCGGTCGGGATCGACCCGAGCGACCTGAACTACCCGTCGATCAGCGTCGGCGAGCTCGCGGGGACACAGACCGTGACGCGCACGGTGACGAACGTGGGCCCGGCCGGGACGTATGACGCGAGCGTCGAGGCGCCTCCGGGCGTCGACGTGAGCGTGAACCCCGCTTCGCTCGTGCTCGGGGCGGGCGAGAGCGCGACGTACGAGGTGACGCTCACCTCGAACGTCTCGGCGAGCCTCGGCGACTTCGTGCAGGGCGCGCTCACCTGGAGCGATGGTGCGCGGAGCGTGCGCAGTCCGATCGTCACGCGCGCGCTGGCGCTCGCGGTACCTGGAGAGGTGCGATCGACCGGCGACCCGGTGAGCATCCCGGTCACGTTCGGCTACGACGGCGCGTTCGGCGCGACCGCGCGCGGCCTCGTGGAGGCGCTCGAGGAGGCGGGCAACGTCGTCGATGATCCGGCAAACGACATCACGACCGCGCTGAACAGCGGCGTCGGCATCACGGTCCACCTCGTGAACGTGCCGGCGGGCACGACCTACGCGCGCTTCTCGTTGTTCGACGACTTCACCGACGGCAACGACGACCTCGACCTGTACGTGTTCGACTCGACGGGAGCGCAGGTCGCCGGCAGCGGCAGCGGCACATCGGAAGAGGAAGCGAACCTCCCGAACCCGGCACCGGGCGACTACTTCGTGGTCGTGCACGGCTGGCAGACCGACGGGCCCGACGCGAACTACACGTTGTTCTCGTACCTCGTGGACGGGAGCGACGCCGGCAACATGGCGATCGTCGCGCCGGCGGCCGCCGTGCTCGGCACGACCGCCAACGTCGACGTGTCGTTCAGTGGTCTCATGGCCGGCAAGAAGTACCTCGGCGCCGTCGACTACAACGACAGCGTCGACGTGCTCGACTCGACGCTGGTGCGCGTCGACCCGTGATCCTGTCGCGCGGGGCGGGCCGGGCAGTCCGCTCCGCGCGGTGCTGAGCCTTCGCGAGGAGGTGCCACCTCCCGAAGCAACGGCGCGTGTTCTGAACCGGAGCACGCGCCGTTCTCGTTTCTGCAGGCAGCCTGCCCGCGCACGAAAAGGCGAAGCGGGAAGAGGCGAAGTGGGACGCGCCTCCTTTCGCGAAGGGAGGCGTCCCCGCTTCACCTTGTCGCGCGCGCGCGGTGATACGCTGCCGCGCCTTCGGTCTCGCTCGGAGGGCGGCGGTGTGCGAGTCACGCGGCGCGAGGTCATTCGGGGCGCGGCGAGCGCCGCGGCGCTCGCGGCGCTGTCCGCGCCGGGCGCCGTGAGCTCGGCCTCGAACGAGTGGACGACGATCGTCGTCGGCGCTGGCGTGTTCGGCGCGTGGACCGCGTGGCACCTCCAGCAGCGCGGCGAGCGCGTGCTGCTCGTCGACGCGCACGGCCCCGCGCATGCGCGCGCGTCGAGCGGCGGCGAATCGCGCATGACGCGCGGCAGCTACGGCCCCGACGAGATCTACACGCGCATGGCGCACGAGTCGCTCGCGCAGTGGAAGTGGCTCTCGGAGCGCTCGGGGCTGCCGATCTTCCACGAGCTCGGCGTGCTGTTCTTCTTTGGACGGCGCGAGAAATACGTGGACGACACGCTCGCGGTCCACGCGAAGCTCGGCCTTCCGACGCAGCTGCTCGAACGCAAGGAGCTCGCGCGCCGCTGGCCGCAAGCGAACTGGGCAGACGTCGCACTCGGCATCTTCGAGCCCGACTTCGGCGCGCTGATGGCGCGGCGCGCGGTGCAGACGCTCGTGCAGGAGCTAAAGCGCGCGGGCGGTGCGCTGCGAAGCGGCGTCGTGAAGCCGCCGACCGCGCTCGCCTCCCCGCTCGGAGTCGACCTCGTGGGCGGCGAGATCCTGACCGCGCGTCGCCTCGTGTTCGCGTGCGGCGCCTGGCTGCCGAAGCTCTTCCCCGATCTGCTCGGCGGCCGAATCTTCCCGACGCGCCAGGAGGTCTTCTTCTTCGCGCCGCCGCCGGGCGACGACGCATTCGCCCCGGCGCGCTTTCCGGGCTGGGCCGATTTCAACGGCGGCGACATCTATTACGGCTTCCCGGACCTCGAGGCGCGCGGCTTCAAGATCGCGCACGACCTCCACGGCCCCGCGATCGACCCCGACGCCGGCGACCGCATCGCGAGCGCCGAAGGCCTCGCCGACGTGCGCGCGTACCTCGCGCGCCGCTTCCCCGCGCTCGCCGATCGCCCGCTCAGCGAAGCGCGCGTCTGCCAATACGAGAACAGCGCGAACGGCGACCTACTGATCGATCGCCATCCGACGCTCGAAAACGTCTGGCTCGTCGGCGCCGGCTCCGGCCACGGCTTCAAGCACGGCCCCGAAGTCGGGCGCATGGCCGCGGAGTTCGTGCTCTCCGGCAGCGCCGCGAAGGAGCCGCGCTTCAGCCTCGCGACGAAGGCGCAGCAGCAGAAGCGCAGCGTGCATTGAGCGGTCGTCGACTGCGCCGAGCTCGGCCCAGGCTGCGCACCTCTAGCGGGCGCTCGTAGCGCCTCCGAGCCGATGCGCCCGCAATAACTCTTGCGCCCCTCCCCCAAATTGGGGTTGTGCGCCGCCGCGCGGCCATGGCAGAGTGCGCGCGCTCAGGCCGCCGAGGGACGAATGCGGATCCAGAAGTTGTTGCTGCCGACGTTGTGCGTTGCTCTCTCCGCCGCCGAGGCCGCGCAGGCCGGCTGCTGCATGATCCGCAAGCTCGATGAGCTGTTCCCGACGGTGACCCTGCGCGTCTGCGAGCCGAACGCATCGGGCGATTGCGGAAGCGTGCTCTTCGCGGGCGCGCTCTCGGTCGACGAAGCCCACAGCGTCTGCAGCGCGGGGCGCACGCTGCTCTATCAGGAAGCAGCTCCGGGCGAGCCGTTCGGTCCGCTCGTCGAAGCCGTCTGCGACGGCGCGGACGTCGAGATCTGACGCGAGCTCGCGCGTTTCTCGCTGCCGCGCTTTCGCTCGCAGCGCTGCGCGCCGAGGCCGTCACGTACATCGCGGGTACGCCGATCGCGGGCGATCTCGTGCCGGTGACCGTGTCGCTGACCGATGTCGCGGGCGGCTGCCAGGTGAATCTCTCGATCGCTCCGGGCTCGGGCACGATCCTCGGTTTCTTCGCGAACACGACGAACGAAGCGGCGATCTCGGCTCTCGGCGTCTCGGACCCGAACGAAGTGCTCGCGCAGTGGCAGTTCGGCCCGGCGAACGAGGTCTGGAAGGTCGGCGGCTCCAACCACCTCACGCCGGTCGTCACGTGGGACTACGGTGTAATGACCGTGGCGACCCAATCCGGCCCGCGGCTCGAATCGGTCGCGTTCACGCTGACGGGCATCACGGCGGCGCAGATCACGGGCGCTTCGACCGCGGGCTGGATCCTCGGCATTCGCGTGAAGCTGACGAACGGGTCCGTGGGCAACTCGCGGATGGGGCTTCCGGTGGGCGCCGCGCCTCTCCCCGAGCCTCCGAGCATCGCGATCACATCGCCGACCGAAGGCGCGCTGGTTCCGGAAACGCCGGTGACGGTGACCGGCACCGTGTCGGCCGGCGCCAGCGTCACTGTGAACGGCACCGCTGCCTCGGTGAGCGGCACGACGTTCAGCGCGAGCCTCGCGCTCTCCGACGGCCCGCACGCGCTCTCCGCGGTAGCGACGAACGCCGCGGGGACCGCGAGCGATGGCGTCGGCATTACGGTCGATACGACGCCGCCCGATGTCGTGATCACGTCGCCGCCGAACGGTCTCACGACGACGGCAACGATGATCGGCGTGACGGGCACCGTTGCCGACGCAAGCGCGATCACCTCGTTCCATGTGAACGGGCTCACGGTCCCGCTGAGCGCAGGCGCGTTCTCGACGACCGTCTCGCTTCCGCTCGGGGCGAGCACGATCACGGCGAGTGCGACGGATGCGGCAGGCCACATCGGGATCGCAAGCGTTCAGGTGACTCGCGGTGAGGCGCCCTCGATCGCGATCACGAGCCCAGCGGCTGGGCTGCTCACGAATCAGACGCCGATCACCGTGACCGGAACCATTGCGGGCACAGCGCCGATCGCCGTTGCAGTGAATGGCGTCACCGCAACGGTGACCGGCACGACCTTCACCGCACAAGTTCCGCTGATCGAGGGCGCGAACACGCTCACGGCCGGCGCTTCGAGCGCCTACGGCGCCGACAACGACTCGGCCGTGGTCACGCTCGACTCGACGCCGCCCGTCGTCGGCATCGCCGCCCCGACGAACGGCGCGCAGCTGAGCACAACGCCGACCGTCGTGATGGGCACGGTGCAGGACGCAAGCCCGATCACCGCGCTCGCGGTGAATGGCGTCGCGCTCGCGGCAGGCAATGCGTTCAACGCGTCCGTTCCGCTCAGCGAGGGATCGAACACGCTCACGGCCACCGCGACCGACGCGGCGGGGAACACAGGCTCGGCGTCCGTCACGGTGGAGCTCGCCACCGGCCCGCCGCTCGCGATCACCATCTCCACGCCGCTGAACGGCGAGATCCTCGTCGAGGACAGCGCCGACGTCGCGGGCACCGTGAGCGATGCGCGCGCGACCGTGCGCGTGAACGGCGTGACCGCGACGGTGGTCGGCAGCCAATACGTCGCGCGGCAAGTGCCGGTGCAGGAAGGCCCGAACACGTTCACTGCAGCCGCAACACGAGGTACGGAGACCGCCTCGGCCGCGAGCGACGTCTTCTACAACCGCCCGCCCGCCGTGCTGATCCGAACGCCGTCGCCGGGAATGGAGCTGCGGGTTGCAACGATCGACGTCGAGGGGACGGTCGATGACCCGGCCGCGTTCGTCGATGTGAATGGCGTCGCCGCGGCCGTTGATTCGGGCGGCCGCTTCGTCGCGCGCGATGTGCCCCTAGCAGCGGGCGCGAACACGCTCAGTGCGCGCGCGATCGACGTCTACGGCGCACAGGGCCGAGACGCCGTCGGCGTCACGCGAAACGACGAGGCGGCGCCGCATCTGCGCGTCGTCTCCGTGTTCGGCACTCCCTACCTCGTCGGTCAGTTCACGCCCGCGTTCTCGGATCTCGCGGAGTACGACCGCGCGCTCAGCTATGCCGATCCGACCGCGCTCCCCTTCCCACCCGCGCCGCCGGTTTCGACGATCGCGCGTGAGCGCTTCATTCCGCTCGCCAGCGTGCCGGTCGCGAGCCGCGGGGGGTTCGCCGTGCTCTCGGACCGGCCGGATCCAATCCAGATGGACGTTTTCCTCGAGGGCTCCGCGGTACCGCTGGTCACCGACGTCGTGACGCCCGCGGTCCTGAGCGAGACGACCTACGCGTCCGACGAGATCATCGTCCGCGATGCGTTCGAGCCCCGAGTGTTCGAGCCGACGCACGTCGCCGACGGCGGGATTCCGATCTTCTGCGAGCCGGACGTGGAGTGCGCTCCGGAGACACTCACCCAGGTCGAGCGTGTCACGATCCGAGCGACCTCGGGCGCGGCACAGGACGATCTCACGATCGACGTCGGGCCCGAGTCCTCCGGCGGCGGGATCACGATCACTTCTCCGATCGGCGGCTCGACGCTCGCTGGGAACGCGGTGCGTGTCACGGGCGTCGTCGGGGGTGCGCTCCCCGTGCTCGAGGTCGCGCGCTTTACGGTGTTCGACGAGCTCGGGGTCACGATTGATCAGGGCACGGTGCCGTTGGTGCCCGACCCCGACCCGAGCTCCGAAGCGCTGCGCTTCGTCATCCCTGAAGTCGTGGTCGGGAATGGCTTCCACACCGTGCAGATCGAAGTGTGGGACGCTGCCGCCAACTACTACCGGGAGTCCGCTTTCTTCGAAGTCGACGCGAACGCGCCTGGAGTTGCGCTCGTGAGCCCCGCCGACGGCACTGCCACTCTCGACGACTCGGTGCTGGTGACGCTGAACTTCGCCGCCGACACGACGATCGACGCCGTGAACGGCGTTGCTGACGGCCGGCAGCTGCCCGCGGGCCTCGCGAGCGATGTCCTCACACTGCCGCTCGCGCTCGGGCCGAACACGCTGCGCATCGACTACACGACCGCGGCCGGCAGCTTCACGCAGACGTTCACGATCTACCGGTACGCGCAGGTCGCGGCGCCGCGGATCGCGTCGCCGATGGACGGCTCTTACTACAGCACCGACACGGTCACCGTCCGCGGAACGATCGACTTCGGGACGCCCTACGTCGAAGTGAATGGCGTGCCCGGCACGATTGCGGCAGACGGCGTTTCCTTCACGGCGACGATCCCGGTCCCGCGCACGACCGGCGTGCTGTTCGTCAGCGCGACGCGCGTCGAGCTGCGGCCCTACACGGTGAGCGCGATCTCGCTGCCCTTCGGCGGGCTCTCGAGCATCGCGATCACGCCGGACTTCGATCCGCTTCCGTTCGTCGTCACGCCGCCCGATGGCACGAACACGACCGACAGCAGCGTCATCGTCTCGGGCGAAGTGCTCGAGCCGATGCTGATGCGACTCACGACGCCGACGCAGACGCTCGAGGTCGACGCGCGGACGAC
>Ga0187894_10003677_pt1 | contig 16942 bp, 13 predicted proteins | sample GBC1701081metaG_FD_136650 | JGI IMG/M metagenome (GOLD analysis project Ga0187894, IMG submission 136650) | White microbial mat communities from a lava cave in the Kipuka Kanohina Cave System on the Island of Hawaii, USA - GBC170108-1 metaG ...
AAGTTAAGAGGAAGAGAGAGTACGGAACAGACGGAAATAACGGAACAAACGGAAAAAAGATCTGAAAAAACCTAAGAATTTCCGTCTGTTCCGTTATTTCCGTTTGTTCCGTACTCTCTCTTCGCATCCTCAACTCACTAACTTAACCTCATTGGCCTAAAGGCGGCGCTACAAACTCTTCTGGACATCAAACACGCTCAAGCAGCGTCACCGGCAGATGCGCGAGCGCTTCGGCCACCGGCAGTTCATTACCGTCCCGCCGCGAGCGTGAGTGGACGCTCCTGCCGGTAAAAACGTCGCGGTAACAGCCCGCGAGTTCATCATTCATCAGGATCGCCGTGTCGCCCCAGACCTCGTGTCCGATTGGCGCCCCGGACGACAATCTGGTGAAAAAACGTGTGGCGATCACGATCGCCGCCCTGTCGCCGGCCCTGCGCGCGAAGCTGACGACGTGGCGTTCGCGCTCGCCCGCCGGTTGCAGCGGCAGGTATTCGCCGCTCTCGAAAAGATCGCGGTTGTCGCGACGGAAATTCAGCGCGCGGCTGACAGCAAACATTTTGATGCGCCCGTCTTCGGCGTTGCGCATGAGTTCGCTGGCCCGCGAAGCCTGATCGTCCGTTTCTCCGTCCCGCCCTCCGTCCCGTAAGGAATCGAGCAGGCGTTTGCGGTGTTCGTAATCGACGGGCCGCCGATTGTCGGGGTCAACCAGGCTGAAATCCCAGATTTCGGTCCCTTGATAAAAATCGGGAACGCCGGGAGCCGTGATCTTCAACAGCGTTTGCGACAGGGAATTGAACATCCCGGCTCGCGCGATCGGGAACTGGAATTCAGCGAAGTCTCTCGCGAACGCGCCGTCCGCAGACAAAATCTTCGAAATGAAATCGCGCATGGCCTGTTCGTATTCTTCGTCCGGATTGAGCCAGCTCGAATGAACCTTGGCCTCTCTGAGCGCTTTGATCATGTACTCCTGAATTCTTTGGACGAACGATGGCGCCGCATACGCCTCGACCGGCGAATCGAGCGGCCACGCGCCGACCAGCGTCTGGTAGAGCAGGTATTCTTCGTTTGTGTCCGGCGCCGCCTGGTCTTCGATCATCGTTTTCAGGTCGCGGTTTGTATTTTGCCACCGGCGCACGGCGCGGTACCAGCGGGCTGGAATTTCCGAAAGCGCGTTGATGCGGGCGCGGGCGTCCTCGCTGCGTTTGGTGTCATGGGTCGAACTGGCGAGCATCGCATGCGGCCAGAGCGCCAGGCGTTCGCGGTTAAGCCTGTGAAACGTTCCGGGAGAGACTCCGAAACGCGAAGGTTCCCCGCCGACTTCGCACAACGACGCCAGCGGGTAGAAGCGGTAGAAGGCCGTGTCCTCGATGCCTTTCGCCGCCACCGGCCCGGTCAGTTGTTGGAAGCGCATGACGAACTTGCGCCGTTCGCGCCGCCCGTCGTCATCGATCTCTTCGGGATCACGGAGCAGCAACAGCGATTCGATGAAGTCGAAGGTTGACGAACTGATCGTCGGGTTGCGGCGTTTGGCGTTGCGGATGGCTTTTGAAATGTGGCGGCGATCCTCTTCGCCAACTTCATCGGCGTCCGGCCGAATGTAACTGCGGTAGACGGGGAAGCAGGCGATCACTTCGCCCAGCGCGTATTGCAGACTGTTGAGCGTGAAGTCGCGCGTGTAACGGTGTTGCTCCGAGATCCGGTCGAGTTGGCGCGCAAGCACATGTAACTCGCTCGACATCGCCATTTGTAAGATCAGCTTCTTGCTACGGTACGCTACGTCGGTGAAATCGCTTTCGACGCCGGCCAGCCGCCGGTAGAGTTTGCGAAACGCCTCCGCGTTCTGCGAATCGACGAAGAGACCATTGAGCAGGTTCAGAAAGTCGTACCCCGTCGTTCCATACGCCTCCCAGCTTTCGCGCAGCCGCTCATCGTGCCCCAGAATCTTTTCGACGACGACGTAGCAGGGGCTTTCGATTGCGGATTGCGGCCAATTGTTCTTGTGGATGATTGCGGATTGCGGCCATTTGTCCGAGAGGCCGATTGCAGATTGACGTAACGCTTTGCGGCATCCGTCCTGCAAATCGCGCAGGTACTGTTCAGGATCGTAGAGTCCGTCAATGTGATCGATACGCAAGCCGGAGATGTGGCCTTCTTTCATCAAACGGAAGATCAATTCGTGAACCGATGCGAAGACTTCGGGTTGCTCGACGCGGATCGCGGCCAGCTCGTTGATGTCGAAAAAGCGGCGGTAATTGATCTCGTCCGCGGCCACGCGCCAGAAACACAGCCGGTAAGCCTGCCTGGCCAGCAGTTCTTCCAGGCGATCGAAGCTGTGCGCCTCACCGCGGACGCCGTTAAATTCCTTGACGGTTTTTTTGAGCGCGCCGCTCACCTCGCGGCTCTCAGCGACGAGCGCGGCCAGCCGGCGTTTGGCGACCTCTTTCTCGCGCAGGCGCTCACGCACTTTTTCAGGATCGGTTTCGGTGCGCGGCGGCAGATGTGACAGGGCGGTGATGATGCTTTCCAACTCGAGCCGGTGAGGGTGAACTTCGTCGAGCCTGTTTTTCAGATCATCCAGCGCAGAGTTGAGAATGAAGATTGAAGTCCCCGGCGAGATCGGCAGCCGGGTTTCGTAGTAGTTCACGAAGAACGCGCCGCGCTGATAAACAAGTTGGATCTCCTGGTTTTCGAGCACGCGGCCGTATTGATCGCCAAGCGCGGGCAGCAGCGTTTTGTCCGCGAGATTCTGTTTCGGCGGACGCCAGTCAATGTCGAAGAAGGCCGCGTAAGGCGAGCTTGGGCCGTTTTCCAGAATATCGTTCCACCACTGATTGCCCGAACTGGCGATGCACATGTGATTGGGAACGACATCCATCATCAACCCCATTCCACGCTGTTTCAGGAGCGCGGAGAATTCGTTGAACCCCTCTCGCGTTCCCAGTTCGGGATTGAGTTTCGCGGGATCAATCACGTCATAACCGTGGAGACTGCCTGGCCTGGCCATAAACAGCGGGGAGGCGTAACAATCGCTGATTCCCAGATCGCGCAAGTAGTCCATGATCGCCGAGGCGTCTTTCAGAGTGAACAGACGGTTGAATTGCAGACGATAAGTCGCCATCGGGATTCGCGCAGACATTATTTCCAAATCTCCGAAGCATTCTATTGAGCGCCGCGCCTCACGCGCGGCAGTGACTTTCGCGGCCGGCGCGCCTTTGCAACAAGCATCTTTATAGGGGGTTTTATGCTAAGGCGCAAAGGCCGTCGCCGCTTGCCGTCAATCGACCGGTGCAATCGGCGCGCCGATCAAACGCAAATACATTTTTGAGAAAGGGTACGGAAAGGCGCCGACAGTTTGAAGCTCGGGCGATAGAAGAGTTGTAGTCGGCGTCGCCGGAGTTGAATCGAGAAGACTGGATCAAGTGATGCTCACACGGTTTCTTCTTTACGGATTTCTGGGATGGTGCGTGGAAGTGTTCTGGTCGGCGGTTGAGGAGACTTGGTTGAGAGGAAAGCGGGACTGGCGGTTGAAAGGCCAGTCGTATCTGTGGAGCTTTCCGCTCTACGGACTGGCCGCGTTCCTGTTCGAGCCGCTGCACGACACGGTGCGTCCGCTGCCGTGGGTGGCGCGCGGGATGATCTACGTTGCGTGCATCTGGGGCGTCGAATACGCCGCTGGCTGGACGCTGCGGCGGACTGTGGGCGCTTGCCCGTGGGATTACACCGACTGCCGCCACCACCTGAAGGGATTGATAAGCTGGGATTACCTTCCCATCTGGTTCGTCTTCGGATTTGTCTTGGAGTATCTACACGATAGGTTCGTCACGCTCACTCCTCACATCGTCGCCGTATTCAGTTTCTGAATGGCGCCGGACCTCCGGCGCCCCAGTCATAAGCAACTTCTGGCTTGCTACGCTACTCGGTGTATCGCGTGGCGTACACCCTGTAATTGGTTAATACAAGCCCCCGTCTTTATTCTGTTCGGCGGCGTGACCTGTTGATTCGCTTCAATGCAGCTTCAACACCGCTTCAGCGCGGGGAAGTTATCACGAACAAAGTTAATTAAGACAATCCCTTCTTAGGTTTATGAGGATATGCATTAACCTTCTCGCGTTGATTATGAGTTTCTGGCGCGCGGATTGCAAATTTCAATCGGCGTGAGAAGTTACTGAATTCTCATCCCGCACGACGATGAAGCAGGGACATCTGCCGGAGTCTGTTGGGGAGCAGACTTCGCAACGTGTCGGGGTTTGGACTGTCCGGGTTGTTACAAGCCTTGGGGGAGGCGGCTAATCCGGACAGTCTTTTTATTTTTGCCCCTTTCATCTTACAAGGCTTATATAGAGTCGGACCGGCCCCCCGGACTTCCGTCGAAGTCAATGCCCCAAACACTGTAACCAGCAGCATTTGAAATAACACTCTGGGATTGAGCGCATCCCTGCGTGCGGAATTTAGCCCTACGACCGATCAACCTCAGCTTGACTACCTACCACCGCTCGCACGTAGGGATACGCGCGCTCCCAGAGTGGATAAAGATCCAGAGTGGATAAAGATAATGAATAAGCAAATATCTCATCTATTCCCGATCGTGTTTGTTTCCCTCGCCATCGCCGCAAGCTCGGCAATAGTCTTCGCGCACGAAGGACAACCAATACAACCTATACAGCCAATACAACCGGACGATTTGTGGAAGATGTGGAGTCTGGAACCGGGTGTGATTGCCGGGCTGATACTCTCGGCTTTCCTCTATTACCGCGGCATGTTCAGGATGCGGCGGCAATCGCTCGCGGGACGGGGCATTCGCGGGCGCGAGGCCGCCTGTTTCGCCTCAGGATGGCTGGCGGTGTTTATCGCGCTCGTCTCGCCGCTGGACGCGCTTGGCGAGGCGCTCTTCTCCGCGCGCATAGCGCAGCGCGTATTGCTTGCGCTAGTCGCCGCGCCGATGCTCGCGCTCGGACGTCCACTCACTGCTTTTCCGTGGGCGCTCCCCGCTGAATGGCGGCGGTTAGGACGCCCCGGCGCGGGCGCGCGGGCGCGAGTTTTGTGGCGGGCGTTTGTTGGTCCGTTCGCCGCGTGGCTGATCTACGCGGCGATGTTGTGGCTGTGGCACGTCCCCACGCTCTTTCAGGCGGCGCTCGAAAGCGATCTGGCGAGCGCCGCGCAGCATTTGAGCCTGCTTGTTTCGGCTTTCATCTTCTGCGACGTGTTGATGATATACGGGCGCGACAGGCAGATGGGGTACGGCGCGGCGATGATCTACGTCTTCACCGCATGCGCGCATACCATGCTGCTCGGCGCCTTGCTGGCGGATGCTTCAACAGTCTGGTATCCGGCTTATGAAGCGGCCCATGGAGCGGCAGTTACTACCTGGGGGCTGACGTCTTTGGAAGATCAACGGCTCGGCGGCCTGCTTTTGTGGTTTCCCGTGGTGGCGATTAACACGACCGTCGGGTTGATTCTGTTCTTCTCCTGGTTGCGCGAATCGGAGCGCAAGGCCCCGGCGGAGGAGAAAGCCCTTCTGCTCGATACGGACCTGTGGAATTCCAAGGAATGGCTCAGGACTCACCGGGATCGGGTGTGAATTGTGAAGTGATCACCGTCTTCTTTCTTTTATATCACAGCGGTCTTCAGCCTGCCGCAATCGTGATTCTCGCAAATTAACTTCGATGCCATTGAATTATCCTTCATTTGCTTAAGCCCTTTGTTCGCAGCCGTACCGACAACATCCGCAAAGGCGCATATTATGCGCCTGCTCGTTTGAGGGTGAGGAAAGAGGTGAGGGGGGAAGCGCCCTTCAGCCGGTATGGGATGTGAACACGTCGTAGAGTCGTGTTAGGCGACGGTTGAAATACCTTTCTCTCTCATCTCTGACCCCTCTTATTTCCCCCACTTCCCCGCCAACTCCGGCGCGTTTTTACGAATAGATTGTTGCGATGAACATAATGCCTCCGCCCTGCCCGCAACGGTCTTAAGGATGAGCTGTGTCTACGGCCAGCGCCAGCATCGAGCCGAAGATCAGCGCTATTACGCATCGGAAGTACGATAAAAAAAGATTCGCCGCATTGCCTATTAGCGATCGAATTCCCACACCCGTAGTTTCAAGGAAAACAATGGCCCATACATCAACCGTTTTAGCAACAAAACCAGTCACAACCACGATGCGCGCCGCCGTCATCTCGGGGTCGCAGAGAACGGAAATCTCAGAGGCGGTGGTCCCTGAACCGTCCGCCCATGAAGTCCGCGTGCGGATTGAGGGGTGCGGCGTCTGCGAGTCGAACATGCCCGTATGGGAAGGCAGGAGCTGGTTCAATTACCCACGCGACGCGGGCGCTCCGGGGCGCGAAGCCTGGGGCAGAGTCGACGCTGTCGGGCGCGAGATCAAACACCTTTCGCCCGGCGATCCCGTCACGATGCTTTCGTACCATGCCTTCGCGGAATACGATCTGGCCAGGGCCGACGAGGTTGTGCGGCTGCCGGATTCGTTAATCGGGAAACCGTTTCCCGGTGAAGCGTTGGCCTGCGCAATGAACGTCTTCCGTCGCGCCGAGGTCCAGCCGGGGCAGAATGTGGCGATCATCGGGATCGGTTTTCTGGGAGCGTTACTAACGCAGTTGGCCTCACTCATCGGCGCGCGCGTGATCGCGATTTCGCGCAGGCCTTACGCGCTGAAGATCGCCCGATGGTGCGGGGCCGCCGAGACGATTCCGATGAACGACCGCAAGCTCATCATCGAAGAGGTGGTCGAAATGACCTTCGGCAGGGGGTGTGACCGCGTGATTGAAGCCATTGGCGAGCAGTGGCCGCTCGATCTGGCCACGGAGTTGACGCGCGAGCGAGGAAAGCTGGTCGTCGCCGGCTATCACCGGGACGGGCCTCGTCAGGTCAACATGCGGTTGTGGAACTGGCGCGGGCTGGATGTCATCAACGCCCACGAACGCGATCCGCGTGTTTACGTCGCCGGAATGCGCGAGGCGGTTGAAGCCGTCGCGAAAGGATGGCTCAACCCGGCGCCGCTCTACACGCACACATTCAAGCTCGATCAGATTAACCAGGCGATGGAGATGATGAGCCGCCGCCCCGACGGCTTCCTCAAGGCTTTAATCACGATGTGACGCTTCGCCGTACGTCCGATTGCGAACCGCTTTAATAGCGCGCCGTCATTGTTCACCCAGAAGAGGCGGGTCTTGTCCGGCAAGCCCACAGCCTGTCGCCGCCTCAATCGAGCCCAGTTTGCCCAAAGCCCGCGACAGGCCGAGGGCTTGCCGGGCGCTTCCCCCTCCCCTTCCTATGGAATCCTTCACATCGTCTTTGACGATACCTTAAAACAACGGACAGGTTCTGAACCAGTCCCATCAATTTGCAGAGGAGAGTTTATGAAAGAAGAAAGAATAGATATGAACCAGAACGAAACTGATAATGCGGCGCAGTCCAATCTGAGCGTCGCCCCCGCAGTCGAAAGCATGAATCAAATGGCGTTTCAGGAAAACATCATGCAAAGCGCCGCTCTCGCAGTCGGAGGCGTGGATCAAATGGCGTTTCAGGAAAACGTCATGGAAAGCGCCGCTCCCGCAGTCGGAAGCCCAGTTGGAAGTATGGATCAAATGGCGCTTCAGGAAAACGTCATGCAGAGCGCCGGCGCCGGCGAATCCCTCGCAGACGTCATGATCGTCAACCTCGATTCTCCCAGCGCTGATTCTGAACCCAGCGATCTTGAAGCCCGCGATCCTGAAATCAGTAATCCTGAAAACGGATCTTGTGGAACTCCGGCGCTGAGCGAGGACGCCGATTCCGGGATGATGAATGACGCGGAGTAAGCGAGATGATCTGCGCTGATAGAACAAGCGGCGAAATTTCACGTGCGGGACCGCGCCCGCACGTGGAGTCGCATCCGGGGCCGGAATTGACGGCGCAACCAACGGCGCAATCGGCAAAGCGAATTCTGATGAGCGTTGGCGCGATAGGCGGCATGTGGACTTACGCGATGGAGCTGACGCGCGCGTTGGCGGAATACGGCGTCAACATCTCGCTGGCGACGATGGGCGCTCCGCTCTCTCAGGCGCAGCGAGCGGAGGCTGCGGCCATTGCCAACCTCGAAGTCTTTGAAAGCGATTACAAGTTGGAATGGGCGGAAGACTCCTGGCGTGATGTCAGGAAGGCCGGCGAATGGCTTCGGCTGCTGGAAGAGCGGATTCGGCCCGATGTTGTGCATTTGAACGGGTACGCGCACGGGGCGCTCGATTGGCGCGCGCCGGTGTTGGTGGCCGGTCATTCGTGCATTCTGTCGCGGTGGAGAGCGTCGCTCGGGTACCCCGCGCCCGCGCAATGGAATCAGTATCGCGCCGAAGCGGCCCGCGGGTTGAGCGCCGCGAACGTCGTGGTCGCGCCGACGCGCGCCATGCTCGTGGCGCTCGAACGTCATTACGGCCCGCTGCGCGATGGGCGTGTTGTTTATCACGGGCGCGACGCCTCGCTCTTCGAGGCGGGAGTAAAGGACGAATTCGTGATGGTAACGGGGCGGCTGTGTGACGAAGCTAAAAACATCGGCGCGCTCGGACGCGCCGCTTCGCAGATCGTATGGCCGGTGTTGGTGGCGGGAGCCCAGCGGCGCTTGGCCGGCGACGCCGCCTCGATAAACAACATCCACCTGCTCGGAGAGTTGTCCCGGCAAAGGATGGCGGAGTGGCTCGCGCGCGCGGCTATTTACGCGTTGCCCGCGCGTTACGAGCCGTTTGGACTGTCGGCGCTCGAAGCGGGATTGGCGGGATGCGCGTTGGTGCTCGGCGACATTCACAGCCTGCGCGAAGTCTGGGGCGACGCGGCGATCTTCGTCCCGCCGGACGATGTCGAGGCTCTGCGCGACGCGATTGAGGGATTGATAGAGGATGCGGAACTGCGCGCGGAATACGGCGAACGCGCCCGCAGGCGCGCCATGGAATTCACGCCTCGGCGGATGGCCGCAGGTTATCTGGCCGTCTACGCCGATTTGATGGCCGGGCGAAAGGCCGCAAGGCCGCGCGAGAGGGTTGCGACAGTCAGAGGGAGAAGCGCATGCGCTTAGTGATGTTTGCCATTCGATTCTTCGGAAAGCATGCCGGTGGTTGGCCGCAGGTATAAGGTTGCGGCGGGGTAAGGCACATATGAAACACGGTCTCGAGATTGCGTTCTTCGGTTCAAGTCTGGTTTCGGCCCCTCGAAGCAGTGTGGCGGTTTACTATCGCGGCGTCCTTCGCGCGCTCGCCCAGCGCGGGCACCGCGTCACGTTTTACGAGCCGGACAATAACGAGCGCCAGCAGCGGCGCGACCCTGACGCCCCCGACTGGGCGCGAGTCGTCGTTTACGAGCGCGAGGGCGAGGGCGGAGTGATCGGCGCTTTGACCGAAGCGTCGAGCGCGGATCTGGTCATCAAGGCCAGCGGCGTGGGCGTCTTCGATGAGATGTTGGAACACGCGGTGGTCGAGATGCAGCGGCCCGGCACGCTCGTGGCCTTTTGGGATGCTGACGCGCCGGCGACGCTCGACCGTTTGGAGCGGAACCCCGAAGACCCATTCCACCGGCTGATCTCGCAATACGATCTGATCTTCGCCTACGGCGGCGGCGGAGCGGTGATGAACGCTTACGAAGCGCTGGGAGCGCGGATGTGCGCCATGATCCACAATGCGCTCGACCCGGCGACGCATTATTGCGTTGATCCCGATCCGCGTTACGAGGCTGACCTGGGCTTTTGGGGAAACCGCCTGCCCGGCTGCGAGGCGAGAGTCGAAGAGTTCTTTCTGCGCCCGGCCGCCGCGATGCCCGATCATCGTTTTCTCCTCGGCGGCGCGGGCTGGGAAGGCAAGCCCGTGACGGCGAACGTCAATTACGTCAGCCATGTTCAAGATCACAATGCGTTCAATTGCACGCCGCGCGCGGTGTTGAACCTCAACTACGAGAGCATGGCCCGTTACGGCTTCTCGCCGCCCACTCGCGTCTTCGAAGCGGCTGGCGCAGGCGCCTGTCTGATCACAGAGGCCTGGGACGGCATTGAGATGTTCCTCGAACCTGGCAGCGAAGTCCTTGTGGCGCGCGACGGCGATGAGGTGATCGAGCGCATCGGATCGTTGACGCCTGAACGCGCGCGGGCTATCGGGCAGGCATCGCGACGGCGCCTGCTCGCGGAGCACACTTACGAGCGTCGCGCTGAGCAGGTGGAGTCGCTGCTCGACGCGAAACACACGGTCTTCGTCGAGATCACCTGATGTGCGGGAATCGGCTTGATGGGCAGGAATCGGCCTGATGGGCAGGAATCGGATAGATTTTCAGCGCCGTTCGCGGAAGTCCGCAGCGCATAGGTTGGATGGTAATGGTGTTGATTGCGCTAGCCGCGTTGCTGGGCATGCTTGGGACGGGATCGCTCAGCCGCGTTTCCACGGGCGGCGCTGAAAGCCCGGGGAGTGGGGAGTAGGGAGTAGGGAGTGGGGAGTGGGGAGTAGGGAATGGGGAATGGTATCTTTTCCCTACTCCCCACTCCCTACTCCCTATTCCCCACTCCCCATTCCCCGTCGTTGAAAGCCTTCTCGCAGCAAATACGCCGCGCTTGAACACGACGGCGCCATCTCTAATTCCGGAATAGGAGGCCGAAATGAGAGTTTTCACTTCGCCCAACCTGCTTGAAAGCAGTCCGCCGCCTGGCGCCCCAATGGAGATTGTCATCATTGGGCTTTCGATCACCTCGTCGTGGGGCAACGGTCACGCGACGACTTACCGGGGCTTGACGCGCGATCTGGCCCGCCGCGGCCACAGCGTGCTTTTCCTCGAACGCGACCAGCCGTGGCTGCACGGCAATCGAGACCTGCCTCGCCCGCCTGATTGCCGAACCGAGATCTATTCGACTCTCGAAGAATTGAAAGACCGCTTCACTCGCAACGTGCGTCAGGCTGATCTGGTGATTGTCGGGTCTTATGTGCCAGCAGGCGCCGCGATCGGCCAATGGGTGACGAACATCGCGCAGGGCGCGACAGCCTTTTACGACCTGGATACTCCGGTGACGCTCGCCAGACTCAAACGGGACGGTCTCGATTATCTCTCTTACGCGCTGATCCCTCGTTACGACCTTTACCTTTCGTTCACCGGCGGCCCGACGCTCGATCTGATCGAAGGGAAGCTCGGATCGCCAATGGCTCGCGCGCTCTATTGCTCGGTCGATCCGGAGCTTTATTACCCCGAACCGGCCGAACGATCCGGGCAAACGGATATGAAATGGGATTTAGGCTACCTGGGAGCTTACAGCGACGACCGCCAGCCCACGCTCGACCGGTTGATGCTGGAACCGGCGCGATGGTGGAAACAGGCGCGGATGGTCATCGCCGGATCGCAATATCCGAGAACGATCTCGTGGCCGCCCAACGTCAAACTGGCGCCGCATCTGAACCCCGCCGATCATCGCGCCTTCTACAACGCGCAGCGCTTCACTCTCAACATTACACGCGCGGATATGGTCGCCGCGGGTTATTCGCCAAGCGCGCGCCTGTTCGCCGCCGCCGCGTGCGCGACGCCGGTCATCAGTGATTGGTGGAACGGGCTGGAGACTCTCTTCGAGCCGGGCGAGGAGATTCTGATCGCGCACGACACCGAAGACACGCTGTGTTACCTGCGCGATTTGCCCGAGGAAATCCGGGTCGAGACGGGACAGCGCGCGCGCGCGCGCGTAATGTCCTCCCATACATCCGCGCATCGCGCCGCCGAGCTTGAAACGCACGCGCTCGCGGCGTTGATGAACAAGTCTTCAATGAAGGTGTGATAACTGTCCGGGGCGCGCTTCAACATAAGGCGCCATGATTGCCTCAACTCATCCTCTAAGTTGCGCAAGGAATCCGCTGAAGGATCCGTAAAACCTAGGAGGATCTATGAATCAACTAAGAGATATGGGAGAGGCCATGTGGTATTCGTTCACGCAGGCGCTCGGCGCGTTTATGAGTTTTCTGCCCGCATTGCTGGGAGCGCTCATCGTGCTGATCGCCGGCTGGTTTATCGCCGGATCCCTGGCTCGTTTGATCGAGCGAGGTTTAAGGGCTATCGGGTTGGAGCGGGCGGTCGAGCGTTCCGGGATCGGGCATTTCATTGAACAGTCAGGCACGCGGTGGACTATGTCGGGGATTGTCGCGGCGTTGATCAAATGGTCGATCTTCCTGATCTTTATTCAGGCCGCCGCCTCGCTGTTGGGGATGGCGCAGATTACGGGGATCATCAACAGCATAATCCTCTTCATCCCGAATCTGATCGTGGCGCTGGCCATCATCGTCATCGGCTCGTTGATTGCGAAGTTCCTGGCGGGATTGGTGCGCGGATCGCTGTCCGGGATGGAAGTGAGCAACTCGGGATTCTTCGCCAAACTGACCCAATACGCGGTCATCGGATTTTCGATAGTGGCCGCCTTCAACGAACTCGGCATCGCGCAGACGGTCGTCAACACGCTGCTGATCGGCCTGATCGGATCGCTGGCGCTGGCGCTCGGGCTGGCCTTCGGCCTCGGCGGGCGCGAAGTCGCCGCGCAGATCACGCGATCCTGGTACGACAAAGGCGTCAGCATCGCCGACAAAATCAAACAGCGCTCCGAAGGCTTTCCACATAGTGACGTCTATTCGCCACGGCCGCCGCAGAGTTTCGAGCCGGGGCGTTTTGAGCCGCGCGCAGGCGATTGAGCGCCAGGTCTTGGGATGAACTATGACAAGAGATGACATCAGAGTCGAAACCATCCGGCGCTCGCTCGACGAAGCCGGTCTTGACGCGCTGGTTTGCGCGCTGCCCAACAATGTGTTGCTGCTTTCGGGGTACTGGCCCGTGGCCGGGACCGCGTTGGCCGTCGCCACGCGCGAAGGGCGCACTGTGTTGATCGCGCCCGATGATGAGATGGATGTGGCTGAACGCGCGCTGGCCGATGAGGTGCGCAAATACCAGTCCGCTTCTCTCGAAGAGATCAAGCAGGCGGAGGACGCCCTCTGGCTGCCTCTGCGCGAAGCGGCCGTGGATCTGTCTATCGGAAAAGGACGGATCGGTTATGAGCGAGGTCCCTCGTTCGTCCCGGCCTCTTACGCCTCGATGCGGCTGTGCGGCGCGAGCATCGTCGATCTACTCCGTCGAAGCCTGCCTGACGCGAGACTGAGGCCCGCCGATGAATTGCTGGCGAGGCTGCGCGCGACGCCAACGCCCGGAGAGGTCGAGCGCATACGCGCGGCCTGCCGCATCGCGGAGCAGGCCTTTTTGGAAGGTTCGCGTCAACTGCGCGAGGGGTTGCGGGAGTACGAAGCGGCCGCGTTGTTTCGCGCGCCGCTTTGTGTCGTGGGTTCGCAGTCGGGCGTTCGTCGCGCGGATGGATTCGTCTCCTGCATGTCGGGAATCAATTCGGCTCGAGGAGCCGGAGCTTACGCTCGTTCGTCTGACCGCAAACTGGAGCCGGGCGATTTCGTGATGGTTCACTGCAACTCTTACGCCGACGGTTACTGGACGGAGATCACCCGCACGTTCGTGATGGAAGATGCCGGCCCGCGGAAGCTTGAAATGTATGGCGCGGCGCATGCCGCATTGCGCGCGGCGATGGACGTCATACGACCGGGTGTGATGGCGGCGGATGTTGACGCGGCGGCGCGCGAAGCGCTCACCTCGCGGGGATTCGGCGATCAGTTCAAACATGCGACGGGGCATGCCGTCGGGTTCGCGGCGATGGATTACAACGCGCCGCCGCGATTGCATCCGGCGTCGGACGACAGGCTGGAAGCGGGAATGGTCTTCAGCATCGAACCGGCGATTTACGTCGAGGATTACGGCGGGCTGCGCCATTGCGACATGGCCCTGGTGACCGAAACCGGCGTCGAAATTTTGACGCCTTTTCAGTCGAGTATCGAACATCTGGTCGTCGGGGCGTCGTTGGGCGAAGAAGCGCCCGGAGCCGAAGCCTCCGCCTGGCCCGCGGCGATGGTCTGAGATCGATTTGAGCCAGCGCCGCTCGCGGCGCCGATCAATTTATCAAATGCGGCGCAAGAATTGATGATGAAGAGACACCTGGCGATTTTTTCCACGGCGCTCATCGCGCTGGTTTTGTTCGGCTCCGGGTGCGACACTGCGGAACGCGGCGCCGCGCCAGAGTCGGCAGTGACGGCGCCGCCGACGGTTACGCCGATGGCGCCTCCTGAAACATCTCCCACGCCGGCAGTGTCGCCCACTGCCCCGGCGTGGTTGGCCTATGGCGCCACTCACAGGGTGGCCGACATCACCGGCGCTCCAAACGCCATGATCGGCAAAACCGTCACAGTCGTAGCGGATATCGACGAGGTCTACGGCTCACGCGCGTTTAAGCTGGACGGGCAGGATGGGGATTCATCGCCTGCCAGAGGTGTTGACAAGGATTTGCTGACGCTGATTCCCAAAGTCGGCAGCTTTCCGAACATCGACGATCAGTGGAAGAACGGCAAAGCGCGCGTGACCGGCGTCGTCCAGCGTATGGCGCCCAAAAACGTCGAGCGCGAAATCGGCTGGGAATTGTCATCCAGGCTGGAAACCAAATTCAAAGGCAGACCCGTGCTGATTGCCCGCGCGGTTGAACGCCTCGGCGAGTAGTTTGGCAATGAACCTATTTGAGCGCCGCGGGGGCTGATGAATGACTGATGTCGCGATTGAAATCCTCTTCATTCTTTTGCTGCTTATCGCCAACGGAGTTTTCGCGATGTCGGAGATCGCGGTCCTTGCGTCGCGCCGGGCGCGGTTGCAGCGCCGCGCCGCGAAGAACGACGCCGGCGCGAGCGCCGCGCTCGAACTGGCCGACGCGCCGGACCGGTTTCTTTCGACCGTCCAGATCGGCATCACGTTGATCGGTATTCTGGCCGGGGCCTTTGGCGGCGCGACCATCTCGGAACAGATGACGGCGCAACTCAGCCGCATTCCGTCGCTCGCGCCCTACGCCGCGGCCGTCAGCCTGAGCGTGGTGGTGTTGGCGATCACTTACCTGTCGCTGGTCGTTGGAGAGCTGGTTCCGAAGCGTCTGGCGTTGAACAATCCCGAACAAATCGCGTCGCGCATCGCCAGGCCGATGCGGTTTCTGTCGCGTCTGGCTTCGCCCGCCGTGCGCGTGCTCAGCGCTTCATCGACTTTTTTGTTGCGGCTGTTGAGAGTCAAACCGCCTGATGAGTCTCCCATTACCGAAGAAGAGGTCAAGATGCTGATTGACCAGGGAACGCGGGCCGGCGTGTTTGAAGAGGCCGAGCACGACCTGGTGGACAATATTTTTCGCCTGGCCGATCAGAAGATTCCGCAACTGATGACCCCGCGTCTGAACGTCGTCTGGCTTGACGTCGAATCGCCTTCCGAAGAGATTCGCAAGCGAATTATCGGCAGCCCGTACTCGCGAATGCCGGTCTGTCAGGGAGCGCTCGACAACATCCTGGGCGTGGTCAAGGCCAGAGATCTGCTGGCGAGAGCGCTTTCCGGCGAGCCGCTCGATCTGCGCGCCGCGCTGCGCCAGCCGCTCTACGTGCCCGAGACCAGAACCGCACTGCAGTTGCTGGAGCTGTTCAAACACTCGCCGACGCACATCGCCGTGGTCGTTGATGAACACGGCGCGCTGGAAGGGCTGGTGACGATGAATGACGTGTTGGAAGCGATGGTCGGCGATTTGCCGGCGCAGGCCGGGCAGATCGAAAGCCTCGCCGTTCAGCGCGAAGACGGATCGTGGTTGCTGGACGGCAGAATGCCCATCGCGGAATTCAAGGAGATATTTTCGCTCGACAAGCTGCCCAGGGAAGAAGAGGGCGGTTATCACACGCTGGCCGGGTTCGTCATGACTTATCTCGGGCGATTGCCATCGGCGTCGGATCATTTCGTCTGGCATAACCTGAGGGTCGAAGTAGTGGATATGGATCGCCGCCGCGTGGACAAAGTCCTGGTCGGCCGCGTCGAGCCGAACGAAACGAATCAGTACCGCGAGCGGTAGCGAGCGTGCTTCCACCAATAAGTCTCTTGTGAAAGCTACGCTCGCTACCGCTCGCGGTACCGAAAAAACGAGAGGAGAGGAAGTTTATGAATAGAACCGCGCGATACCTGGCTGCCGCGTTATGGCTAATTGTCGTTTTGAGCGTCTTCGGTTGCGACGCGGCCGCTCAGGAGCCGCCGGAACGAATGATGCGCCCGTCTATCCGTGTGACCGGCGAAGCGACAGTGACCGCCCAGCCCAACCAGGCGCAGATCGACATCGGTGTTGTGACACAGGCGCAGACCGCCCAGGCCGCGAGCGCATCGAACGCGCAGCGGCTGGAGACCGTGCTCGCCGCGCTCCGCCGCGCCGCCGGGACCGGCGCTGAAATCAAAACCATCAGCTATTCGCTCACGCCCAACTATCGTTATCCGAAAGAAGGCGGCAATCCCACGATCACCGGATACACGGCAAGCAACGTGGTTCAGGTCAAGCTCAACGATTTGACCGAGGTCGGCAAAGTCATTGACGCGGCCACACAATCGGGGGCGAATCAGATTCAACGCCTGCAATTCACGCTCAAAGACGAACTGGCCGCTCGCTCGCAAGCCCTGCGCGAAGCCGCCACGCGCGCCCGCGCCAAAGCCGAGGCGCTGGCCTCTTCGCTCGGCCTGCGCATCCAGCGCGTGCTGCGCGTCGAGGAGAGCTCGCCCGGCATGGTTCGCCCGGTGATGGCGGAGATGAGGGCGATGTCCGACGTGGCCGCCGCGCCGCCGCCGGTTGAACCGGGCACAATCGAAGTGCGCGCGACGGTCGAGCTGACGGTCGAAATCGCGCAGTGAACGCAGAGGAGAGACGGAGAGACGGAGAGACGGAGAGACGGAGAGATGGAGAGACGGAGGGACGGAGGGACGGAGGGACGGAGGGACGGAGGGACGGAGAGATGGAGAGACGGAGGGACGGAGGGACGGAGGGACGGAGGGACGGAGGGACGGAGGGACGGAGGGA
>Ga0187894_10003678_pt1 | contig 16942 bp, 15 predicted proteins | sample GBC1701081metaG_FD_136650 | JGI IMG/M metagenome (GOLD analysis project Ga0187894, IMG submission 136650) | White microbial mat communities from a lava cave in the Kipuka Kanohina Cave System on the Island of Hawaii, USA - GBC170108-1 metaG ...
GAAATGAGCGCGATGATTCCGGTCAGCGAGTGCGCGATTCGCGGCCTTGTGCCGGTCGAACCGGAACTCTGCATTCAGTTCGACAGAGTCCCTGAACCAGTCATTCAGCAGATTCTTGACGCTGCTCGTGAAGCAGCGCGGCAGGAACTGGAGATTCTTTTTCATCTTAGCCTTGTGGATGGAAAGTGGCGACTCGAAATTCCACCGCAAATCCAGCGATACGCTTCAGTCGAGCCAATGGAGAAAGGCGCAGGCTCGTCTTACGAACGCGCTATCATCGAAATTCATTCGCACCACCGGATGCCTGCGGAGTTCTCGCCGGATGATGATCGTGAAGAAACCGGCTTTCGCATCTACGGCGTGATCGGCAATCTGAATCCACGCTCCGCCCACTGGCCGAAGATCAATTTCCGCGTAGGTATTTACGGCGACTGGTGGCCGCTGCCCGCCGACTGCGTCATTGAGTTGCCTGCCCAACTGATTGATTGCAACGCGAAAGATGAATGACGCGATGCCACATCGTAAACACAAAACCGCACGAAGAAAGCCAACGGCTGCACTCGGCCTTGATCTTTCATTTATGAATGCGGCCAGAATCATCACCGTCGCGCATCAGGAAGTTCGACTGGTAATGGTGGGTTGCGGCGGCACAGGAAGCTGGCTGGCGCCGTCCGTTGCGCGAATTGCGCGCGTGCTGAACGAAAGCGGAACCGAAACAAGCGCGCTCTTCGTTGATCCCGACAGTATTGAAAACAAAAACATCCCGCGCCAGAACTTTTGCGATGCGGAACTCGGCCATCCAAAAGCGCAGACGCTGGCCGGGCGCTATAGCCTTGCCTGGGGCGTTGAAATTGGCTCGGTCACCGATCACTTCAAAGCTGAGATGATCGGCTCCCGCTGGAATCGGTTGGCGATGGTGATCGGCTGTGTAGACAACGCGGCGGCACGCCAAGAGCTTGCCAAAACGCTCGCGGCCAATGCGGTCGATTCGCCTCCGCGCGTCTGGTGGCTGGACTGCGGCAATCAGCGCGAATCCGGTCAGGTGCTGCTCGGCTCGACGAATGATCCACGCTCGTTACGCTCCGCCTTTCCACTGGATGGGTTCTGCCAACACTTGCCCAGCCCTGCTCTGCAATGCCCTGGCTTGCTCGAACCGCAACCGGAAGAATTGAGCCATCACAATCTGTCCTGCGCGGAACTGACGCTCGCCAATGCACAAGGGTTGATCGTCAATCAGCGCGTAGCCGCCGAGGCCGCTGACTATCTGGTGCGATTGCTCATTCATCAGAATCTGCGTCGCTTCGCCACCTGGTTCGACCTTGCCAGTGGAAGTGTGAAGAATCACTTCATTACACATGAGGCAATCACTTCACTTGATCCTGAACAAGATGGCACTTTTTGTACTTTAAGCCCGAACCACACCAGCATTGATTATTTCGCCCGATAGTTCGGGACAGAAAGCTTTTGTCGTGGCTCATTTCAGGCCCGACCCAAACTCCAGTCTGGTCCCATACCAGCCACTTGATTAACCAGACACAGGCATGCCCAAGGTAATCAGCCGCTGTATCACGTTCCCAAAGCCACACATCTTCCCAAGGTGCATACGGACAAATTGATCCATCGCCAAACGTATGCCTTGCCTTGTGCAGTGGTATCTGAGGCCTCCGCACAAATACTTTCGGATGTTGTTTATCACCGCCATACCAGACCTCCAAATCGAAAACGATGAATGGATTTGTCAGCCTGTCTATCCAAGCATGATGAGTGTGCGTCGAATTGCATAAGTGGTGATGACGCACTTCACCACCAGCCAGAACCCAAACAGGGCGCTCGCAATGGATGTCATCCAGTAGTTCTGCCAGTGAGTCTGCCATCCGAATTGGTTGAACTTTTCCTTTCCAGACAGCGCCTTTTTGACCTGTTTCCCGTAAATCCAAAGAAAAAGCTGGGAAGTTTTCCCGCATTGCGCAGATGCTGCTTTCCAATCGTGATCTGCCGTCAATCAAACTTACCCCTCTCCGAAAGACGGCCTCGGCCGCACCGTGAATCCGGGCAGAATCAGAGGTCCGTGCGACTTTTTTGGGACTGGACCGAAAACCATTTCCCAACCGTCCTTTTCAATTGTCTGCAGCGTTCGCGCGGCAATAGAAGAAAGCTCATGTTTGATTGCCGAATTGAATAATTCAGATAGGTCGTTCCCAGTAGGATTGGCTGGGTCTTCGACTTGGATGTTCTCGACGTTGTCGCGCAACTCGGTCCAGACATGCTTCAATTGGTCGGCGAGCTTGGAATCCTTTTTCCCTTTAAGCAGTTCGATAGTCAACAACTCAAGAATGAAGTGCCTCACAGACAAGCTGTTTCGTGCGCGCCAAAGCTTCATCATTCTGATTGCAGCGGGTACCCCGCTATCTTTGACGTGGTTGATTTGGACGTCGAGATTGGTTTTTTGTCTGCCCTTCTCGCCGGAAGATCGGTAGAGAAATACATCGCCTTGATTACCATCAATGAAGCGTCCTGGTACTACATCAATGTGAAAATCAGCCGCCCATTGATTTACGTCACGACTCTTCAGCCGCAGTGCCGACGGCTTTCTCGTCACCAGATAATCATCGTTGAGTGCCTTTTCCACATTCTCGTAGATTTCCTGGAGAGTCTCACCGGCTTCCTTATCTTCGTGATCGAAGTAGCAGATGACGTCAAGGTCGTAAGCCTCAAGAATCATCGTTCCTTTCGCCTTCGACCCGCCATACCTGATGGTCGGGGAACTCTTTTCGAACTTCTTTCGCAAGAGCTTATCCACCTCGTCTCGCCTGGAACGTAGGTCTTTTAGCTCCTGCCCTTCGGGATCGAGCGTCTGCGATTCCAAAATCTCCTCAAGGTAGCGATCTTCACTCATCTTCATTCACCTTCATGATCAGATTGAACCCACCTTTCCGCTTGTCGTTGTCGTAAACAAGCAGCGCGGGATCAATCTTTGGTAATAATTCACGGCCACACAGCACCGCCACGGGCGCTGGAACCGCAGGAAAAAGATGTAACTCCTCAAGCCTTCCGTGATTGCTCATTACAACGCGGAGTGCTTGCAAGTACACATTGCGGAAATCATCAAGATCGTATTTTAGGCGCAGGTAAGTCGGTGTAGGTGTTGAATTCACCAATGTGATTTCGTAAATCGAAAACCTGCGGTCAATGTACTGTGGCAGCGTTTCGGGCAGGATTCCGCCGCTGAGCGAAAGGAGCAGGGCGACTTTACTCCGGTCAGTGCCTGTCTGTATGCAATGAAATTTATGCCCTACAAGGTTGCCCCCCGCCTTCCAAGCCCAATCTTCGGTATCGCGGTGGCGCTGATAGAGGTCAGTCGCCACTTTGTTGCCCAGCCGATTGCCGAAATAGATCAATAGTGGAATTGGTGCGAGAGCGAATACGGAAAGATGATGTGTGCTTTCAATGTCAGAGCCTGTTGCGTACAGCCGGTCAATATCGGCTTTGATCGTCTGTCTTGCCGTCTGGAAAAAAGCATCATCCTCCCCGTGGATTCGCGTCAGATCAATCACCCATCCCTGGATGTCGCTGGGGTAACGCGGTGACACTGCATCGTTGATATCGGCCTTCGAAATTTCTATTGTCTGACCGGCGATACGTGCTTTGAGCACCACAACTGTGGTTTTGCGATCCGGCTTGCTTTCAGTGAGACGAAAAATGCGCCGCTCGTGGTCCTTCTTGTATTTTTCAAGCGCCTCGCGGCTGAATTCGTGCGGGCGCGTATCTATCAGTTTGTGGCATTGCGGACAGAGGAGCATGAGATTATCAAGATCGTTGATGTCATCCGGCCGCAAACTGGCCTTGCCCCTTGGCCCATCAGGCTTAAACGCGACGATATGTGCAACCTGAGAAAAATTCTCTTCGGCCTGAGTGACGTGATGCTTGAACAAATAGGCATTGCAGCCATCGAATTCACAACGCCCTCCTGCACGCACGTAAAGCAGAAGTTTTCTTGTTGGATCAATCGCACGCGATTGGACGCGAACGACAGGTGATTCGAGTGTGACGGCGCCCGATTTCTTGTTCCCGCGTGGCGCTTTCTTTTTGCTCATACTCTCGTTCATTTGCCTCTTCACCCTCATTGTGCCTGCTTTCCTGGGCTTTCGGACACGGCTCAAAATTTTTTGTCCGAAAGCACATTTTGTCCGGCATGAGTGTTTTGAGACTTGTGATAGCATCTGGCGGCATGAAGTCAAATAAGTCACCCTCACGCAGAGTTCCGCACGAGAAGACCGCGAGCATTGAAGAAGTCAGCGCGGCAGTGGAGTCCTTGTCCAGGGAGGACATGTTCCGGCTTGAGAAATTTGCCCGTTGGAGGATTAGAGGGCTTGGCCGTGCCGCTCGTGGTCGTGATTATGAAGAGCTTTTGCGTGAAGCAATTGCCGCGACCTGTGATCCTGAACGCCGCCGGTGGAAGAAGGATGAGATTTCTTTCGTTCTGCATTTGAAAGGCGCGATGCAGAGCATCTCGTCACATTGGCGTGATCAGTTCGACGATGAAGAGGCCATTCTGGAAGCAGATGCCATCCATATCGGTGAAGGTGGAAAAGAAATCAACCCCTTGCTTCGGATACCATCCCCTCTCCCTAACGCTGAGCGCATACTGGAAGTAAAGGAAGAATTATTACGGATTGATAAACTGGTTGCGGATCGCCCGCTCGCCGCGCTGATCATTGGTGGAATGCGGGAAAAGATGTCCGGGCCTGAGATCAAAGAACTGCTTGGCATCTCACAAAAGGAGTACGAAACTGAAATGAGATGGCTGCGCCGGAACGCGCGAGACAACGCGAGAAAGGCGGAAACTCATGGCTGATAAATCTCACAATTACGAGCAGGAATTTGCCAACCTAATGAACGGCTTTGCCGAATCCGCATTTGAAATGTCGGATGAGGAAGTGCGAGCCGAAATAATTGATGAGGGCGATTCGACTGACCACATCCGCAACGTCCTGCGACAGGCGGTCAAAAACTGTCGCCAGAAATCTCTGGTTGAAGCTCAGCAAAGGTATGATGAGCGCGTCGCTGCTATGCAAAAGAAGCGTTTTTCGCTCCCAGAGACTGTCAAGGAGATGCGCGAAATGCTGAACACCATTTTGACAAGCCGGCCTGCGCTTGGTTCAGATCTTCTCACTGCTCAGAACCGCGACTTTAAAGACCTTCCTGACGAAGATGTCCCAGGCTATCTCAAACAGCTTCTTGAACTCGGCGCTTTGGATGACAATCCCCCTTCAGGAGATGATCAGTAGTGGCTTCCGGCTCGCACTATCGCTCACCATCTGCATTGCTCAGAGAGCTTGGCATAACTGAGCCTGAAGACATCAGAATTGAGGCGATAGCGGAATACTGTAACGCAACCATTATCTACGAGCCGCTCAAGGGCAGCGCCGCGCGTATTCTTGGATTTGGCGACCGCGCCTTCATCACCGTAAACAGTCAATCTCGTCGTGGAAGACAGCGATTTTCCGCTGGACACGAGTTGGGGCATTGGATGCTTGATCGCGGGCGCGTAGCCTCGTTCATGTGTAAGGAGCAGGTCTTTGCCAGCGAGTGGGGCCGCGACAATCCGGAGCGGCGAGCGAATCGCTACGCAACAGATTTGCTGCTTCCTGATTTCATGTTTACGCCTCGTGCTAGGAATCAGGGGATCACGTTTGAAACCGTCCGCCAACTTGTGCCAGCTTTCCAGACCAGCCTCACTGCCACAGCAATTCGCCTGGTTGAACTCGGATCGTTTCCGTCCATCATCGTATGCCATACGGCTCAGCAGCGGCGCTGGTTTATTCGCAACCCTGACGTCCCTGATGCTATCCGGCTCAGGGACAAGCCTGGGGCTTGGACGGTGGCCAATGATCTTCTGCATGGCGGCACTTCTAGCGAAGGCCCGACCGATGTACAGGCTGATGGATGGATAACCCACCCTGATTCACGAAACTACACATTGTGTGAGGATTCAATCTGGCTTGGAGATTATTACGTTCTTTCATTGCTCTGGTGGAGAAATGAAAAGCAGTTACTTGATATCGAGGAAGACCTTGATTTCTGACAACGAAGCTTGCCTGAGAAGAATTGAATAGGCGTCAGATTGAAGGCATGACTGATTCGTTTATCAGGTCGTGAATGTACGTATCAGTTATCCTATCTCGCCTGAATCAATGACGCCGCGCAGCGACTCATTGCTCTCGGCCACTTCTTCCAGAATCGTGCTTACCGTGCGCGCGTCCATTCCCAGATAACGAGCCACCACCGATTCCTGCCCGAAGTAAAGATAAGCCTGCGTCACATACCAGTTTCGCAGATCACGGATTGACGGCCATTCATCGCGTCTGAGGCTGTTCATCGCGCTCCAGAACGGCAGGTTGACTTTCCGTTGTTGCGGGTTGGCGACGTTGATGTGGCGGAGGACGTCTTCGCGGAAGACGAAGCGGCCCGAAAATGTGATGAGTTGTTGAATCACGCTTTCAAGCTCCCGTACATTGCCCGGCCACTCATAAGCGCAAAGCAATTCCATCGCTTCGTCCGTGACGATGATCTCCCTCACGGCGCGTTGACAGAAATGCGCGACGAGCAGCGGGATGTCTTCCAACCGTTCCCGCAACGGCGGCAACCGCAGCACCTGTCCGAGGCGGTAATAGAGGTCGCGGCGAAAGGTTCCTTCTCTGACCGCCTGCTCAATATCCCGGTTGGAGGCCGCAATCACGCGCGCGGAAACCTTGATCTCACGGTTTGACCCGACCCGCCGAATCACGCCTTCCTGCAAGACGCGCAGAAGTTTTGCCTGCACCGTCGGCGATGTCTCGGTAATTTCATCCAGAAAGAGCGTTCCGCTCGCAGCCTCTTCCCACAGTCCTTTCTTTGTCGCGTGCGCGCCGGTGAACGCGCCTTTTTCGTGACCGAACAGATCGGACTCAAGCAGACTTTCCACCGTTGCAGCACAATTCACCGGCAGAAAAGGCCCGCTGCGACCGCTGAGGTCGTGAAGCAGTCGCGCAACGACTTCTTTGCCTGTGCCGGTCTCACCATTAATAAACACACGCAACTCCGGCGAACGCGCGATTCTGACGATTTGTTTAGAAAGCTCGATCATTGCGATGGAGCTTCCAATCATTGGCCGGCCACTTTGGTTGGGCCCGGCTCTTGTCCCCTCGCTTTTTTCCTGCCCCGTGACTTCTCCCTGGCTCTTCAGGGCTGCGTAATCCGCCAGCCTGTAGGCGCGCTCCGCGATTTCAAGCAACTGGCTCGGAATGATCGGCCAACTCAGGTAATCCAACGCGCCGTTGCGTGTGCAGAGAATCGCATCGCTGATGGAAAGCTGTTCGGCGATCACGATGGCGGATGTGGTTTCGCACGCAATGGCCGACTGCAAGGATTGCAGCATCTTCAGAATCTCACTCGAGCCGCGTTCGCAAATAATGATGACCAGCAGCCACGAGTTCTGCTCTGCCAGCAGATCGAATTCATTCTGATCGCGGCAAATCTCGACCCGCCATTCCGCCTGTTCCAGAATCTTCCGAAGCGACGTGGTCATCACCTGATTAGAGGCGATAATTAGCGCCCGGCGCTCTGTCGTGTTTGTGCGAGTTTCGTGAGATTGCATATCCACTCCTGCGGAAGTCACGTAAACAAAGGACGGCAGATCGCGGCGGCAATTTCACGCGCGGCGGTAAAACTGCACGAGAATATTTTTTTCGGGCGGGTGAAATGGGAAAGCCTTTCTGCCGTCTATTGCTGACGTGAGAAGATACCGAGGCGTCCAGGACGATTGCGTCGCCCTATCCAACGAAAGACGACGCGAGGTTCAGGCCGTAAAACAGGATTAGAGACAATCCCCCGCAAAACCATTCTTCCTCACACGATTTCATGGAGAGATGATGTCAACGCAAACACGTTGTCGGTTCAATCTGCTTTCGGAATACCTGTGGATAGCGGTCTGTGCCGTTGTCCTATCGTTGGTCGCTTTGCCGCGCGGCGCAACCGCACAGAGCGATGAAATTGCGCCGCCCAAAAGCATGGAAGTGTTGGGAGTTCCGAAAGCCCCGTCTTCATTGGCGAAGGAAGTAAAACGTTATATGGGAGCCTACGGCCTTCCGCTGGCTGGCTGGCATCCTGAAAAGAGGGAGTTATGGGTCAAAGGCATTTCGAGTGCGACGTGGGTTGCGCGCGTCGAAACGCCCGCCGGTCCGCAAAAGCCCTGGATTTATCTGCCGTTCGGTGATGTTTATGACGTGTACTTTCAGCCGCAAGCGAAATATGCGGTCTACAACCGCGATGCGAATGGCGACGAATCGTTTCAGATGTTTCTTTACAACCCGGCGACCCGCGCAAGCACGCCGCTGTCCGAGGAAAAATCGAGGAATACCGAGCCGGTGTGGTCTCACTCCGGAGAGCGAGTCGTTTGGAGTTTTTCACAGTCGAAAGCAAGCGGCGTCAGTCTGGCCGTTATCAATCCGTTCGATCCGAAGAGCCGTCGTTTGCTGGTCGAGTCCACCGGGAATTATCTGAAGGCGTTTGGCTGGTCGCCCGACGATACTCAGGTGGCTTTCTGCGAGTTCATCGGTAACACCACGAGCAGGCTCTGGCTGGTTGATGTGGAAAAAGGCGAAAAGCGGCTCTTATCCGGGAATGCCGAGAAGGCCGATGAATACTATGACTCTCCGCTGTTTAGCCGTGATGGCAAGGGCCTTTTCGTCATCACGGACCGAGGTTCTAATGTCCGTCGGCTGGCTTATTTGAATCTTTCCAGCGGCCAGTTCAAGAGCTTAACGCCTGCAATCAACTGGGATGTGGATGAGTTTCAACTTTCGCCGGACGGGAAGACGTTGGCTTTCGTCGTCAATGAAAACGGCGTCTCCCGTCTCTACCTGCTCGATACTGAGGGCGGCGATTACAAACCGGCCGGCGATCTGCCAATCGGCGTCATCTCCGATCTCAAATGGCACAACAACTCGACTGATCTTGCTTTCAATCTCAAATCGCCGCGCACGCCGAATGACGTTTACTCGCTGGATGCAAAGACCGGCAAGGTCGAGCTTTGGACGAAGAGCGTCAACGGCGGCCTCGACCTGGAAAAGCTGCCATTGCCGGAACTGATTCAGTGGAAGAGCTTCGACGGCAGAATGATCTCTGGGTTTCTCTATCGTCCTGCAACCGGATTTACCGGCAAGCGCCCTGTCATAATTGATATTCACGGCGGCCCAGAAGAGCAATACCGGCCCGTCTTCGGTTACGAAGACAACTATTTCATCAATGAACTGGGCATCGTGAAGATTTACCCGCGGCTTGACGGGATATGGAATGAAATTCCTTCTATCGTCCCCATCGCTGCCACCACGGTTGGGCATCTGATGCGAAAGGCTTCAAAGCCGGATCATCACGCCATTGTTTCACCCATTCGCGCCAGGCTTTTCCCGTCGCGGCTGAGCGTAGCGCCGATAAACAATCCTGCATCGCATCAGGCGCAGTATTCGATCCACACAATTTCGATGGCGAAGCCGCCGCCAGCAATGCGTCTGCCAGAGGACGGGGTGACGATAGTTGTCGCAGAAACTCAGCAGTCAATCGCGCGTTGCCAACTAATGCCGGGACTATCGGTACTCCTACGCGTTCCCACAACGCCGCGCACGCCTGCGCTCCGGTTAGTTTGGAATCGTTCAATTGAACTTCCCGACCGCTCCGCAATCCATCCAAAACAGCATTGAGCACGCCAATCTCAGCCCACCGCTGCGCACGCAGACAACCGGAGAGCCACCTGGCATAGGCGCTTGCGGGCGAGATGCGCGCAAACTCGCCGTCATCGAGATCGAAGACCGCGTAACTCTCCCGTTGCGACGGCGCTTCCGCCCGCGACCTGACCGTGGCCAGGGCGAACAAAGAACGCAGGTGGTGCGATTCATAAAAGTGGGTCGAGAACGTCAGCCGCAGCCGCTCCTCCGTCGCCAGCGCCGCAAACAACCCCCGCAACACGCCCTCCGCCCTCGCCTCGTCGCCGATGAGCAACGTCGTTCTCTCCCCGCCATCCGCCGCCGCCACCGCTAGGTTCGCCAGAAGCTCCGCGCTGATCCCATCAAAACCGTGGAAGTCCGCTTCGGCGGGCGCGACCTCAATCGCCAGCGGCGGCAATGCGCGCGGCGTCAAATCCATGCCGCCTTCAGCCAACCGCGCTGCGTCGAGAATGGCGAACGGATTGGCTCCCGCCGCCAGCAAATCGTCGCGGCTGAGGACCAGGTGATGGGCAAGATAATTCCCTTCGCGCCCCAACGAATCCGTCCCCCAGTTGGCGGTTCGCCCAATGGCAAATCTGCCCGACGGCAGGCGGAAGAACGTTTGCTTGACGGGAAACTCTCTGGCCGCGCGCCGCTCGCGGCTGACGGCATAAAACGCGGCATCTTCCAACGCCCGCAAATCCTCCGACCCGACCAATTCCTCGGCCACCGCGACGGTCTGAAACCCTCGCCCCTGCTGCGGGAAGTAGCCGCGCGCGACGCTACAGAAGATGTGTTGCAAGGCGTGTAGCATCGGCATATCTACATCACTCCTGCTTCGCGAAAGATCCAAAAAAGCGGATCACGGACTCGGAATGGTTCGGGTTTTCTGGTCAGGCGTAAACTCGCATTCCCCCGCACTGTATGGCACTGAGTGCATTTCTGAAGCGTGTGGAGATTGGGCGTGCTACATTGAGGACAATCCCAAACCGGCTGATGGCCCAATGAAGACAAGGCACAATAGTGCTTATTTGGGGGAAGGCCAACGATAAACTCGTGCGCACTTTGCCCTTTGTTCGCCAACCAATGACCTAACTTGTCAGGGCTGGAGAGTTCGTCCATCTCGTGGAAATAATCGGATAAAGTTGAAGGCGAAGGTGCGTAGCCAGGCCAGCGTTTGTCAGTGACATCTGCCCACCAATCGTCTTGAGTGCGCAATTCGTCTATTTTGGAGAGAGCAATGATGAAGTGTCTCCGTTCCCATTCAATCTTCTTCCTCCACTCGCTCTTCTTGGGATTGCCATCCACTATTACGCGGTAAAGCCGATCACGTAGTTCTCCTGCCAACAACATACTTTCATTGAAGTCCTCACGGACGGGGTCAAAGAGAAAGATGATGTCAGTGGCGTTAGGCAGAAATGAAGCATTTCTGCGAAGCCAGTCATCGCTGGTAACAAGCTCGCCTGCGATGTCGTAGAAAGTGAGCAGAATGCTTTGCCGCGACCCTTGCCACCATCGGCGGCTGACGCAAGGCACACCCTCGAATAACAGCGTAGCAGGCTCAGGCTCCTTGCGCGGGTTTGGAGGCGGAAGTTCCTTTTTGTTTAGTGCCTTTGCATTGCCGTAGAAAACTTTGCCGGCCTCTTCAGTCTTTGCATGGACAGAGTAAGGCTGCCGCTCATCATGGAAAGGGTCGCGTAAAGTGAAGAGACTGTCCCAAAATAGGCTCGTCAGAAAAACAGTCTTGCCATGTCCTGGGTATCCAATGACAGCGACAATACGCTCTTTGGGTTTGAACAAGCGCATAAGCTATGCCAATTGGCTCCTAGTCAGCGGAGAGCACTGCAAGACTCGCAGGAGAGGCTACTGCAGTAGCGTCAGCAATTCTCAGGGCAGGTACAACAGATTAATCGCCAATTTTACCCAATGCCATCGCCGCATACTCACGTACCCAATAGTCGCCGCCTCTGAGTTGCGCGTCAATCAGTGCAGGCACTGCGGGTTTGCCAATTTTGGCCAACGCCTCCATCGCCCGCCCGCGCACAGCATGATCATTAGTTCCATTCACACACGCCATGAGCGCATCAATCAGCGCAGAAATGGCAGAGCTATCGCCAATTTCTCCCAAAGCTTCCGCTGCCCGCTGGCGCATCCAAGAATCGCCCTCCTTTAGCATGTCAATCAAAGCAGGCACGGCAAAGTTATCGCCGATTCTCCCTAATGCCCATGCTGCGTTTCCGCGCACCTCGGAATTGCTACCTTTGAGTGCGACAGTCAACGCGGGTACGGCGGGTTTGCCTATTTTGACTAGTGCCTCCACTATCTGCTCGTGAACCACTTGATTCTTCTGATCACTCTTGAGTGCAGCAACCAGCGCAGATATAGCGGGTTCGCCGATTTTGATTAGCAGTCTTGCTTCACCAATTTTGATCAACGATATTGCTGCTTGTCCGCACACCCCATCATCATTGTCCTTAAGCGCGGCTTGCAGCGCAGGCACAACGGACTTATCGCGGATTTCTCCCAAAACCTTCACTGCATGCTGACGTAGTCGCTCATTGCCATCCTTGAGTACATTAATCAGCACGGGCGCAGCAGGTTTACCTATTTTGACCAGCGCCTCCACCGCCCGCTCACGCACATAATGATCATTGTCCAGGAGCGCCTCAGTTAAGGCTGGCACAGCAGAATTATCCTCAATTTTCCCCAATGCCTCTGCCGCCTGCCAGCGCACCCAATAGTCGCTGTCCTTGAGCGCATCAACTAGCGCGGGCACAGCGGGTTTGCCTATTTTGACCAGCGCTTCCACTACTTTCACCGCCGGCTTGCGAACCATCTGATTCTCTCGATCGCTCTTGAGTGCGGCAACCAGCGCGGGCACGGCGGGTTTGCCTGTTTTGACCAGCGTTTCCATTGCCTGCCCATCGTTGAGCCTTCCAATCATCCTTTGCACAACAGAGTCGATTTTCCCTAATGTCAATACCTTCTGCTGCGCTCCATCACAGAGAAGATCTGCTGCCGTAACACCATACTTGATCGTTCCAAACCGCGACTTCAACACGTGCTGCACGGCGGGATCTAATCTGATTTGGCTCACGCAGACTGTCAACGCCTTCGCCAAGCCAGTTTGTATGTTGAATCTGTCAGCGGCTTCTCCTAGCTCCAGCGCCAATTCATTGGGATCATTCTCCACCGTATCCATCCAGATGAACTCTACTTCCCTCAAGGCATGTGTGAGTGGGAAGGAGCGCGCAGCATCGGCAAAGGTGCTGAGGTTCAGAACGTAGGTCAGCCACACGCCATCATCGTAGGCATATCCCACACTATCTTGCATATGCTTTTTCTGTCCGCTGATTGCTTGATATAATGACGCTGAATCGGATGAACGCAATGTAGCTAACACGCGGACTCGCCGCTGATGGTAAATGGCATAGTCGCAAATGCCTTGGCATTGCTCGCAAAAAGCCCACACCCATGCGGCATACCTGTGGGAGGGTAATGGCTCGCGAGTGACGTGGAAGCCGCCGAAGTTAAGGCAATTGGGACAAAGGAAACGGAGGCGTGAGAATCGGCGATGGATGCGTTGGCAAAGCGCATCATATACGCCGTGCGCCCACGCCGCCCACAAGTCCCTGAGTTTCCTTAGGCGGCAAATTTTGCATACTGCGTTATTCCCAAAATACAGCCGTCCACAACTATCGCACTTTGTTGACAAACGGGAGCCGCAGCAATATGCCCTATCCTCAAAAAATATTCGTCCACAGTTTATGCACTTTTTAGTCATATACAGGTGCTTCCTCTCCTGGAAACCCCTTTCCGCACGCGCTACAAGCGAGTTGGAAGTTGCCAAAATGAAGACATTTCAGACAAAGCAAGCAGTGGCTAAGCTGCTGTCCCTGCTTCAGCAGCGGGAACCTCGCTATCATCCCAAACATTGTCGAAATTGTGCTGGCCGTAGTCATTGGAATCACACCCTCAAGTCTCAAATCTTACGCCGTCCAGCCTTTGATTACGGGCTCGCCAATCTGGTGGAGGCCATCTCTGCCGAACAACTCACTTGCAATGTCACAAGAGCCATATGAGACAGTGCAGAGACTCAGCTACCAAGCCCTTCCGACTTAAGTCGGCACTTTGTACGCTTCATTCCGAAGTTTCGCTTTCAAGCCGGATTGTAGCTGACGCTCGAATCTCCTCCAACTGAAGTCGGTATTCCGCAAATTCGTCTCCTGAAAGTTCGTTTTCAAAAAGAGAAGGCCGCGCTGAACAACGGTGTTGCCGCAGCGAACTGGCCGACTGGGTGAACGGTCTGGAAGCGAGTGACGCCAGCATCGAAGAACTCGACGTTGCCTTCGAGACGCTGGAAGCGATGGATCATTACGACGAAAGCGGCGCGATCATCGTCATGTCGAGCTACGAACGAACGACGGCTTGCAGCAAAGTTGACCCTGAATTCGTTGAGGAAGACATGCCGGAGCGCGCCCGCTATCTCGCTTCGGAACTGCGCCGCGCTTTTGCCAACGGCGTTTCCATTGAAGCCATCTGGGAAGACATCAATGCGCAGCTTGACGTGATCTTTCCCATCAGCGGGAAGACCGCAACCGGCGGCAGGTTTTACTCGCACGCGAACCGCGAATGGCAGAAGTTGACGCGAGAGATACTGGAAACGATCCTAGCCGAATGCCAGACCGACTTTCATCTCATCGCACTGCGCACCTGCAAGAGTTATCGCCAGTTTCACAAGGCCGTCCGCGCCGCAACTGATACCCGGAAGGTCGGCGAGATTATGAAGCAGGCATATGAAGCCCGGCAGACGGGCGGTTTGCCACTCAAGCATTTCACCACGCTCAACACTGCGGCGCAGCTTCAGCGGTTGCGGCTGAAGTCAGCGCGGCTGTCTCAGACTGCTGCCGATCTGCTCAAGGAAATTGAAAACGCGAGCGACGGCAAGCTGCGGTTTCTACGCTGGGCAATGTACGGGAACAATCAACCGCAGCACCCTGTTCATAATCTCTCATCACAGGAAGTGGAGCGGGTCTGGGAAACCATCAAAAGCAAACCTGCCAGGCCTTTCGCAATGGCGGCGTAAGGCAGTTCAAAGAGCCATCCCGCTCACAAAAACAAACGAAAGAATCAAGCGGGAGATAAGTCGTGCGACTCGCAGCAGTCGGATCAATCACATTTCACTTGAAAGGAACAACACTATGTCAGCGTATGCAGTCATCTCAGGCCGTCTTGGGATTGAGCCGGAATTGCTGTGAGTTGAAGCATAACTTTGCCGCTTCGGCAAGGTTATGCTTCAAAAACTGCGCGGCAACTTTATGCTTCCAGCCCCTGTTCCTCGATTTCAATGAAGATTTGCCTGATAGCGCTCCGTACATCGGGGCCGATGGTTTAATAACCCACTGTTGGAAAAGAAAAAGAGGTGGATCGCAGGCTGCGGCAAGCAAATCTTAACTTCAACACAAACATAGGAGATCAACACCATGTCTGCATTCGCGCAAATTACGGGGCGTTTAGGACAGGACCCCGTCCTCAATTACACCAATGGCGGAACCCCTGTTGTTAATCTTTCCGTTGCCAGCAATCGTCAGAAGAAGGACGCTGGTGGAGAGAAAATCAATCTGGCCGATTGGTATCGTGTGTCGATGTTCGGCCGCAATGCCGAGATCATCGCCGAGTACGCCAAGAAAGGGAGCGCGCTCGCCTTCAACGGCCGATTGCAGGTCGATTCCTACGTCGATCGCGAGGGGACCGAACGCACTTCGGTCTGCCTGATCGCTGATTGTTTCGAGTTTATGCCAAGCGCTCAGCAGACCGACAAGAGCGGCGGTATGGCTGACGAGACGACGGAGGAAATGAAAGAGGAGCCGAGCGGGAAAGCAGGAGCCGGCAAGCCCAGGAGAAAAGTGAAAGGCAGTCCGAATCCCGATGAAGACATCCCGTTCTAAATATCATGTTCAACCATTCCGGCAGCGCGGGGGAAGCGCGTCTTTCCCCGCGTTGTCGTTTATCAAGAATATGAATGCAGCGCGGCAATTTATCTTGCCGGACCTTCCACCTCGATCTCTCTGAGTATTCGCTTGATTGCGGAAAGCCGCAGATCAGGAGCCAGCGGTTTGATCTGATCCGCGAATGGATTGTTTCCGCTTCGTTGAATGTCGACTACGATCTGACGTACCCGCTCTTTCAGAGCGAGTCTTCTTCTCGGGGTTTCCTCTTTCCGGTAAGCCGCATACCTGGCAGAAATCGCGAGACATACCTCATGATGGTTGTCGTAGATTTCACACAGACCGTAACCATAACTGGCGGCGACATGCCTTAGTGGGCGCGGCGGCTCATCGCTCAACGCCGCCCGTAAATTCGTTTCCATTTCCGTTTGCCGACTTTTTCTCAACTCGGCGCGCCGTTGGCTGAGGGCTCGACATTCGTTCGGGAACCGTCGGTAGAGTTCCTCGGCTGTAGTGATTCCTACCCGCGCGGCGATCTCTTTCATCGCCGGTATCGGAACTTCCATCATCGCATCCGCCAATACCCGGCGCCCGCGCTCTTGCCATTTCCTCTTGTATTCTTTGCGTTTAGTGATAATGGCTCGAACTAGGTCAGGAAAGTTCTTGTAGATTATTGTAGAAGATTTGTAGCCGATCTCTGTCGCCAGCGCCTCCACGCTTCGTGGTTGTTCTTCATTGAACTCCCGTTCCAGCAACTGACGTATCCGACGGTCTTTGTTTTTTTTCGGTAAGGACTGGATTGACGGCGCCGAAACCAAAGCCGATTGGCCCGGAGCTTCCCGCAGGCCGAGTTTCTTACCGTCACGAGAAGTGAAGTTTTGAAAAAACAATTCCTTCATCTCCGACTGGTCGCCCCGCAGCTCGATCGGGGTCGTCAGGAAATCAACGATCGGGAGATGAAGCCGATGGCAAATCCCCATGAGGGTTTCCAACCGTGGGACGTAGTGTCCATCGCGCCAGCCGCAGACGATCGTATGATGACGCCCGATCGCCTCCCCAAAGGCTTTGCAATTTCCTCCCAGATGATTGATCAGCGCCCTGAGGTTTTGTGTGATCAACTCCTTGGATGGCGGCCCCGGTAAATCGCGCGCGCTGGCGATCATCTCCGCCGCACTCCGGGCGATCCGGAGTCGTTCCTCCAGCCCATTGTTCTCAGTCTGATGCTTGGCTGGCGAGCGGTCTTCGCCGCTGTAA
>Ga0187894_10003679_pt1 | contig 16938 bp, 15 predicted proteins | sample GBC1701081metaG_FD_136650 | JGI IMG/M metagenome (GOLD analysis project Ga0187894, IMG submission 136650) | White microbial mat communities from a lava cave in the Kipuka Kanohina Cave System on the Island of Hawaii, USA - GBC170108-1 metaG ...
GCCGATTTCGAGCACTGCGAGGTCGCGCTGTTTCTCGGGAAGAATCCGTGGTTCTCGCACAGCATCCCGCAAGCGCGCCTCGTGCTGCGCGCGATCGCGAACGATCCGAAGCGCTGCCTGATCGTGATCGACCCGCGCCGCACGGAGACGGCCGAGATCGCTGACATCCACCTCCAGGTGAAGCCCGGCATGGATGCGTTCCTGCTGTCCGCGCTGGTCGCCGTGCTCGTGCAGGAGGATCTGATCGCGCGCGAATGGCTGGCGGCGCGTGCGGACGGGCTTGGGGAGGTGCACCCGCACTTCTTGCAGCTCTCGATCCCTGATTACTGCGCCCGCAGCGGTGTGCCCGAGCAGCTCGTGCGCAGCGCTGCGCGGCGGATCGCGGCCGCGGAGAGCGTCGCGAGCTTCGAAGACCTCGGCACCCAGATGAATCGCCACTCGACGCTGGTGTCGTATCTGCACAAGCTGCTCGTGCTGCTCACGGGGAATCTCGGCAAGAAGGGCGCCGCGTACCTGCCCACTTCGCTGGTGGCGCTCGCATCCGGGGCAGAGGGGGGCGCAGGCGCTGCACGCCGGACACCTGTCACGGGCGCGCGCGTGATCGGCGGCCTCACGCCTTGCAACGTGATTCCGGAGGAGATCCTCACCGACCATCCGAAGCGCTTCCGCGCGATGCTGGTCGAGAGCGGCAATCCCGCGCACTCGCTCGCCGACAGCGTGCGCATGCGCGAGGCACTCGCGGCCCTCGAGCTGGTGGTGGTGATCGACGTCGCGTTCACCGAGACCGCGCGGCTCGCAGACTACGTGATGCCGGTCGCGAGCCAGTTCGAGAAAGCCGAGGCGACCTTCTTCAACTTCGAGTTCCCCAACAACTACTTCCATCTGCGCCGTGCGCTGATGCCGCCGCTGCCGGGCCTGTTCTCCGAGGCGGAGCTACACGCACGGCTCGCCGAGGCGCTCGGCGGGCTTCCGCAGGAAGCCGTCATCGCGCTGCGCGAGGCGTGGCTCGAGGGCCGCGTCGCGTTCCGCAACAAGTTCTTCGAACTGGTCGCGGCCGACGCCCGCCTGTTCGCGGTCGCGCCAGTGCTGCTCTACCGCGCGATCGGCGGTCTCTTGCCCGAGGGCTTCGCCGAGGGCGCGGGCGTCTGGGGCCTCTGCCAGATCGCGGCGCAAAGGAACGCAAAATCGCTCGCGCGTGCCGGCTTCACCGGCTCGCCGCCCGAGGCCGCCGATGCGCTCTTCGACGCGCTGCTCACGAGCAAGAGCGCGGTGGTGTTCTCGGTCGACGAATGGGAGGAGAGCCTCGCACGCATCCGCACGCCGAAGGCGCGGATCCAGCTCGCGATCCCCGAGCTGTTCGATGAGCTCGATGCGCTCGCGCGCGAGCCTCGAGCCGTGAGCGCCGAGTTTCCGCTCGTGCTCTCGGCAGGCGAGCGCCGCTCGTTCACCGCGAACACGATCATCCGAAATCCGGAGTGGCGGAAAAAGGACCGCTCCGGCGCGCTGCGAATGCATCCGGACGATGCGAAGCGCGCGGGTGTACCGGACGGCGGACGCGTGCGGCTGACGACGCGGCGTGGCAGCGCGGAGGTCTCGGTCGAGCTCTCCGATCGCATGCAGCCGGGACACATCTCGCTACCGAACGGGCTCGGGCTCGACTTCCCGAACGCCAGCGGCGCGCGCGTCGCGACCGGCGTTTCCCCGAACGAGCTGACGCGCGCCGAAGACCGCGACTGGGTCGCCGGCACGCCGTGGCACAAGCACACGCCCGCACGCGTCGAGGCGCTCGGATGAGCAGGCCGACCGCGGTCGTGCTCGGAGTCCGCGCCGAGCTCGGGCTCGGCGCCGCGCTCTGCCGCCGCTTCGCCGCCGCGGGGCATCATCTGCTCGTCGCCGGGCGCGAACGGCTCGGCGAGGACGGCTTGTTGGGGATCGACGCGATCGCGGAGACGGATTGGCAGATCCACCGCCGGCAACGCTCGGCGTGGACGCACGAGGTCGACCTGCGCCCGTTCGAGGAAGGGTTCTGATGAACGCGCCGGCGCTGCGGATCTTCTCGTACCTACCGAACCCGCGGCTCGCGAAGGCGACGATCGCCGCGCGGCTCTGCGGCGTGGAGCTCGAGGTGCGCGGCGCACCGCCGCGCGAGCTCGCGCGCTGGCTGTGGGATTTCGACGCGCGTCCGCTGCCCGCGGACGGCAACTCCCCCGGCGCAGCGCGTGAAGCCCGCGTCGGCTTCGCAGGCACGCTGCAGAAAACGGACGCGTTTCTCGCGGCGCATCCCTTCGGCGCGGTGCCGGCCGCCTTCAGTGCAGACGGGAAGATCGGCGTGTTCGAGTCGAACGCGATCGCGCGCGCGGTCGTGCGGCTCGCGCCGGAGCGCACGCGCCTCTACGGCGACGACCCGTACACGACGTCGCGCATCGATTCGTTTCTCGACGCCAGCCTCGTGTTCGCGCGCGACGTGCAGCTCTATCTGCTGAAGCTCGCCGGCCCCGGCGGCGTGAAGCCGCCGACGCACGAGCGTGCGCGCGCGGCGCGCGATGCGTACCTATCAGGTATCGAGCAGGCGCTCGCGCCGTCGCGCGCGTTCTTGGTCGGCGACGAGCTCACGCTCGCCGACATCGTGTTCGCGGCCGAGCTCGCGCTGTTCTCGGCCGAGCGCGCCTCGCGGCGCGCGCTTGCAGCAGCCTCGCTCGAGCCGCTCTGGAGCGACGCACTGCCCGACTCGTTCCCGCGCGCGCTCGCCCACTTCGCGCGGCTGTGCGAGCACGAAGCGTTCGCGCCTGATCTGGGCCCGTACCTGGAGAGGCTCGATGCCCGAAGCGCGTGAGCTCTCGCCGATCGCGCTCGTCGTCGGCGCTGGCGACTACATCGGCGGCGCGATCGCGAAGCGCTTCGCCGCGGGCGGCTTCACGGTCGCGGTCGGGCGCCGGCACGCGGAGAAGCTGGAACCGCTGGTCGCGGAGATCTCGGCGAGCGGTGGCCGCGCGCGCGCCTTCGCGCTCGACGCGCGCGACGAAGCAAACGTGCAGGCGGTGTTCGCAACGATCGAGAAGGAGCTCGGTCCGCTCGAGCTGGTGGTGTTCAACGTCGGCGCCAACGTGAGCTTCCCAATCACCGAGACCACCAGCCGCGTCTTCCGCAAAGTCTGGGAGATGGCGTGCCTCGGCGGCTTCTTGACCGGACGCGAGGCGGCGCGCGTGATGCTGCCGCGGCGGCGCGGCTCGATTTTCTTCACCGGCGCCACCGCGAGCCTGCGCGGCGGCAAGGGCTACGCGGCGTTCGCCTCGGCGAAGTTCGTGCTGCGCGCGCTCGCGCAGAGCATGGCGCGCGAGCTCGGGCCCGAGAACATCCACGTCGCGCATCTCGTGATCGACGCCGGCGTCGACACCGCGTTCGTGCGCGAGCGCATCACGGCAGCGGGCCGCGATCCCTCCTCGCTGCCGCCGGATTCGCTGATGAATCCCGCGTCAATCGGCGAGGCCTACTGGATGCTCCATCAGCAGCCGCGCGACGCCTGGACGTTCGAGCTCGACCTTCGCCCTCATCGGGAGAGCTGGTAGCGATGACTGCGCGCGTCGAATTCCACTTCGACTTCGGCTCGCCGAACGCGTACCTCGCGCATCTCGTGGTTCCAGAGATCGCGAAGCGAACCGGCGTCGCGTTCCACTACGTGCCCGTGCTGTTAGGCGGTGTGTTCAAGGCGACGGGCAACGTCTCGCCGGCCGTCTCGCTGCGCGGCATCAAGAACAAGGGCGAGTACGCGGCGCTCGAGACACAGCGCTTCCTCGCGAAGCACGGCATCGCGCGCTTCGCGCACAACCCGCACTTCCCAGTCAACACGCTCCAGATCATGCGCGGCGCGGTCGCCGCGCAGCGGCTCGGCTGCTTCGCGCGCTACGTCGACGAGGTCTACCGCCACATGTGGGCGGAGCCCAAGAAGATGGACGAGCCCGCGGTGATTCGGGCCGCGCTGCTCGAGTGCTCACTGCCCGCGGACGAGCTGCTCGCACGTGCTGCGGACCCGGACGTCAAGCAGGAGCTGCTCGCGAACACCGAGGCCTCCGTCGCGCGCGGCGTGTTCGGCTCGCCGAGCTTCTTCGTCGGCGACGAGCTGTTCTTCGGGAAAGATCGGCTGCGCGAGGTGGAGGAAGAGATCGAGGCGCAGAGAACGCGATGAGGCTCGGCACGTCGCTCCGCTTCCTCTACCCGACCGGCGAGCACACCCACGCGCTGTTCAAGCAGATGCTCGCCGCGATGCCGCAGGGCAGCTTCATCGAGCGGCCGCTGGGCGCGACCGACACCGGCGAGCAGGCGCGCAACGTGCTCGAGATCGCCGCGGCGGCGCGTGCCGCCGGACTCGACGGCCTGCTCTTCGGCGACAACCACGCGGTGCCCGCGGCCTTCGCGAACTCGTTCGCGCCGATCCCGACGCTCGCGCGGCTGATGGCTGTGACCGGCGAGATGCCGGTCGGCCTGGTGTTATTGGCGCCGTTCTATCACCCGATCGTGCTCGCCGAGCAGATCGGCACGCTCGCCGCGTTCGCGAGCGCTCCGCTGATCGTCACGTTCGCGAACGGCGGGCGCGCGCAGGCGTTCGACGCGTTCGGGCTCCCGATCGCGAGCCGCGCGGCGCGGCTCGAAGAGCTCGTCGCGATCGTGCGCGCGCTGCTCGCCGGCGAACGCGTCACGTTCCGCGGCAAGCACTTCACGCTCGACGGCGTGAGCATCAGCCCGCTGCCGCGCGTCCCGGTGTCGATCTGGATCGCCGGCACGGTGCCGGCGGCGGCCGAGCGCGCGGGCCGCATCGGCGACGCGTGGCTCAGCGGACAGAACGCGACGCGCGCCGAGCTCGCGCAGCAGCTCGACGTGTATCTCGAAGCCGCCGCCCGCGCGGGCCGCCCCGCGCTGCCGGTGCTGCGGCGGGACATCTACGTCGGCGAGAGCGACGCCGAGGCCGAAGCGACGGCCGGCCGTGTGCTCGCCGACGGCTATCGCGGCACCGGCCTCGACCAGCTGCTCGTTGGGAGCGCTGCGAGCGTCATCGAGAAGCTGCGCGACGACCGAAAGCTCGGCTTCGGGTACGTGATGGTGCGCCACATCGTCGGCGACCACGGCGCGATGCTGCGCTCGTTTGCGCGCATCGGGGAATTCCTAATGCCCGAGCTTCGGAGCTGGTGAGGGCCGCCGTGCTCGGGAAGACGAGGAGAATGCGATGAGTGAGACGCCGCAGATTCGCAGCGAAGTCGACGGCCGCGTGCTGAAGCTCACGGTCGACAACGTGCGCAAGAGGAACGCGTTCGTGCCGGAGATGATGGTCGCGCTCAGCGAGGCGCTCACCGCGTTCGATCGCGACGACGAGCTGTGGGCGCTCGTGCTCTGCGCGGCGGGCGAGCACACGACCGCCGGCCTCGACATGCCGAAGTTCTTCGGGCCGAGCGCGAGCCGCGTCGAGCCGCCCGCCGACGCGCTGGATCCATTCGCGCTGAAGCGGCGCACGCTGAAGCCAGTGATCGCGGTCGTGCAGGGCATCACCTACACGATCGGTATCGAGATGATGCTCGCCGCCGACATCGTCGTCGCGGCGGACAGCGCGCGCTTCTGCCAGATGGAATCGAAGCGCGGGATCGCCCCGCTCGGCGGCGCGCATTTCCGCTTCCTGACGCGCACCGGCTGGGGCAATGCGATGTACCACTTGATGCTGTGCGACGAGTTCGACGCACAGCGCGCGAGAGAGATCGGGCTCGTGCAGGAAGTCGTCCCGTACGGGAAGCACGTCGAGCGCGGCATGGAGATCGCGCAGGCGATCTGCAAGAACGCGCCGCTCGGCCTACGCGCGATGAAGCAGGCGGCGCTGCAATACATCGGAGCCGGCGAAGCCGCCGCCATCGCGGCGATCCCGGCGATTCGCGAGCACGTGCTCGCCAGCGAAGACGCGAAGGAAGGGATTCGCTCCTTCGTCGAGCGTCGCGAGGCGCGTTTCGCCGGCCGTTGATCCCTAACGAGTCTGCGCCGCCGCGGGGACGGGCCGCCCACTCGTGCGCGCAGTCGCTGCCGTCCCGACGATCCGCAAGCGCTGCGTGCGGATCAGGCGTCTGCCAAGCGCGCCGCGCGATCGAGCTCGCGAGTCGCGACTGCCACTCGACGTGCAGTCTCAGCGTCGATCAGCGCGGCCACGTCGGAGACGGCCATGCGGGCCGTCATCACCCCGGAGTCCGAGCTCCACGCTGCATTCGCTTTGGCGAACACCGCACGCATCGGGCGATTGTCGGCGAGCACGTGGCCGATGATCGCCGCGAGCTTCCGCGCGTTCGCCACGGCTCCGAGCGCGCCGACCAGCAGCGTCCCCAATCCCTGACCCTGATGCTTCTCGAACACGACGACGGCGATCTCGGCGCTGCGCGGATCGTCGGCTGCGACGACCAGGCGGCAGACGCCGAGCGGTTGGCGCGCGCCGTCCGCGCCGAGCGCGAGCCAAGCGACGTGATCGACGTAGTCGATGTCGATCAGCCGCGCGACGACCGCATCGGGCGGCCTGCGCGCGGCGAAGAATCGCGTGCGGATCGCCTCCAGCGACATGCTTCCCAGCGCCGCGAGATATTGGGGCCGATCTGCAGGCAGGAGCGGCCGTAACAAGACCCGGACCCCCTTCGACGTGGTCGCAACCAGTGGCTCGACTCGCTCCGCAAGACGCCTCGCCGCAACGCTGGCGACGTGTGCGCCGATCGCGTCGATCTGAAGCGCACGCTCGAGCTCGGCCCGCGTGCCGGCGATCGAAACGATTGGCGACGTCGCGACCACCGTGCGCCGGCGCCGGCCGCCGAACAGCACGCCGAGCTCGCCCAGCAGTGCTCCGGGCTCGACGCCGAGCGCAGGCTCGTCTTCGACTGCGCCGGACACCGCAGCCGTTCCGCCCAGGATCACGAGGAAATGATCCGCCACGTCGCCGGCGCGCATGATCGGCTCCCCTGCGCCGAAGCGGTGAACCGGAGGATTTCCGTCGCTCATGACTGCGCGCAGCGCGTCGAACCACGCGCCCAGATCGGGCACGCCTTGGAGATCGCAGAGGCGCTCCGCCGTCATGGCGCAGAGCCTACAAGTCGCGAGCCGGCTGAGACGGCTGCTGCTCGCTGTCGCGGATACGGCGGCTGATTAGGCGCGCGCTTGGCTCTCCGCTCTCACCCTCTCGAAGAACGCCGCCACTGCCTGCACCGCGTGCGCACAGCGCGGCGAGTGGAACACGTCGAACGCGTGCTGCGCGCCGCGCATCTCCAGATAAACGACTGGCGCGCGCGATTTTTCGCGAAGCGCGCGCACGAACTCGCGCGCTTCCTCGACGAACACCAGCGTGTCGTGCGTGCCTTGGATCACGAGGAACGGCGGCGCCGATTCGCTGACGCGCGTGATCGGGCTCATCGCGTCCCAGAGCTCCGGGTCCTGCGCGGGCGTGTTCTTGAAGACGTGCTTCGCGAGTAGCGGGATCATCGACTGCGAGCCGCGGATCTGCTTGCGATCGAGGAAGTCGTAGACGCCGTAGAACGGCGCAGCCGCGGCGACGCGCGTATCGACCCGCTCGAAGCCCGGCTGGAAGCGTGGATCGTTCGCCGAGAGAGCCGTCAGCGCGGTGAGGTGGCCACCCGCAGAGCCGCCCGTCACGCACACGAAGCCCGGATCGCCGCCGTACTCGGCGATGTGCGCGCGAATCCAGGCGAGCGCGCGCTTCACATCGACGATGTGGTCGGGAAATGTCGCCTGCGGCGAGAGGCGGTAGTTCGCAGCGACGCACACCCAGCCGTACTCGCCGGCCATGTGCGCCATCAGCGGCTGCGCCTGCTCGCGCTTGTCGCCGATCATCCAGCCGCCGCCGTGGATCTGCAGCAGCACCGGCCGCTTCTCGCCCGGGTTCGCGCCGCGCGGGCGGATCACGTCGAGCAGGTTGCGACGCCCCTTGTCGCCGCGCAGCGCCTCGCCGTACGCGATGTCGCGGATGCGCTCGACGTTTGCGTGCGCGAAATCGAAGGCACGCGGGAAGCCGTGCAGCGCCCGAATGCCGCCGCGCGCGGTCAGCCCGAGCTCGCCGAGCGCGCTCCTGCACTCCCCCGCGCCGCCGACGCCGCGCCAGTGTGCGCGCGCGAGCAACGCGATGCTCGCGAGCGTGAGCAGTGCAGCGAGCGCGCCGAGCGGCCAGAGCAGCGCTCCGCTGAGCGCGAACACGGCCGTCATCAGGACGTGGCCGACGATCAGGTGCGGCGCGAGCTCGCCGGCGAGCCATGCGAACAGGAAGTACGGCGCCGCGAGCGGACCGAGCTTGCGCGCCTGCAGGTTGGTGCTGAGCGCGACGCCGAAGCCGAGCGCCGCGAGCACGAAGTAGAGCGTCGCGGCTCCCATGCTCAGGATCACGAGCGTTTGAGCAGCAGGGTCTTCGGATCGAGCGCGACGCGCAGAGCTTCGGGATTCGGGTTCTCGTGGTCCTTCAATGCCCGCAGCGCGACGGCGCCGTTTTCCGGCTCGAGCGCGAGGATCACCGCGAACTCGTCGCGCGCGTGCGCGAGCTCCTTCGGCAGCGCCGCGATGCGCTCGGCGCCGGCCGACGCGGAGATCCAGATCTCCGCCGGAATCTCGGTCGCGAGCGCGCAGATCGCGTTCAGCTCGGCCGCGCTCGCGCGCGCGACGTCCCAGCCTTCGACGATCAGCGCGCTCGGCTTGCCGCCGGTCGCCTCGGCGAGCTGCACCATCTCGCGCAGCTTCGCGGCGCCGAAGCCCGCAGCCGGAACCGCGCGGATCGCGCGCAGCTGCTCGAGCTCGCCCTGCACCACCGCGCCGTCCGCGAGGTGCGTCGTCGCGCGCAGCTCGGCGAACACCGTGTCGTAGTAAGTGCGCGTGTGGGCGACGGTCTGGCCCAGCACGACGTGCAGCACACGGTCGCCGCGCAACAGATCGTCGAGCGCGACGCCGACGAGGAACGAGCTCTTGCCCACGCCCGGGCCTGCTAGCACGAGGCCCACGTTGCCCTTGCCGAGCCCACCGTGCAGCCCCTTCTCGAGCACCCGCAGCGGGCTGCGTGCCGTCAAGAATTTGCGATACATCGTCTCGTCTCCTGGTCTTTGCGACTCTCCGTTCGCCTTCGGCTCAATGCGCGCGGCCTGCGCCGCTTGCGCGGCGCTGGGCCGCTTGCGCTTCACGAGCTGCGTTCAGACGATACGCCGTCACTCTTACTCGTCGTCCTCGCCCTTCAGCCGGCCGGCGAACTTCTCGACCAGCTTCTCCTTCACCTCGTTCGGCGCGGGCGCGTACTTCGCGAACTCCATCGTGAACTCCGCCTTGCCCTGCGTGTTCGATCGCAGGTCGGTCGCGTAGCCGAACATCTCCGCCATCGGCACTTCCGCATCGATCTGCGTGAAGCCCTCCTGCTCGGTGGTGCCGATCACCACGCCGCGGCGCTGCATGATCGTCTTGATGATCGCGCCCTGGAACTCGGTCGGGCCCTCGACGCCGAGCTTCATGATCGGCTCGAGCACGATCGGTTTCGCCTGCGGATAGACGGTGCGGAACGCCCCGCGCGCCGCCGCCTGGAACGCATTGTCCGACGAGTCGACCGAGTGCGCTGCGCCGTCGTTCAGCACGACGCGCAGGCCGATCACTGGGAAGCCGATCAGGCGCCCCTTGTGGATCATCGAGCGGAAGCCCTTCTCGACCGAAGGGATGAACTCGATCGGCACCGAGCCGCCGCGTACCTCGTCGACGAACTCGAAATCGGCCGAGCCGTCGGTGATCGGCTCGACGTAGCCGCCGATCTTGCCGTACTGGCCCGAACCGCCGGTCTGCTTCCGATGCGTGTAGTTGTAGTCCGCCCGCTGCGAGATCGTCTCGCGATACGCGACCTGCGGCGCGCCCGTAATCACCTCGACGCCGTACTCGCGCTTCATGCGCTCGACGTACACGTCGAGGTGCAGCTCACCCATGCCGCTGATGATGGTCTCACCGGATTCCTGATCGACCATCGAGCGGAAGGTCGGGTCCTCGCGCACGAAACGGCCGAGCGCCTTGCCGAGATTGGCCTGCGCCTTGTTGTCCTTCGGCTTGATCGAGAGCGAGATCACCGGATCCGGCACGTGCATGCCGCTCATCGCGATCTCGACCGTGCCGTCCGTGAAAGTGTCGCCGGACGCGCAGTCGATGCCGAACAGCGCGACGATGTCGCCGCACTCCGAGCCCTCGATGTCCTCCATCTCGTTCGCGTGCATGCGCACCAGGCGGCCGACCTTGTGCCGCTTCTGCGTGCGCATGTTCGTGATCGTCATGCCCTTCGCGAGCGTGCCCTGATAAACGCGCACATAGGTGAGCTGCCCGTAGCGCCCGTCCTCGAGCTTGAAGGCGAGCGAAACGAGCGGCTTGTTGGGGTCCGCCTCGATCGCGATCGGCGCCTCGTTGTTGCTGAGGTCGACGCCCGTGTTCTCGACGTCGGTCGGGCACGGCAGGTACTTCGTGACCGCGTTCAGCAGCAGCTGCACGCCTTTGTTCTTGTAGGCGGAGCCGAGGAACACCGGCGTCAACGCGAGCGAGATCGTGCCCTTGCGAATCGCAGCGTGAATCAGCTCCTCGGTCACGCGCTCCTCGAGGATCGCCTCGGTGAGCTCGTCCGAGTACATCGAGACCGCGTCGAGCATCTCCTCGCGCGCGGTCTTCGCCTCGTCGGCGAGCTCGGCGGGGATCTCTTCCTCGACGATGTGCTCGCCGTTGTCGCCCTCGAAGCGGAACGCCTTCATCTTCACGAGGTCGATCACGCCGCGGAAATCGCTCTCGAGCCCGATCGGCAGCTGGATCAGCACGGCGTTGTGCTTCAGCTTCTCGCGCAGCCCCTCGACCACGCGCCGCGGGTTCGCACCGGAGCGGTCGAGCTTGTTGATGAACGCGAGCCGCGGGACCTTGTAGCGCCGCATCTGGCGGTCGACGGTCATCGACTGCGACTGCACGCCGGCGACGCCGCACAGCACCAGGATCGCGCCGTCCAGCACGCGCAGGCTGCGCTCGACCTCGATCGTGAAGTCCACGTGGCCGGGCGTGTCGATGATGTTGATGTGGTGGTCGGCACATTCCGCATGCGTCGCCGCGGACTGAATCGTGATCCCGCGCTCGCGCTCGAGATCCATGAAGTCCATGGTCGCGCCGACCTGATCCTTGCCCTTCACCTCGTGGATCTTGTGGATCCGCTGCGTGTAGAAGAGGATGCGCTCGGTCAGCGTGGTCTTGCCGCTGTCGATGTGCGCGCTGATGCCGATGTTGCGGATCTTCGAGAGTTCCATGGCCATGGGCTGAACCGTAGGCGCGGGCTGCGTGAGCCGAGCCGAGTGATAGGCCCGTGACCTTGCGCCCCAACTGCCGACTCTCGGCGTGGTGCGCGGCCTAGCGGGCCCCGATGCGATCGCGATTTAGCTGTGAGTGGCGTTGACTGAGGCGGAAGCGGCGCCGGAGTGTCGGCCGGTCGCCGCCCTACCCATAGAGGGGCCGGAAACGGGCGCGGAACGTAGGCGCTCCGCTTTCCGGGGCAACCCTCGGCCCCGAGGGAAACTGAGGCAGCTCTCAACGCAGGCCTTCGAGTTTCCTCACAAGGCCGCGCTCGTCGCCGGCTTAGCGTGCCCAGCACATCACTGGGAGAGCAAAATTGATCGACGCGTGCTTCTCGCGTGTCTCCAGCTTGACTCTGGGATTGTTGATCGCCTGGGCGTCTCCGGGGAATGCAGCGGTCCTCGTGGTCCCTACGCAGTATTCGACGATCGCGAGCGCGGTCGCCGCAGCGGCCCCGGGCTCGACGATTCGAGTCCTCGCCGGCAGCTACGCCGAGCAAATCGTGATCGACAAGCCGCTGAAGCTGATCGGGGCCGGGCGCGCGAATACGTCGCTGCGGGCGCCGGCCATCCTCGCTCCTAGCACCTTCGGAGACACCTCGATCGTCGAGGTCGTTGGCAACGTTCGCGTCACGATCTCCGGGCTGAGCATTGCGGGCCCCGGGCCCGGCACCTGTGGGAGCCTCGGCGTAGGCATCCACGTGCTCGGCGGCGCGAGCCTCGAGCTCCGAGATGCCGCTGTCCGCCACATCCGCGACGAGCCGATGAGCACGTGCTTCCCGTCCGGCGCGGGCGTCGTGGTCGGCCTACCGCCATTCATCGGCGGCGGTTCGGAGGGCCACGCAACCCTCCAGAACGTATTGATCGACGACTTCCAGTTCGCAGGCGTCTCGGTCGACGGCGCCGCCTCCACGCTTCGAATCGTCGGCAGCCGAATCGCCGGCGCGGGATTCGCGGACGGAATCGACGTCGTGTTTGGCGCGGACGCGACGATCATAGGCAACGACATCTCGAACAACTTCAACGGAATCTTCATCCAGGCGGGCTCGACGGCGCGAATCGAGGGCAACCGGATTCGCCAGAACCGCTGTGCCGCACCCTTCCCGTGCGGCGCCGATCCCTTCACCGAGTTCCAGTTCAGCGGCGTCACGCTCGCCGGCGGCGGCTCGGGCGTGACCGTGAGGCTGAATGATTTCTCCGACAACGACGCGGCAATCAGCTCGTTCTCGGGAACCGGCGACGCGATTCTCACTTTCAATGCCTTCCGTAACAACCTCTTCGGCGCGCTGGTTTGGGATGGGAGCGAGACGCTCGCCTACAGCGCCATTCTCAGCGGCGGTGTTGGAGTCGGCGTCGTCGCGGCATCCGCCGACTCCGAGGCGACGCTCGACCACGTATTGATCGGACCGATGACGGACGCACCCACGCGCGAGTACTCCTGCTGCGGCCATACGACGACCGTCGTCGTTGTGCCGTGAGTCGGGCTCTGCCTGCGATCGCCGCCGTCAGCGCACGCCGAGGCGGCGGAGGTAGACGCCGAACTCAGGCAGGTCGCGGATGGGCTCGAGCGCTGGGTCGACGCCGAGGAAGATCAGCGGCCACGCCCGCTCTCGGAACGCTCTCCTCAGAGACTGGAGCGCTCGGCTCGCATCGCCGATCGCCGCGTACGCTCCGGCGACGTCGAGCGGCGCCGCTCGGATCACCTGCGGCTGCTGCGCAACCGCGTGCAGCAGGAGCTCGGCCTCGGACGCCTTGCCCGCCATCGCGAGCACGAGCGCCTCGGTGGCCGCGACGGCGTACGGCGGTGCGATCGCCTTCGCCCGCGCTACGGCATCGAGCGCTTCCTGGGGTCTTCTCGTCAAGGCGAGCGCCCGCGCGAGGCGAATCAGTGGTCGCGGAAGGTGCGCCTCCATCGCGACCGCCTGCTGAAGCCGCTCGACCGCCTCGTCGAGGCGGCGCGCATGCATCAGGTGATCGCCGAAGTTCATCACGAGGCCCACGTCGAAGGGGCTGACGCTTACCGCGTGCGCAATCTCGACGATGGCTTCGTCGTGGCGCCCAGTGGCGCTCAGCACATCGGCGAGCGCGACGCGCGCAATCGAGTAGGCCGGCGATAGCGCGAGGCAACGTCGGCTCGCGCGCTCTGCCCCCGCGAAATCCCACGCTCCGAACAGGCGCAACCCGCCGACGACGCAGTGCGCTTCGGCGGAATCCTCATCGAGCTCGAGCGCCCGCCGAGCAAGCTCGCGAACTCTCTCGAGCGCAACGCCCGCGTCGATCGCACCGTAGAGACCGAGCACGATGTAGGTGCTCGCGAGCGACGCATAGGCCAGGGCCGAGCCGGGGTCGGCGGCAATCGCCTGCTCGAACGAATCGACCGCAGCCCGGAGGCCCTCCGGACTCCTCTTGCTGAACGCGTAGAGGCCCCGGAGATAGAGGTCGTGCGCGCGAGGATCGACGGGCCGCGCGCTCGCCAGGCCTCGAAGCTCGCCGGGAGTCAGGTCCGCGGTGATCTCCAATGCGATCGCGCGCGCGATGTCGGCTTGGAGCAACAGCACGTCGCGCTCACGCCGGCGAAGCTCGCGCGACCAGAGGTGCGCGTCGCGCGGCGCATCGATCAGCTGGACGACGACAACGAGCTCATCCGCAAGCCGCAGCACCGAGCCTTCGACCAAGTAATCGACGCTCAGCTCGCGCGCGATGTCGGGTGCGCGCAGCTTGCGATCCTTGAAGCGGGTTACAGATACGCGCGAGATCACGCGGAGCGAGCGAATTCGAGAGAGGCTCGAGATCACGAGCTCGGTAATGCCCTGTGCGAGCGGGTCGTGCTCGGCTGCGCCCGAGAGGTTCTGCAGCGGCAGCACCGCGACGGAGCGTGCGCGTTCGTCTGCGCCGGTAGGCCTCGTGACGGCCGCGATCAGCACGTAGCCCCGCTTGGGAATCGTCTGGATGAACTGCGGCCGCCGAGAGTCGTCGCGGAATGTGCGGCGCAGGATCGAGATCGCGCGCGTCAGTACCGCGGGAACGACTTTGGTATCGGGCCAGACCGCCGCGAGCAGTGCCTCCTGCGTCACGAGCTCGCCGGGCCGGTCGGCGAGATGACCGAGAACGTCCATCACCTTCGGCTCGAGATGAATCGCCTCTCCGTCGCGGGAGAGGGATCCGCGACGGGGATCGACCTTCCAGGCCCCGACCTGAAAAGCTCGGCTTGGCGCCGGAGATCCAGTTCGCGGCTCGGCCATTCGCGCACTCTACGCCGCTGCGATCAGGCGAGTCGGTCTCCCACCGCCATCCCCGTTTCCGCCGCCGCGAGCTTCGCGCCGTCGCCCACTTTCAGCTTCGCGACGTGCAGCACGCCGCCGCGCGCAGCGACGCGTATGCCCTTCGCGTCGAGGCCGATCACGGTGCCGGCGGGGGCGCTGAAGTCGAAGCCCTCTGCGAGCGTGCAGCCGAACAGGCGCACGCTGCGCTCGCCGAGCTGCGCGTGCGCACCGGGGTTCGGGTCGCAGCCGCGAATGCGGCGGTCGATCTCGGCGGCGCTTGCGCTCCAGTCGATGCGGGCGACGGCGTCGTCGACGAGGCCCTGGAAGCTCGCGCGCGCCTCGTCCTGCGGCGTGTAGCGCGCGCTGCCGTCTGCGACGCGCGCGACTGCCTCGACCATCGCCTCCACACCGAGCGCATACAGCGATTCAAAGTAGAGGCTCGCGGCGGTGTGATGCGGCAGGATCGGCACCGGTCCCTTCTGCACGACGATCGGGCCGGTATCGACGCCCGCGTCGGGCTTGAAGACGGTGACGCCGGCCTCGCGCTCGCCCGCGATGATCTGCCACGCGAGCGCGTTGCCGCCGCGGAACTTCGGCAGCAGCGACGGATGAAAGCAGAGCGAGCCGAAGCGCGGCGCTTCGACGATCTCGGGCGGCAGGATCATCGTCACGAACGCGAGCACGTTCAGATCGGCGCGCAGCGCGGCGTGCTCGGCGATGCGCGACGGAATCGGCTCGCCGGTCTTCCTCCGCATCGCCGCGTGCCGGAACAGCGCGAGGCCGCGCTTCTCGGCTTCCTCCGCGAGCGGATCAGGCTTCGCGCCGGGCTTTATGGGCGGCGCGTAAACACCCGCGATCTCATGGCCCGCCTCGAGCAAGCGCACGAGCACCTCGCGCCCGAACGGCGCCTGCCCGAAGTACGCGATCCGCAATGCCATCCGCCCCTCCCAACGTTTGGGTCGTGGCCCTTTGGGGTCAGACCCCAAAGGGCCACGCTACCGCGCGCGCGAGCGATCTCCGATCGCGCCGCGCGGCGTTGCGGGGGCGCCGAACGCGAGCGTGTGCGGCTCGATGTCGCGCGTGACGACCGAGCGCGCGCCGATCACGCAGTGCTCACCAATCGTGACGCCCGGGAGCACGGTCACGTCCGACGCGATCCACGTGCACTCGCCGATCGCGACGGGCGCGGCGAAGCCGGGGCGCGCGTCGTCGAGGTCGTGCGTGAAGTCGTAGATGCGCGAGCCCGGCCCAACCGTCGCCCGGCGCGCGAACACGACCTCGCGCCGGGCGCTGACGCTGCAGCCGTTCAGCATCACCTCCGGGCCGACGACGATGCGCGCGCCCTCGAACGCGACGAGCGTCACCGGCGCCGCCTCCGTGCGCAGCCACGCGTTCGCCGCGATATCGATCTCCGCGCCGTCGTAGACGACAAGACTGAGCATCCCGCGCCGATACTCGGTGGCCGCGTTCGCGCCGATCGTCAGCTTCGCGCCGGGCGTCAGGCTGAATCGCGCGACACCGAAGCCCGGCGCCGCGCTCGCGCCGACGCGCAGCCCGGGATGCAGCCAGCGGAGCCCCGAGAGCCGTACCCGCCCATTCAGCGCGCGGAGGCGCATGCCCCCGATGCGGAGCGCCCGCCGCGCATCCACGCGGCGTCGCTACTCGGTGACGGTCTGCGGACCCTCGCCGTCGCGCAGGCGGAAGGTGATGAAGCCGTGCGACGGGTCGTAGGGCGAGAGGCCGACCTGCACGCGATCGCCGGGAATCACGCGGATCCGGAAGCGGCGCATGCGGCCCGAGAGCTGCGCGGTCACCGATTGCCCGCCGTCGAGCCCGATCTGATAGCGCCCGCCGCCGAGAATTTTCTCGACCGTGCCGGTCGCTTGGATCAGATCGTCTCTCGCCACGTTCTTCCGAGCTCCGTTCGCCCTTGGCTCACTGCGCGCGATCTGCACCGCTTCGCGGTGCGGGAACGCTTGCTGGAACGTCAGCGCGTGTGGTCGTCACGAACGCTGAGGTTCCAGAAGGTGAATGTCGCGGGGTCCCTGACTCTGACCGCGCGCGCTTCGCGCTTTTCGAGCGCGAAAGGCGGCGCACCCTAGCGCCGTGAGTTTGGCGCTGCCATTGCGGTGAGCGACGTCACGCCAGGCCGACGGCAGCGAGCGCCCAATATCCGAGTGCGGCGATGCCGGCGGAGGCGGGAATCGTCATCAGCCACGCCCAGACGATGCGCGTGGCGACACCCCAGCGCACGGCCGAGAGCCGGCGCGTTGCGCCGACGCCGACGATCGCGCCCGTGATCGTGTGGGTGGTGCTGATGCCGACGC
>Ga0187894_10003680_pt1 | contig 16935 bp, 18 predicted proteins | sample GBC1701081metaG_FD_136650 | JGI IMG/M metagenome (GOLD analysis project Ga0187894, IMG submission 136650) | White microbial mat communities from a lava cave in the Kipuka Kanohina Cave System on the Island of Hawaii, USA - GBC170108-1 metaG ...
AGGCGTGCTCGAACACGAATGGCCGACGCGTCTCTGGTTGCGCTTCTTCCCGGACGGAAAGCGATTCAAAGCCGGCGAGTACGAATTCAAATCTCCGATCTCTCCGCGCGAAGTCATCAACCAGCTAACTCGCGGCAGCGTGGCCACACGACAGTTCACCATTCCGGAAGGCTACAACCAATTTGACATCGCGCGCATGTTGTCAGTATTGAAGTTGAAAGAACCCGTCCCGGCCAGAACCGAAGATTTGCTGGCGCTGTTCAAAAATACTTCCTTGATCACCGATCTGGACCCGCAGGCGACGACGCTCGAAGGCTATCTCTTCCCTGACACCTATGATTACACGGCGAACACGAAACGCGCGCAATTGGTTGAAGTGATGGTCAAACGTTTCCGCGATGTCTACACGCCGGAGTTGGAGACCCGCGCCGAAGAGATGAAGCTGAAGACGCGCCAGGTGGTTACGATGGCGTCGTTGATCGAAAAAGAAGCGAGGGTGGACAGCGAGCGCGAGCTGATCTCATCGGTCTTTCACCGAAGGCTGAAGCTGGGAGTACAACTGGCTTGCGATCCCACTGTGATCTACGCCGCATTGCTCGCCGGCAATTATCGAGGCAAGATTTATCAGAGCGACCTCGACAGAGAGTCGCCCTACAATACTTACAGGCGGGCTGGGTTGCCGCCAGGCCCGATCGCCTCGCCAGGTAAACGTTCGTTGCAAGCCGCGCTCAATCCCGCGCAGACCGATTATTTATACTTCGTGGTTGACGCCGAGAAAAATGATGGCTCGCACAAGTTTTCGGCGACATCAGCGGATCATGAAAAGGCAGTGAAAACGTTGCGACAATCGGAGCGCGAGCAAAAAGCGCTGCGGTAGCTCCGATTCGGGGGAGCAGCCATGTTTGAACGCTACACTGAAAAAGCGCGTCGCGTGATCTTCTTTTCGCGATACGAAGCCAGTCAGTTCGGCGCATCCCAGATCGAAGTTGAGCACATTCTGCTTGGCCTCGTCCGTGAGGACAAAAAACTTACCGCGCGGTTCTTCCATAGCGCGCACGCCAGCGTCGAATCAATCCGCAAGGAAATAGAGGGGCGCACGGTCATGCGCGAACGCATTTCCACTCAGATTGACCTGCCGCTATCGGAAGAGTCGAAACGCGCGCTGGCATTCGCCGCTGAAGAATCGGAAACGCTTGGCAACCGGCACATCGGCACTGAGCATTTGTTGTTAGGATTGTTGCGAGAGGAGAATTCACTTGCCGCTGAAATTCTTGAGGAGTTTGGTTTGCGGATTGCCGACATGCGCCAGGATCTGGTAAAGGCGTCCGCGATCTCGCCGCCGGACGAAGTGACGATGAGTTACCCGGTAACTCAGAAGCTGTCGCTCGGCGTAACCCAACCTACGGATCGTGATGAGCGGTGGATGCAGGAATTATCGGAAGCTTGTATTGAAACGGGTTTGTTTACGCAAGAAGAATTGCTGTCAGAGTTCGCGCATGTTGCGACGTTACGGCAATTCAGAGCGGATACTGAAGCCCTATTGCGAATGCTTGCCGCAAAAGGACAGGTTAATCCTCGCCATCTGACGAAGCTAGCCTTCGATTTGCGTGACGAGAAGAAGTTGGCCGAGTTCATCGAAAAATTGCGCCAACAGTAATTCGGAATCAAATTCACTTTGAAAATTACCATCTATTTGAGGAGGAAGTTATGCGCAAAAGCTTGTTTGTGATCTTGTCGTTGCTGTGTTTCTGCCTGGTGGGCCTGGCTCAGGCTCAGCAGGGCCCCGGCGAAAAGAACCTGGTGGGCGCCTGGACCGGTTCTTGGGGTGGCGGCAGCAGCGGGTCATTTGAAATGACGATTGCCAAAGGCGCCGATGGCAAATTGGGCGGCAGCATTACGCCAAAGCCCGAAGGGGGCGAAAGCTATACCGCCTCGTTCAAATCGGTGGCGCTGGCGGAAGGCAAAGTCACAATGAAACTGGCCGATCCGAATGATGAAGTAGAGATCACGCTTGAAGCGACACTTGATGGTTCAGCCTTGAAGGGCACATACGTCGTACGGGTCAAGGCGGACGGAAATGAAGTGGATCGCGGGACGATTACGGCGAGTAAGAAACCGTAGCGCGCCTCTCACTGGCGCCCGTTACGCCGCGGCCAACTCTCGCATCGAAGCCACAACCGCTTCCGTATATTCGGTCGTGCTGGCCGTCCCGCCCAGATCGCGCGTGCGAACCTGTTTGTTTGCCAGCGTATGGATCATCGCGCGTTCGATCAAGTCGGCCGCCGCGCGTTCGCCCAGATGCCGCAACATCATGATCGCCGTTTGCAACAACGCCGTGGGGTTGGCCATATTCTTTCCTGCGATGTCAGGCGCGCTGCCGTGCACGGCTTCAAAGACCGAGCCGAGTTCGCCGATGTTCGCGCCCGGGACTACGCCGAGCCCTCCAACCAATCCTGCGGCCAAATCCGAAATGATGTCGCCGTACAGGTTCTCGAGCAACAGCACGTCGAACTGCTGGGGCTTCATCACAAGTTGCATGCAAGCGTTGTCAACGATCTTGTCGTCCGCGACGATCTCCGGATATTCGACCGCCACTTTGCGAAAACAATCGAGGAAGAGACCGTCCGACAATTTCATGATGTTGGCTTTATGAATCGCCGTGACCTTCTTCCGATTCTCGCGGCGCGCGTATTCAAATGCGAAGCGCGCGATGCGGGTCGAAGCCTTTTCGGTGATGATCTTCAAACTTTCGACCACGCCGGGCACGACTACATGCTCGATCCCTGAATACAGATCCTCGGTGTTTTCACGCACGACGACCAGGTCCAGGTCGCCGAATGGCGTGACTAATCCGGGCAGATTTCTGACCGGGCGCAGGTTGGCGTAAAGGTCTAGCGTCTTGCGCAAACGCACATTGACGCTGGTGAATCCCGTGCCGACCGGGGTGGTCAACGGGCCCTTCAACGCGACACGGTTTCGCTTGATTGATTCGAGAACGGGTTCGGGCAACGGGTCGCCGTAACGAGACAGAGCTTCGGCTCCCGCGACGAAGCTTTCCCATTCGATTTCGACGCCTGAAGCTTCGATGATGCGAACGACGGCCCCGGTGATTTCAGCGCCGATGCCGTCGCCGGGAATAAGTGTGATTTTGTGCGCCATAGAATCTTGTTTAAATCCGAGAGTTGAAATTAGAGATTTGGGATTGACAAGAAGAGCGCCACTCTAAACTTGAAAGCCGAAACTTTCAACGCAAGGGCGTGTGCTATAATTGCGCCCATCAAGCGTTTACTGAATCAAAGAGGAAAATATTAATGCCGATGCACGAAGTGATGATCCAGATGAGCTTCTCTTCAGCGCACGCGCTGCGCGGATACCAGGGCAAGTGCGAAAACACGCACGGCCATAATTACAAAGTCGAAGTCTATGTGCGCGGGCGCAAGCTCAACAACATTGGCCTCTTGATCGATTTTAAAGACCTGAAAGCGGCGACCAGAAAAGTGGTTGATTACCTGGATCACAAAAACATCAATGAGTTGCCGCCGTTTGACGTCGAGGTGAATCCGTCGGCTGAAGAGATGGCCGTCTTCTTCCTGCGCGAAGTCGGAGGCCGGGTGAACGACGACCGCGTGCAGGTTTACAAAGTGCGCGTGTGGGAGACCGATACCTGCGCGGCTACTTACACGATTGATGACTAACAGTGAAAATTGTTTGTAGTTCCGCCTTCAGGCGGCTAGGCTCGATGATCCGAACCAACCGCCTGAAGGCGGAACTACAAACGATTCAGGAGTAAGACATGTCAGAGAAACAGCAAACCGTGTGTGATCCGTTCGATTACCTGGCCGACGCGTTCTGGGCAAGCTTGCCCGAAGAATCGGCCAATGATCTGGCCGATTTCAAGAAGCGTGTGCTCAACGGAATCAAGAGCGCGGTTGATTCCATGGTTGACCACGAGATCAACTCGACCGACCGCCGTCTTGAGAATGCGCGCCGCATGCGTGAAGAGTGGCGCCAGAAGGCCGCGGAAGAACCTCCGCCGAATCCCGCATAAATGCCTGAGTCCATCAAAAAGTCTGACAAACAAGTGGACGCCGTCGTCATTGGCGCCGGCGTGATCGGTTGCGCTATCGCGTGGCGGTTGGGGCAAACCGGAATGCGCGTCGTCGTCGTCGAACGCGGACGCGTCGGAGGCGAAGCCTCACACGCCGCCGGCGGGATGCTCGTTCCATTGGCTGAGGCCGAACGCAAGGACGATTTCTTCCACTTCACCGTAGCCAGCCTTGCGATGTATGCCGATTTCGCGCGCGAGTTGAAAGGATCGACCGGCGTTGACATCGAATACGGCGCTGAAGGGACGCTTTACCTGGCCTTGACCGAAGAAGACGAAGAAGCGCTTGATCGCCGCTGGCAGTGGCAACACGAGGCGGGGCTGAATGTGAAGCGATTGAACGCGGGATGCGCGCTCAAGCTCGAACCGCTGGCCAACCAGGCCTTGCGGTTCGCTCTGAAATATCCCGGCGACCATCAGGTTGACAACCGCCGCCTGATGACCGCGCTGCATACCGCGGCGCTGAATGCCGGCGTTGAGTTCCGGACGCATACCGAAGCGCGCGAGTTGTTGATCGAAAGCGTCGCTGGGCGGCGACGAATCGACGGCGTGATGACGGCGCGTGGCGAAATTCATGCCCGCACAGTTGTGATCGCCGCGGGGAGTTGGTCGAGCCTGCTTCGTTGTGATGAACTGCCACAGTTTGAAGTCGAGCCGGTGCGAGGACAGATGGTGGCGATTGAAATGCCGGCGCCCGCCGTGCGTCACGTGATCTATTCGCGGCGCGGTTATCTGGTTCCGAGGCTCAGCGGATATCTGATCGCGGGGTCCACTTCGGAACACGCCGGTTATGACAAACGAGTGACGACTGGCGGCGTGGCTTCGATCATCGAACGCGCGATTGAAATTATGCCGAGCGTCGCCGGCCAGGCCATCACCGAAACCTGGGCGGGGTTGCGCCCGCACGCGCCGGACGATCTGCCGATCCTGGGCGATGACCCGCGCGTGACGGGTCTGATATACGCCACGGGCCATTATCGCAACGGCATCCTGCTTGCGCCGATCACCGCTCAGGCGATCAGCGAGTTGATCATTAAAGGCGAAAGCCCGGTCAACCTCGCGCCTTTCAATGTCGCCCGGTTCACACGCCACGGGGGCGACGACTGAGCGCGTAAAACAATCCGATCAGCGTCTTCGAGTCACGAATCTCGCCGCGCTTGATCATCTCTTCCAGTTCCCCGGCGCTGAACGCGCGAATCTCATTGATGATCTCGTCTTCATCGAGCGATTGTTCATTGCGGTTCAATCCGCGCGCGAAGAAAACGTGGATGATCTCATCGCTGCTGCCCGGCATCGCGTAACACTCGCAAACCTTTTCCAGAACTTCGGCTTCGTATCCCGTCTCCTCTGACAGTTCGCGCGCGGCGCATTCTTCGGGCGTTTCAGTCGGAATCATGCGCTGATTCTCTTCGCGCCCGTTGATCGTCCCCGCGGGCAATTCCCATAATTCGCCGTCCACCGCGTAACGGTATTGACGCATCAGCGCGATGTGATCATCGTCAACAAACGGGGCGATCACGCAGATCCCCGGGTGACGGATCGTTCCGCGCGTGGTCGTTTTGCCGGTCGCCTTGTTCAAAATCGTCTCGCGGTTGACCAGCCAGCGCAGTTCCTCGCCGTGTTTCGTATCGCGCGTCTCCCGATATACGGTTTCTACTTGCTGCCATTTAAATTGATTGCCCATTTATTCTCCTTACCTTGGATCACGTGATGATGGACGGCCAGTCTTGACAGCCCTCAGCGCATTCGGCACAATGCCGCATCGTTTATCATTTATAGCGTTGTTCTTTCGATTTGTAATCGAGTAGAGGCGCGGCTTTCAAGAGTAACCCTTCCGAGAGCGCGGAGAAAAAGACGCTCAAAGATGCTCAATGACGATGGGTGAAAGGGGTAAGCCGCCGAAGCTGGCGCGACATTTCCGCAATCGCGCTGGTTGGCTGTCAGGGCTAAATCCCTGAGGTTGTCACTGCCTACGGGCGGTGAAGAGCTATCTCGGCGACGCAGTCATTTTTGCCGCCACGGGAGCATGGCGCGCGATCAGGACAGGGTTAGCGAGCGATGGCTCGCTAACCCTTTTTCGTTTTACGGCGCAATCTTTATATTCAAACGCGGAAGATGAGCGCGGGAGAGGAAGGCAAAGGAAGCAAATGATCGTAATGAAATTCGGCGGGACTTCTGTTGAAGACGCAGTCGCAATCCGCCGCCTTGTATCAATCGTTCGCCGTCAATTACATCGCCAACCGGCGGTTGTGGTTTCGGCGATGGGGAGGACGACGAACGGGTTGCTCGAATGCGCGCGGATGGCCGCCGCGGGCGATATGCAATCGGCGCAAAGCAGGCTGGATGAAATCGCCGCGCATCATTTCAAAACCGTCAATCAACTTGCGCTGCCGGAAGAGATCGAACCGTTGCGCGGGGCTCTGGGCAAACGCTTCGTCGAAATCCGTTCGACGCTGGAAGAGATCGGACAAATCGGCCAAGTCACGCCTCGTTTGTCCGACGCGGTCTCGGCCAATGGCGAGCTGCTTTCATCGCCCGTGGTTGCGGCGGCCTTCCGCGCCGATGGGGTGAATGGCGTCTGGGTTGATGTCCGCCCGATGATGCGAACCAACGATGATTTCACGCGCGCCGCGGTGCAATTCGACGTCGCCAACCCGAGATTGAAAGAAGGTTTCACGGAGGCTTTCGCCAACGGCGCCGTGCCAGTTACGCAAGGTTTTATCGGCTCGACAACTGACGGCGTGACGACCACGATCGGGCGCGGCGGTTCCGATTATTCCGCTTCGATCATCGGCGCGGCCGTTGACGCCGATGAGATTCAAATCTGGACCGACGTTGACGGCATTATGACGACTGACCCGCGCATCTCGCCCGAAGCCGCGAAAGTCAAAATCATCTCGTTCGCCGAAGCTTCGGAGCTTGCCTATTTCGGCGCGAAGGTTCTGCACCCGAGCACGCTGCTGCCCGCTATGGCCAAAGAGATCCCGGTGCGCGTGCTCAATTCACGCCGTCCCGAAGCCGAAGGCGCCGGGACTTCGATTGTCCGCAAGGCTCCGCCGTCGCGCGCTGTCGTCAAAGCCATCGCGTTCAAACGCGGCATCACGGTCATCAATGTGACTTCGGATCGAATGCTGATGGCCCACGGATTCCTTTCCCGGCTGTTCGCCGTCTTCGACAATCACGAAACTTCAATTGACATGGTGGCGACTTCCGAGGTCAGCGTTTCGATGACCCTGGACGATACACGCCATCTCGACGCGATTGTCGCCGATTTGCAAAGCTTGGGTGACGTTTCGGTCGAACGAGACGCGGCGTTGATCTGCCTGGTCGGCGAGAATCTGAAATTCACGCCGGGCGTCGCTTCGCGCATCTTTTCAAGCATTGAACAAATCAACGTTTCGATGATTTCGCACGGCGCCTCGGCGATAAACGTCAGCTTCATTGTTGACGGCGCGAGCGTCGAACGGGCTGTCAGGTCGCTGCATCGTGAGTTTTTCAGCGAACTGGATGGGGAAACATTCGAGCCTGCGGCTCTGGCTCAGGCCGCGGGGTAAGGTGGAGGCAATGAAGATCGCAATTATCGGATACGGCAAGATGGGGCAAATGATCGAGCGCATAGCCGCGTCGCGCGGGCACGAGGTCGTTGCGCGTTTCGACATTGACAACAACCGGGATGGCGAGGGGCTGACGACGGAAAGTCTGGAAGGCGTCGATGTGGCGATCGAATTTTCAACGCCGGAGACCGTGGTTGAAAATCTGCGCCGTTTGATCGAGCTGCGAATCCCGGCTGTCGTCGGCACGACCGGATGGTATGCGCGCCTGGACGAGATCAAACAACTGGCCGCTGATCGCAACAGCCCGTTGGTCTACGGCGCGAATTTCTCGATCGGGATGAATCTGTTCTTCAAGATCGCGCATGACGCCGCCGCGCTGTTCGCGCAGCACAGCCAATACGATCCGTTCCTGGTCGAAGCTCATCACAAATTCAAGAAAGACGCGCCATCAGGCACGGCGCTGGTCATCGCCAAACTGATGCGCGAAAGTTACGGCGAACGCGCGCCCGAAGCCGTGGCCATTCGCGCGGGGCACATTCCCGGCACGCACGAGGTCGGATTCGATTCAGAAGCCGACACAATCACTCTTACCCACACGGCGCGCAGCCGCGAAGGCTTCGCCGCGGGCGCGGTATTGGCGGCGGAAAAGATCATCGGCAAACATAGGGTTTACGAATTCTCGGAACTGCTTTTTGAATAGAACAGCCCTGGGATCGCACGCGAGCCGCGTGCTGGCTTACTAAGCTCATACTTTCATCGGAGTGTGTCTTCCTCAGTAAGTCAGCGCGTGGCTCGCCCGCGATCCCAGGATTTGAAAGGAGAGACAAAATGGCAAATCTTGATCAAATAAGAGGCTGCGGAACGGCGATCATCACGCCTTTTAAACAGGACGAATCGATTGATGAATCGGCCTTTCGCCGCGTAGTCGAGTTTCAGATCGAAAACGGAGTGGATTTCATCGTCGCCTGCGGCACCACCGGCGAGAGCGTGACAATGAGCGAAGACGAACAGGCGCGCGTCGTTGAACTGACGATTGAAACCTCCGGCGGCCGTGTTCCGGTAGTCGCGGGCGCGGGCGGATACAACACGCGAGAGGTGATCGAAAAGGTTCGTCGGTACGAACGCCTGGGCGCGGACGCCATCCTTTCGGTCACGCCCTATTACAACAAACCGACTCAGGAAGGTCTGTATCAACACTACAGCGCGGTCGCCGAATCGACCAAACTGCCGATCATCCTGTACAGCGTCCAGAGCCGTACAGCGTGCAATATCGAGCCGGCAACCGTCGCCCGTTTGGCCGAGATCGAAAACATCGTCGGCATTAAAGAGGCTTCGGGCAACATTACACAGATCGCCGAGGTATCCTCGCTGGTTGATGGGGCGTTCAAATTGTTCGCGGGAGATGACACGGTCGTGTTGCCGGTCGCGGCGCTCGGCGGGGTCGGCGTAGTTTCGGTAGCCTCGAATCTGCTGCCACGACAGGTCAGCGATCTCTGCCACGCTTGTGTCGAAGGGCGTTTTGACGAGGCGCGCAAATTGAACCGCCAGCTCACGCCGATCTTCAAAGCGCTCTTCATCGAAAGCAATCCGATCCCAGTCAAGGCCGCGCTGGCGATGACGGGAATGATCGAGGAAGTTTATCGCCTGCCGCTCACGCCGATGAATCCACAGAATCGCACAAGACTCGAACAGGTTTTAACCGAGGCGGGCGTGTTGACGAGGGCGTCAAAGCAAGCGACGAACTGAGATTGAGAGCGGGGGAGCGGATATTTAGAGCATGGTGGTTTTCTCTGAAAAACGGCGCTGGGAGTAACCCCCACTTTTCTATGAAACGACTGAAATCTGATATTCCCCTGGATGCTGTCGAACAGTTAGTCAGTGAATACAAGCGGGAAGGCGCAGCCATCTATTGGCGAATCACGGAATGCTTCCTTCATGAACAAGTTGTTGGACGGCGCGCCTATACTCAAGACGGAAAGCTGGTCATCGAAACCCCATTGCGGCATGGCCAAAAGCATGGGTGAGAGTATACCTGGGACGAAGACGGCACGTTGCTCTCAGTTGAACCTTACGTTGAAGGCAAACTACACGGCACAGCAAAGCAATACAGCCGCGCCGGTAAGATCAGCCGAGGGTATCCCAAGTATTGGATTGCGGATCAAGCGGTTCCTAAACGACAGTATCTCAAAGCGACCCGGGTGGATAAAACCTTGCCCGCATTTCGGGAAAAAGATAACTTGCCTCGGCGTAAATTTCCGCCTGAGATCGAGGGGTTATTGTTACCATAGTCACTGGTTCATCTGTGATGAGAGAGTTTCTTGCCGTAGCCTATCTGTTTTCACCTTTGTTGGTCGGCCTGGCGCTTCACGGCTTCTGCATAAAGTTCAACGGCCTGGCTTTTCTCTGTCAGCCGATTGACCGGGGGCGGAAATTCCACGGCAAGCGGGTATTCGGCGATAACAAAACCTATCGAGGTATCGTGGTCGTGGGCCTTGGAACCGCAATTGGGTTTGGTTTGCAATCACTCCTTCTTCATCAAATCGCTTCGATCAGGAGTATAGAGTTGTTTGATTACGCGTTCTCCAAAGCCGTGGCGGTGGGGGTGGCGGTGGGCATTGCCGCGATGTTGAGCGAGCTGCCAAATAGCTTTATCAAACGGCGATTCGAGATTGAGCCTGGAGGCGCTGCCAGGGGATGGAAGGGGTTGCTCTTCTACATCTATGATCAGATAGATTTCCTAGTCGGGGCGTGGATAGTTCTGGCCATCGTGGTTCCGGTCACAGTCGAGCGAGTATTGCTGTCATCGGGTTTTCTTCTGGTCGCGCATCAGTTGATGTCGAGTGCCGGACATGCGTTAGGGATGCGCAGGACAGCTAGATGAAAGCAATTGCGGCTCCCGTCCGAAATGGCTATGATGGCCAAGTCGAAAGGAGCAAAGGATCATGCAAACAGTCAACGTCGCCGAATTGAAGAACAATCTTTCTCATTATCTGCGTCAGGTACGACAGGGGAACGAGATCACTATCAAAGACCGTAATCGCGTCATTGCGCGGATAGTGCCGGCTGCGCCGTCTGCCGATTACGATGAAGAATTGCTGGAACTGGCGGCGCAGGGCAAGGTGAAGTTGCCTGAGATACCGCCGGATCCGGATCTCTGGCGCACGATGAGACCTGCCAAGCTCAAAACCAAAGGGAAAGCGGCTAACGATTTGCTGCGCCGAATTATGGATGAGGAGCGGGGCAAATACTGATGAAAGCGCGACGAAGCAAGTCAGCGCCGTTACCTGTACCTGCGTTCTGGGACACCAGCGCCTTGTTGCTGCTCATCTGCCAGCAACCAAAATCTCAGAAGGCGCGCGCGGCGCATCGTTCATACCCAGCGATCAATGTGTGGTGGACGACACGCGTCGAATGCCACAGCGCACTTCAGCGACTGGTTCGTGAAGGCGACCTGTCGGGGAAGGAAGAGCATCAGGCATTTCTTTCGCTGGAAAAGTTGTCGGCGCAGTGGATTGAGATTCAGCCATCCGAAGAGATACGACTATTGGCTGAGAAACTGCTTAAACCTAATCCACTACGAGCCGCAGACGCTTTGCAGCTTTCCGCCGCCCTGATCTGGTGTAGTCGTCATCCGCGCGGGAAGGCGTTCATCAGCGACGACGGGAAGTTACTCGAAGCGGCGGAAAAAGAAGGCTTCAACGTAATCAGAATGTGAAGCAAGCAGCCTCAGCTATTAGCAAGCTTCGAACAATCCGGCCATTCCTTGCCCTCCGCCGATGCACATCGTCACGACGCCGTATTTCGCTTTGCGCCGCTGCATCTCGTTCGCAATCGTTCCGACAAGCCGCGAACCGGTCATTCCGAATGGATGGCCGATCGCAATCGACCCGCCATTGACGTTGAGCTTCGCCGGATCAATGCCCATGCGGTCGCGGCAATAGACGACCTGGACGGCGAACGCTTCGTTCAATTCCCACAGATCGATGTCCTCCACCTTCAGCCCGTGGCGTTTCAGCAGCTTCGGGATGGCGAAGACCGGGCCGATGCCCATCTCGTCAGGCTCGCATCCGGCGACGGCGAATCCGCGAAAGATCATGAGCGGTTTCACTCCGAGTTTTTCGGCTCGTTCGCGAGACATCAGCAATGTGGCCGAAGCGCCGTCGGACAGTTGCGAGGAATTGCCGGCCGTTACCGTCCCCTGGCCGCTGTTCGGATCGAAATGCGGTTTTAACGCGAGCAATCCTTCGAGCGTTGTGTCCGGGCGGTTGCATTCGTCGCCTTCCAGATAATGCTCTTCCTGTCCCGTGATCTCGCCGGTCTTCTTGTCCACGATGCCGCGCGTGACTTGCATCGGCGCAATCTCGCCTTTGAAAAATCCTTCGGCCTGCGCGCGCGCGGTGCGCTGCTGACTCGACAGCGCGTATTCGTCCTGAGCTTCGCGGCTGATCTTGTAACGTTTGGCGACGACCTCCGCCGTATCGCCCATCATCATGTAAATTCCCGGATAATGCTCCTGAATCCATGGATTGGGTTTATTGTCACGTCCCATCATCGTGATGCTTTCGACGCCGCCGCCAATGGTTACTTCAGCGCCCTCGTTGAGGATCTGGTGCGCGGCCATCGCCACGGCTTGCAGCCCTGAAGAGCAGAAACGATTGACCGTGACTCCGGCGACCGTGACTGGTAAACCCGCGAGCAAAGCGGCGACGCGAGCGATATTCGATCCTTGAACGCCCGCCGGATAACCGCAGCCAGTGATCACGTCTTCGACCTCTGAGTGATCAACCTGAGGCGTTTTTCGCAATACGTCTTTGATGCAATGCGCGAGTTGATCATCAGGGCGCGTCACGTTGAGCGAACCACGAAACGATTTTGCCAGCGGCGTGCGCGAGCTGGCGACTACAACTGCTTCTCTCATATTCGATCCTCGTGAAGTAGGAGTTGTTATTCAGGCGACTGCGGCCCGGACTGACGTTTCAAACACGACGAGTTGGTCGACCGGAGTAAATCCGAGTTTTGCCGCCAGCCTCATCGAAGGGGTGTTCGATTCCAACGCTCCCCAAACCGGCGCCAGCCCCCGGCGGCGGAAATACTCGATCAAGAAAGCTACGCACAACGCGGCGTAACCGCGGTTCCGGTATTCGGCGAGCGTGTCAATCGAGATGTCCCACAAACTCTCTGTCTGACTGCCCCCATAGCAAAAGGAGACGGGAAGTTGGCCAACGCAAGTGGCCGCAACCGGCGAAAACTTTGCGGCCTCGCTCAGCTCTTCTTTTAGTTCGGCGGGCGCGTGATCCATCGCTTCGATTTCCGATGAAGACAACAGACGGACCGCGTCCGCAGGAACTTCAGGCAACCGTTCGCCGCTGGTAAGACTATAAATGGTCGCCAACTCGGAGCGCCATTCCGGTAGCGCCTCGGCAACGTGGGGCCGATCCTCAGGCAGGCACAGTAAGGCTTCCGGAGGCGGGCGCAGGGCAACCGCCTGCCGAATCACTTCAGGGGCCGGCCGCCCATAAACAGAGACCAACTCCATTTCCTCGTGGCGCGCCACGAAGCTCAGTCTCTCCGCCTCTTCCAACCCGTAAACCTCGCACTGCCCCGAAAGCAGCATCGCCCTCAGCTCGACCCACTTCGGTTGGTCGGGAATGATTGAAAGCAATCGGCGGATTGTCGGGCTCTCCTTATTCGGCATTGTGATTCCAACGCATCAGCAGCCTGCGCCGCTCATCATGCGCGTATGTCTTGAAACCGAATCGCTCGTAAAAACGGACTGCCGGGTTGTTCCGCAGCCTTTCGCAACCGGAATCTCATTTCCCTTTATCGAAATCGGCGAACGTCTTGCCTTCTTCAGCCAATCGTTTGAGCAACGGCGCAGGCTCCCACAGCTCGCCGTGCTCTTCGTGGAATTGGCTGACGCGCTCATACACCTTTTTCAGTCCGACTGTGTTTGCGTACCACATCGGGCCGCCACGCCACGCCGGATAACCGTAGCCGTTGATGTATATGGTGTCTATGTCAACAGCCCGCAGCGCAATGCCTTCTTCCAGAATCTTCGCGCCTTCGTTGATCAAGGCGTATTGCGTGCGTTCGATGATCTCTTCTTCGGTGATCGCGCGGCGCTTGATTCCTTGGTCGGCCGCGACTTGTTCAATCAAAGCGTCAACTTCGGGGTCTGGAATTCGGTTGCGGTTCTCGTCGTATTTGTACCAACCCGCGCCGGTCTTCTGGCCATAACGCCCTCTCTCGCAGAGATTGTCCGCGACTTTCGGGTAACGCACGCCGGGCTTTTGCAGATGCGCGTGCTCTTTGCGGATGCGCCAACCGACGTCAAGTCCCGCGAGGTCTCCCACGGCAAGCGGCCCCATCGCCATTCCGAATTTGTACAAAACTCCATCAACATCCTGCGGCGCTGCGCCTTCTTCGACCAGGAACTGGGCTTCGCGCCCATATTGATGCAGCATCCGATTGCCTACGAACCCGTAGCAATTGCCTACCAACACGCCGACTTTCTTCAGTCGCTTTGACAGCGACATCGAGGTCGCGATCACTTCTTTACTGGTCGCCTTCCCGCGAACGATTTCGAGCAATCGCATCACATTCGCCGGGCTGAAGTAGTGATGGCCGATGACGAATTCGGGCCGCGATGTGGCCGAAGCAATTTCGTCGATGTTGAGCGTTGAAGTATTTGACGCGAGGATCGCGCCTGGCTTCGCGATCTTGTCCAACTCGCCGAAGACCTGCTTCTTCAGTTCCATCCCTTCAAACACCGCTTCGGTGACGATGTCGGCGTCTTCAAAGCCGTCGTAGCCGAGTTGCGGCGTGATCAGAGCCAACCGTTTGTCCATCACCTCCTGCGTGAAGCGGCCCTTCTTGACCGAGTTCTCGTAATTTTTGCGGATCGTCGCCATTCCGCGATCCAACGCCTCCTGCATCGTCTCTTTCACGATCACGGGAATGCCCGCATTGGCGTAATTCATCGCGATGCCGCCGCCCATCGTGCCTGCGCCGATGATCGCTGCTTTCTTGATTTCGATAAGCTGTGTGTCTTTCGGCACGTCAGGAATCTTTGCGACTTCGCGTTCGCCGAAGAAGACGTGGATCATCGCTTTCGACTGATCTGAGAAAAGGCACTGTTTGAACAATTCGGCTTCGCGCGCGCAGCCTTCTTCAAACGTGATCTCCGTCGCGGCCTCGACGGCGTCAATCGCGGCGAGCGGCGCCATCATCCCGCGCGCCGTCTTCTTCGCCTGCGCGCGCGCGGCCTCGAAGATCGTGGCGTTCGCGGCCCCATCGCTGATCTTGTCGTTCCGTTCCCGTGTCTTCGGCGGCTTTTCCCCGCTTGCGATCTTTTCGCGCAGGAAAGCAACCGCGCCTTGTAAAAGATCGCCTTCGACTATCCGGTCAACGATTCCAAACTCCAATGCTTCTTTCGCCCCGATCGGGGCGCCGTCGGCGCACATCTGCGTGGCTTTGGCCACGCCGGCCAATCGCGGCAGCCGCTGCGTGCCCGCTGCGCCGGGGATCAATCCCAGCTTGACCTCGGGCTGGCCGACCTGAGCTGTCGGAACGGCGACCCGGTAATGAAATCCCATCGCGACTTCCAGACCGCCGCCGAACGCCGTGCCGTGAATCGCGGCGACTGTCGGCTTCGGACAATCTTCAATCGCTTTGATCACCTCCAGAAAATTAACGCCTTCCTTGCGTTGGCCTGAGGTGATCTTGCCGAACTCCTTGATGTCAGCGCCGGCGATGAAGGTCTGGCCCGCGCCGATCATCACCGCGCCTTTGATCGAATCGTCGTTTTTTACCTCCTCAATGGCCACCGCAATGCCTTCGGGCACGCCGGGGCTGAGCGCATTGACCGGAGGGTTGTTGATGGTGATGACGCCGATTTCGCCTTCACGGGTTAAAGACACAAGTTCGCTCATTTGCTGTCGCTCCTCTCGGTGGAAATGATTGCTTAATCTGCCGGGAATGATTTACTGACCGACCGGTAAACTACGACCAATGACGCGACGCGTCAAGGCTTATGACGAGTCAGGCCGCCGTCGTCATCTTTTTTGCCCTTCATCTGTTCGATCATTTTCTGATTGAACTGCTCCGATTGGCCGCGCGGAACGCTGAGCGTCCTCCATTCGGCCGATTTCAGATGCTTGGCCAGAAAGACGATTTGGCCGACGTGCGTGGCGTAATGTCCCAACTGTCGATTGATCGCTTGTACGACGGTGTGCGGTTCCTGGCGGATCATCACAGTTTGAGTCACGTCTTCCGGTCGCAAAGAGGTGAGCGCGTCGAATAGATATTTCCAGCCCCGCTCCCATCGCTCGATCACTTCGGCGCGCGTCGCGACGGCGTCAACGACGAACTCCTGGTCGCGATGACGGTCGGGCTTTTCGCCGTCGCTCGTCAAAAAATCCATCCAGCGCGAGCGCATGTTGCCGGCCAGATGTTTGACGAGGATCGCGATGCTGTTGCTTTCGGGATCGAGCGTGACGAAGAACTGCTCGTCGTCGAGCTGTTCCATCGCGCGGTCGCCCGACTTTTTCAGAAAGCGGAATTCGGAGATGACGTTTTCCAGATAATGTTGCGCAAGATTTTCAGGCATGGCGAGTCGTAGCTCCTTACTCTCGAACGATGGCGTAGATCAATTCATCCATCACTCGATTCTGTTTCACAACGGCTTTTCGCAAACGGCCTTCAAACTGATAACCGGCCTTTTCGAGGACGCGCGTTGACGCAGGGTTCCATTCAAGCACTCCGGCGTAAATCCGGCTCAGGTCGAAATTCTCGAACGCCCATCGAGTGAGGGCGCGCACGGCTTCGGTCATGATCCCCCGTCCCCAAAAGGCTTCGCCCAGCCAATATCCGATTTCCGCCGAGCAGCGGTAAATGTCATCTTTCAAAACCAGTCCGATACCGCCAACCGCCTCGCCATCAACGACGATGGCGAAATTGGTCTGAGATAATTCCTCGCCCGCCCTGCAAATCCATTCGCGCGCGTTTTCCATCGTGTAAGGATGCGGGAACCGGTCGCGCACGTTACGCCAGACGTTGTGATTGTTCGCGTGCGCCACCAGGGACTTTTCATCGCCTGGCTGCCAGGGACGGATCACACAGGTTTTGAGTTCAAGTTTCATCGTTGGTGGTTGGTGGTTGGTGGTTGGTGATTAGTGGCCGGTTTTGTTTTTTACCAGCCACCAACCACCAACCACCAACCACTATCAGAACCCACGCAATGGCCTATCCGGCGCGCGGCGTAACCAGTTGTCCGCC
>Ga0187894_10003681_pt1 | contig 16930 bp, 4 predicted proteins | sample GBC1701081metaG_FD_136650 | JGI IMG/M metagenome (GOLD analysis project Ga0187894, IMG submission 136650) | White microbial mat communities from a lava cave in the Kipuka Kanohina Cave System on the Island of Hawaii, USA - GBC170108-1 metaG ...
GACGTCCTGCTGCGCTGTCATCCGGCTCTTACCCCGTTCGCCATGGTTGGCGGAATTCGATTGCCCGAAGGTCAGCGCAACTATCTTTTTCTTCCCCTTCAATTTGTCGAAGCTCTCTTCGGCTCGCTCCGGCGGACTGGATTCCACCGTCGCCAGTCGAGTGTCGCCGAAGAAACCGTTACCTCCGCCGTTTGGCTGCTTATAACTGAGCAGCATCGTGCGTCCCAAACCGGCGCCGAAAATCGGATGCAATGTGGCGTGACCATTGAACGCGCCAGGAGTTTTGGGCGGAGGGCCAGTCAGCAATACCTCCGGCGCGCTCCAGGGGCCTTCGGGACGGAGCGCCGTATACATCAGCACGCGGTTCGATTGAGTTTCGCTGAGGACGGCGACGAATTTGCCCAGGAAAGCATTCCACTCAATTGAAGGGTCATCCCCATCAAAGTATCCGATAGGAGCCGCTTTATTTATATCCTGATTCCATTTACCGCCATCCCAGGCCCTGTAAGCGGATTTATTGGCGACTTGAGATAAGGGGACGCGGGCCACGCGTAATTCGCGTGTGAAGATGGGCGCCCATTGAGCGGCGTAAACGTAAAGGAATTCCCCGCGCGCAGTCGCTCGAACGCCGAAACGTGGGTTGTCTCCAGTAAACATTCGTTCAGGCATCAGTCCCGGCTCGCGAACCGCCACCATCGGATTGTCGGATGACACGCGGGCAATGCCGATTCCTTCGCTTACGCTCCCCAATACCGTGTCCTTGCGCTGAATCTTTACTTTCTCGTAAAAGATGATTACTCCATGGTTCCCGTCATCAATGGCGCTGAACGGGTACAGCCTGTAAATGAAATCCGGGTCGGAATTGTTGGTAGCCTCTTCTTCCTGTGTGAAAGGAAGAAAAAGTTTCGGAGTGTCCTGAACGATCCCGGTAGGATTGTTGCGATCACCTTCAAAGGCGATGGCCACGCCTGCAACGCCCACATTTGAAGAAACGTCAGGGGAGCTATGATGCGTGTTGGGAAAGACCCAGTAGACTTTGCCGCCGATTGTATATGAAATGGGGGAACTGATAATGCCGCGCACATCAGGTGGCAGAGTGAGCAGCGCCAGATCGTCAGCTTCCCCCGCATCCTGGCTGATTCTGTATTTATGACCGCTGATCAGCAATGTGGTTTCGCGGCGGTTTATTGTTTTGTTAGGCGCGACAGTATATTTGAATCCGTTACCGGTAAATTCGGCCTTCATCCAGTCAACCGCCGAATCAATGGCTGGGGGGCAGTCTGGCATTGGGTCAATGAAATTGACTGCGCCTGCGCCTCCCTGAGCCGTAAACTTTCCGCTGGTCTCTGCAAGCCGGGCGATGCAACTCTTCTCCTGGATGATCACATAAGTCTTCCCGGCAATGGCCAGCGATCCGATGCGTTGCTCGGGCCAGTCGTTCGGCTCGACGCCGAAAGTCACGAGGCCGTCGCCCTCGCCTGTGTGCCCTGAAATGACATCAATCCACCAGTTATCGCTCTCAGCCTCCCACCTTGCGCAATCGCCGATCGCTTTTACTCGTATGCTTGCGGTAAATCCGTTAACTCCGATGAATCCGAAAGTGGACGTGCCGGGGAAGTTGGCAGGCTCAAGCTCGAATCGGCACTGGACTGCGTCCGGTGGAAGAACTCTGCCCCACCAGGTTCCCCATCGATCCTTACCGTTCTTCGGATTGGCCGCGTACTCCTGGATCGTCCAGAAATCTATGTCATTCGTCGGATCAACCACCGTGCTGCTGTAATCTCCCCAACGGTTTCTCCCCGCATCGCCGACCGGTCTGTAGTAAGGCGCCTCGCCTTCTTTGAGTTTTGTATCTTCGCGTATGGTGTTGGGCGGATCACTGCTTTTGCGAAATGAATAGTATGCGCTCGCGAATTGATCGTCGGAAAAGCGCGAATATCCTATTAAGACGTCTTCGTCCCGATTCACCGCCAGGCTGGGGAAAGCATAAAAGTAACGTCCATTTGGATCATCAATCAGACCTTGTTGCGCCACTTGGCCGTCGGGTTTGATCCGCCACCACTGTACGGAACTGCGCGTGGGCTTGTCTGCAGGCAGAAAGATTGTGTGCGCGCACCAGAGTGATCCATTGCGATAAACGACGCTCTGCATTCTGTCGTCGTTAGTGGCGATCTTGTAAGGGCTGCCCCGTTGTGGAGCAAAATCGGAATCGCCGGGACTCTGGCTCCAGCTTGCCGGACTTTGGGCCGGACTTTGAGCAATGATCGTTACTGTTGAAAGTGTTTCGGCGCCAACCGCCCCATCAATCCATTTGATCAGTAAACGACCTCGTCCTTGATTGTTGTCGCTTCCTGTCCTGACCAGATAAAGCTTATTCAAGTTCGGGTCCGGGGGGGCGTCCGGATTATTCTGGCCATAGGTGATCGCCGGAACCCAGTTGGCGTCGGGATCGTCAAAGCGTTTCATCACACCGTCTTCGCCCGCGTAACTCTCTTCGTAAAGTTTCGTCTTGTTGAAAACGTATATCTGAGATCGAACGAAGGAGTTGTCACTCGTCCGAAGAATCTTCGTCTGCGCCACGACCCAGTCTTTGTTGAAACCGATGGTTGGGAAATCGGCCCAGACCTTGTTTTGCTCATTCTCCGGATCAGGATCTATCAGGCTGCAAACCCAGTCGCCGCGGGGATCGCTGAACCTCGAAACCCCGATCAGAATCGCTGAATTAAGCGAGGGGTATCTGGCGTCAGGACGATTGGCGGCGGCGATGAATACCCATCGCCTCTTGTCGTGATCATAGATCACTCGCGGGGCGAAGACGTTCACAATTCCTTCAAATTTATAAGACCAGAATCCTTTGAGCCTGACGGTCAGAGGGTGATCGCCCGTGCGAGACTGAACGCGCACCCGATTGTTCATCGTCGCCATCAAAAAATCGTGGCCGACCGCGCCGTGAGTGTCAGGAGGCCGGAACCCGCCGGTATCTTCGAGCGCGAGGAAGTCTTTGATTGGCGCAGGCGATGGAATTGGCAGTTTGTAGGGGCTGGATTCGGTGAAGAGGCTTCCGATGGGTCCTACGGCCTGACTCGTAAAAGACCCGCCGAATGGCGAGGGCGTATTATCATAGGGATCATCACCGTCTTGATCATCGGTAGGGAGATTCCTCTCTTTTTCCGCGACTTCGGCAAAGTTGATCACCTTCTTCTTTTCCCCTCCATGGGATTGGGGAAGAGCGGAATGAGTCTCGCCTGTCGCCAGAATTGACAGAAGCAGGATTGAAATCAGTGGGGCTGACAATGCGACTTTGGGGATTCGACAAGTAATATGCGTTCTCATATCTCGATTGGGGCACAAAGCTGGTCGTGCTTTCGGCTTGCGATACCGGGGTTAGCGAAGTGAAAAACGGAAATGGCGTATATTTACTGGGCGGGCTTCATCCAGTCGGGGCAATGAAAGGATCTGGTTAGATGACAGATGATCTGTCATCCCGGCGGCCTACTCCACTCTGCTCTTGACCGTCGCCTTCAGATACTGACGGTTCATCCGCGCGATGTTATCTAACGTGATGCTTTTCGGGCAAGCCGCCTCGCACGAACCGATGTTAGTGCAATCTCCGAATCCCTCGGCGTCCATTTGCGTGACCATATTCAGCGCGCGGCGGTCTTCCTCGACCTTGCCCTGCGGCAGCAGACTCAGGTGCGAAATCTTGGCCGCGACAAACAGCATCGCCGAAGCGTTCTTGCACGCGGCCACGCAGGCGCCGCAGCCGATGCACGTGGCGGCGTCGAAGGCCAGGTCGGCGTCCTGTTTCGGAATCGGAATCGCGTTACCGTCGGGCGCGCCGCCGGTCGAGACCGAAACGTAACCGCCCGATTGAATGATCCGGTCGAACGCCCTGCGGTCAACCACCAGGTCTTTGATAACTGGGAAGGGCGCGGCCCGCCACGGCTCGATCGTGATCGTGTCGCCGCCCTTGAAAGATCGCATGTGCAACTGGCATGTAGTGGTCGCAGGCTCCGGCCCGTGCGGAACGCCGTTGATCACCACGCCGCACGTCCCGCAAATCCCTTCGCGGCAATCGTGGTCGAAGGCGATTGGCTCTTCGCCGCGCCGCATAAGGTCTTCATTGATGACGTCGAGCATCTCCAGGAATGACATGTCGGGGCTGATCTCTCTGGCTTCGTATTTGACGAACTGGCCTGATGTGGTTGCGTTCTTCTGCCGCCAGATTCGCAATGTCAGATTCAATGCTGCTCCTGCGGAATATCTCTGTGAGCTATCGAATGGGACTTATGGGACTTATAAGTCTCATAAGACTTATAAGCCCCATAAGTCCCATTCGATAGCTCACAGGGGCGATTTTCATCGTTTCATGGCAAAGCAACCAGCGACCGGCCGCCGTCACAAGCAAGTCTAGGGTTTCCCGACGACCGGCCGTTGATTGCTAACTCAATTACTTGTAGCTTCGCTGCGTCATTCTCACTTCTTCGTAAACGAGCGGCTCTTTGGTCAATTCGGGGAATTGATCAGCGCCTTTGAACTCCCAGGCCGCCACGTAAGCGAACTTGTCGTCGTTGCGCAACGCCTCGCCGTCCTCGGTCTGATACTCTTCGCGGAAGTGCCCGCCGCACGATTCCTCGCGCAGCAGCGCATCGTACGCCAGCAGCTCCGCGAATTCCAGGAAGTCCGCGACCCGGCCCGCGTATTCGAGCGCTTGATTCAATTCGTCCGCAGAGCCAGGCACGTTGACGTTCTCCCAGAACTCGTGGCGGATTTCGGGGATGCGCTCGATCGCGTATTTCAGACTCACCTCGGTGCGCGCCATCCCCACATTGTCCCACATCAACCTGCCCAGTTCGCGGTGAAAATCGAGAACCGTGCGGGCGCCTTTGATCGAGAGCAACTTGCTCGTGCGGGCGCGGGCTTCCTCTTCGGCCTTCTTGAATTCGGGATGATCGAGCGCATACTTGCCGTTTTTCTGAGAGGCGAAGTACGCGCCGATGGTTTGAGGCAGGATGAAGTAGCCATCGGCCAAACCCTGCATCAATGCGCTCGCGCCGAGACGGTTCGCGCCATGGTCCGAAAAGTTGGCCTCGCCGATCACGAACAATCCCGGAATGTTGCTCATCAATTCGTAATCAACCCACAACCCTCCCATCGTGTAATGCACGGCCGGATAGATGCGCATCGGTTGTTCGTAAGCGTTCTCGCCCGTGATTCGCTCGTACATCTCGAACAGGTTGCCGTATCGCTCTTCGATCTTGTCTTTGCCGAAACGGTTGATCGCATCGGAAAAGTCGAGATAGACGCCGCGCGCGCCCGGACCCACGCCGCGCCCTTCGTCGCAGACCTGTTTGGCCGCGCGCGACGCGATGTCGCGCGGCGCCAGGTTGCCGTAGCTCGGATATTTGCGTTCGAGGTAATAGTCGCGCTCGTCTTCGGGAATCCGGCCCGGATGGCGGTCGTCTCCGGGTTTCTTCGGGACCCAGACGCGGCCATCGTTGCGAAGCGATTCGGACATCAATGTCAGCTTCGATTGATGATCGCCGCTGACCGGAATGCAGGTCGGATGAATCTGGGTGTAGCAGGGATTGGCGAAGAGCGCGCCTTTCTTGAACGCCCGATAGGTCGCCGTCACATTGCACCCTTTCGCATTGGTCGAAAGGAAGAAGACGTTGCCATAACCGCCGGTCGCCAGCACAACAGTGTTGGCGGAATGCGCTTCGATCTTGCCGGTCACCAGGTCGCGCGTGATGACGCCTTTGGCGTGGCCGTCAATCAGCACGAGGTCGAGCATCTCGGTTCGTGGATACATCTTCACCGAGCCGGCGTGAATCTGGCGGCTCATCGCCTGATACGCCCCAAGAAGCAGTTGCTGCCCGGTCTGCCCGCGGGCATAAAACGTGCGCGAGACCTGCGCGCCGCCGAAGCTGCGATTGTCGAGCAATCCGCCGTATTCGCGCGCGAACGGAACACCCTGAGCCACGCATTGATCAATGATGTCGACGCTGACCTCGGCCAGCCGGTGGACGTTGGCTTCGCGCGCGCGGAAATCGCCGCCTTTAATCGTGTCGTAAAACAGGCGGTAGACCGAATCGCCGTCGTTGCGGTAATTCTTTGCGGCGTTGATGCCGCCCTGCGCGGCGATGGAATGCGCGCGGCGCGGGCTGTCCTGGAAGCAGAAGGCTTTGACGTTGTAGCCAAGCTCGCCCAATGTGGCCGCCGCCGAAGCCCCGGCCAGCCCCGTGCCGACGACGATAATATCGAATTTGCGTTTATTGGCCGGATTGACCAGCTTCATCTCCTGCCGGTATTTCGTCCACTTCACCCCTACCGGCCCTGACGGAGTCTTCGAATCGAGTTTGATGCTCATAATTGCCGTCGGTACGGTACCGGGAGCGGTAGCGACCGGGTACCCACAAAGAATGCGCCTTTCGAGTCCACCCGGTCGCTACCGCTCCCGGTACCGTACCAGCGCGCTCTATCTCACAAAGCCGAACAGAATAGCCAACGGAATCAAACTATTTCCAATAAAGAGCGCCAGCGCGGAAATCTTCGCCAGCTTGTCGAAAAATCCGAACGTTTTCTTACTGCGCAGTCCCAGAGATTGAAACAGGCTGCTCACTCCGTGACTCAGATGCGACAGAAGCAGCCCCATCGAAACGATGTAGAAGATCGAAATCACGGGATCGGAGAAGCCGGCGATCATCATTTGGTAAACATTGTGCCGGCCCTCGGCGTCTTCCAAGCGCAGGAACTGCGGATTGACCCATCCGAAGGTGAAATGCGCGAGGTGAAACAGGATGAACGCCAGGATGATCAGACCGCTGAGAAACATCGTGCGGTTGGCGAAGGTTGAAGCCACCGGCTTTTTAAACTCGTAGCCTATAGGGCGCGCGCGGCGGTTGGCAAGAACCAACTGCGCGGCGGTCACGACGTGCAGAGCCGCGATAAAAAGCAGCCCCGCGCGCGCGGACCACAGGAGCGTCGGGTTGGCTTTTAAAAGCGCGGCGTAAGCGTTGATCTTCTCCGGGCCAAGGAATATTTGCAGGTTGCCCAGCATGTGAATGATCACGAAAATCCACAAGCCCAATCCGGTAATCGCCATCACATATTTTTTACCGAGCGAAGACCGCCACAGACGCGCGAGCGTGCCCGCCGACATTGCCTGCAGACTTTGAGCGGAAGCCGCCATCTCTTCTCCCCCTCTTTCCCCTATGGATCGAGATCCGAGTACTAACGCTCTCTCGTTTGAGGCGCGAAAAGTATCAAGCTTCAAGCAATAAGTAAAATTCAAACGGTTAATACCGGAAATAAGCCGTGCTAATATTACAAAATATGCACATCGAAACGCTCAAAACCTTCTGCGATCTGATCGAGACCGGGAGCTTTTCAAAAGCCGCCGCGCTCAACCTTGTTTCGCAATCGGCCGTCAGCCAACAGGTCAAAGCGCTCGAACAGCGATTCGACCAGCGATTGATCGAGCGCGGCCAGCGTAAGGGCGTAACACCGACCGAAGCCGGAAAAATCTTTTATACCGAATGCAGGGAGATTCTCGAACGTTTTCGCGCCATGGAAGAACGGATGCGGGACGAATCAGCCGTGGTCGCCGGCTCGGTCAAGGTCGCCACAGTATACAGCATCGGTTTGCATGAACTGCCGCCTTACGTCAAACAGTTCATCAAGGCCTACCCTCAGGTCAAAGTCCACATCGAATACAGTCGCACCGACAAGGTCTATGAGGCTTGTCTCAACAACACGATAGATTTCGGCATCGTCGCGCTGCCGCTCAGGAGGCCCAACCTCGCTGTCATTCCGTTTCGCGACGACAAACTCGTGGTTGTTTGCAATCCCGAACACAGGTTGGCGCGCCGGCGCCGCATCAGCGTCGAGGCGCTCACCCGGGAAGATTTCATCGCTTTTGAGCGCGACATTCCCACGCGCAAGACGATTGACCGCATCCTCAAACAGCACAAGGTCGAGGTCAATTACGTGATGGAGTTCGACAATATCGAGACGATCAAACGCTCGGTCGAGGTCGGCATCGGCGTTTCGATCCTGCCCGAAACCGCCATCGCGAGCGAGGTCCGTAACAAACAGATCGTCGCTTTGAACTTCACCGAGGGCGTGTTTACGCGCTCCATCGGCATCATCCATCGCAAGGGCAAAGTCTTCGGCGCGGCGGCGCGGGAGTTTGTCAACGTGCTGGCCTCGAAGTGACTTTTTCTCAGCGAGCCGCCACAAGCCGGGAATTTTGTTTGAAATTTTCTTTTCCCGGTGGTAGCCTGCCGCGCGTTTTCGTCATTAAATACGATTAGTCTCCCTTTTCATTTAATTGCAACCAGCGGGCGCGTCAGTTCGCCCAACATTCTTTTTGACGTTGATACGACGTACCGGTCTTTTCTCTATATGGCTTTAATCGCCGTTTCGGCCACTAGACAAAAAAATGTAAGACAGAAAAATAGGAGCTCCTATTTTTCTGTCTTACATTTTTTTGTCTAGTGGCCGAAACGGCGATTAAAGCCATATAGAGAAAAGACCGGTACGTCGTATCAACGTCAAAAAGAATGTTGGGCGAACTGACGCGCCCGCTGGTTGCAATTAAATGAAAAGGGAGACTAATCGTATTTAATGACGAAAACGCGCGGCAGGCTACCACCGGGAAAAGAAAATTTCAAACAAAATTCCCGGCTTGTGGCGGCTCGCTGAGAAAAAGTCACTTCGAGGCCAGCACGTTGACAAACTCCCGCGCCGCCGCGCCGAAGACTTTGCCCTTGCGATGGATGATGCCGATGGAGCGCGTAAACACGCCCTCGGTGAAGTTCAAAGCGACGATCTGTTTGTTACGGACCTCGCTCGCGATGGCGGTTTCGGGCAGGATCGAAACGCCGATGCCGACCTCGACCGAGCGTTTGATCGTCTCGATATTGTCGAACTCCATCACGTAATTGACCTCGACCTTGTGCTGTTTGAGGATGCGGTCAATCGTCTTGCGCGTGGGAATGTCGCGCTCAAAAGCGATGAAATCTTCCCGGGTGAGCGCCTCGACGCTGATGCGGCGCCGGCGCGCCAACCTGTGTTCGGGATTGCAAACAACCACGAGTTTGTCGTCGCGAAACGGAATGACAGCGAGGTTGGGCCTCCTGAGCGGCAGCGCGACGATGCCGAAATCTATCGTGTTGTTGAGACAAGCCTCATAGACCTTGTCGGTGCGACTGTATTCGATGTGGACTTTGACCTGAGGGTAGGCCTTGATGAACTGTTTGACGTAAGGCGGCAGTTCATGCAAACCGATGCTGTATACTGTGGCGACCTTGACCGAGCCGGCGACCACGGCTGATTCGTCCCGCATCCGTTCTTCCATGGCGCGAAAACGTTCGAGAATCTCCCTGCATTCGGTATAAAAGATTTTTCCGGCTTCGGTCGGTGTTACGCCCTTACGCTGGCCGCGCTCGATCAATCGCTGGTCGAATCGCTGTTCGAGCGCTTTGACCTGTTGGCTGACGGCCGATTGCGAAACAAGGTTGAGCGCGGCGGCTTTTGAAAAGCTCCCGGTCTCGATCAGATCGCAGAAGGTTTTGAGCGTTTCGATGTGCATATTTTGTAATATTAGCACGGCTTATTTCCGGTATTAACCGTTTGAATTTTACTTATTGCTTGAAGCTTGATACTTTTCGCGCCTCAAACGAGAGAGCGTTAGTACTCGGATCTCGATCCATAGGGGAAAGAGGGGGAGAAGAGATGGCGGCTTCCGCTCAAAGTCTGCAGGCAATGTCGGCGGGCACGCTCGCGCGTCTGTGGCGGTCTTCGCTCGGTAAAAAATATGTGATGGCGATTACCGGATTGGGCTTGTGGATTTTCGTGATCATTCACATGCTGGGCAACCTGCAAATATTCCTTGGCCCGGAGAAGATCAACGCTTACGCCGCGCTTTTAAAAGCCAACCCGACGCTCCTGTGGTCCGCGCGCGCGGGGCTGCTTTTTATCGCGGCTCTGCACGTCGTGACCGCCGCGCAGTTGGTTCTTGCCAACCGCCGCGCGCGCCCTATAGGCTACGAGTTTAAAAAGCCGGTGGCTTCAACCTTCGCCAACCGCACGATGTTTCTCAGCGGTCTGATCATCCTGGCGTTCATCCTGTTTCACCTCGCGCATTTCACCTTCGGATGGGTCAATCCGCAGTTCCTGCGCTTGGAAGACGCCGAGGGCCGGCACAATGTTTACCAAATGATGATCGCCGGCTTCTCCGATCCCGTGATTTCGATCTTCTACATCGTTTCGATGGGGCTGCTTCTGTCGCATCTGAGTCACGGAGTGAGCAGCCTGTTTCAATCTCTGGGACTGCGCAGTAAGAAAACGTTCGGATTTTTCGACAAGCTGGCGAAGATTTCCGCGCTGGCGCTCTTTATTGGAAATAGTTTGATTCCGTTGGCTATTCTGTTCGGCTTTGTGAGATAGAGCGCGCTGGTACGGTACCGGGAGCGGTAGCGACCGGGTGGACTCGAAAGGCGCATTCTTTGTGGGTACCCGGTCGCTACCGCTCCCGGTACCGTACCGACGGCAATTATGAGCATCAAACTCGATTCGAAGACTCCGTCAGGGCCGGTAGGGGTGAAGTGGACGAAATACCGGCAGGAGATGAAGCTGGTCAATCCGGCCAATAAACGCAAATTCGATATTATCGTCGTCGGCACGGGGCTGGCCGGGGCTTCGGCGGCGGCCACATTGGGCGAGCTTGGCTACAACGTCAAAGCCTTCTGCTTCCAGGACAGCCCGCGCCGCGCGCATTCCATCGCCGCGCAGGGCGGCATCAACGCCGCAAAGAATTACCGCAACGACGGCGATTCGGTCTACCGCCTGTTTTACGACACGATTAAAGGCGGCGATTTCCGCGCGCGCGAAGCCAACGTCCACCGGCTGGCCGAGGTCAGCGTCGACATCATTGATCAATGCGTGGCTCAGGGTGTTCCGTTCGCGCGCGAATACGGCGGATTGCTCGACAATCGCAGCTTCGGCGGCGCGCAGGTCTCGCGCACGTTTTATGCCCGCGGGCAGACCGGGCAGCAACTGCTTCTTGGGGCGTATCAGGCGATGAGCCGCCAGATTCACGCCGGCTCGGTGAAGATGTATCCACGAACCGAGATGCTCGACCTCGTGCTGATTGACGGCCACGCCAAAGGCGTCATCACGCGCGACCTGGTGACCGGCAAGATCGAAGCGCATTCCGCCAACACTGTTGTGCTGGCGACCGGCGGTTATGGCAACGTCTTCTTCCTTTCGACCAATGCGAAAGGGTGCAATGTGACGGCGACCTATCGGGCGTTCAAGAAAGGCGCGCTCTTCGCCAATCCCTGCTACACCCAGATTCATCCGACCTGCATTCCGGTCAGCGGCGATCATCAATCGAAGCTGACATTGATGTCCGAATCGCTTCGCAACGATGGCCGCGTCTGGGTCCCGAAGAAACCCGGAGACGACCGCCATCCGGGCCGGATTCCCGAAGACGAGCGCGACTATTACCTCGAACGCAAATATCCGAGCTACGGCAACCTGGCGCCGCGCGACATCGCGTCGCGCGCGGCCAAACAGGTCTGCGACGAAGGGCGCGGCGTGGGTCCGGGCGCGCGCGGCGTCTATCTCGACTTTTCCGATGCGATCAACCGTTTCGGCAAAGACAAGATCGAAGAGCGATACGGCAACCTGTTCGAGATGTACGAGCGAATCACGGGCGAGAACGCTTACGAACAACCGATGCGCATCTATCCGGCCGTGCATTACACGATGGGAGGGTTGTGGGTTGATTACGAATTGATGAGCAACATTCCGGGATTGTTCGTGATCGGCGAGGCCAACTTTTCGGACCATGGCGCGAACCGTCTCGGCGCGAGCGCATTGATGCAGGGTTTGGCCGATGGCTACTTCATCCTGCCTCAAACCATCGGCGCGTACTTCGCCTCTCAGAAAAACGGCAAGTATGCGCTCGATCATCCCGAATTCAAGAAGGCCGAAGAGGAAGCCCGCGCCCGCACGAGCAAGTTGCTCTCGATCAAAGGCGCCCGCACGGTTCTCGATTTTCACCGCGAACTGGGCAGGTTGATGTGGGACAATGTGGGGATGGCGCGCACCGAGGTGAGTCTGAAATACGCGATCGAGCGCATCCCCGAAATCCGCCACGAGTTCTGGGAGAACGTCAACGTGCCTGGCTCTGCGGACGAATTGAATCAAGCGCTCGAATACGCGGGCCGGGTCGCGGACTTCCTGGAATTCGCGGAGCTGCTGGCGTACGATGCGCTGCTGCGCGAGGAATCGTGCGGCGGGCACTTCCGCGAAGAGTATCAGACCGAGGACGGCGAGGCGTTGCGCAACGACGACAAGTTCGCTTACGTGGCGGCCTGGGAGTTCAAAGGCGCTGATCAATTCCCCGAATTGACCAAAGAGCCGCTCGTTTACGAAGAAGTGAGAATGACGCAGCGAAGCTACAAGTAATTGAGTTAGCAATCAACGGCCGGTCGTCGGGAAACCCTAGACTTGCTTGTGACGGCGGCCGGTCGCTGGTTGCTTTGCCATGAAACGATGAAAATCGCCCCTGTGAGCTATCGAATGGGACTTATGGGGCTTATAAGTCTTATGAGACTTATAAGTCCCATAAGTCCCATTCGATAGCTCACAGAGATATTCCGCAGGAGCAGCATTGAATCTGACATTGCGAATCTGGCGGCAGAAGAACGCAACCACATCAGGCCAGTTCGTCAAATACGAAGCCAGAGAGATCAGCCCCGACATGTCATTCCTGGAGATGCTCGACGTCATCAATGAAGACCTTATGCGGCGCGGCGAAGAGCCAATCGCCTTCGACCACGATTGCCGCGAAGGGATTTGCGGGACGTGCGGCGTGGTGATCAACGGCGTTCCGCACGGGCCGGAGCCTGCGACCACTACATGCCAGTTGCACATGCGATCTTTCAAGGGCGGCGACACGATCACGATCGAGCCGTGGCGGGCCGCGCCCTTCCCAGTTATCAAAGACCTGGTGGTTGACCGCAGGGCGTTCGACCGGATCATTCAATCGGGCGGTTACGTTTCGGTCTCGACCGGCGGCGCGCCCGACGGTAACGCGATTCCGATTCCGAAACAGGACGCCGACCTGGCCTTCGACGCCGCCACGTGCATCGGCTGCGGCGCCTGCGTGGCCGCGTGCAAGAACGCTTCGGCGATGCTGTTTGTCGCGGCCAAGATTTCGCACCTGAGTCTGCTGCCGCAGGGCAAGGTCGAGGAAGACCGCCGCGCGCTGAATATGGTCACGCAAATGGACGCCGAGGGATTCGGAGATTGCACTAACATCGGTTCGTGCGAGGCGGCTTGCCCGAAAAGCATCACGTTAGATAACATCGCGCGGATGAACCGTCAGTATCTGAAGGCGACGGTCAAGAGCAGAGTGGAGTAGGCCGCCGGGATGACAGATCATCTGTCATCTAACCAGATCCTTTCATTGCCCCGACTGGATGAAGCCCGCCCAGTAAATATACGCCATTTCCGTTTTTCACTTCGCTAACCCCGGTATCGCAAGCCGAAAGCACGACCAGCTTTGTGCCCCAATCGAGATATGAGAACGCATATTACTTGTCGAATCCCCAAAGTCGCATTGTCAGCCCCACTGATTTCAATCCTGCTTCTGTCAATTCTGGCGACAGGCGAGACTCATTCCGCTCTTCCCCAATCCCATGGAGGGGAAAAGAAGAAGGTGATCAACTTTGCCGAAGTCGCGGAAAAAGAGAGGAATCTCCCTACCGATGATCAAGACGGTGATGATCCCTATGATAATACGCCCTCGCCATTCGGCGGGTCTTTTACGAGTCAGGCCGTAGGACCCATCGGAAGCCTCTTCACCGAATCCAGCCCCTACAAACTGCCAATTCCATCGCCTGCGCCAATCAAAGACTTCCTCGCGCTCGAAGATACCGGCGGGTTCCGGCCTCCTGACACTCACGGCGCGGTCGGCCACGATTTTTTGATGGCGACGATGAACAATCGGGTGCGCGTTCAGTCTCGCACGGGCGATCACCCTCTGACCGTCAGGCTCAAAGGATTCTGGTCTTATAAATTTGAAGGAATTGTGAACGTCTTCGCCCCGCGAGTGATCTATGATCACGACAAGAGGCGATGGGTATTCATCGCCGCCGCCAATCGTCCTGACGCCAGATACCCCTCGCTTAATTCAGCGATTCTGATCGGGGTTTCGAGGTTCAGCGATCCCCGCGGCGACTGGGTTTGCAGCCTGATAGATCCTGATCCGGAGAATGAGCAAAACAAGGTCTGGGCCGATTTCCCAACCATCGGTTTCAACAAAGACTGGGTCGTGGCGCAGACGAAGATTCTTCGGACGAGTGACAACTCCTTCGTTCGATCTCAGATATACGTTTTCAACAAGACGAAACTTTACGAAGAGAGTTACGCGGGCGAAGACGGTGTGATGAAACGCTTTGACGATCCCGACGCCAACTGGGTTCCGGCGATCACCTATGGCCAGAATAATCCGGACGCCCCCCCGGACCCGAACTTGAATAAGCTTTATCTGGTCAGGACAGGAAGCGACAACAATCAAGGACGAGGTCGTTTACTGATCAAATGGATTGATGGGGCGGTTGGCGCCGAAACACTTTCAACAGTAACGATCATTGCTCAAAGTCCGGCCCAAAGTCCGGCAAGCTGGAGCCAGAGTCCCGGCGATTCCGATTTTGCTCCACAACGGGGCAGCCCTTACAAGATCGCCACTAACGACGACAGAATGCAGAGCGTCGTTTATCGCAATGGATCACTCTGGTGCGCGCACACAATCTTTCTGCCTGCAGACAAGCCCACGCGCAGTTCCGTACAGTGGTGGCGGATCAAACCCGACGGCCAAGTGGCGCAACAAGGTCTGATTGATGATCCAAATGGACGTTACTTTTATGCTTTCCCCAGCCTGGCGGTGAATCGGGACGAAGACGTCTTAATAGGATATTCGCGCTTTTCCGACGATCAATTCGCGAGCGCATACTATTCATTTCGCAAAAGCAGTGATCCGCCCAACACCATACGCGAAGATACAAAACTCAAAGAAGGCGAGGCGCCTTACTACAGACCGGTCGGCGATGCGGGGAGAAACCGTTGGGGAGATTACAGCAGCACGGTGGTTGATCCGACGAATGACATAGATTTCTGGACGATCCAGGAGTACGCGGCCAATCCGAAGAACGGTAAGGATCGATGGGGAACCTGGTGGGGCAGAGTTCTTCCACCGGACGCAGTCCAGTGCCGATTCGAGCTTGAGCCTGCCAACTTCCCCGGCACGTCCACTTTCGGATTCATCGGAGTTAACGGATTTACCGCAAGCATACGAGTAAAAGCGATCGGCGATTGCGCAAGGTGGGAGGCTGAGAGCGATAACTGGTGGATTGATGTCATTTCAGGGCACACAGGCGAGGGCGACGGCCTCGTGACTTTCGGCGTCGAGCCGAACGACTGGCCCGAGCAACGCATCGGATCGCTGGCCATTGCCGGGAAGACTTATGTGATCATCCAGGAGAAGAGTTGCATCGCCCGGCTTGCAGAGACCAGCGGAAAGTTTACGGCTCAGGGAGGCGCAGGCGCAGTCAATTTCATTGACCCAATGCCAGACTGCCCCCCAGCCATTGATTCGGCGGTTGACTGGATGAAGGCCGAATTTACCGGTAACGGATTCAAATATACTGTCGCGCCTAACAAAACAATAAACCGCCGCGAAACCACATTGCTGATCAGCGGTCATAAATACAGAATCAGCCAGGATGCGGGGGAAGCTGACGATCTGGCGCTGCTCACTCTGCCACCTGATGTGCGCGGCATTATCAGTTCCCCCATTTCATATACAATCGGCGGCAAAGTCTACTGGGTCTTTCCCAACACGCATCATAGCTCCCCTGACGTTTCTTCAAATGTGGGCGTTGCAGGCGTGGCCATCGCCTTTGAAGGTGATCGCAACAATCCTACCGGGATCGTTCAGGACACTCCGAAACTTTTTCTTCCTTTCACACAGGAAGAAGAGGCTACCAACAATTCCGACCCGGATTTCATTTACAGGCTGTACCCGTTCAGCGCCATTGATGACGGGAACCATGGAGTAATCATCTTTTACGAGAAAGTAAAGATTCAGCGCAAGGACACGGTATTGGGGAGCGTAAGCGAAGGAATCGGCATTGCCCGCGTGTCATCCGACAATCCGATGGTGGCGGTTCGCGAGCCGGGACTGATGCCTGAACGAATGTTTACTGGAGACAACCCACGTTTCGGCGTTCGAGCGACTGCGCGCGGGGAATTCCTTTACGTTTACGCCGCTCAATGGGCGCCCATCTTCACACGCGAATTACGCGTGGCCCGCGTCCCCTTATCTCAAGTCGCCAATAAATCCGCTTACAGGGCCTGGGATGGCGGTAAATGGAATCAGGATATAAATAAAGCGGCTCCTATCGGATACTTTGATGGGGATGACCCTTCAATTGAGTGGAATGCTTTCCTGGGCAAATTCGTCGCCGTCCTCAGCGAAACTCAATCGAACCGCGTGCTGATGTATACGGCGCTCCGTCCCGAAGGCCCCTGGAGCGCGCCGGAGGTATTGCTGACTGGCCCTCCGCCCAAAACTCCTGGCGCGTTCAATGGTCACGCCACATTGCATCCGATTTTCGGCGCCGGTTTGGGACGCACGATGCTGCTCAGTTATAAGCAGCCAAACGGCGGAGGTAACGGTTTCTTCGGCGACACTCGACTGGCGACGGTGGAATCCAGTCCGCCGGAGCGAGCCGAAGAGAGCTTCGACAAATTGAAGGGGAAGAAAAAGATAGTTGCGCTGACCTTCGGGCAATCGAATTCCGCCAACCATGGCGAACGGGGTAAGAGCCGGATGACAGCGCAGCAGGACGTC
>Ga0187894_10003682_pt1 | contig 16927 bp, 13 predicted proteins | sample GBC1701081metaG_FD_136650 | JGI IMG/M metagenome (GOLD analysis project Ga0187894, IMG submission 136650) | White microbial mat communities from a lava cave in the Kipuka Kanohina Cave System on the Island of Hawaii, USA - GBC170108-1 metaG ...
GAGCCGCGGGTCTGCGCCTGAATCTGTCCGGCAAGCATCGGCAGCGTATGATAAAAGTCGTCTAAGGATTGCGGCTTCGGGTAGATAACGATTTCGCCCGCCGCATCAATGCGTTTCCATTTTTCAAAGAAACCGGCGGGGAATTTCGAGGCGATGCGAAAGCCGGTAATGCGATAAACGCCGCGTTTTTGAAAGGTATGATGAAGGCGTTTACGGGAACTCGCCTGCGCCGGTACAAGTAAAAAGTATTCCAGTTTGCCTAAATAGTCTTTCAACGACGCGACAGATGCGCTTGGCGGTTTACTTTCCTGCGGCGGCGTTGCGCCATTGCCATTTTTTAGTTCTGAGTTCTGAGTTCTGAGTTCTGCCTTCTGCCTTCTGCCTTCTGCCTTCTGCTTTTTGCCTTCTGTTTTCTTTTCCTCTGCCGCTACCATTTCGCGGCGGGCTTTGATGTAAGCGTCATCAGCATCCGAGAGGGCTTCAACGACGAAACTGTAACTCGGCATCAGGCGTTTGTGATTGGTGACGCTGACATTCAAGGTCGCCTCTTCGCCGGCGAAGATGTGGTCAGGGAAACGCAGTTGTACGGAGAGGTCGGAAACCGACATTCGCCCGATGATATTTGCCGCAAATAGAAAAGCGACCATTGCCGACAACACCAGATAGAGCAAATTATTGCCGGTATTCCACGCCGAAAAACCGATGACGACGAGAAAGACGAAAAAGAGAATGCCCTCTTTGGTGACGGAGGTGCGAACCGAAAAGCGCAACATCTCCAGCCGCACATTTCTGGCAAGGCGCGGAATTATATAGATCGCGCCGATGGTTGCCAGCAGCAAAGAGATGGCGGCGGCGACGGCTGCCAGCGTTGGTCGCGCTTGCTCGGCGGCAATCGAACTGAGCATCGCAATCACAAAAGCGAGTCCCAGAAAAAAGACGGTGATGAAGAAATCACGAATTGCCTGCCGGTTCATACATCCTCACAACGGCACATTGATATTGCGGAGAATTTCGCGCAACGCGGCTTCCGCCTCATCGGAACGACGCAAGCCCGTAGAAAAGCGCGAATTGACGACAATGCGGTGGGCAAAGACCGGAATGACTAGTCGTTTTATGTCATCCGGGATAACGAAATCGCGCCCCTCGATATAAGCAAGCGCCTGTGAGGCGTGATAAAGCGCCAGACTACCACGCGGACTGACTCCAAGATTGAGAATCTCCGTATCGCGGGTGGTGCGGACGATGTTGATAAGATAATCGAGCAGCGATTCGTCAACAGCTACCTCGCGTACTTCGCGTTGCAGGACGACGACCTCTTCGCCGCTCATGACCGGGCGCAGATCATCAACCGGCGAGTTGAACGATTGTTGCCGCAAGATGGCTTTTTCGGCTTCAGCTTCCGGGTAGCCCATCCGCACCCGCATCATAAAGCGGTCAAGCTGCGATTCCGGCAGCGGATAGGTGCCGTGATGCTCAACCGGGTTTTGCGTCGCTAGCACCATAAACGGGCGCGGCAGATGATAGGTTTGCTGCTCGACGGTAATATGATTTTCCGCCATCACTTCCAATAACGCCGATTGCGTCTTTGGCGTCGTGCGGTTGATTTCATCAGCGACAACGACATTGGCAAAGATCGGACCCGGTTTGAAATCGAAGCTGCCATGTTTCTGATTGTAGACTTCCAAACCGAGAATGTCCGAAGGCAACAAATCGGAAGTAAACTGGATGCGTTGAAAGGAGCAATCGAAACTCCGTGCCAGCGTTTGCGCCAGCGTCGTCTTGCCAACCCCCGGCACATCTTCAATAAGCAAATGCCCGCCAGCGAGCAGCGCGACCAGCGCCATCTCGACAACATCCGATTTGCCGTGAATGACGCTTTCAATAGTGGATTGCAATTGTTGTACTTTGCCTGCGGTGGTTATCACGAAATCTCTTCTCCGCTGTGGTTTTCCTCAAGATCAACGGGGCGCAATAACTAATGTAACATAAAAACTGTAAGCCGCGAAGATTTATGGCGCAAACGCTTTTCAGGGAAAAAAGTTGCAGAAGAGTGCGACAGTCTGTCTCTGATTCAGACAACCAAGTGTAAAAATTGCTCTGCGTTTTGGTGTAGTTGAGTACGAATTTGCCACACTCGGATAACGAAATTGCCTCAACGAATGACCCTAATTATTAAAAAAACCTGTAAAAATGCAAAAAATCTGGAATAAAAGAGTGCGGCACGGTGATTGCAGAGTATAGAGGCGCGGCAGGTCAGCCGCACAAAAAAGCAGAATGACAAGTTGGAGACAGAAGAGATGCAGAATATACGTCTAATTAAACGCAGAGATTTGGAGCAGGAACCGGAAGTGGAAAAGAGTGTGGCGGCTAAACCGACGGCGAAAACCACCGTCGAAGTGGTCAAGGCTTGGGTCAATGAACACAAGCAGGAGCAGCAGATCAGCGCCCGCCAGATGTTCGATTCCCTTTTTGCCCACTAAGGGCGTTCAACCTATAGAGACAGGCGACGCCACTTTGGCGAGCGATTCATAAAATTGCCTCGCCACTGTATCATCCGGCAATCATGCTACCTGAGCGTCGCCGAGTTCAACAACCAACCAATCGCCATTTGTGCGCTCCGCAATATCCACTGTGAAGAACCGGCTACGAACCTGTCGGATAACCTCGTTGAAAAGCGTTGATAGCCGGAAGGTTGTTTCTAAATGATGTATCTTAGAGCGCTTATATTATAGCGCCTCTTTTACTTCCGGGTTGTGAAAACGCTGATAAATTTTTTGAGTCAACCACTCTTTAACGTCCTTCTTGAATTCAGAGTTTTCCATGATTTTTTCAAAAATTTCCTGATTGGCGTCCATTCGCTCAATCAGTTTATTGATGAAAACTTCTTCAAACGCGTACTTGAAATTGTCTAAGGGATTATTTAAGGCTCGCTTCTTCAAAACTTCATCTTGATAAAGTTCTTCTTCGATCTGGTCAAAAAAGAGCCTGTCAGCCTCATTGAAGTCCGTACCGAATTTAGTATTCAAGACGGTGATGATGTCAGACAATGTGGCTTTTTCATCTTTTGGTTTGCTAATCCCGGCTTCAGTGATCGGGTCTAACGATTGTTCGCCTTGAATCTGCAATACCAAATCGCCCTCGCCTATTTTTTGCAGACGGTAATACTCCAACGCAACTTCGTTATCTAATCTCAGTTGCTGTGAATAATCCGCTTTGGGGAGTTTCGTTTGTAGGAATCGCCCAAATGAATACAGTTTCTCCAAATCCACATCTTGAAATGGCATGATTTGCGAAAGGAAAGCATACTGATTAACAAACGATTCCAATGCTTTCTTAAACTCATCTCTGGCTTCTTCATCCTTTACGTGCTTGAATCTATCAACCGCAGGGTCTAAGTACGAATAGAGTTTTGCCTGCTCCCTCGGCGATGAGATATTGCCTGGTTTGTAGAAGACTTTGGCAAAGGCGTCAATTTCGGATTGATAATAGACCTCAACAGCATCCAGCTTGCCTTTCAAATCATAAAGATGATTCGGGTCTGTGGTTGCGGTCATTGTCGTATCTTCATAATAAGGCTGAAATGAATCAATGATGGTTTGTCTATCGTTAGCGAAATCCAAAACGAATGTATCTTCTTTGCCAGTGCAAGTTCTGTTCAGCCGCGAAAGGGTTTGAACGGCTTTTACGCCTGAAAGTTGCTTATCAACATACATGGTATGAAGTAAAGGCTGGTCAAAGCCGGTTTGATATTTATCAGCAACTAACAAAACCTGGTATTCATTTGCATCAAATTTTTCAGGCAATTCTTTTTCGCCGAAACCATTGAGCGCCGCCTCCGTTATGCCTTCGGGATAAAAATCATCAAAGACCGTTCCTGAAAAAGCAACAAGCGGTTTAATGTCCGAATAGCCCTTTTCCTTGATATAGTCCTTAAACTCCAGATAATAACGAAGCGCATGCTTTCTCGAAGAAGTTACGACCATCGCTTTCGCTTTGCCGCCGATTTTTTTCATCGTTACCTGGCGAAAATGTTCAATCATCACCTCGGTTTTTTGCGTCAAGATATACGGATGAAAAGACGCAAAACGCCCGATAGCTTTCGCCGCTTTGCGTTTGTTTAACTCCGGGTCTTCTTCAATAGCCTTCGAGAATCGGTAGTATTCTTTGTAGGTCGTGTAATTCTTCAAAACATCCAGAATGAATTTTTCTTCGATAGCCTGCCTCATCGAATAATAATGATAGGCGTGCGCTTCACCGGCTGCATCTTTAACGCCGAAAACTTCTAAGGTTTTCGCTTTGGGTGTAGCCGTAAAGCCGTAAATGCTGATGTTTGGTTGTTTCCCTTGCTTGCTGATGGTCTCGCGGATGAAGTCATCGCTGTCGAGTTCCTCTTTTTCAATCTTTTCTTCAACTCTTTCAGCGTCTTCCAAAGAAACATTTTTACCTGCCAGAGTTTCGTTCATTTTGCGGCTGGCATCGCCGCCTTGCGAACTATGCGCCTCGTCAATAATCACGGCATAGTTGCGGTTGGGTAATTCTGCGAGGTGATGTAAGGCAAAGGGAAACTTTTGCAGAGTCGTGATAATGATACTTGTTCCGGCGGTGATGGCTTCGGCTAACTGCCTAGAGTCAACATCTATGCGTTGCACAACGCCTTGCTTATGCTCAAATTGATAAATCGTATTTTGCAACTGCTGGTCGAGAACATTTCTGTCAGTAACGACAATTACAGAATCAAAAATCTTTTTATCCTGACTGTCATAAAGGCTGCTCAAGCGATAAGCGAGCCAGGCAATTGTGTTACTCTTGCCGCTGCCGGCGGAATGCTGAATCAAATAATTCTTGCCTGTGCCGGCAGTTTTGGTGTCATAAGCTAATTTCCTGACCGCATCCAGTTGATGATAACGCGGGAAGATCATCGTTTCTTTGGTGTAAAGTTTGCCATCAATGCGGTAGGTATCTTTCTGTAGATGAAGAAAGCGCCCGATGATTTCCAGCCAGCTAGCTTTTTGTAAAGTTTCTTCCCAAAAGTAAGCCGTTTTATAGCCATGTGGATTCGGCGGGTTCCCCGCCCCTGATTTGAAGCCCTTATTAAAGGGCAAAAATTTTGTATTCGCAGAGTCAAGTTTTGTGGTCAAATAAATTTCATCAGGATCAACCGCAAAGTGAATCAAGGCTCTTTTCTTGAATTGAAGCAGCAATTCTCGCGGGTCGCGGTCTTCTTTGTACTGGTTAATGGCATGATTGACGTTTTGATTTGTAAAGGGGTTCTTCAATTCCGCCGTAGCAATCGGCAAACCGTTCAAGGAAAATAAAATATCTAGGCTTTTATTGGTTCTGCTTGAGAAAAAGACCTGACGGGTAACATAGAGCTTATTCAATTCGTACAGTTTGACCGTTTCGGGATTGAGATTGCTGTCAGGTTTGAAATAAGCCAGTTTGAATCGGATGCCGCTATCGGTGATGCCATGACGCACAACGTCCAGCATTCCTCGCAGGTCAAGTTCTTTGAACAGTCGCTGCACAAACTTATTTTCGGCTTCGTCTTTATAATACGAAACCATTTTCGCCCATTCTTTCGGTTGCGAGGTTTGCACAAACTCAAGGACAGCTTTTTTGTCGAAGGCTAAATCGCGGCTAAATCCGGCTGCGTCGCTCAAGTGCCAACCGTTTGCCGTCAGATATTCGACAATCGCAGTCTCAAAAGTCGCTTCTGTATATATTGTGCTATTCGCCATCTTTTTGCACCGCAATAGGAACCTCTAAATTCAAGTTCTTCTCAGCCTCTTTAAGAAATTGACCATAGGAATGCTCGTGGAACATCGAAATTAATTTTACCCGCTCTCTTTCCGAGAGATCTTGTTTTAAGAAATTGTCTTCTTGTGAATAACAGGTTTTAAGAAAATCATAATCGTTCGTTCCGTTGAAATCTTCAATGTTGGCAAGACTCTTCGGGATGGACTCTTCAATAATTTCACAAGTGTCAGGATCGAAGTATCTGACTCGTGGCTTATAATGTTTGTCGTAAATCTTCCCCAAAAATGTTGGATTCCCTTCAACGGATTGCCACATTACGCCGAAAAATTCCGTTGTCCCTGACTTGTAGACTTTACCGATTTGCAACGCCCCGTCCACTTCGCGGATGGTTTTATCCCGACAAATTTCAACCAGAACACTCAACGGCTCCATATCCAGTTTACCATCAAACTTGTCTCTATTTATCAGTTCTTCTTTGTACCTTTTGGCAGCTTCTTCGGCAATGTTGTCGTCTGCAGTTTCCGGGTCGCCTAAGAATATGCAAACCCTCGATTTCTGATTTGCTGTCTCTTCCGTTTGCAGAAAGCCTTTAGCATCGGCTGAGTAATAGAGCCGCCAGATACGAAAGCGGCTTTGCTTCCAACTCCATCCACCAAACAAGAACTTTGCCTCGCCGCCAATATCTGAGACATCGCCATTCGGCTTGTCAAAAATAGAGTTTACCAGCTCAGTGAAAATATCAACGATGCCATAAAGAACATCTTGAATATCGAGAGCCGGATTTTGTAACTCGTCATTATGTTTAATCGTCGAGATGAGATTCAGGATGAGCGGATACGCGCGATGCGTTTCGCCAGCAAAACAGAGCAGACAATCTTTTCGAGGCAATTCAAACAGCTTGACGCCGTGATTCCACTTCTCGCCCCCGGTTAAAGTGCTATCGGTAGCGAAAATCAATTCTTCGCTCTCAGGCATTTCACGAATCCATGCAATGCAGAGTGTCATCGGCTACACCACCTTTATTTTGCCGGTCACGACTTCCGAAATTATCGCCGTGCGGTATTCCTCTAACAGTCCTATTTCCTTTTTAATTTTTTCAATTGTTGAATCAATTTTTGATGTTTCGGCTTCGATGAATTGAACGATATGATTTTGTTCATTTTCATCAGGCAATAAAATGAAAGTCTCTCCTAATTCTTCTTTGTTCAAATGTGGTTGTGCCGCGCGAAGCTTCTGTAAATATAGCTGATTTATCAAAACATAATTACTAAGTAGACAATAAGATATAAATATTGGGTCAGCATCAAAGGTACGAACGACCATATCATAGCCGGCAATTGCCCGCTCGTATTTTTTAGGGATAATTGCAGAATCTGCGGTATATGCGCCGCTTCTCACAACAATAATATCATTTTCTTTTAGAATTGGGTCCCGATCATAAGGGATGTCGTCAGGGTCAACATAGATCAAGTTTTTTTCAACAATCTTGCCTCTCTCAATATTGGTTGCTCTAATTAGCGGCAATCCATCAACATTCTGATTTGGTGGTTGTCCTAACCCATACTTGATTCTTGCTATAAATTTCAACCTTTTGGTTCTCCAATGCTCGGGAACTTCGCCGAGCCAACCAATGCCCGATGGCTTCAATACGACATTTGGATTGATGCCTTTAGTCACGGCTTGATTGATAACGCCCAGACGTTCTTCTTTTAGTAATTCAATGAGCCGTTCTTTGTTCACAACGAGCCTGTCTATCTGCGCGGTCTGTTCGTCCAAATAATTGGCGATAGCGGTTTGTTCAGGAAGTGGCGGTATCGCAATAGGGAAGTCTTTTACAAAATCTGAAGGAACTCGTTTTTGTCCAGCAGAACCACTCATGAAGGCTTCACCAATCGCTCTGAAACTGTGACATTTCGTTATAAAAAATAACAATTTCGACGAAACTGCTTCGCTGGCTCTTAGTGTGTGAAATTCAGTTGAGCCAAAACCGAATTTAGTCTCTAAATCTTCAAGCAACGCACCTTTCCCATTTTCAAAACACGGCGTTATCTTCGCCAAAATAACATCACCCCTTTCAAAATAAGTAAAACCAGAGGTTACTTCGCTGATTCGCTTTCGCAATTCCTGATTGATTTTTCCGCTTTCCGAAACTCTTTCCATTGGTAGAAAAACAACCTCGTCGTCAGAGCTTTTATTGATTTCAAAACTTGAAAGAGAAGAATTAACCTTTGCGAAAAATTTCAGTCTCTTCAATTCCCAATGCTCAGGAATATCGCCAAGCCAATCAATGCCCGATGGTTTGTAGTTGTCGTAGGTTTTCATCAAATTTAGAAAACGGTTACTTCTTGCTTCAATTATTGTCGAGCAGAAGTTTTAGCAATCGTTGTTGCTCTGCCAGCAGCTTTTGTTGTTCAGCCAGTAATGTGCGTTGTTGCTCGGTCAATTGTGCTAACAACTGCATAGCTTTTTCAGCTTGTTCCAACAGGCGGCGGGTTTCGCTTTGCCGGTAAAGCCGTTGACGGTGCCTGACGAGCGGCAGGCGATTTAGCCGCAAAACATCAATTGTCAAGGCTCCTGTTTCGCTCAACGCATACAAAGCGCCGTTGTCGGAAAGCCAAAAATGGTCGTTGAAATCCTGGGTGCGCGGATTCCAAAGCTGCACAGCGTCAGGCTCATCCGTCCAGAAATCTCCTTTGTAGAGATTACAGCGAGGGCAACAATAAACGAGGTTTGTTAAATCGTCTGAACCATTTTGCGACTGGGGCTTGAAATGATCAATCGTCAATTCGCCGCCCACGTTTTCTTCGCTCACGCCACAATATTCGCAAGCGTAATTGGCGCGAACCCGAACTTTGCGCCGGACGGCTTGGCTAATGCTCACGCCGCTTGATGCTCCGCTAACCGCGCTTCCAGTTTGCGGCGTAATTTTCGGTTTTCATCTTGCAGCGCCTTGTTTTGTTTGGTTAAGTCTTTGACTTCGCGGCTGACGCGAGCAACGCTTTCTGTCGTTTGCTTAATCTGTGATTGCAACGCTAAATCTGATGTCGGCGCAATGGTTTTATCGCCTGCCAACAAGGCATCTTCTTCCGCATCAAGCGTTGCATACCATTCGCCTAGAGATGCTGCTTCTGTCGCTGACAAGGTTTCACCTCCGGCAGCTCGTTCATGCAATTTTATCATTGTTTCGGTGTCGCTCATACCGGCAATTATCAGCTAAAAAGTTCCTGGTATCAATTAAAAAATCAAGGCTGCCTAGTCAATCACGGCTTTAATCATGCCTTCGGTTTCTTGTTCGAGCGCCAGAATGTCAGCGCGAATCTCCGCCAGACTGCGTAGCGGTTTATACCGATAAAAGTATTTCGTGAAGTTGATTTCATAACCCGTTTTGGTTTTGCTGTGGTCAATCCAGGCATCAGAAATATGTGGCAAAACCTCGCGCCGAAAGTATTCTTCAACGTCTTCTTTCAACGGCACATTTTCATAATCCCGCAAATTTGCATCAGCCTGAACCTTGTCCTTTTTATCCAACACAAGTTCGCCATTTGCATCACGCAACGGGCGTTCAACCGTAATACGTTGGTAGCCGAAATCCTCGTTATCATAAATCTTGCAAAATTCACCTTCAGCAAATTCGCCGTAGATTTTTGTAATAAATCCGATTTGGTCGGGCTTGCCATTCTCACCATCGCCGATTTCCTTACGTTTATTGCCTAAACTTCGCAGCATCTTCACATAAAACGGATTATCTTTATCAGGGAATTGCGAACCTGAAGCGTTAATAAGCTGAACCTTAGCTCTGCGTTTGGCTTCTTTGCGATCCGTCACAACCCAAATGTATGTTGATATGCCGGTGTTATAAAAAAGCTGGTCAGGCAAAGCAATGATGGCTTCGAGCATATCGTTTTCGATAATCCACCGCCGGATTTCGCTCGTTCCGCTTCCCGCCCCACCGCTAAACAAAGGCGAACCGTTAAACACAATTGCCAGCCGGCTGCCGCTTGCGCCACGCTTCATTTTAGAGATCATGTGTTGCAGAAAAAGAAACGAACCATCGCTGATGGGCGGTAAGCCCGCGCCAAAACGCCCTGAGTAGCCCCGATTTGCCGCTTCGTCTTTAATGCGTTTCTCAGCGTTTTTCCAATCCACACCGAAAGGCGGATTACTCAATATGTAATCAAAGGTCTCGTTTTCCAAGCCGTCCTGTGTAAAGGTATTCCCAAATTTGATATTAGCAGGATTCTGCCCTTTAATCAGCATATCCGATTTGCAGATTGCATAAGATTCGGGGTTGATTTCCTGTCCGAAGACTTCAAGTTTTATATCTGCATTTAATCTTTTCAGGTAATCTTCGGCAATAGACAACATCCCGCCCGTCCCACACGCGGGATCATATAATGTTTTGACGATGCCTTCCCTGATAAGTTCTTTTTCATCACTCCGAAAGAGCAAATTAACCATCAGCTTGATAACTTCGCGTGGTGTGAAATGTTCTCCGGCAGTTTCGTTGCTGAGTTCGGCAAACTTGCGAATCAATTCTTCAAAAATATAGCCCATTTCCATTGGACCGACGCCTTTGAAAATTTCGCCTGCCTCAGCAAATTTCTTAACCACCAGATAAAGCAGATCATACTCATCAAGTTTTTTAATTTGGTCTTCAAAGCTGAAATACTCAATGATCTCCTTTGCCCCAATGGAAAAAGCATTGATGTAGTGGCGAAGGTTCAGAGCGATATTATTGTCATCCTTCGCAAGGGCATTAAAATCAAACTTGCTCCGATTATGAAATTTCAACCTAGCTACATTGTTGAGAATCGGCTCAAGAATTTCGGGCTTTTTATCTTTATGTTTCTCATAAGCCGCGAGAACATCTTTCTTTGTCGGTTCCAAAACAAAATCAAGCCGTCTAAGCACAGTAAAAGGCAGAATTACTTTGCCATAGTCCGCTTGCTTATATCGTCCGCGCAGAAGATCGGCAATAGACCAGATGAGATTTGCTTTTTCTCTAAAATTAGACACTCAAATTCTCCGCTGATAAAACAGATTAGAAAATGCCCCTAACTTTAGTAGTATTTCCGTTGTTTTTCAAATGACCTGTCTTCTTAAATCAATCACACATCAACACTTGGCGAAATTTCAAAAGAAACTGCTGGCGGCTTTATTTACCTACTGACAATTTCTCTTTTTCGAGTAACGGGCGCAGATACTGATAGACGGTATCGGCGACAATCTTTGTGCCTTCGGGGTTCGGGTGAATCCGATCCGCCTGATTCAATGTATCAATTCCGGCAACACCTTCGAGAAAGAAAGGGATGAACGCCACCTGATGCTCACGCGCCAGATCGGTATAGGCTTGATGTACGGCTTGGCGATAATCCGCCCCGGCATTGGTCGGTGATTCCATACCGGCGAGCAGCACCGTTGCGCCTTTCGCCTGAGCCTGTTTAATAATGTCGCTGAGATTTTTCTTCATCTGCGCTACAGGTTGCATACGCAGAATGTCATTGGCTCCAAGTTCGAGAATAAAGAATTTCACATTGCCCTCAAGCGACCAGTCAATCCTACGGACGCCGCCCGCCGAGGTATCGCCCGAAATTCCGGCATTGACCACTTCATAATCGAAGCCATCGGCTTTCAGTCGTTGTTGCAAGAGCGCCGGGTAACTTTGTTGCGGTGATAAGCCAAAACCGGCAGTCAGACTATCACCGAAGGCGACAATCTTCGCTACACTCTGGGTCGGGGTTGACGGATTGGCATTATTCGTCGCCGCAGACGGAGAGGATGAATCTGCCGCCGGAGCGGGTTTTGATTCCGGCGTACTATTTTGACAAGCCACAAGGCTAAAGATTGCCGAGAGTAGAAAGCTGAATAGATATTTCCTCATAGACTTCAATTATAGTGTATAAGTTGCAGGAAAATCAGGTAGATCAATCTTACTTTGTGCGTGCGCCGCTTTCTTCTTCGACCTTCTGCTTTGCTTCCCTGATAACTTCATCAAAGTAGCTTTCTAAAGCTGTATTGACGCCGCGCAATCCTGAGACAACTTTTTCCGTCCAGTCCAGATATTCCCGGCGTCGTTCGAGGCTCCAGTCAGGCGGCGGATTATTGGTCAACTCTTCGACATTGTTGATTTTATCTGCGAGTTTAATCACTTTGGCGGCGGCGGAGATGTGCGGGGCGTGGAGAATTTGCAGCCGCTTTCTTTCCGCTTTCGGCAAACTTTTGTCGTCGGTGCATTCCTGTACTAATGATAAAACTGCTTTTCCAAAGAGCGATTCTATCTCTTCCGGCGTTGTCTCGGTATCTTCAATGGTATCGTGCAGCAGCGCGGCTATGAGAATGTTCATATCACGCACCTCTCCGACATTCCATAGTAATTCGGCAACATTGATAGGATGATTGATATAAGGCGAAGCATCCGCGCCTTTGCGTCGTTGGTTGCGATGTTTGTAAGCGGAGAATTTTACGGCGTTTAAGAATAGAGAAAGTTGCTGTTCGTTGAATTCCATCTGTTGTTGTAACACCCTCACATTTCGCAAGCAAGTCAAAGTTTTTATGCACCGCAAGTCATATCGAAAATCGGGACAATGTATCGAATTCTGCGGCGGTTTGCGGTTTGCTGTCTCTGCTCTGCTTTGTTTGCTATTATACAAAATTGTGTACAATCACGTAAAAGAAACAGAGTAAGAGCAGGAAAGAAGGCAGACAAGAGGCAAATGGAAGCAGTGATGTAATCATCGGCTTTTGGTTCTTATGTTCTCTCGGTTGCCGCGAATAAGATTATGATTCAACTGCATCAGGTTACGAAAAAAGTTGCTTCGGGAAGTGAGACTTTAACCATCCTTCAGGAAGTAAATTTGACGATTCCAGACGGGCAATTCGTTGCCGTTGTCGGTCCGTCGGGCAGCGGCAAATCTACGCTGCTTGGACTCGTTGCCGGACTCGATGCGCCGACAGAGGGCAAGATTCTGATTGACGGCGAATCTATTACCGATATGAATGAAGACAAACTGGCGGCATTGCGCGGCAGCAAAATCGGCATCGTCTTTCAATCGTTCCATTTGATTCCCTCGCTCACCGCATACGAAAATATCCTTGTGCCGATGGAGATAGCGGGTATCAAAGGCGCTCGCGCCCGCGCTCAGGAATTGCTCGAAGACGTAGGCTTACAGGCACGCGGGCATCATTACCCGTCGCAACTATCGGGCGGCGAACAACAGCGCGTCGCCGTGGCGCGAGCCTTTTCCAATAAACCATCAATTTTGCTTGCTGATGAACCGACCGGCAATCTTGATTCCAAAAACGGCAGGCATATTCTCGAATTGATGGTTGAAATCAATCACAAGCGCAAAGCGACGCTGATTCTTATTACTCACGACCGCGAACTGGCGGCAATGGCTGACCGGCAGATTGCCCTGCGGGATGGGCGCGTCGTCAGCGATACCGCCGCCCTTGCCGTTGACGAAGAGGCGCAGCCGGAACAATCGCTCGTCTAATCGTTGTCGAAACGCCGTAACAGCGTGTCTGTTTTTATCTCAAGGGTTAGTTATGCGAAGAGCTAAAATTGTTGCCACCGTCGGACCGGCTTCGGAATCTAGCGAAAGTTTGCGTCAACTCATCCTTGCCGGTGTAGATGTCTTTCGCGTCAATATGTCGCACGGCAAACGCGAACAACATGGCGAAGTTATCAAACGCATTCGGCAAGCGGCGGCGGAAGTCAGTAAAACTGTCGCCGTAATGATTGACCTGTCGGGTCCGAAAATCCGCACCGGCATTTTGCGCGACGGCACGGCAGAGTTGGCAGACGGCGCAGAAGTTCGCATTACTACCGAAGAGATCGAAGGCGACGCCACACGCTTTTCCGCGAACTACCCTCTGCTGGCGCGGGAAGTGAAACCGGGCGATAGAATTTTAATCAATGACGGCGAAATCGAACTGGAAGTCAGCAGCACAACCGACACGGCAGTAACCGCCCGCGTCATTCACGGCGGCACTCTCAGCAATCGCAAAGGCATCAATCTGCCGGGGGCGCAAATCTCCATCCCTTCCGTGACCGAAAAAGATGTTGCCGATTTGCAATTCGGACTGGCGGCGGGAGCCGATATTGTGGCGCAATCGTTCGTGCGCTCGGCGGCGGATTGCCAACGCGCTCGCCAGTTGATTCAGCAATTCGGCGGCAATGTGCAACTCATCGCCAAGATTGAAAAGCCGCAGGCTACCGAAGACCTCGCCAATATCCTTGCGGCTACCGATGGTGTGATGGTGGCGCGTGGCGACCTTGCCGTTGAGACTTCGACGGAGCGCGTCCCGGTGCTGCAAAAGATGATTATTGCCGAAGCCATGAAAGCCGAAAAAACGGTGATAACGGCAACGCAGATGCTGCAATCCATGATTGACAGCCCGCGTCCGACCCGCGCCGAAGCCTCTGATGTGGCGAATGCGGTGCTGGATGGCTCTGATGCCGTGATGCTGTCAGGCGAGACAGCCGTTGGGCGTTATCCGGTTGAGACGGTGCGGACGATGGATAAAATTATTCGCGCTACCGAAGAGATGAACGCGCCCTCAATTATGGCTTTCCGGCAGACCATGTTCGGGCGGCATTCCGGCTCTGTCGGTCGCGCCATTTCCGAAGCGGCGATGTTTGCCGCCGAAGAAGTTGGCAGCAAAGCGATTGTTGTCATTACGCAGAGCGGTCACATGGCGCGACGCATGGCTGCCTTGCGTCCGCGTCAACGAGTTATTGCCCTCACTACGGTTGCCGAAAGCTGCCGCCAATTAGCGGTTACCTGGGGCGTTGAACCTTACCTGCTCGAAGATTGTTCAATCGAATCAAAAGAGCTAGTGAAAAGCGCCGACCACGCCCTACTTGAATTAAAATTAGCCGAACACGGCGAAACCGTCGTGATGATGGCAGGCAGACTTGAGGATGCGGCATTATCGTTGTCCATGAAACTGCACACCGGCGGCGATTTTGCTTCAACTTCTGCATAATTTCCGGTCTGGCTGAGTGCAGAACAACCCCCAAATCCTTGTCGGATGCCCTGCCATTTGTCCCCTTATCGGTATCGGCGCATTTTTTTGCTATGTCGTTTGTTTCCGTGCTTTCCACCTTTCTTCTTCGGCGCATCAGCAGCGCAATTAGTTGTCCCATCAACAACCGCCAAAGTACCGTTTTCTGCCTTTGATGTACCATCTGTGGTTGACAAGTTTGGTACGGCAAAACTGTCAACGGAAGGCAATACGCCAAATCGTGTCTTAGTAATTTCATCGGTAGCCGTCACTTGATTTTGCCAGTCGCTTGCAACTAACTTTGCCTTGGCGCGACTTTCAATTCGTGCCTCGGCAACCATTTTTCCTCCGGTTGCGGTTTGTTCCAAGCCGCGCTCGTCCACTTGCCACCGGGCAGCACGACGCGGCAACCACTCCTCACGCCGTCCGTCCGTCAACATCAGCGGCGCGTCGCTCGCTTGACGTACTGGCTTTGCCGTCGTCCGGCTCACCGACTCGCGCCCCGCGTCAATCGCTACGACACGGCAAGGCGTGTGGCGGTTGGCGTTCGCCTCTGCCTGACACAGCCGATAACCGCGCCCTCGCTCATCCCGTTGCAAGTCCAGGTCTTCGGGCAATACCCAACGACTTTGCAGACAACGCCATTGGCGGTATTGCTCATCGCGTCTGTGGTCGCTCATTAGCGTATAAATCGTATCAACGGTCTGCGCCTGTGCGCTGCCGAGCAAGCGGCGGCGGCTTGATGTAGTGCAAGCAACCAAGACGGCGCAATCCGAATCGGCAGCCAGTTGGCGAGCCTTGCGGAGCAGGTCGAGGCGGGCGGCGGCGCTGCTCCTGCCAGTCAAGGTCAATGGTTCTCTCATCCCGTCAACAATCACCAGATCGGCAGGCTGTTGTTTCAGCCGCGCCATGAACCACTGCCAATGGGAATCGCGGTAGAGATTCAAGGGCTGCCGATGCAGGCGCGTATCCACCAATATCCGGAAGTTATCTTGTGCCATGTCAGGATCAACGATGTCCGGCAACATTGCCCGTAATTCGCTCTGCAAGCGGGAAGCGGCAGCCTCGCCGCCATTAACATAGAGGATCCGGCGCGGCGTTCGATCCTGCGGTGAACAGGGCAAAACGGATTGCCCGCCAGCCAGCGCCACCGAGAGTTGCAAGAGCAGATGGGTTTTGCCCTGTGCTTCATCGCTGACCAGCAGGGCGACTTCGCGGCGATGCAGACCGGCAAGCAATTCGTCGGCTTCGTCAAATTCAGCAGTAAAAAAATCGTTGAGAGATGAATAAACCCCATCGAGTTGCGATGGCAGTTCAAGGACATCGGCGGCAGGCGGATGCGCCAGCGCCGGGATTGCAGTAGCCATACAATAGTTCTCCCTCTGAGTCAAATATACACCGTTATAGTAATATAAATGTACAAAAAAGAAAAGCCGAAACTGTCCGATAGGAGGGGAAAGGATGAACACTTCAAGTTTGGAGGTATTCAGGTTTGAGGATAATGGCGAGGCTGAACATTTCGGTTTGTCCGGCAGGGACAGTTGAAAATAGCCCGCTCGATTTATCGGTGGGAACACAAAGCGCAGGAAGCGATGAGTCCCGGATGGACGGCTGAAAAGAATGCGACGATGGAACCATCTCTGCTTGATTCCGCTTCTCGATGGCTTACGGTTGCCGCAAGCCATCGCTTGATTCAGTCGTCCCTCCGGGACTTGTCGGAGATAACGCTTTGCCTTCCCGCCAATTGATTGGCGGGCTAGTTTCAGTCGTCCCTCCGGGATAAAGGAGAAAGATCACTTGGCGCACAATGGCATCCACAAAGGGTCAAGTCATCCTTCTAAAAATCGCTCTATATCCGTGAATCAGGCTTCTGTAACCCGTTTCATGTCAGGGCATACTCTTCTTGTATTTATCGAACCAACTGCTGATGTAGGTCATCTTCGCCATCCAGTGGCTCGGACGGCGACGAATGCCATGCGGTTCTCCCGGTACTCTGACCAGCACACTTTCCACATTTAACAACTTCAATGCCTGATAATATTGCTCCGACTCTGACATCGGCGTTCGGTAATCCTCTTCGCCGGTCAACACCATCGTCGGCGTTTTGACATTCTTGACCACCGAGAGCAACGAACGCTTTTCGTAATGCTCGGCGTGATCCCAC
>Ga0187894_10003683_pt1 | contig 16925 bp, 14 predicted proteins | sample GBC1701081metaG_FD_136650 | JGI IMG/M metagenome (GOLD analysis project Ga0187894, IMG submission 136650) | White microbial mat communities from a lava cave in the Kipuka Kanohina Cave System on the Island of Hawaii, USA - GBC170108-1 metaG ...
ACAGCCACAATCCCCATAGCGCGCATGCCATCCCGCGGGTTAGCTCAATCCGGCTTCAATGAGGTCGCGTCCCGCTCGCCCCCTCAATCCGTGCCGCGACCTCACAGAAGCCTCCAGATTCCCTGAATGAAGGTTTGGTGATTCATTGCGGTTGAAGGAGAACCGCGATGGGCAAGCCACACCCGATGGCGTTGCGTGAGCGTGTTGCAGCGTTTGTGGACGAAGGCCACAGCAACCGGGAGGCGTCCCGGCATTTCCGGGTTTCACCGAAATTCGTGAACGATCTGATGAAGCTGCGGGCCGAGACGGGTTCGCTGGAGCCACGCCGGCAGGGGCACGGACCTGGCGGCGGCAAGCTTGCCGATCAGGCCGGCTTCGTGCGCCAGCGTCTGGGAGAGAACGGCGATCTGACGCTGGACGAATTGTGTGTCGAGCTGGAAGGACGCGGTGTTACGGTGCACCGCTCGAATGTGGGCCGTCTGCTTGACCGGCTGGGCCTCAGTCACAAAAAAAGACGCTTCAAGCCAGCGAGCAGCAGCGGGCGGACATCCGGCAAGCGCGCGAGCACTGGATCGAGCGGCGCAAACCCTTCTTCGACAAGGCATTGACACGCCTTGTCTTCATCGATGAGACCTCGACCAACACAAAGCTCACCAAGCGCACCGGCTGGTCACCCAAGGGCCAGCGCTACCGCACACAGGCGCCATTCGGCGGCTGGAAGACGCAGACCTTCATCGCCGGCCTCAGATGCCATTGCATGATCGCGCCATGGATCATCGATCGGCCGATGAACAGGGCAAGCTTCGAACTCTATGTCGAAACCCAGCTCGCCCCGGAGCTCAAGCCAGGCGACGTCGTCATCCTCGACAACGTCGCCTTCCACAAAAGCGAGCGGGCGGCCGAACTGGTCCGCCAGCGCGGCGCCTGGCTGTTGCCGCTGCCACCATACTCGCCCGACCTCAACCCGATCGAGATGGCATTCGCAAAGCTGAAGGCCCTGCTCAGAAAGCGCGCCGCACGATCCTTCGACGCAATCTGCAGCGCCCTCGAGGACATCTGCGACCTGTTCGATCCCGTCCAATGCAGAAACTTCTTCAAAGCTGCAGGATATGAGGCCGATTAAACGCGACACGCTTTAAAAGCCGGGCCGTCATCTTCGGCGGCGCGACTGAATGTGATGCTGATCTGCATGTTTTCCTCCTTGGGCTGCAAGCCCGGCCAATCCGGGCTTTCATGCACGCGAAGGAGCGGGCAGGACGCGGGACAGCACGCACAGACTTCAGGCTGTGGGCCGCAACGAAGAGGAGGAGCTTCACGCTTGCGTCCGCACAGCGGACTGTCCGCTAAATTCGTGGACTGAAAGAACGGGTGGCCGATGGCTTGCATTGCGCAAGGAGGAATGCGGATCGGCAGCGCATCATCGCGCCGGCCATGACGGCCCCCCGCTTTACGATCTCGGCGTTCCGGATGATTGTTTGCCGTTCGCCGGGACGACGGCGACCGCCGCGCGGAAGAGCGCAAGTCGCAAAGCCTTCAAGCGCACGGAAGGAGCAGGCCATGTACGATCTGCAAGACGCGCAAACGAAAAGCGATCTCGACCGCATCGGCAAGAAGCTCTTGCAGGGTGTCGTCGAACTCGCCCTGGAGGAGGGCTATTCGCACGGCATCATCACGGCGGGCCTGATTAAGCAGTCTTACTCCGTCATGCGCCTGACGCTGGCAATCGAGCCGGCGGAACGCAAAGCCATGTTCCTGCGGCTCGCCGCCGAAATGGCGGATGCGATCGAAGAGGCGACAAGGCCGAGGGCGTAGGAATGCGCTTTGCAAAGCAGGGCGCTTTCTCGCGCTCCCGTTTTACCTGCCCGTCGTCATCCAGCAACACAGCAGAACACTTCGTCGCCCTTCACCAGGAATATTAAGGCAGAGGAGCAAACCGTAAGCCTTTGCCGTCCCCGTGATAGGGACAGGCCTGCCGATGCGCCGCAGAAGGTATCGCCGGCCCGTCATACATGGCTGCGAAAATCATCGCCGGGGTGGTTTCACTGTTTTCCTGCGGCGTTTGCCGCTGACGAGTTGCGCGTCCTCACAACGCTTTTCCTTCGCCGCCGGGTTTTTTCGACCTTCACGCCAACCTGACCGTGCGCGCAGCCCTTTCCTGACCGAGCCCAAAGGGGGTGACGACGCCGTGTCCCCAGCTTCCGCACTTCGCTTGTGCAGCCGGGTGATTCCCCTCGCCGCCGTCAGTCGGAAACGTCCGCTTCTCCGCCCGGATCGACCGGTGGGCGCATCGAAAACCCCAACGAAGGAGAAAGACTATGACGACACGTAACCGCAACTACGCCCGCAAGGAAAAGACCCGCGAAACCCAAGGCCCGGCGCTGATCGCCTATCACGTAGCCGAGCGCGGCGAGAAGAGCTTCTGGACGCGGATCGGCGCGGCCTGGGATCACGAGGACGGCAAGGGGCTCACGCTCCAGCTCGATCTGGTTCCCGTGAACGGAGGCCGGATCGTCCTGCGGGAGCCCTCGGAAGACGAAGGGCAGGAGAAGAACGGGAAGAAGGGCGCGTGAGCGCCCCTCTTTTGCGTCAAGGATCGAAGCTGCGCCGGTGGCGATGATGACGCTCCGGGCGCGGTTGCCTGCGAGTTTCGGCGTCATCCCCTTTGTTGCGGTCGCGGGAATGCGGATCGTCCCCGTCCTCGCGATTCAGGCTTTGGTAGCGGCCAACATCTTCGCGCAGCCGCATGAGTTCGTCTTGCGCCATTGCGCGCTGTGCCTGGACTTCCCGTTGCAGGGCTTGCCGTTCCTCAATCTGCCCGAAAATCAGGGCGTCCTTCTCCGCACGGTCGCGGCGATAGGCGTCTAGCGCCTCCGTCTCGTTCTGCGCCCTGATCTCGGCATATCGCCCGGTCAGGCGGTGCCAGATGCCGGAAAAGCCCTTCGGCAGACGCTGCGCGCGCCGCCGGGTTTCCGCCTGCCAGCGCATTTCATGGTCGTCTGACATGCGCTGCCGCGCGTCCTGATGGCGGGCGACCATTTCCGTTTTGCGGAAGGCTACAACGGCCTGACGCTGCCTGGCCGCGCGTTCTGCATCCCTGATAAAAGCTTCGAGCTTCCGGTTCATGCCGCCCGCAATCTCGGCCTTGGTCTCGGCAACCGAACGGAGATTGCCGCCAAGCCGCGCTTCAAGCTCTTTGGTTTTCACCCCGGCGTAGCGGGACAGGGAATAAACCTCGCCGCGATAATCGACCGCCACGACGCCGCGCCGGTCGCCCTTGGCGAGCCAGAAGCCGCGCTCCTTGAGCGCCCGCTCGAATGACGCCCTGTTGTCGGATTGTTTCCAGCATTGCGCCAGCACGGCCTTAAGCTCGCGCGGATCGAGCCCGGCGCGCTTTGCCTGCTGCCATTCTTCCCGCGTGAAATTCAGAGGATCGCGCAGGCTGCGGTCTTGAAGACCACGCGGCATGTCCCACCCATGTTCCAGAAAGAGGCTCCGGGATATGTCCCGCAGCTTCATCTTGTAGTGGGGCATGTTGATCGCGCGCATGCGCTGCAAGTCGATTCTCGACCAGACGACATGCGCATGCCGCCGCCCGTCCTTCTCGTGGAACACGATGGCGCGCGGCTGACCTTCCAGACCGAGTTTGCCCTCAATATCGGCAATGGCTCGCTCGAAATCTTCGACCGCCACCTGCGCATGCTGTGGCGGGTTAAGGCTCGCCGAAAACAGGTAGTTCTTGCAGCGCGTACCTTTGGCAATGGCATCGGCTTCGCCGAACGCTCCCGGAAGATCGTCGCTGACGAAGCCGCGCACCTCATGCAACTCGACATGATCGTTGTCGCGCAGCGCCAGCAGGTAGCGGGCGAGCTGGGGGGCGTCCCCGCGCTCTTTGGCCTTGAGGATCACGGCCCGTCCCCCGGCGATTTGCCGAGGGCGCGCAGCAGTTCGTCCCGCAGGGCCGACACTTCGCGGCAGGCTTCCCTCAGTTCGGCTTCGGTTTCCGGTGTGACAGGCAGCGAGCCGGTGTTTACGGCCTTGGCAAGCTGGTTCAGGTTGGATGACAGCCGCGATTGGCCCAACGCCCCCAGGACACGCCCAAGGGCTTCATGATCCTTGATCGGGTGATTGCCCCGACTCTGGCGCGGCGCGGCATCCTCGCCGAAGAGCCGTTCGCGGATATAGGCCCCGAGCGTCTTGCCAGCCGCATCGTTTTCCAGCCGCGCCCGTTCCGCAGCGGTCAGGCGCAGCGAGAAGGGCGGCGGGGATTTGGGCGGGGCTTCGCCAGCCGCTTTTCGGAAGTCACGGCGTAGGCTTGTCATTGCCGCACCGCCGACCCGTATTAGGGCCTAGCTGTGCGAGGTGGCGCTCCCATTCATCAAGAACTTCGAATAAAGTGTTCGAAGTTTCTCCTTCTAGGTGCGCCAAATCCGCCGATTGCCCTCCACAGTACGCTATGGCCGCCGGTTCCCACGGGAATCACGCCCGTGCGAAGCGCGGGAAGCAACCCGCAGATGAAAAAGCGTAGAAACGGCGGCGTCGGGCGGCGAGAAAGTTCGAATCGCTTACGGTGAGAGCGCGGACTTTTGCCTTACGTAGTCACGGACGCCAAGACAAGTGGGCCGCCCACCAGAAGCGGCTGGTGACGCCGAAGATCACACGCCAGCTGCACCGACACTCCGCGGTCGAGCCCGTCATCGACGATCTCAAATCCGAGCGCCGCATCGGCCGCAACTACCTGTGGCACCGCGAGGGTGACGCCGCCAACGCCGTCCTCGGCGCCATATCTTCGCCCAGCTCGCTGTCCTTGCCCAAGTTGATCTTCGGTCCGCCCAGCTCGCTGGGCTCCGCCTTCAGCTCATCCCGGTCTTAAATCAGCGTTCTTCGCGGAAGACTCTGCCTATAGTGATCGTCGCGAAAGGCATGCCACCAACAGCATATCTTATCTTGATGCCAGTTACCTAGATTTCTGCCGGATTGTAACGACGATCATCTCAGCGTGTCCGGTAATTGCCATCATGATCGTAGTTCGGAGAGCCGTACTGACCGAATCCATTCCACATCAGATCAAAAAGCGGACGCAGAAAGGCCACGAGGGCCTCCTTGGCGAGCGCCTCATCAATCATCAATTCGGGCAGGAGCATTTTGTCCGAGCGGTGTGGATACGAGAGGCCACCTCGCCACTCATTGGTCGGCGCACAAAGACCCCGCACGCCGACAAGGGAGAGCATCAGATAGTACGGGGGAGGCACCGACAACCGCTGAAGCTCTAAGAGAATGTGTTGCAAAGCAGGAATGATATCTTGCTCAATGCCGGAGAGCGAAAGCTGCCGCTGCCCCTCTCGTTCTCCCGTGTAGACTTGGGCTACAGCCTCGATTACTCCGTTTCGAAAGAGTGTCGAGAATGCGCGAACGGATTCAAATCGTTCTTCAGGCCCAGAATACGAAACGAGACCATCGAGAGAATACATTGAGTTCCAGCCGCTCGCTCCAAGCGGACGGATGCCTGTTCCATGAGAGTCTAAACGAAGCTGGATGTTATCGGTGAATGCCGCTTGGGGCACGACATGCAGAATTAGTCTCGGGCCACCGTCGTTAACAGCCAGCGGACCTTCATTGGCGATCAAGAGTTGAAGCCGCTCTGACCGAAAGCTGCGGATCCGCTCCTCGACTTCGGATGCGAAAAGAAAGGCGCGACGGAGTTCAGTCACGGACATTGGGTGTTTCCCATTCTCATCGCGTAAGAAGAAGCGGTTGTCGCGCGCGACCACTACGCGGTGCGGTGCGTTCCAGCTCCGTTCGACCTGGATCATCAGTACACCTCGGCCAACGTCGATCTCGATCCAGCGAACGCGCACGCCGAGGATAGGTGGTTCGATAGACGCACGGATAGACTCGGCGATCCCGCGCACCAGGGCATCCGGATTCCCTGCATCGACACCCACGACCCCCGAAGCGATCCCGTTCTCCTCCTCGATACCGATCAGCAGGTAGCCGCCCAGGGCGTTGGCCATAGCCGACACGTCGGCAGCAAATTCGCGCTTAGCATCATCGGTCCGCCCATAGTGATCACGCTTGAACTCAAGACGTCTGCCTTCAGGAATTCTAGCGTCGACCAATGCCTGGAGATCGGCGACCGAAACTTCATCAAAGGCTTTGCCGAACATTGGCTTGAGACCTCAAAGAACAACGACACGAATCATGACGCTGGCCATCCACTATCTCATACCTCACAGTCCCTGGTCCGGCCGGGTTCCCCGCGGAGCGGTCGGCCGCGACAATGAATGGCGCGCCGCAGGGGTAAGCTTTTGCCCGCTTGTCCTTCCAGATCTCGGTCGGCAGATTTCCAATCAATTAGCCGAAGCCGCGGGGAAGGCCTCCGCCCTGGAGTGATAACCCTGTTCGGACCATCTCTTGGCGAGATTGAAAACTGTCAGGAAATCGCATATATTTCTGACAGGAGAGTTATCATGCAACGGCTGACTGAACAGATTCTGGCGCATACCGAAGGCTTACCCGAGGGTGCTCCAATCGCGGCGAAAAGCCTGCTCCATCTCGGCAACCGCGCCGCGGTGGACCAGGCATTGTCGCGACTGGCTGAACGTGGCCGGCTAATGCGTGCCGGGCGCGGCGTTTATCTGCGCCCGGTTTCGAGCCGGTTCGGCGTTCGCGCGCCCTCTGTCGAGAAAGCAGTCGAAGCCCTTGCGGCGCAGCGTGGTGAAGTCATCGTGTCGAACGGCGCGGCGGCCGCCAATGCGCTCGGGCTCACGACCCAGGTACCGGTCCGTTCGGTCTATCTGACATCGGGTCGCAGCCGGACGATGAATCTCGGCCAGCAGGTCGTCGAGCTGCGGCATGCGCCGCGCTGGCAATTGGCGCTGGCCGATCGGCCCGCCGGACAGGCGGTGCGCGCGCTGGCCTGGCTGGGGCCGGAGAAGGCGGAAGCCGCGTTGAAGACGTTGAAGCGCAAGCTGCCGTCTTCCACGTTCGGCGAACTTGTCGCGGCCGCGCCCCAGCTCCCGAGCTGGCTCGCCAGGACGGTGGGCAAGGTCGCGCATGGCTGAAGCCTTCCTCACATTGTCAGCGGGCGATCGGCGCGAGGCCTTGGCCGTCGCCGCCGATCGATCCGGCCGCCCGCTCCATCTGCTGGAAAAGGACGTGTGGGTCGTTTGGACCCTCGCGACGCTGTTCGGGTCCGACCTTGGCGAGCATCTCGTGTTCAAGGGCGGCACGTCCTTGTCCAAAGCCTACCGCGTCATCCGGCGTTTCTCCGAGGATGTGGATCTCACCTACGACATTCGCGCCATCGCCCCTGATCTGGTGGGCGAGAACGACGAGGCCCTGCCGAAAAACCGGAGCGAAGAGAAACGGTGGTCGAAGGCCGTCCGACATCGCTTGCCCGAATGGGTCGATGGAACGGTCCAGCCTCTTCTTGCCGGCGCCATCGACGCGCAATCGCTGCCCGCGACGCTCAGGGTCGAAGGCGACAAGCTGTTCGTCGACTATGAGGCGACCGCTGCGGGATCGGGCTATGTGGCTCCGAGCGTGATGCTGGAGTTCGGCGCCCGCTCGACCGGCGAGCCGGCCAGCCCGCGCGATGTTGTGTGCGACGCGGCCGGACTGATCGAGGGCGTCGAATTTCCAACGGCGCGGCCGCGGGTGATGCATGCCGAGCGGACTTTCTGGGAGAAGACGACGGCGATGCACGTCTTCTGCCTGCAGGAACGGCTGCGTGGCGAACGCTTCGCCCGCCACTGGCACGATGTCGTTCGACTTGGTGATGCGGGGATCGCCACCGCGGCATCGGCTGACCGCGACCTCGCGCACGCCGTTGCCCGCCACAAGAGCATGTTCTTCGCGGAGAAAGCGGCCGATGGCGAGGCCATCGACTATCAAGCCGCCGTGGATGGAAAATTGCAGCTCGCACCGGCTGGTGAAGCGCGCGCGGCGTTGGCTACGGACTATGCGCGCATGGTCGAAGACGGGCTGCTGCTCGAAGATGCCGAGCCGTTTGAGGCGCTGATCGAGCGATGCGCAGACATCGCCGAACGGGCGAACGGTGCTGCGAAGTGATGACGGGGGAAAGGGTGTCGACCTATTTTACAGATCGTGAATACGGGGCACGTCCAGCAACAATCGATGTCATTAATGAGCGCCTGTGGGCGGGCCTTTTCAGCTTGATCCAGACGAGGATTGGCGATGGCTCGTTTGGCCTTCGCTTTCCTGAACAGTGTCCTGACGGGAATGGTCCGTGCGGATGTGACGTACAGGCCCTCAGCCGGGTGCTGGGCGCCGAGGTGCCGTGGATCGAGTGGCCGCTCTCTGTGAACGAAGTGCCCGATACGCCGGTGATCCTCGATCTGCTCGAGTTTTGCGCCAGCGCCGTCGGCGCACCGATCCAAGGCGGTTATCACTCCTACTTCGGTCACCATCACTTGAGCTGGGACCGGGAAGCCGGCCTTGCTCGATTTGTTGCGGACGTAAACCTCCTGTTTCGCCGCAACGCGGTTGCCTATGAACTCACGTCGACCGGGCAGGCCCGCCGGCTTCTTCCCCAGCCGATCGCCGATGCTCTCGGTTGGGCAATGTTTCAGACCAGCGATGCGGAGACGGACCGGCTGCTCGAAGCCGCGCGCCAACGGTTTCTCTCGCCAAAGCCCGAAGATCGGCAGGACGCGCTGGAGAAGCTGTGGGACGCTTTTGAACGGCTGAAGACGCTGGAGCCCGGCGCCAATAAGCGCGCACAGGCCGATGCGCTGCTGGACCGCGTCGCCCCGCCGGGCTCTGGATTTCGGGAAGCCCTTGGGCGGGAGGCCGCTGAGCTGACCTCCATAGGGAACAGCTTTCGCATTCGTCATTCCGAGACGACGCAGGAAGCGCTGACCTCTCTGGATCAGGTCGACTATCTGTTTACGCGGATGTTTGCATTCCTGCGCGTGATCCTGAAAGGGACCGGGCGTGGCGGATGACCTTTACGGGCTTCTCTCCGGGATTCTGCACGGGATGAGCCACGCCCAAATGAGCCAGGAGCCAGAGCGGGTCGCCGGGCTGGTCGTGCCTGCCCCGGAGGGTTTCTCGAAACGGCAGCGTATCGAAGCTGTGCTCGAGAACCTCACGCAGGAGGACCTGGCTCGGCTGGCGCTCAAATTCGCTGCTGCTCGCCGCGACATCCCGCTCGATGAGGTGGGTCGCAAGGTGCTCGAGGCTGGCGATCCGCCGTTGACGCAGATCACACGACGAGACGTTGCGCGGATCCTCGGAGACGATCTTGCCGGTGAGCGCAGCACCGTAGAGGTGGTCGAGGGCTACTTCCCGCTTTCCTCGCCACTTGATGACTTCCTCGGAAGCAGTGGCAAAAGCCTGCGCGACCAGATCACCCGGCATATGGACCGCAATCCCGGCGATTGGTCGGTGGAGCATCTGTTCGGAGAAATCGGGGCGTTCGATTGCTCCAGGGCCAGGTTCGGCGCCTTACTCGAACAAGCTGTTCACCCCCTTTCTCGATCGGGCGATGATCAGACGAAGACGGTCGCCGCCCTGAACGCGGTCCTTGCGCGGGATGGATATGAGCTGGCGCAGGAAGGCGAAATCTCCGGTCATCCGCTCTTCAGTTTCCGCTCCCTGGCGCGCGGGGTCAGTGGCCGGCCCAAGAATTTGATCTTCGCCTCGCGGGGACCAAAGCCGGAGATCGGTTTCGCCGACGCGATCAACAACGACATCGTCATCCTGTCCGGGGAAGAAAGCTGCCTGGTCTACGACCGGCCGATCGGCGCGAGCGGCCTGCTGTGGTCCGAGCTCGTTGCTTGGTGGGGAGAGGCTACGCCGGGGGCCGATGCTGCAAATCTCGGAGCGCGCCTCCAGGAATCCCTAGCCTCGGATGCAGAACGCAAACTCTTCCGGACCTACTTCAAGGCCTATCGGTCGACCCTCGGCGAGGCGCTGCCAGCGCTCCTGCCGCAGGTCTATCTTCACTATGACCCCGCCGTGGTGAAGACTCTGCGTCATCGGCTGCCTCTGCCGCGTCAGCGCATGGACTTCCTGCTGCTGCTTCCTAGCCGTCAGCGCATCGTGATCGAAGTCGATGGCAAGCACCACTTTTCGGAAAACGACCTTCCGTCATTGAAGATCTATGCCGACATGGTGTCGGCGGACCGCGAACTGCGCCTTGCTGGATACGAGGTCTATCGGTTCGGGGCGAATGAACTGGTCGGTGACGGCGCTGAGGCACACATCACAGATTTCTTCGACAAGCTTTTTCGACAGCATCGCATTCGGCAATGAAGGTGTTCGCCGATGCACTACAACGTATGGCGATCTGTAGGGGGTAACAATTGACGACGACGATATTCTGGTCTTGGCAAAGTGATCGCGATCCGAAGTTGCACCACTATTTTGTGCGCGACGCGCTGAAAGATGCCTGCAAGCTCATCGCCATCGATCCCGACTATGAGGAGGCAGTGCGACCCGAGGTCGATCACGATACCAAGAATGTCGCCGGAACCCCGGACATCACGAAGACGATCCTGGACAAGATAGCCAAAGTCAATGTGTTTGTCGCCGATATGACCCCGGTCGGAGTAACCGATCCTGCAGCGCTTCAGCCGAACACGGCCGCAGACAAGCGTTCAGAGCCGAAGCATCTGCAAAACCCGAACGTCATGTCCGAGCTTGGCTATGCGGAACATGCGCTCTCGCAGGGCCGCATCATCCTGGTGGCGAACGGCGCGCACTATCCTGGCCCCGTGGCGCTCCCCTTTGACTGGCGTCACCGGAGCGGCGCGAAAGTCTATCACCTGAAGGACGGTGCCACGAAGGAAGAGATCAAGGCGGAGAGGAAGCGTTTCGCGGAGGTTCTGAAGAGCTGCATTGTGCCCATCCTGGCCGAGCAAGCGCCGGCAAAGACGCCCCCGCCGCCCATCTCATGGCAGGCACCGAGCGATAGCAATCCGGCCATCTGGCCGGCGGCGGCGAAGAAGCTTGAGTTTCGCAACAATGCGATGGGGGAGCCGCAGCGCAGCGTTGAGCTGCGGGACGGGACTCGGATATTTGCACGCATCGCTCCGCGGGAATGGTCGGTGCCTGCCAGGGTCGAGCTCGAACAGCGGATTTCAGACGTAGGGTTGAACATTCGCGGACGAGATGGCGACTGGGGTCTCAATGGCGATGGCGCATTGTCGGTCTCGGGCCATATCTCAGGCGCGCGCAACGACATGATCGTCACCAACGCGACGCAGTGGTTTCAGTCAAACGGTGAGCTTTGGGCGGTCAACAACAACTGTTTCGCCGAGAACAGCGGCGGCCAGGTTTTCGCATCGGCGCTGCCGTTCACACCGCTCGATGCGTTTCTCGGCAAAGGCGTCGCCGCCATCAGGGCAATGGGTGGCAAGGGCCCGATCGGAATTAAACTTGGCGCCGGTGATCTGACCGACACTGTCTTACCTGGAGAATATCGATCGCAACGCTTCCCGGCTGTCATTGCATGGGTGGACGTGGACGAAGAGCGGGAGACCTGGACGCCAGAGGAGCGTCGCGCGCTGCTGTTCCGATTCTGGAACGCTCTGATGGACGCCTACGGTCGGCCGCCTGCGCGTTCCATTACTGAGTTCGAACAAGCAACTGCGGTAGCGCCGCTCTCGAAATAGGCGGGGGGATGATGGGCGGGGAGGCAAGGCCAAACATACTCGATCCGCGCCAGTTGGTGCGCATCGAGGCCGTGCATCGTGGGTTCCTGTATCAGCACCTCTATCTGGCGAATTGTCTGCTGCGCGCAGGTTCGGCCGGCGTCGACAAAATCGTCGTCGAAGGAGACGAAGACGTAGAACTGCACCGGGCGACCGACTGCTTCTATGTGCAGGTGAAGACGCGCCAGGGACTCCTGGAAGCTGGCGACATCAAGGGCGCGCTTGAGCGATATACTTTGATCCGGGCGGAGCACGTCGCCGGCGCCCGAACGGGGACGGCGCGCTTCGTTATCGCATCGAATGCAGCCCCCGCGCCGAAGCTCGCCGAGATGATCGCATCGGCGGATTGGCCGAAGGATGTGGAGGTTCATTGGCCAGGCGGCCCTGTGGTCGCCGACCCGGCGCTCCCCCAACCACCCATCGACGTGAACGCCGCTGCGTCGGCATGCAGCACGTTGGCGGCGAAGCTGCCATTTGCGATGTTGCGGCCCGAAACGCTGACCTGGAAGCTCGCGGGCGCCGCGATGCTGGCGGCATCGGGCACGCCCCCGCGCCGAGATCATGCGTTCCATCGCGATGAACTGCCGGCTCTATTTGAGCAGTTGGTCGTCCAGATGCAGGACTTTCCTGCGCCACCGGCTGTCTACAGGGCGCAGATCAACGAGCCACCGCTGTCGACCGGAGCACGGGTCAGGGTGCTTTCAGGGCTGTCGGGCGCGGGAAAGACTGCCTGGGTAGCAGAGGCCGCGACACATCTGGGAACACCGGCCGTCTACCTCGATGTTGGCGAGATGCCCGGGCCGGCACTGGCTTCGGCGGTCGCGCGGGAAGTAGCCGCAAAGCTCTTCGGCCGCAGTCACGGTGTCTTGGGCGAAATTCTCCTGCCGGGTGCGTCGGGCATGGAGACGCTTGGCGCGCTGAACATCAAGCTCGGTCAGGACGGACTGAGTGTCGATGTCGTGATCGACAATGCCCATCGCCTGACGCCGGCGGACCTGAAACCGATTGTCGATCAGGCGCAGAACATCCGCTTTCTTCTGCTGTGCCAGCCGGGCACCGTGACACAGGAGATCGCGGCGCTCCTCGGCGTCGAGCATGAAACGCTGGGCGGTTGGGACGAGGACACCATTGCGGCGGTGGTCGCCGAGGCCGGCTGTGTGGCCGACTATGCGGATTGCGAGCGTCTGTCGCGTCTCACTGGCGGGCTGCCCTACTATGTATTGAATGCGGCGACCGTCGCGAAGCGCGAATACGAAGGACGGATCGCAGCCATCTGCGTGGATGTCGAGGCACAGACGAATCTGGTCGCGACGGCGCAGGAGGTAATCCTCAAGCGGGCCTTCGACACGATGCCCGACCAGATGAAAGAGGTCGTGGCGGCGCTCAGTCTGGCCGACGTTCCCCTCTCGCGAGACGAAGCCAGCGCGTACCTTCAAAAGGCCTGCAAGCTCGCGCGCCAGAGCGCCATCAGCTTGCTGCGCCAGCTTCCGGATAGCGGAGCGGTCGAACTTTTCAGCAACGCCGGTATCAAGGTCCACGACGCGATGCGGCTACTCGGCCGCGCATACATTGCCGGCCGCGGCGCGGACCATGAACGCGATAGCCGGAAGCTCCTCTCAGCCACCATCATCGAGTCGATCCAGAAGGATTGGAGCATCGCGAAAGTTGCTCTGCTGGTGAGGCTGTTCGGCCAACTCGGTCAGGCGAAAATCCTGGTTGAGTTCGCGACAGACGAGCTGTTCCACGAAATGGGCGTCTGGCGCGAGATCGAACCCTTTCTGATCGCGATCGCCGAGGATGAGGAGGAGGATGCGGAGACGCGCCTTTGGGCTCTCGACGGACTGGTGTTCAACGATCTGCGCGAAGGCAATATCGAACGCGGGCTGGAACGCATCGACGCGATGCGCGCGCTACTGGACAACAACCAGCTCGGGTCAGATGAGTGGTTGGCCTGGGCCATGAAGCGCATGCTGGCCGTGTCCGGCAATGACGATGGCCAGGGCGTTATGGACATGCTTGCCGAGGTCGAGGAGCGCCTTCCGAAAAGCGACCAGCACCATCGCATCTTTCGCTACAACCGAGCGCTGGCGATGTTCAAGCTCGGGGCCTACGACCTCACGCTCCAGGAAACGGAACGGCTCGGGCAAGAGTACTACGACCTCCTTGGCCTATCGCCAGAGCAGGTCATCGGCAGAAATCCACCGGCTATCCGGCCGCTGCTGCCCAAGGGTCGGGACAATCGGGACGACCTGAAACATCTCGCCGACACGCTGGACCTGCACGCACAAGCGCTGCAGCGATCCGGTGGATCATCACCGTTCGCCCGCATCCACGCGATGAAATTCTACGAACTTGCCCACGCCCCGCAGTCGGTTATCCGCGTGGGCCAGGATCTCGTAGATGACTTTTGCGTTCACAACGACTTTGAGGGCGCTCGTGACGTCATCGAAAAGACGCTGCTGCCGACGGTCCAGGCGTTGAACCTTGTTTCCTGGGTTGTGCCGGTGCGCAGCCAATACGCGGTCGTCCTTGCCTATTCGGGGCAGTTTGACGCCGCCGACAATGAAATGCGGCGGCTCGCACCCTATGAGGCAGGCCTTAATCCCGCCGGCAAGGGCGAGTTACGGGATCAGCGCCGCCTCATTGCAAGCCTTCGTCGGTCCGGCCCACCCCCGCAGAGAAAGGTGGTTATCCCTCCGGCAGTGAATGAGCTTCTCGCGGCCCGCAACGGGCAAGCGGCGCCACCTCAGCGTCGGACCAAAATCGGCCGAAATGAGCGGTGCCCGTGCCAGTCAGGTCGGAAATACAAACATTGTCATGGTCGATGAATGGTTGCCGATACCAATCATCTAAAAGGTTGCTGGTCGAGGAACGTCGGGCATCAGGCGTCGCCCTCGCAGGGAAAGCCGCCGCCTCACTGGAGGTGCAACCTGAGCAATATGGAGGGAACGGCGGCAATCGCCGGACTGCAAAGATGAAATCCGGCAACGCCTTCATCCAGCTTTTACAGCCAGTCAAAAACCACGGACGGAGAGCAATGGATCTCGATTCTCACAAAAGGAGGGCCTCCGAGGGCTATGGAGCAGACATAGCTCTCATCTTCACCCGGCGCGGCGCGCGCCAGCTAACTTCTTGCTAGACAACCAATTTCAGGATCGGTTCACAGCGACTCCAGACTAACATTTCCGTTTAGTCTGGGTTTTAGTCTGGGGAAAATTCCTGACGCGTCAGGGCGCCACTGCCAACGCAACCAACGAAAGAGATCGTCGCGGAGCGACACACTTTTTTTCTCGCGGCAACGATCGTCTCCCATGGGCGAGACGGGCTGCGCGGCTCCGGTCGCTAGAGCGTGCCCGACCGGTGCGAGTGGTCGCCAAGCCTGGTTTGGGGGGTACAGCGGTCGAGCGGACATCGCCGGTTTCGGTTATGGTGGCTCGGAACAGGATATCCCTACGCGAATCTCAACATGCCGGATGGCCTCCGTGCACCTATGTTACCATCCAAGACCCGATGCCGCTTTACCACACGACGCTCTTCTCGAACGATCCGCCCGGCGAGGCCTTCGTCTCGCGCGGCGCAGCCTGGTCCTTCGAAAAGGACCCGGGCGTGTACCGTGGGCCACGAAAGGAGATGCACGACTATTCCATGAAACTGTTTGAGCAGCGCGGCCATGCGGCGACCGGCAACTACGAGTCGCACGACGTGCCCATGTTCTTCGACATGGAGATTATGATCCGGGCGCAGAAGCTGGCGCAGGCCCAACAGGCCATGAACTTGCTCGTCTCGGCGATGGCCGTCCTCGAAGGTTCGATCACCTTTGGCCCGGAGCCATTCAGCATCGAGCCGCGGGCGGCCGGCACGGCGGCACCAACCACGCCCTACCTCAGCCGGATGGGGGTTCTGGACGCCTGCGTGCTTGCGAACCGCGCCAGCCGGAAACACTCGTCAAGCTACGCGCTGCACAAGCTCGCGCTGAGCTACCAGTCCTCCTCGCCGCACCTCATGGACCTCCACCCGGCCAAGTCGCCGCGGCGGTTCCAAGTGCAAAGCGATCCAATTTACCACGTGTACCTCGCTAACGCTGTCACACTCGCCTACTCGGCGATCGAGGAACTGGGATTGGAACTGCGGGCAAGTCAAAAGAATCCCTCGAAGATGCCGGACGGCACATGGAATCCGAGCGTCAAGGCGGATATCGAGCAACGGCTTCAAAAGTCAGGCATCGCCCTGTCGGATACGCATATATGGACCCTACGCGGACCTAAGACGCGCATCGAGAAAAAGCGCCCGCCGCCTTCCGCGGGAAAGCCGAGCTGGTCCCGCGGCAATGTGCGTGATATCAATGTTTGGCTAATCGATGCACTGGCGCTCGCAAGTTGGTTGCGAAGTAGCACGACAACCCACCGCTTCTCCGAGACCGCGCGCAGCCTAACGGTCTACGACGCGCACAACGTCCAATCGCTCGCCCGGCATCTCATCATGGAGCAGTTTGGCTTTTGGCAGGCGCGGCCCCGCTAGGCGACGAGGCGAGTTCTGTAGGCGTCCAAGCGCGCACGTCGGTCCTGCAGATAAGCCCGATATTGGGTCAGAAGGTCATCCGAAACCCTCACCCCGCCGAGCAGCCTGTCCGTTTCGGCCATCGCCTGATCGAATGTCAAGCACCCGGAGCCGTCTCCTGTAAGTTGATCAATAAGGTAGCGCTCGACTTCTCGCTGGGCGGGCTCAGGGAGCACCGAGCGGGCCTCGAAGTAGATCAGGCGAAGCCCGAACCAGCGCAAGCGCTCGTCGTCCAGGCCCTGGATGATGCCGAGACGATCCTCCCACCGCGCGTTATGAAAGGCCGCGATACGGGCCTCACCTATTGGTTGCCATACGCAAGCTGATTTATGTCGGATTGCGGCAGGATTGGATCGAGATAGATCCGACGGCCTCCGTTGAATGGCGACCCGCCTATAAGGGCTGGAAGGCATGGCCGCCTGAGGCGATGGAGCAGTGCGAGCGACGCTGGCGGCTCGGCACCTCAGCGCGCACCTGTTACGGACTTGCACTCTTGCTTGGCAATCGTCGTGTCGATGTCGCCGGTCTGCGATGGGACCAGAGGGTCACACGCCGCGTCCTTGCCGATAGTATTGAGCGTCATGTCGACGGGTTTGACAACGTTCAAGCAAAGAACAAGGGACGGACGGGCGCAAAGCGCCTCTTTGTGCCGATAACGCCCATGCTTTCCGAGATCCTCGATGCCGCCGA
>Ga0187894_10003684_pt1 | contig 16917 bp, 16 predicted proteins | sample GBC1701081metaG_FD_136650 | JGI IMG/M metagenome (GOLD analysis project Ga0187894, IMG submission 136650) | White microbial mat communities from a lava cave in the Kipuka Kanohina Cave System on the Island of Hawaii, USA - GBC170108-1 metaG ...
CCTCCCACTGTCGAGCGCCGGCTGTGCCGGCGCAATCCGGCAGTTTTGGGGGAGGGTCTGGGAGGGGCCACCTGGCCCCTCCCACTGTCGAGCGCCGGCTGTGCCGGCGCAATCCGGCAGTTTGGGGGAGGGTCTGGGAGGGGCCATCCGGCCCCTCCCACTTTCGAGCGCCGGCTGTGCCGGCGCAACCGAATTCCGGGGGGAGGCTCGGAGGGGGCCGTCGAGGCCCCGTTCGAAAGAAAGGGAGGTGAGGACATGGCGAAGGGCAAGAACATGAAGAAGGAGAAGAAGAAGCCGAAGCAGAAGAAGTAGACGGCCGGGGGGAGAGCCGCGTCAGTCGCCGGCCGCGAACGCGAGGTTGGCGGAGGCGGTCAAGAGGTCCGCGCGGCTCGCCACCTCGATGCTGCGGGCGCTCGCAAGGTCGCGCTGTGCGGCGAGCAGGTCGAGCACGGTCGCGAGGCCGGCCTGGCGATACGATTCGAGCGTCGAGGCGTAGGCTTTCTCCGACGCCGCCAGCAGGGCCTGGGCGAACTCGTACTTGGCGAGCGCCGTCTTGACGTCCGCGTAGGCCTTCCACACCTCGCGGATCGCCCTGAGCTCGGTGGCTTCGAGGTCGGTCGCCGCGATCCCGCGGCGCGCCGACGCCTCGCGAAGCGTGTTCTCGCGCGCGAAGCCGTCGAACAGGGTCCAGTCCACGGTCAGGAACGCGCCGTAGGCGAATTCGTTCTCCGAGAACGTCCGGGACGTGCCCGACACCTGGTAGCGCGCGATCTGTTGGCCGGCCGACCCGGAGAACGACAGCGTCGGCCAGAAGTCGGCGCGCGCCCGCTTCTGGGCGGCCTCGCGCGCGCGAAGGTCGGCGAGGCGCGCGCCGAGGTCGGGGCGCTGGGTGAGCGCGCGGTCGATGACCGCCTCGACGGAGTCCGTGAGTCCCGATGGCAGCGGCAGGGCCGACAGCTCGACGACCCGAAGCGGCACCGTCGGCGCGATGCCGAGGCTCTCGGCCAGCGTGGCTCGCGCATCGTCCACGGCGCCGAGCGCCTTCTGAAGTTCAAAGGCGGCGCGGGCCTTCTCCTGCGTCGCGAGCAACAGCTCGGGACGCGTAGCGAAGCCCTGGTCGAGCCGCGCCGACACGGCCCGCTCGACGGCCGTGGCGGAGTCGAGCGCGGCGCGGGCGGCCGTGACCTGCTCCCGACTCGCGGCCAGGCCGAAGAAGCTCCGTGCGACCAGCACCGTGATCTCCTGGTGTCTCCGGTTGAAGCTCCAGTTGGCGCCGAGGGCTTCCTGGGCCGATTGCTCGAGCTGGGCGTCGCGCCGGCCGAAGTCCAGCAGGAGCCAGCCGAGCCGCACGAACGGCACGAGGCTCGCGCCTTCCACGGTGAAGGACCCGTCCGAGCCGCGATCGACGATCTTCGATTGCCCCCCGCGCGCCGCCACGGCGAGGACCGGGAAGTACGCGGCCGCCGCCTGACCGTGCCGCGCGGCGGCCGCGCGCGCCTCCTCCCAGGCGCGTCGCGTCTGGGGATTCATCCGCTGGGCGAGATCGATGAGCTCGGCCAGGCCATGGACCTTGTCGGTGTCGAGGTCGATCGGCGGCGGTACGCGCGGGAGGAGTGCGCGCGCCTCGCGCTGGCTCTCCGATGGCCGCCACGGAGTCGCGTGGTCGCCGGGCGCGGACGCGAACGGGCGTCGCGCAGTGTCGAGCACCCCGCAGCCATTCGTCGCCGCGATCGCGACGAGGAGGGCGACCGCGCACCGCGAGGCGCCGCCGAGCTGCCGTGCGGGCGAGAGAGCGAGGCCTGACAGGGGCGAACCGCGTGGCGGGCGACCGAGGGACGACGTGTCGGGTGTCACGATGACCCAGTGCACGAGTGCGCGACGCAGGCGGTATGGTAGCATGGGCCGCGAACCGCCGGACATGCGAGTCACGCTCCCGTCTCCGAGTGCGATGGCGTCGCTGGTGCTCGCCGCGGGGTGCGCTCCCATCCTCAACGTCGAGGGCTCGTTCTTTCCGGCCTGGCTCGTGTGCCTCGTCGCCGGAATCCTCCTCACCGCGCTCGTGCGTCCCGTCCTGGCGAAGAGCGGCCTCGAGCCGCACGTGGGCCCCGTCCTCGTGATCTACCCGAGCCTCTGCCTGCTGTTCACCTTCGGGATCTGGCTCGTGTTCTACCGGAGCTGAGGCGCGATGGAGGGCCCGGCTCGCGGGGCGCGCGCGAAGGTCGTGGCGGGGCGCGTCCTCGGCGTCCTGATCGTGGCGGGCGCGATCGGCCTCGGCGCCTGGGTGTGGCGCGTCTCCTACGTCGAGCCGCGCACCGATGACGCGAACGTGCGCGCCAACGTCGTCGGCATCGCGCCGCACGTGAGCGGCCCGCTCGTCGAGCTGCACGTCGCGGACAACCAGCCGGTGAAGCCGGGCGACCTCCTGTTCGTGATCGACGCGCGCCCCTATCAGACGCGCCTCGAACGGGCGCGGGCCGAGCTGTCGCTCACGGCGAAGGAGGTCCAGGCCCAGCAGAGCGCCGTGGCGGCGGCCGTCTCGGAGATCTCGCGCCGCCAGGCCGACCTGGCCGCTGCCGAGGCGACGCTCCTCCAATCCGAGACCGGTCCGGTGGTGCTCGACGCCGAGATCGCGCGGCTCGAAGCCGAGCTGGCGGCGGCGCAGGCCGCCTCCGCCCGCCTTGGCGCCGACCTCTCGTATGCCGAGGACTATCTCCGGCGCGTCGAGCCCCTGCTCGCCCTCGAGTTCGTCACGGCCGACCGGGTCGAGGAGGCACGCGCCAAGCGGCGGGCGCTCGCCGCCGCCGTCAGCGAGGCCGAGCGCAAGGAGCGCGCCGCGAGCGCGGCAATCGCGGAGTCGCGTGAGCGGCGGCGGGCTGCCGTCTCCGCGGTGAGCGCGGCCCGCGCGAAGGAGCGCGCGGCGCGCGTGGCGGTGGACCAAGGACGACACGACGCCGAGCGCGCCAGGGATCTGCTGGCCCAGGTCGGCGACGTCAACGCGCGGCTCGAGGCGGCGAAGGCAGCGGTCGCGGCCGCGGAGCTGGACGTCGCGTACTGCCGGGTCGCGGCGCCGTTCGAGGGCTACGTCACGAATCTCAACATCGCGGTCGGCGAGTACGCCCGTCAGGGCCAGCAGGTCTTCGCCCTCGTCGACAACCGCTCCTGGTACGTGATGGCGAACTTTCGGGAGACGTATCTCGGCTCGATTCGCCCCGGCATGCCGGCCGAGGTCTATCTCGTGAGCTATCCCGGGCGTCGATTCCGAGGGGTGGTGCAGGGGATCGGGTGGGCCATTCACCAGGAGGACGGCGCCACCGTCGGCGGGTTGCCCGCCGTCAAGCAGACGCTTAACTGGGTGCGGCTGGCGAACCGCATCCCGGTGCGCATCCTGCTCGAGGAGCGCGACCCCGCGCGCCCCTTTCGCATGGGCGCGACGGCGGTGGTGACGATCCGCGGCGCCGAGCCGCGCTGAGTCCGGTCCGTGATCGCCGCGTTCCTTCGCGCGGAGCTCGGACCCCGACCCGGCCGCCTCCGCGCGTCCCTGCGCATCGTGGCCGCGTGCCTGATCGGCACGGTCCTGATCCTCGCGTTCGAGATGCCCCACGGCGGCTGGGCCATCTTCTCGATCTTCACGGTGAGCCAGGCCGATGCCGGCGCCTCGCTCCGGCGTGGCCTGGAGCGCCTGCTCGGCACGGCGGTCGGCGGCGGGGCGGCGCTGCTCTCGGTGCTGGCCTTCGTCGACCTGCCGTTCGTCTTCGTCCCGCTCCTCGGCATCGCGGTCGCCGCGGGCGTCTATGGCTCTCGGGTCTTCGCGGCCCCGTACCCGCCGCTGCTCTTCGCGCTCACGTATCTGCTCGTCGCTCTTTCGCACGTCGACAGCCCCGAGGACTATGTCGGCGTGGCGCTGTGGCGCATGACCGCGATCGGCCTCGGCGTCGCGCTCGCCACCGGGGCCCAGCTCTTCCTCTGGCCCGACGATCCGCTCGACAAGCTCCGGCACGAGCTGGTGCGTCGTCTGGACCTCGTGCGCGCGCTCGCGGACCAGGCGATCTCGGGCGCGCCCGGGAGCAGGACGACGCCTCCGGAGTCCACGCTGGCGCTCGGTGACATCACGGGTCAGCTCCAGCTGCTGGCCAACGCGGAGGTGCGGTATCCCGCGCTCAGGTCCCGCAACGCCGAGCACACCGCGCTCATCCTGGAGGTCGCCCGGCTGTTCAGCGCCGCGGTCTGGGCGTCGGAGACCGTGCCGACCACCGCGGCGCGCGGCGGCTTCGACCCGTCGGTCGGGGCGCGTCTCGGCGCGATACGCGACGACAGCGCCCGCCTCGCTCGCGCGCTCGAGAGCCGTCGATGGCTGCTCGCGACCGCGGAGCCGGTGGCGACGATCACGCCCGAGGGCAGCGCCTCGGGTCCGGTCGCGGCGACCGCGCCGGTCGTCGACGGCATGGAGCGCGCGCTCGACCGCATCGTCGTCCTGACCGGCATCGGGAGTCCGAGAGACGGCGTCCTCGCCGATTCGCGTCCGCCGGTCGCGTCTCCGCTCGACGTGTCGGAGCCCGCCGGCGCTCGCGCGTGGCCGCTCGACCCGCCGGCGCTCAAGGTCGGGCTCAAGGCAGCGCTCGGCGTGGAGATCTGCTACGTGATCATGCAAGCGCTCGCCTGGCCCGGGCTCCTCACCTCGACGGTCACGTGCGTGATCGTGGGCGGCTCGACGGTCGGCGCCAATCTCTCGAAGGCCGTCCTCCGCCAGGTCGGCGCCCTGTTCGGGGGGTTCCTGGGGCTCGTCGTGATCGTGGCGTTCATGCCGAACCTGCACGGGCTCACGTCGTATCTGATCGCGGTCGGCGTCGCCCTCTGGATTGCCGCCTGGATCGCCGTCGGAGGCCCGCGCACCGCCTATGCCGGCATCCAGACCGCGCTGGCGCTCGGCATCATGCTCCTGGGCGACTTTGGGCCGACCACGGATCTCGTCAGCGGGCGCGACCGCGTCCTCGGCATCTTGCTGGGCGCGGCGGTGATGGGCGTGATCGACCAGACGCTGTGGCCGATCCAGGCCCGACGCGCGATGCGGCCCACCGTTGCCCGCGCGCTCCGCATGATGGCCGAGCTGGGCCGCGCGGGACGGGAGCCCGGCACGGGCGCCGCGCATCCGAGGGGACTCCGGGCCCGGATCTATCGAACGCTCGCGAGTGCGCTCCAGCTGCGGGAGGAGTCGCGGATGGAGGGCGATCCGGACACGCCCGCGACGAGATCGGAGAGCGACCTGATCCTGCACCTCGTCACCGACGCGCAGGCCGCGATGCCGGGATTGCTCGCCGCGGCGGGTGAGCGGCTCGCGGCCTCGGCTCCCGCCCCCCGGACGCCCCTCGCCGAGCACGTCGAGGAGTTCGAGCGCGTCACGGCGGACTTCTTCGAGGCCGCCGCGGACGCGGTCGAGGGGAAGCCGGCGCCAGGATTCGCCGCTCTTCGCGCCCGCGCGCACCGGCTCGCCGAGGCGACGGGCGACGCGCCGTGCGCCGTCCCAATCCCATCCGCCGACGAATCGGCGGCGCGGCTCGCGACCCGCCACCTCACCAGCCATCAGTTGCTCCGGCTCGTGACGCGACTCGACCCCGGCGTCTAACCGGGCGCACGCGCGCCAGCCACCACACCGATCCCGCGCGCTTGTCCTCTGGCCGCGTTTCCTCTATGTTCGTCGAGGCGCGTCGCGGCACGCTGCGCGCCGACACCTTGCACGAGGAGAGGAGAACCTTCGATGCCCCCCGTCGATCCCAACGAGGTGATGATGACCGGTGAGAATTCCTTCATCCGGCTGAGCCCGGACGGCGGCACGACGCTGTCCGACCGCGCGAGCCATTGGCGGGTGCTCTGGTGTCCGGCGGGCGGCGGCCACGCCCTGTTCCTCACGAGCCCGCTCACCGAGGGTCGCGTCCGGATCTGGAGCGACAACATCGCCGTGGCGCGCTGGCTGCAGCGGTCGATCGAGTCGCTGCTGTTCCCGGCGTTCGCCGACACCGCGCTGCCGGTGACGGCGGCGCGGTTCGAGCGGCACGGCGGTCCGTGGTCGAGCGCGACCGAATCGGTGATCGCGGCCGACACGCGGATCACACTCAGCTGGTACGACACGGTCGAACCGTTCGTGCTCAACAGCCCGCCGGGCTTCGGGAACCGGCCGATCGGCGTGTTCAGCACCTTCTTCCCGGCGCGCGGGGCGCAGATCGAGATCGATGGCCGCGTGGCGACGGGCCAGGTGTGGGCCGAGATGCGGGGCGACCGGCAGTCGAGCAGCGCCTGTCTCGCGTGGTCTGAGACCTGGGTGAAGCCGCGCGGGTAAACTCGCTGGACCGACGTGAGGTACTTCGAGGACGTGCGTCTCGGCGAGACCGATGTGGTCGGGTCGCACACGATGACCGAGGCCGAGATCCTGGCCTTCGCGCGGAAGTACGATCCGCAGCCGTTTCACACCGATCCCGAGGCGGCCCGCGCCTCGCTGTTCGGCGGACTCATCGCGAGCGGCTGGCACACCTGCGCCATCATGATGCGGCTGTCGGTCGAGGCGATGCGGCGCGAGGCGGCCGCCAGCGCCGGGTCGCCTGGCGTCGACTCGTGTCGATGGCTCAAGCCCGTGAGGCCGGGCGACACGCTGACGCTCAGGCGCGAGGTGCTCGAGACGTGGCCGTCGCGCTCCCGGCCGATCGGCTTCGTGAAGAGCCGCGTCGAGATGGTCAATCAGCGCGGCGAGACGGCGCTCTCGCTCGTCGGCATCACGATGCTGCATCGCCGTCCCGAGGCCCCCGCGTGAGCGACCCGGTGTACTTCGAGGACGTCCGGATCGGCCACGTGGAGCGCTTCGGGCGGTACGAGGTGACGAAGGAGGAAATCGTCGAGTATGCCCGTCAGTTCGATCCGCAGCCCTTTCACCTGGACGAGGCTGCCGCGACGGAGAGCCTCTTTGGCGGGCTGATCGCGAGCGGCTGGCACACGGGCGCGATGCTCATCCGGATGATCGCGGACCATTTCGCCGTGCGGAACGCGACGAGCGGCGCTGTCGGCTTCGACGACCTCCGGTGGGTCCAGCCGGTGCGCCCGGGAGACGTCCTCTCCGCCGAGACGACGTTCGTGGACAAGACCGAGTCGCGGAGCCGGCGTGCCATCGGGACGGTGAGGGTGGCGACGCGCGTGCTGAACCAGCGGGACGAGCCGGTGATGACCCTCACGTCGCTCGTCCTCTTCCAGCGGCGATCCGGCGCGTGACGCGCGTCGGACGCCCTGGCGCGCCCGTCTACCTCCGGGCGCCCCGACCGGGCGACCGTGAGGAGTTCCTCCGGCTGAACCGAGAGAGCCGGCGCCTGCATCGCGGGCTCGCCGACCCGCCGGTCACGGGGGCGCAGTTCGCCCGCTACCTGGCGCAGCGCCGCCGGCCCGAGTGCCCGGGATTCCTGATCTGTCGCGTGTCGGACGACGTCGTCGTCGGAGGCATCAACATCAACGAGATCGTTCGCGGCGTGTTCCGCTCCGGCTATCTCGGCTATCAGGTCGGCGCGCCCTACGCACGGCAGGGCTACATGACGGACGCGCTCCAGCTGGCGCTCGACGTTGCGTTCCGCCGGCTGCGCCTGCACCGGGTGGAGGCGAACATCCAGCCCGGCAACCGCGCCTCCCTGGCCCTGGTCCGCCGGGCGGGGTTCCGGCGCGAAGGGCTGTCGCGCCGTTATCTCAAGATCGGAGGCCGCTGGCGGGATCACGAGCGCTGGGCGCTGCTCGCGGAGGAATGGCGGCCGCGCCAACCACGGCGCCGCGCAGGCGCACCGGGACGATGACCGAGATCGATCGTGCGCTCGTCGAGGCCATCTTCGCGGAGCATGCGGCCCTGAACCACGCGCCGAACCTCGCGTGGGGCGTCGTGCGCGGCGGCGGCCTGCTCCACGTCGGGGGACGGGGCGCCGGTGAGCACACGGCATTCCGCATCGCCTCGAGCGGCGCGAGATGCAGCAGGTGGCGCGGGCCTACGTGCCGCAACAGGTCACGAGCCGCGACGGCCGCACGCGACTCGTCGTCGGCGGCTACGGGATGGGTCTCGAGGTCACGCATCACCCGACGCTCGGCTGGATGGTGCACCACAGTGGCGGGCTCCCCGGGTTCGGATCCAATATGCGCTGGGTGCCTGCCTTCGGCGTCGGCGTGATCGCGCTCGCGAACGTCACCTATCCGCGCCTGGGCGATGCCACGCTGGCCGTGCTCGACGCGCTCGCCGGCCACGGCGCGCTCACGCCACCGCCGCTCGCCGTGCACCCTCAGCTCGCGAGTGTCGCCGAGCGGCTCGTCGCGCTGCTCGCGAGCTGGGACGACGACCGTGCCGATGCGCTGTTCGCCGACAACATGTTCCAGGACGACGAGCGCGAGCGGAGGCGGGCGCGCGCTGTGCGGCTCGCCGCCGAGCACGGCGCCCTCGTCATCGAGCGCGTCGATCCGGACTCCTGGTCGGAAGGCACGGCGGTCGTGCGAGGCGCGCAGCGTACCTTCCGGGTCGATCTGCAGCTGTCTCCCGAGGTGCCGCCCCGCGTGCAGCGCTACGAGATCCGCGACGACCCCCCGTGACGTCGGGCGCCGCTCGTCGAGGGGCCTAGTCGTAGAGGTGGCAGGCCACCAGGCGATTGTCCTCGGCGCGCAGCACGGGCTCCTCTGTCGCGCACCGGGCCATCGCGTGCGGACAGCGCGGGTGGAAGCGGCAGCCTCCGGGCGGGTCGAGCGGGCTTGGAACTTCTCCGGCGAGGACGGCGTCCGGAGCCGGACTGTCGAGATCGATTGGCAGCGCCGCGGCGAAGAGCGCCTGCGTGTACGGATGCCTGGGCGACAGGGAGACGGCGTCCGCGTCGCCCCACTCCACGATCTTGCCGAGGTACATCACCGCGATGGTATGGCTCATGTGCGCGACGGCGGCGAGGTCGTGCGCGATGAAGAGGTAGGAGACGCCGAGGCGCGCCTGCAGATCGCGCAGGAGGTTCAGGATCTGGGCGCGGATCGAGACGTCGAGCGCGGAGACGGGCTCGTCGAGCACGACGAGCCTCGGGGACAGCGCGAGCGCGCGCGCGATGGCGACGCGCTGGCGCTGGCCGCCGGAGAACTCGTGCGGGAACAGCGTGGCCGCGCGCTCGGGGAGCCCGACCAGGCCCAGCAGCTCCATCACCCGGCGCCGGCGCTCGGCGGCGCTCGCGCGCTCGTTGATCACGATGGGCTCGGCCACGATCGTGCCCACCCGCATCCGCGGATCGAGCGAGGCGTACGGGTCCTGGAACACCGCCTGGACCGCGCGCCGGTAGCGGCGCATCGCCTCGCGCCCGAGCGTCAGCACGTCCTCGCCGTCCCAGCGGATCGCGCCGGCGGTCGGACGCTCGAGCCCCAGGACCATCTTCGACGTCGTCGTCTTGCCGCAGCCGGACTCGCCGACCAGGCCGAGCGTCGTTCCCGGCGCGATGTCGAACGAGATCCCGTCGACGGCGCGGACCATGGCCGTGTGGAGCCCGAGCAGGCCCTGTCGGACCGGAAAGTGCTTGGTGAGCCCGGCCACCTCGAGCAGGGCGCGCGGCCGATCGGCGGTCATGCGATCACGGCGCGGAAAGCCAGCACCGTGTGACGTGACGCTCGCCGACGGCGTGATCGGGAGGCGCCTCGACGCGACACCGGTCCATGGCGTCCGGGCAGCGCGGCGCGAAGGCGCACCCGGCCGCGAGGTTCGCGAGGTCGGGCGGCTGGCCCTCGATCGCGGTCAGCCGGTCGTGGCGGGCGCCGAGTCGTGGAATCGACGCGAGGAGCGCCCGCGTGTAGGGATGCGCGGGCTCCCGGAAGATCCGCCGGACGGGCCCCATCTCGACGATGCGGCCGGCGTACATCACGGCGACGCGGTCGCACATCCGCGCCACGATGCCGAGGTTGTGCGTGACGAAGATCATCGCGAGGCGATGCGCTCGCTGCAGGTCCTTCAAGAGCCCCAGGTATTGGGCCTGGATCGTGAGGTCGAGGCTCGTCGTGGGCTCGTCGGCGATCAGGAGTCGCGGCGGCGCCGCGATGGCCATGGCCCCCACGACCCGCTGGCGCATGCCGCCGGAGAGCTGATGGGGAAACGCCCTGAGGCGCGCCTCGGGCGAGGGGATGCGCACGGCGGCGAGGAGCGATGCGGCCCGCTCCAGGAGCGGCCGGCCGCGCAAGTGATGGTACATGGCCGCGGCCTCGCGCACCTGCATGCCGATGGAGAAGACCGGGTTGAGCGAGCTCATCGGATCCTGCAGGATCATCGCGACCTTGCGCCCGCGAATCTGCTGCATCTCCTCCTCGCGCAGGACCAGGAGGTCGTCGCCGTCGAGGCGCACCTCGCCGCCGACGATGCGCGCGGCCGGGCGCGGGACCAGGCGGATGAGCGAGAGACAGGTCATGCTCTTGCCGGAGCCCGACTCGCCGACGAGGCCGAGCGTCTCGCCCTCGCCGACCTCGAACGACACCCCGTCCACCGCCCGGATCGTTCCCCAGCGCGTGACGATGTGCGTGCGGAGGTCGCGGACGGCGACGACGGGTCGTTCGGTCGAGAGCGGCATGGACGTCGGATCCCGGTCTTCCGGTCGAGCGGGACGATCGGGCACGGACCGGCCTCCGCTCAGAGCTGGCGCAGCTTCGGATCGAGCGTGTCGCGCAGCCAGTCGCCGAGCAGGTTGAACGCGAGCACGACCAGCAGGATGGCGAGACCGGGGAAGAACGAGGCCCACCACGCGCTCGTCACGAACTCGCGCCCCTCGGCGATCATCGAGCCCCAGGCCGGCGTCGGGGGCGGAATACCCGCGCCGAGGAAGGACAGCGACGCCTCCACGATGATGACGTAGCCGATCTGGAGGGTCACGAGCACCACGAGCGTGTTGAGCGTGTTGGGAAAGAGGTGACGCGTGATGACGCGCCAGGCCCCGGCCCCCGCGATCCGCGCCTGGGCGATGAAGTCCAGCTCCATCAGCGTCAGCACCTGGCCGCGGATGACGCGGGCGTAGCGCGCCCACAGGATCACGGCGATCGCGAAGACCACGTTCGCGAAGCTCGGGCCGACGGTCACCGCCAGGATCAGCGCCAGGAGGATGACCGGGAACGACATGGTCGCGTCGGTGACGCGCATGAGCGTGGCGTCGACGCGGCCGCGGTAGTAGCCCGCCACGAGCCCCACGATCGCGCCGAACGCGCTCGCCACGAGGACGGTGACCACGCCGGCGGCCAGCGACACGCGCGCGCCCCAGACGATCCGGGAGAGCAGGTCGCGACCGAGCCGATCCGTCCCGAGCGGGTGCTGCCACGTCCCGCTCTCCTCCCAGACCGGCGGCTTGAAGCGATTGCGGAGCGACTGGGACTGAGGGTCGGGGAGGCCCAGGAGCGGCGCGAAGACCGCGAGCAGGACGAAGCCCGCGATGACGCCGATCGAGAACGCGGGCCACCGGCGACCACGTCGCGCTGCCGCGGGAGGCGCCGCGACGTCGGGCAGCACCAGTACGGTGCGACCTCCCGGCTCAGCGGCCATGGTCACGAGCGCGCATGGCGGATGCGCGGGTCGATGACGGCGTAGAGGCAGTCGACGCAGAGGCTGATCAGCGCGACGATGGCCGCGGTCGTCAGCACCACGGCCTGGATCACGGGGAAGTCCCGCGAGCTGATGCCCTCGTAGGCGAGCCGCCCGAGTCCCGGCCAGGCGAACACGGTCTCGACGACGATGGCCGTGGTGACGAGGATCGCGAAGTAGATGCCGGCGAACGTGATCACGGGGATGAGGGCGTTCTTCAGCGCGTGCAGCCACACGACGCGCCGCTCGACCACGCCCTTGACGCGCGCGAGCTTGACGTAGTCCGAATCGAGCACCTCGAGCATGCTCGACCGCAGGAGCCGCATCATTCCCGCCACCACGAACCAGCCGAGGGTGAAGCCCGGCAGGACGTAGCTCGCCAGGCCCGCCTCGTTGCCGGCCGCCGGCAGCCACTGAAGCCGCCCCGCCACGAACTCGACGAGGACGATGGCGAGCCAGAAGGTTGGCAGCGACTGGCCGAGCACGGCCACGACCTGCGCCGCCCGGTCGACCCCGGTCCCCTTCTTGACGGCGGCCATGATCCCCAGGGGAAAGGCCATGGCCAGCGACACGCCCATCGCGAAGGCCGCCAGCTTGAGCGAGTTCGGCAGGCGCTCCTGGATCAGCTCGAGCACCGGGCGGCGCGCGCGGAGCGACATGCCGAAGTCGCCGCGGACGGCCTTGCCCACGAACGAGAAATACTGCTCGAGGTACGGCCGGTCGAGGCCGAGGTAGCGCCGCGCATTCGCGTAGTCCTCCTCGGTGGCCGACATCGGCATGATGAGATGCAGCGGGTCGCCGGTGGCCCGGGCCAGGATGAAGACCACCACCGAGAGAATGGCGAGGGCCACCAGCGACTGAACCAACCGCAGGAGGACGAACCGGATCACCGGCGCCCGGCCGCTCCTACTTCGACGACGCCAGCTGGTCGAAGAACAGGTCGTACATCACGGTGCCCGGGTTCCACTTGCCGAGCGTCTTCGAGGTCGCGTACGCGGAGTGCAGGTACACGACCGGGACGCCGGCGTGCTCGCTCCGGATCCGCGTGTAGATGTTGCGCATGAGCCCGTTGATCTTCTCCCGGTCCGTCTGGCGCAGCACCTGGGCGATCATCCCGTCGACCTCGGGGTCGTTCACGGTGTCGTTCGGCTTCGACGGCGAATACGCCTGCTTCTCGAGTAGCGCGAACGTACCGATCCAGTCGCGGTTGGCGATGTTGTAGTAGCCCATCGACCCGGGCACCTTGCGGTCCACCCAGAGCTTCCGGTAGGCGGGGTAGTCCACCGGAATCAGCTTGGTCTTGATGCCGATCTTCTCCCAGTAGCCGGAGACGGCCTCGGCGAACGCCTTGCCCTCGGGCAGGCCGGGGAGCTGATAGGCGTAGAGGTCCATGTTCAAGCCGCCGCCGAGCCCGGCGTCGGCGAGGAGCTTCTTCGCCCGGACCGGGTCGAACGGATACGCCATCTCGGGCGTCACCTTGAGGCCGATGTCCTTGAACGCCCAGGACAGCCCCATCGGGATCGCCGCCGGCTCGGCCTTGCCTGCGAAGATGGATTGCGCGATCTCCGCGCGGTCGACGGCGAGATTCATGGCCTCGCGCACCCGCTTGTCCTTGAACGGCGCCGGCCAGCCGTCCGGGCCGAAGCTGTACCACATGCTGAGGATCGCCTCTTCGCGGCGGAAATGGACGGGGAAGGCCTCTTTCTCCAGCTCCTTGACGCGCTCGCGGCTCACGTCGGCCACGTCCACCTCGCCGCGGCGCAGGAGCGCGATGCGCGTCGTCTCCTCGGGCACCAGCTTGAAGGTGACGGTCTTGTACTTGGGCACGCCGATGCGCCAGTGGTTGTCCACGGCGGTGAGCTTGATGTGCGACCCCGTGACCTGCTCGACGAACTTGTACGGGCCGCTGCCGACCGGCTTGCGCGCGAACACGTCGTCGCCGCTCGCCTCGATGTACTTCTTCGGCAGCACCATGCCCTCGGTCGAGAGCGAGCGCGAGAGGTAGGTGGGGATGATCAGCGTCGGCTCCTTGGTCACGAGGACCACGCGGTCCGGCGCCGGCGTCTCGATGTCCTGGATGAGCGTGCGCAGCGGCCCGGCGTACCCCGTGGTCGAGCGCTTGCCGATGGCGCGCTGCAAGCTGAACTTCACGTCCTCGGCCGTCACGTCGTCGCCGTTGTGGAACTTGACGCCCTTGCGCAGGTGAAACGTCCACCGCTTGTAGTCGGGTGAGTTCTCCCACTTCACGGCGAGCCCGGCGCCCGGCGATGGCTGGCCGTCCGGGGTCGTGCCGACGAGATAATCGAACATCATCGACAGGTAGTACTTCACGATGTGCCCGCCCAACACGGGATCGAGCACCTCGGTCGAGAAGCTCGACAGCGCGACGGTGAGCTCCGTCTTTCCCTGGGCCAGGCCGGGGCTGGCCGTGAACAGCAGGCCGAGGGTCAGGGACAGGAACGACGCCATCAGGGTCCGGCGCGCTCGGGTCGAGGCGACCCGCGCCGTCGCGCGGTGGCTGGGCACTCTCGTGGCCGCGGTCTTGCTCATGAAGCGCACCTCCGAAGGTCGGGTGGTTGGGAGCGTCGGAGCGCGAGAACCGTCCTCGGCCCACCCAGACCGTACATCGGCGGGACGGTCGGGGCAAGCGCGCGGTGTGCGGATCCGGCTCACCGGGGCCGGTAGCCGAGGCGCTCCGCGTCCGCCGTCACGCGGATGAAGGCGATGCACATCTCGTCGGTCGTGCCCTCTCCCCAGGTGACGTCGCGCGGGGGCTTTGCCGGATTGCGGCGATTGGCCTCCGAGTTGTCATAGAGCGCGACCACGTCGATGCGCGTGCCGCCGGGAAGCGGCACGGGGCGGGCAAACGTGTACGTGCCCTGCCAGTGGAAATCCCAGTCGTCGATCCGGATGAGCGGGAGCACGGTGCCGTCGGGATGCGTGGCGGTGACGGTCATCTCGCGCCCGAGCAGATGCATGTGGGGCGAGACGGCGATCGCGTGCAGATTCCAGGTCGGCGGCAGCGTGTAGGAGGCGCGCACCTCGTGCCGCGCGGCGCCCGCGGGGATCAGGAACCCGCGGTTCAGCACGGGGATCGATCGGATTCGTTTGTCGACGGGCGTCCGCGCGAAGTGGAGGCCGATCTGCGTCCGGTCCTGTGCCACCGCGCCTGTCCGGTTGTGATAGTGGACCTGCATCACGACGCGGGCCCCCGTCGGCACCAGGAGCGCCGTTTCCGCGGGATTCACCTGGGGCGGCGCGCCGGGCGCCCAGCCGCCGACGCTTCCCGCGGGCAGGAAGCCCGGGCCGCCGAAGCACGTGTAGCCAATGCCCGGCTCCGCGGCGTCGAGCGCCTCCGATGCGCCTTGCGTATCGAGATAGGTGAGGACGTGGTGCACGATCTTGCGGTTGCCCGGCACGAACTCGACCGCGGAGAGATAGCGGTCCTCGACAAAGCTCGTGGGAATGACGAAGCAGCGGTAGAGATCGCGGTTCGCCGACGGCACCTCGAATGGGGTGGCCGGCGCGAGGATCACGTCGGGCGTCCCGAGCGTCCACGTCTCGGGCCACTGTCGGGGCGCCGGCAGATCCCGGGGGTCCCCCTCCGGCAGGCCCGCCGACACCCAGTTGCGGACCAGCGCGATCTGCGCGTCGTCGAGCCGGCGCACGCCCACGAAGTCTCCGAAGCCGGGCACGGGCTTCCACGGAGGCATCGTGCGTCGCTCGACCGCGCGCTCGATCTTTCGCCGCTCGCGAACGGTGTCAGCGTAGGTCATCAGCGGAAACGGCCCGATGTCGCCGGGCCGATGGCAGGCCTGACAATGCTCCTGGAGGAGCGGAGCGATGTGCTTGCTGTAGGTCACCGCCTCGCCGCTCGCCGGGTCCGACGCGGCGACGCGCGGACCCGGGAGCGGCGCGGCGAGAGCCAGCGCGAGCAATCCGCCGAGCGCGATGCTCGCGCGCGGGGTCACGAGCCCGCCGCCTTCAGCTGACCTTTCACGGCCTGCACGACCTGCTCCTGCGCCCAGTCCATGGCGCGCTTGGTCGGCATGCCCGCGATGGCCTTGGCCAGCATGTCAGGCAGGACGTAGTTGTTCTCGATCCGGCGGACCGCGTCGTTCGGCTTGGCGGGCCAGCCCCGCGGATGCGCGTACTCGGCCTCCTTCGGCAGCATCACGAACTTGGGATTCTTCACCCAGATCGGGTGGTCGGCGAGGTTGCGCAGCGGCGGCTGGTTGAACGCGTTGGACGCCACGATCCAGGCGTCGAAGTTCTCCTTGCGGAACAGGTACTGGACGAACTCCTTCGCGGGCTCGACGTTCTTCGAGAACTTCCAGATGCCGAGCGCATTGATCCCGGGAGCGCTGTGGACGCCGGCCGGTCCCGCCGGGCTCGGGTGATGGTTGATGTCGTCGGCGATCGGCATCTTCTCCTTGAGCGCGGTGTTGTACGGGCTGATCGGGTTGTGGATCCATGCGCCCTTGCCGGAGAGGATGAAGCGATTGTTCGACGCGTCGTCCCAGGAGAGGACCTCGGGCTCCATCGCGTCCTTGTACAGCTCCTTGTACCACTCGACGACCTGGGCCATTCGATCGGAGCTGATCGCGGGCGTCTTGCCGTCGGCCTCGAGCACCTTGGCGCCGTAGCACCAGGAGACCGCCCAGAACGTCGTGTTGGAGTCCCCGCAGTGGCTGATCGCGATGCCGACCGGCGTGCCCTGCTTCTTCAACACCTTGCCCTGCTTGAGCAATTCGTCCCAGCTCTTCGGGTACTCGAGCCCGGCCTTCTTGTAGTGCGCCATGTTGTACGTGGCCGGGAACGCCACCCAGAACCACGGCACCGCGCGCCAGCCGGACGCGGTCTGCGCGGACTCGGCCGCGAACGGGTACCAGCCGCCGTAGCGCTTGCCGAGCGCGTCCACCACGCCGCCCATGTCGACCAGGTGCTGCTCGAACAGGAACGGATCCGCGTGGCTCAAGATCACCAGGTCGTGTCCCGACTGGCTCTGCGCCTGCGCCGCCCGCTTGGCCGGGAGCTGCAGGGCGGCGATGGTGTCGAACCGCACCGCGATGCCGGCCTCCTTGCCGAAGGCCTCGCATTGCCGGCGCAGTTCGTCGTCGGAGGCGGGCACGAAATGGTTCGTGCTGAGGAATGTCAGCTCGCGCTTCTGGGCGAATGCGGGCGCGGTGCGCACGGCCAGGGCCGCGGCGCCGGTCGTACGGAGGAATTCGCGGCGGGTCGTTCCGCTCATGCGTGTGCTCCTTTTCGACCGCTCTCGGTCAAGGCGGATCACTCGGTCGACAACGAACGGACGGCGGCGCACCTCCCTTCTA
>Ga0187894_10003685_pt1 | contig 16911 bp, 15 predicted proteins | sample GBC1701081metaG_FD_136650 | JGI IMG/M metagenome (GOLD analysis project Ga0187894, IMG submission 136650) | White microbial mat communities from a lava cave in the Kipuka Kanohina Cave System on the Island of Hawaii, USA - GBC170108-1 metaG ...
TTCTGGCTGGTCTTCGCCGAGCAATGGGATGCGAAGTCGCCGTGGGCGGACCGGCGAGTGCGACTCGCGGCGAACATGGCCATCGACCGGCAGGCCATCAATCAGGCCGAGACGCTCGGCTTCTCGAAGATCACCGGCAGCATCATTCCGCATACCTTCGAGGGATTCTGGTCGCCGCCCCAGCCCGCCTACGACCCGTCGCGGTCGAAGCAGCTCCTGGCCGAAGCCGGCTATCCCAATGGCCTCGACGCCGGCGACTACTACTGTGACGCGTCGTACGCCAATCTCGGTGAGGCGGTCGTGAACTACCTCCGGGCCGCTGGCGTCCGCACCCAGCTCCGGCCCCTCGAGCGCGCCGCGTTCATCGCGCAGAACAGCCCGAAGAAGCTCAAGAACCTCATCCAGACCGCGAGCGGCGCGTTCGGCAGCGCCGCCACGCGGCTCGACTCGTTCGTGGCCGTGGGCGGCACGTTCACGTACGGCAGCTATCCCGACGTGGAAGGACTGATCGGCGAGCAGGCCGGCGAGCGCGACCCGAAGAAGCGCGAGGCCATCCTGCACAAGATCCAGCAGCTCATCCACGACAAGGCCATGTACGCGCCGATCTGGGAGCTGGCCTTCCTGAACGGCCACGGCCCGCGCGTCGCGGAATCCGGTCTGACGCTGATCGCGAGCCACCCGTACTCGAGCCCGTACGAGGACCTGAAGCTGAAGGCGAAGTAGCGGAGGACCGCGCCTCAGGCGCCGCGGGCGGCGCGCGCGAGCATTTCCGGCCGGATCGGGCACTCGGTCATCTCGACGCCGAGCGCATCGGCCACCGCGTTGGCGATGGCCGCTGGCCCGGGCACCGCCGACCCCTCGCCCGTGCCCTTCACGTGAAGCGGATTGAGCGGCGAGGGCGAGTCCCGGCCGGCGACCTCGATCCCCGGCACGGCGTCGGCGCGAGGCAGCGCATACTCCATCAGGCTGCCGGTGAGCGGCTGGCCCGCGTCGTCGTACACGACCGCCTCGGAGAGCGCCGCGCCGATCCCCTGCACCGCGCCGCCCTGCGTCTGGCCCTCGACGATCCGTGGATTGATCTCGTGCCCGGCGTCGTGGGCGGCGTGGTACGAGAGCACGTCCACGCGTCCAGTCTCCCGGTCCACCGCCACCGTCGCGACGTGGACGCCCGCCGCCCACGTCACGCTCTCGGGACTCCAGTAGCGCGTGGCGCTCAATCCCGGCTCGCCCAGCTCCCGCACCACGTCGGGGCGATTGGCGATCGCGAGCACGGCCGCGAGCGTCAGGGCACGAGCCTCGACGCCCTTGACGTGCGCGCCCCCGTTCGCCACCACGACGTCCGCGGCATCGCACTCGAGCGCGCGCGCGGCGACGCAGGCCACGCGCTCGCGCACAGCGGCGGCCGCCAGCGCGACCGCATTGCCGACGACGACCGTGATCCGGCTCGCGTAGGTCCCCATGCTCGCCGGGAATCGCGCGGTGTCGCCCGCGGTGACGTCGATGGACTCGAGCGGCACGCCGAGCCGATCCGCGCAGATCTGGGCCAGGGTCGTCTCGTGCCCCTGCCCCTGGCTCGGCGCTCCGACGACGACGCGAACGCGTCCGTCCTCCTCCACGGCGACGCTCGCGCCCTCGCGCGGTCCGATCCCCGTGGCCTCGCTGTAGGCGGCGACGCCGATGCCGATGGACCGACCCTTGCGCCGCGCGGCCTCCTGCCGTTCGCGAAAGGTCGCGTGCCCTGCCATGCGAAGCGCGGTCTCGAGCAGATCCGGGTAGTCGCCGGAGTCGTGGACCATCGGCATTCCGTCGCGGTAGGGCACGCTCCGCCGATACGGCATCTCGCCGGCGGGAATCAGATTGCGGCGGCGCACGTCGACCGGATCGAGGCCGAGCGCCCGCGCGCCGATGTCGAGGATGCGCTCGGTGACGAACGTGGCCTGACGCCGCCCCGCGCCCCGATACGGCGAGCACGGGACCTTGTTGGTGACGACGAGGCGCCCGCGGCAGTGGAAGACGGGAACGCGATAGAGACCGAGCAAGTGCGTGGCCGTCACGTTCAGGACCACGCCCCCGCGCGGGAGATAGGCGCCCGTGTCGATCAGGAACTCGTCCGCGAGCGCGGCGATCTCGCCGTCCGCCGCGAGCGCGAGCGTCACGTCGTGGACCTGGTCGCCGCCGTGGGTCGTGCTGACGAAGCTGTCCTGACGCGTGTCGCTCCAGCGCACCGGACGCGCGAGCCGGCGCGCGAGCGCGGCGGCGATCAGCTCCTCGGGATAGACCGGACCCTTGGTCCCGAACCCGCCGCCGACGTCCGGCGCCCTCACGCGCACGGCGGCCGGCTCGAGCCCGAGCGCCTCCGCGATGCGCTGCCGCACGCCGTAGGGCATCTGTGTGCTCGACCACACGTCGAGGCTCGCCGTCGCCGCATCCCACCGAGCGAGCACGGCCCGCGGCTCCAAGGGCAGCGCGGTGAGCCGGCCGCATCGGATTCGGCGCTTCACGACGACATGCGCGCGCTGGAGCGCGGCGTCGAGATCGCCGGTCTCGAGCGTCACGGTGGCGGCGACGTTGGTCTTCCAGTCGGCGTGGACCAGCGCGGCCGGATCGTCGGCAGCGCGCAGAGCATCGACCGCCGCCGGCAGCGGGCGATACTCGACCCGCACCGCGGCGGCGGCGTCGGCGGCGCGGTAGGGATCGTCGGCCACGACGACGGCGACGGGCTCACCCACGTGGCGGACCAGGCCATCGGCGAGCGCCGATTGCCGATACGCCTTCAGCGCCACGGCCGGCACGACAGGCGGCGGAAGGGCCCCGCGCAACTCGGAGAGATCGCCGAGCGAGAAGGCCCCGATCACCCCGGGCAAGCGACCGGCGTCGCCGGTATCCACGCGCGCGATCGACGCGTGCGCGTGGGGGCTGCGCACCACGGCCATCGAGAGCGCGCGGTCGATCGGCACGTCGGCGACGTAGCGTCCGCGGCCGACGAGGAGCCGCACGTCCTCGCGCCGAAGGGCCGGCTGTCCGATCATGGCGGGCGCTCCAACGTCAGATTGTCGATCTCCGTGCTCGGCGAAGGGGTGAGACGGTACGCCGCACGACCATAGTGGCTCGTCGCAGGGCTGTCAATCCAGCGTCGGGCGGCAGTCGGGCGCCGGATGGCCCACGGGCGACGGCGGGAGTAGAATCAGCAAGCGTCGCTCACCGCCGACGCCAACCCTTCGACGCCGAGAGGAGGAACTCCGATGCCTCTCTACGAGTACTTCTGCGAGAAGTGCAAGCGCGAGGTGACGGTCCCGATGTCGATGAGTCAGCACGACCGGGGCGAAGCGGCATGTCCGCACTGCAACGGCCGCGACCTGCGGCCGCTGGTCGGGAGCTTCTTCTCCAAGACCTCGCGCAAGTCCTGACCTGGCGCGTCCCGAGGGAGGGCGGCTCTCGTCTTCCCGGGGTCGGGCGCCGGTGAAGCTCGGCGTCGAGCCGGTGGTATGCCTGGGCGACTCGCGCGTCAGCCGGCTGACGAGCCCGGCGACCACGGGTGCTGGGCGATCCAGTGTCGCGCGATGTCGACGCGGCGGCAGATCCAGACCCGGTCGTGCGCGAGCACGTGATCGAGGAAGCGGGCGAGCCCGGCGGCGCGCCCGGGCCGGCCGGCGAGACGGTTGTGAAGTCCGACCGACATCATCTTGGGCGCGCTCGCCCCCTCTGCATAGAGCACGTCGAACGCGTCGGTCATGTAGCGGTAGAAATCCTCGCCGGTGTTGAAGCCCGCGGGGTCGCCGAACTTCATGTCGTTGTTGTCAAAGGTGTAGGGCACGACGAGGTGCGGCCGGCCGGCGACCTCCATCCAGTACGGCAGATCATCGCCGTACGAGTCGGCGTCGTACAGGAAGCCGCCTTCCTCGACGACGAGTCGCCGCGTGTTGGGGCTCAACCGGCCCGTGTACCAGCCGAGGGGGCGCGTGCCGGTCACCCTCGTCAGCGACTCGATGGCCAGCCGCATGTGCTCGCGCTCCACCGTCTCCTCGACGGCCTGATAGTCGATCCACCGCCAGCCGTGGCTCGCCACCTCGTGGCCAGCGGCGATGATGGCCGCCGCGGCCTCGGGGTGCCGCTCGAGCGCCATCGCCACGGCGTAGACGGTGATCGGGATCCGTCGCTCGGCGAAGATCCGCATCAGGCGCCAGAAGCCGGCGCGGCTCCCGTACTCGTACAGCGACTCGACGTGGATGGCCCGCGCGCCCCGGAGCGGCTGGAACATCGTGCTCTCGGCGAGAAACGATTCGGACTCGTGATCGCCGTGGAGGAGCGACCGCTCGGCCCCCTCCTCGTAGTTCAGAACGATCTGGAGCGCGATCCGCGCCCCGCCGGGCCATTTCGGGTCCGGTGGATTCTTGCCGTAGCCGATGAGGTCGCGCGGATAGCTCATGCCGCCATCTTCTGCAATCGTCCCGCAGAGGTCAATAGCGGGCGCTTGCGTCCGGCGTGAGCCGGTGGCAGGGTGCATTCGCCGCACGATTCCCACGGGGAGACGGATCCATGGCCTTCATCGCGTCGAATGGGCTCACCGAGGCCGGCACCAGCAAGACGATCCAGGCCGGCGGCATGACGGTTCACTATCACGACATCGGGGCGGGAGAGCCCGTGCTCTTCCTGCACTCCTACGGTCCGGGCACGACGGCGTGGATCACCTTCCACAAGGTCGTGGGCGCGTTCGCGCCGCACTTCCGCTGCATCCTCATGGACCTGCCGAACTTCAGCAAGACGGGTCCGATCGTCTACCGCGAGGGCGTTCACGCCGTGCAGGCGCGCACCGCGATCGCCCTGCTGGACGCGCTCGGCATCGAGCGGGCGCACTTCGTCGGCAACTCGCAGGGCGGGCAGTCATCGATGGTCGCGGCCATCAGCTATCCGGATCGCGTGCGGACGTTCGTGATGGGGGGATCACACATCGGAACGGGCGGCGACCGGTACCTGATGGCCAATCGCCCGTCGGAAGGCAGCCGCGCCACGCGCGAGGCGATCGCGAATCCGACGCCGGACAACATCCGGCGGTACCTGCGCGTCCACGTCGACGACGAGACGCTGGTCACCGACGAGTTGGTGGACTACATCCACCGCGCGCATACCTGGTCACCCGCGTTCGACGAGGCGCGCCGGCAATCAGTCAGCGTGCCGCACGACTACACGCCGGAGCTGGCGAACATCCGGGCGCCCGCGCTCCTGCTCCACGGCCGCTACGACCGGATGGTTGCGTTCGAGGTGAGCATCGCGCTCCTGAACCACATCGCCGACTCACGCCTGGTGCTCCTCAACAACTGCGGTCACTGGCCGCCATTCGAGAAGCCAAACGAGTACGCGGCGCACGTGCTGAGCTTCCTGAAAGGATACTGACGCGAGACCGCAGCCCGGCGTGGGGCTGACACACGGAGCCGGGACTCTACAGGAACACGCTGAGGTTCTTGTCCAGCAGGACGTTCGCGTCGAGGATCACCGTCCGCTTCGCCACCTTCCAGGAGCCGTCGACCTGGCGCAGCACGTCCTCGCGGCACCCTGACAGCAGCTGCTGGTCGGTCTCGAGGTGCGACCGGTACACGAGGAACGCGGTCTTCGCGCGCACCTCGCCGCTCTCCAGCGGATCGACCACGAGGTTTCCGACCAGGTGCCGCGTGCGCGACGGCGGATCCTCCGCCCACGCGCGGCCGGTCTCGAGGCGCGCGACTCGCATCTCGAGATAGGTCCGGTCGTCCTCGATCAGCGCGAGGTCGCCGAGCGACGTGACCTCCCGCTCGAGCTCTCGGCGCCGCACGTTCTTCCGGCGAGGCATGAAGTAGAGCACGTCGTCCGTGAACAGCGCGAGCCACTCGGTGAACCGGCGCTCGTCGAGCAGCCACGCCTCCCGGATGTAGAACTGCATCAGCTCGAACCACAGCGCCTGCGGCGGCGTCACGCGACGAACCCGAGCGCGCCGGCTGCCATCGCGGTCGGCGCTAGCCCCGCATCGTGGCGCTGCCCTCGAAACGCGCGGTGATCGGATCGAGGGCAATGTCCGCCCAGCTCTCGGCGTTCATGAACTCCTGCCAGCGCTGGTAGAAGTGCCGCTGATTGTTCTCGGAGATGTAGCGCTCCGACACGAGTCCCGGATAGTCCGGATGCGCGCTGGCGTGGCCGGTGCCCATCGACAGATCCTGCTTGTGCCGCCGGCCGATGCGGCTCGCGCTCGCCGCCGTCACCTGGCGCCAGTTGTCGACGTCGTCCTGCTCGAACAGTCCCGCGGCGCCGTTGTTGGCCTGGCTCCCGATGCGGATCACGCGCTTGATCTCCTCCGGCGCGTCCTTCTCGACCAGCACGAAGTGCCAGAACTCCGTCCGGAGCGGGCCGCGCGGCAGCGCGAGCCGGAATCCCAGGACCCCGTTCGGGAAGATGCTGTGATTGCCGAGCTGGACCCGGTGCGCGCGGAACTCACCGAGCCGTCGCTCGACCTCGGGCAGCGTCGAGTCGTGGTACGCCTGGAACCGGTCGAGGTTGTCCCGCGACATCCCGTGCACGTACCGGGGCTTGCCGTCGACCGCCTCGCGGAACGTGATCGAGTGGCCGTTGACGAACACGTGCTTGTTCGGGCTCACGAACTGGTCCGCGTGCGAGAGCTTGGGGCGGCCGAGGAACTGCGTCTGCACCATCGCGCTCCCCAGATGCGTGGTGGGCACGTGGTAGTTGTCCGAGCAGTTGTCCACCAGCGTCTTCCAGTTGACGGGCTCGAGCCATTTCATCGGCCCGAGCGCCTGCATGCCCGAGTCGCGACGGTTGAACTGCGTGTCGAGATACCAGCGCGCGTCGCCGAGGTACGCCTCGAGGCTCGGAGCGTCCTGGGCCCATGTGGCGAAGACGATGCCCGCGTACGTCTCGACCCGGGCCTGGACGAGGCCGAGGCATGACTTGTCGAGCGCGTCGTAGTACGCCTCGCACTCGCCGGGCGCGTGCTGGAGCGCGCCGCCGTTGTTGTAGATCCAGCCGTGGTACGTGCACGTGAAGTGCGTGGCATTGCCATCGTCGGCGCGCACGACGCGGTTGCCGCGGTGCCGGCACATGTTGAGCAGCGCGTGGAGCCGGCCTTCGCCATCGCGCGTGAGGATCACGGGGTCCTCGCCCATGTACGTGTGGAAGAAGTCGTTGACGTCGGGCACGAGGCTCTCGTGCCCGATCATCAACCAGGCGCGCCCGAAGATCTTCTCCATCTCGTCGTCGTAGACGGCCGGATCGCTGAAGATGCGGCGATCGAGCCGACCCGTCTCGACGTCGATGACGTCGTACTTCGTCGGAGCGCCCATGGCGTTCTCCTCGACGCGCCGCCGGTCAGCCGGCCAGGCGACGCGCGTTCTGGAGCACCCGGCCGGGATGGGTCCCGGTGTGCGTGCCCTTCTCCATCAGCACCTCGCCGTTGACGACGGTGTAGTGAATGCCCTCCGCCAGCTCTCGCATGCGCCAGCCGTTGCTCGGGAAGTCGTGGACGACGTCCTCCGGAATGGGCCGGACCGTGTCGGGATCGAAGACCACGAGGTCGGCCGCCATGCCTGGCTGCACGAGCCCGCGGTCGTAGATGCCGAAGGCCGACGCCGAGTCGAACGTGAGCCGGCGGACCGCCAGCTCGAGCGACATGATGCGCTTCTCGCGCACCCAGTAGCCGAGGAGCCGCGTCGGGTTCGACACGTTCGAATGGAACTGCACGTGCGCGCCGCCATCCGACAGACCGACGACGGCGTAGGGGCTCCCCAGGATCTGGGCCACCGCCTCGGTGTCCATGTTGATCTCGCCGAGGCTGAAGACCGTTTCGAGCTTTTCCTCCACGGCCAGGTCGAGGAACGCGTCCATCGGGTGCTTGCCCTGCTCCTTCGCGATCTCGGCGATGTGCCGTCCTCGCAGACCTCGGTTCTCGGGTCGCTTCGTTTCCTCCACCACCATGAGGTCCCAGCGCTTCGAGAACGTGGAATCCGGGCCGAGCGGCGCGTCGACCTCGGCGCGCAGCGTCGCGCGCATCGCGGGGTCGCGATAGGCCGCGAGCTTGTCCTCGTCGCCGGCCTGGAGGATCGGCAGCCAGGTCGGCATGCCGCGGAACACCTGGCAGTTCTGCATCGTGAACCGATTCACCACGCTGCCGGGGTTGCAGAGCGGGATCGCCCGGATGCCCTGCCGCGCCGTCGCCTCCACGTGCTCGAGGTGCGTGCGCCATCGGCCCGGCTGCCGCGCCTGCTCGAGCAGCGTGTTGTACATGATCGGTCGGCCGCTCGCCTGGGAAATCCGGCTCAGGAGCCCATCCTTCAGCTCGGGGTTGGTCCCGCCGCCGCACTGGATCACGCCGGTGCCGGCCTCGCGCAGCACGTCGGCGAGCGCGAACAGCTCGGACTCGGGCGCGCACGCCGCGGGAATCCGCTTGCCCGCGATGTCGAAGTGGTTCATGTTCCGCGTGATCGACAGACCGAGGGCCCCCGCGTCGATCGCCTCGCGCAGCACCCGCCGCATCGTTTCGAGCTCGGCGTCCGTGGCCGCGCGCTCGGAGGCGCCCTCGCCCATGGCGTACAGCCGCACCGCGGAATGCCCGATGAGCGTGCCGACGTTCACACCGAGTCGCTGGCCGACCGCGCTCATGTACTCGGGGAAGGTCTCCCACGTCCACGGGACGCCCGCCTCAAGCACGTCCATCGGAATGGCCTCGACGTAGGACAGCATCCCGGCCAGCGTCCGACGCTCGTGCGGCTTGACGGGCGCGAGCGCCAGCGAGCAGTTCCCGATGATCACCGTGGTCGCGCCGTGGTGGGAGGAAAACGTGCACAGCGGATCCCAGAGCACCTGGGCGTCGTAGTGGCAGTGGTTGTCGACGAAGCCGGGCGCCACCACGCGTCCGTCGGCTTCGATCACGCGCCGGGCCGGGCCATCGAGGCGTCCTAGCTCGACGATCCGGCCACGGGCCACCGCCACGTCGCCGTTGAACGCGGGCCGACCGGAGCCATCGATGATGCGGCCGTTCTTGATCAGGAGGTCGTAGGCCATGGGGTCCTCCCCTGTCGAGAAGTGTGTTGTCCGAAGCCTACTGCCGTTGCCTCGCCCGCGCGAGGCCTCACTCGGCGGTCGTGCCGCCGTCGATCACCAGCTCACTGCCCGTCACGTACGACGATTCGGACGACGCGAGGTAGAGCACGCCGTACGCGACGTCCTCCGCCGTCCCGATGCGTCCCATGGGCAACCGCCGCATCCGCTGCTCCAGCGCGGCCGGGCTCTCGAGCATGTCCTTGATCATGTCGGTCGCGATCGGCCCGGGATGGACGGAGTTGCAGCGGATGTTCTCCTTCGCGTGCTGGATGGCCGTCGCCTTGGTGAAGAGGCGCACGGCGCCCTTCGTCGCCGTGTAGGCCGCCGTCTGACCCGGGCTGCCGACCAGCCCGGCCGTCGACGAGATGTTGATGATCGAGCCCCCGCCGGCCCGCCGCATCGCGGGCAGCGCAGCCTTGGTGCCGAGGAACACGCCCTTGACGTTGATCGCCATGATGCGGTCCCAGTCCTCCTCGGACGTGTCCTCGATCGCCGCGCGCATCAGGATGCCCGCGTTGTTGACGAGCACGTCGAGCTTGCCGTACCGCTCCACGGCCGTGGCCACCGCGGCCCGCCAGTCCGCCTCGCGGGTCACGTTCAGGTGCACGTACGTCGCCTCGCCGCCCGCCGTCCGGATCTCCGCCTCGACCTTCTTGCCGTCGTCGTCGAGGATATCGCCGAACACCACCTTGGCGCCCTCCCGGACGAAGAGCCGCGTCTCGGCCGCCCCCTGCCCTTTCGCGCCGCCGCTGATCAACGCCACCTTGCCGTCGAGTCGTCCCATCGTCACCCCCCTGGAGAAGCCGGGCCGGTCCCGTTCAGCCACATTCGATCAGCCTCCGTCCACCGTCGACGATTGCGTAGTACAGCACCCCCCACTAGCCTCATGTCAAGGAGACCGTGTCGTCGACCGCGACGGAACGCAGCCTCTTGTCAATCCCGGGCTTGCCGCATATCGTCGCCGCATGCCACCCTTCGATCCGATCGCCAGTCCCGCCACGCCGATCGCTCCGCATCGCGAGCCGGCCTTCGTCTTACCCGAACAAGCGGAGGCCGCGCGCGCCAAGCTCGCCGCCTTCGGCGCGCGCACCGGCCGCCGGCCGAACGTCCTGGTCATCCTCTTCGACGACGTGGGCTGGGGCGACTTCGGCTGCTACGGCGGCGGCGTGGCCGTGGGCGCGCCGACTCCGGCGATCGACTCGCTCGCCCGGCGGGGTCTCCGGCTCACGTCGTGCTATTCGGAGCCGTCCTGCTCGCCGTCGCGGGGGACCTTGCTGACCGGCCGCCTGCCGAGGCGCCACGGACTGCAACGGCCGCCGATGTACGGCGAGCCCGGCGGGCTCCAGGGCGAGATCACGCTCCCGCACTTGCTCGCCGAGGCCGGCTACGCCACGCAGGCCGTCGGCAAGTGGCATCTCGGCGAGAACGTGGAATCGCAGCCGCAGCACGTCGGCTTCGACGACTTCTACGGATTCCTGTCCGTCTCGGACATGTACAGCGAGTGGCGCGACCCGGCGTTCTTCCCGGAGATCGTCTACTCCGAGGCGCGCACGGAGTGGATGCGCAACATGCCCTTCAACAAGTGCTTCGTGCACGCGGCGCGCGGCGGAGCGGCGGAGAACGTCGAGGAGGTCACCATCCCCGTCCTCTCGCGCCTCGACGACATGTGGTGCGAGTATTCGACGCGCTTCATCCGCCGCATGGCGGGCTCCTCGCAGCCGTGGTTTCTCTATCACTGCACGCGCGGCGCCCACTTCGACAACTACCCGCTCGAGCGCTTCCTCGGCAGCTCGCCGGCGCGCCATCCCTACAAGGACACGCTGATCGAGCTGGATGAGATCGTCGGCCGCCTCGTCCGCGAGCTCGAGGCGACGGGGCAGCTCGAGCACACGCTGATCTTCGTGTCGTCGGACAACGGCCCGCACATGGAGACGTGGCCCGACGCCGCCTACACGCCGTTCCGGTGCGCCAAGGGCTCCACGTGGGAAGGCGGCGTGCGCGTGCCCGGCATTCTCGTGTGGCCGGGCATGATCGAGGCGGAGCGCACGAGCGACGGCCTGATCAACTTCAGCGATCTCCTCCCCACGGCGCTCGCGCTCGCCGGCGTGGCCGACCGCGTGCCGGCAGACCGCTACGTGGACGGCATCGACCAGACCTCGTTCCTGCTCGCGTCCGACGGTCTCTCGTGTCGCAAGTACCACTACTACTGGCTCGTCGACACGTTCTCGGCGCTGCGCGTGGGCGAGTACAAGTGGATGCTCGCGTCGACCAGCGACGACGACACCGACGTGCACGGCGCCGGCGGCTTCACCGGCGTGACCCAGCGCTACACGTACCCGCGGCTCTTCAATCTGTACCTCGATCCGAAGGAGAGCCGGAGCTACCTCACGCGCAAGCTCGCCTACCTCGAGGTGCTGCGCGAGGGCATGCGCGCGCACCTCGCGACGTTCCAGGCGTACCCGCCGAAGCGTGTGATGGGCCTGCGCGGCGCGGCGTCCCGGCCGCCGGCGTAGCCGCTCGGCGACCGGCCTCGCCGCCGCGTCACTTCGCGATGCACGTGGCCACGTTGGCCTGCGTGCACTCGTCGAGCCCCGTGTAGATCACCGGCGGCACTTGCTTGCCGTTGATCAGGTCGATCATCACCGAGGGCGCGCGATAGCCCATCTCGAACGGCCGCTGGCCCACCTGCACGTGGCTGCGGCCGGCCTTCAGCGCCTCGATCTGCGGCGGAAGCGTGTCGCCGGCGACGATCACCAGCGACTTGCTCTTCAGCTTCTCCATCACCTGCCCCGTGACTTGCGCGTACGCCTGCGGCGCGAACTGTGCCCAGCCGCCTTCGAGCACGAACGCATCGAGCTTCGGGTTGGCCGTGAACACGTCGGCCATCTGCCGGTTGGCGAGATCCGCCTGATCGTTCGTGTAGAGCGGGCAGCCCGAGATCTCCGTCCACCCGTTCTGCCCGGTCAACTTCGCTGTGCCCTTGGCGCCGGCCAGCGTGTCGCGGGTGCCGGCGGCCCGCGCGTTGATGTTGTCGGCAGCGACATTGCCGAGCTGCAGGCAGATGGTGCCGCCCTTCGGCTTCAGCTTTTTCAGGTGCTCGGCGAACTTGACGCCCATCAGGTAATTGTCGGTCCCGAGATACGTCTTTCTGAGGCCAGCGTCCTCCTTGCCGAGGTCGGCATCGATCGTCATGACGGGGATCTTCGGCGCCTTCTTCTTCAGGAGATTCGCCATCAACGGGGCGTTGGACGGCGAGATCGCGATCGCCGCCACGCCCTTGGTCAGCAGATCGTCGACGATCTGGACCTCGCCGGCCTCGTCCGCGCTCGACGCCGGCCCCGTGTAGAGGCACGTGTAGCCCTTGCCCTTGTTCTCGGCGTTCCACTTCTGACAGCCGCGATTGATCTGTTCGAAGAACGGATTGTCGAGCCCCTTGACGACGATGGCGAGGGTCTTGTCCTGACCCAGCGCGGGATGGGCAGCGATCGTCAGGGCGGTGGCCGCGACCAGTGCGAGCAGCGTTCTCATGGGCTCACTCCTGTGTGAGTGTGAGGTGCTCTCGACGAGAAAGGGGAAAGGCGCGCGTCCTCAGGCGCCGAGTCTAGCGGACTCGCCGCGCACGGGTCAAGGCGCGCGGTGGGCCGGCGCAGCCGATTCCGCTATGATGCGTGAGTCGCGAAGAGGCCCGGCCATGTCCATCCTCGAATGCCGCGCGATCTCCAAGCACTTCGGCGCGATCCACGCGCTCGACGACGTCTCGCTCGTCGTCTCGGCGGGCGAGGTCGTCGGCGTGATGGGCGACAACGGCGCCGGCAAGTCGACCCTGGTGAAGATCATCGCCGGCAACTTTCCCCCCACGTCGGGCAAGCTGGTCGTCGACGGCCGGCCCACGGCGTTCGCGCGGCCTTCCGAGGCCCGCGAGAGCGGGATCGAGGTCGTGTACCAGGACCTCGCGCTCTGCGACAACCTGCCGGCGTCCATCAACATCTTCATGGGCCGCGAGATCACCCGGTGGATCGGCCCGCTCCGCGTGCTGGATTTCAAGGCCATGAGCCGGCGCGCCGCCGAGCTGTTCGTCGAGCTGAAATCGGAGACTCGGCCGCGCGACGTCGTGCGCGACATGTCCGGCGGCCAGCGCCAGGCCGTGGCGATCGCCCGAACCCGGCTCTCGAATCCGAGAATCGTGCTGATGGACGAACCGACCGCGGCGATCTCGGTGCGCCAGGTCGCCGAGGTGCTGAACCTGGTGCGTCGCCTGCGCGATCGGGGTATCGCCGTCGTGCTCATCAGTCACCGCATGCCCGACGTGTTCGCCGTGGCCGATCGCATCATCGTGCTGCGCCGCGGCGCCAAGGTCGCCGACAAGCCGATCGGCGCCACGAGCCCGGAAGAGGTGACGGGCCTCATCACCGGCGCGATCAGCGGCGCCTGACCGAGCGGGCATGGACGAGTCGACTTCAGGCGATCTCAGGCGCGCCATCGAGGCGACGAGCCACGGCCTGGTCGCACGCGCGATCGGCCTGCAATCATTCTGGGTCCTCGCCGCAGCACTGCTCGGGGCCGTCGCCCTGTCGCTGGTGACCGACACGTTCGCCACGCCGCAGAACCTCTTCAACGTCACGCGCAACTTCGCCTTCGTCGCAATCGTGGCGATCGGGATGACGGCGGTGATCATCACGGGCGGCATCGATCTCTCCGTCGGCTCGATCCTGTGCCTGGCCGCGATGGTCACCGGCGTCGTGCTGCACGAGGGCTACTCGATGGCGATCGGGATCGCCGCCGGGCTCGTCGCCTCGCTCCTGGTCGGGCTCGTCAACGGCCTGCTGATCGCGTACGTGCGAATCCCGCCGTTCGTCGCCACGCTCGGGATGCTGTCGATCGCCCGCAGCCTCGCGATGGTCGCGTCGCAGAACCGCATGGTGTACCAGTTCGGCCCCGACCACGACGCCTTCCTGCGCCTCGGGGGCGGATCGACGCTCGGCATCCCGAACCCCGTGATCGCGCTCGCCGCCTGTTGCGTGGCAATCGGGTTCGCGCTCCGCTGGACGCGCTGGGGCGCGCGCATCATGGCCGTCGGCGGAAACGAGAAGGCAGCGGTCCTGACCGGTCTCCCGGTCAAGCGCATCAAGATCGGCATCTACATGCTGTCCGGATTCATGGCAGGGCTGGCCGGCGTGCTGGAGGCAAGCTGGCTCGGGGGCGTGACGACGAACCTCGGCCAGTCGATGGAGCTGTCGGTGATCGCCGCCGCGGTCATCGGCGGCGCGAATCTCTCGGGCGGCAGCGGCACCGTGCTCGGCGCCGTCGTCGGCGCCGCGCTGATCGAGATCATCCGCAACAGCTTGACGCTGCTCGGCATCAGCACGTTCTGGCAGGGCGCGTTCGTCGGCACGTTCATCGTGCTGGCCGTGGCGTTCGACAGCCTGCGCGGCGGCCGCCGCAACGCGGTGGGTTGACCGCGCGTCCGCCTCGGGCGACCATGACCGCGGCCATGTTCGACCTCACCGAGGAGCAGCGGAGCCTCCAAGAGCGCTGTCGGCGCATGGCGAAGGACTTCGCCACGCGCGCCGCCCAGCACGACCGCGAGGCGAGCCATCCGCTCGAGAACTACGCGGCGCTGCGCGATGCGGGTCTCTATGCGCTGAACGTCCCCACCGAGCTCGGCGGCGACGGCATGGGCCTGCTCGGCTACTCGCGGGCCGCCGAGGAGCTGGGGCGAGGCTGCGCGTCGACCGCGCTCGCGTTCAACATGCACCTCTCGATCGTCGGCCCGCTGATGGAGAGCACGCTCGTCTCTCGCGCGACCAAGGAGCGCGTGGCTCACCTGGTGGTGCGCGAGAAGCAGCTGATCGCCGGGAACTTCTCCGAGCCGACGACGTCCGGCCTGGTCGGCACGCCGGTGCCACAGGCGCGCGCCCGGCGCGTCGACGGCGGCTATCGCGTCAGCGGTCGCAAGGCGTTCGCCTCGATGCTCGAGGCCGCCGACTACTGCGCCGTCCTCGCCAAGCCCGACGATGTGACGGGTCCGACCGCGGCCGTGCTGGTGCTCGTGCCCCGGCAGGCCGAGGGACGTCGAGTCGACCAGGTGTGGGACACGCTCGGGATGCGGGCGACGCGCAGCGATTCGATGATCCTGGAGGAGTGCTGGGTGCCTGACGAGAACGTGCTCGTGCGCGCGGACGACATCGTCCCGTTTCGCCGCAACGGGGCGAACTGGCTCTGGGCCTCGTACACGCCGGTGTATCTCGGTATCGCCGCCGCGGCGTACGCCGAGATCCTCGACGTCGTCCGCGGCCGGACGCCGCCAGGCTTCACGCAGTCGCTCGCGTACCACCCCGACGTGCGCCGGCACGCGGCGGAGATGAGCGTCGATCTCGAGGCCGCCCGGCTCCTGACGTATCACTCCGCGTGGCTCAGCGACACGCAGGGAGCGACACCCGCGACCCTCGCCGCGTTCTATCGAGCCAAGTACTTCGTCGGCGAGGCGGTCACCCGCATCACCCGCACGGCGATGACCCTCGGCGGCGCGCATGCGCTGTTCAAGACCTCGCCGCTCGAACGCTTGTTCCGCGACGGCGCCGTCGCCCCGGTCCAGTTCCCGCCGCGCGATTTCTGCCTCGCCAGCCTCGGCATGCTGGAGCTCGGTCTGGACCCACGCGACGTGCTGCCCCCGCTGAAGAGCGACCGACCGGACGCCGGCCCCGTCATCCGCTGATGACCGCCCGATGACCCGCGTCGGCACCGGGATCCGCCAATGAGCATGCCCGCGGCCGGGCTCGCCGCCGTCCTGCTGCTGAGCGTGGCGGCGATGGGCGCCGGCTGCAGTTCCGCGCCGATCCCGCCGGCGTACACCCAGGACGAGCTCAGAATGCGCTGCGACCGACAGCGGGGGGTGTGGCGCGCCGACGATCTGATGGGAGGCTTCTGCGAGTTCCGCGGTCCGTAGGCCACCCGGCGAGCGCGCCGCACGCGCCTGAGCGGGCACCTCTATGAGGAGAAGCGCCACTCAAACACTTCACTTCGACCCTGATCCACAGCCGTCACTGTCTTGTCCCGACATTCGTAGTACTTATGACGTCGGCTGGACTCATCTTCTTTGCCGGCGCGCAGGGATTCTGGCCACCAGCCACCTGGGCTGGTGCGCGGGTATTTGACCGCGGTTGCCGATAGAGCCCTACACGACGCCACCATTGAATGGATGTCCTCGGCCGATGCTCGGTAGAAGAGCCAGGTCTCATTGCTCTCGGCGTCTGCACGAACTCGAATCTCGACTGCAGATTGTGGGGTGTACGAAGGGATTCGGCGCCCCTCACCAACCCAGTCTGCCTTCACGGCATCCTCGTAGGTCGGAAAGGTTTTCTCTGATATCTCAAACCAACCGCAGCCGACGAAAGCTAGAAGGACCAGCGACCATAACAGTGAACGAACACGCGTAAGAACATCAGTGTGTCGCAGGAAGACCCACAGGTCGATACCGCGCGCAGAACTGGTTACACGGCCCGTTGGGATTGTTGGCTCCGCACGCCCTTCCGTAAAGGTTCGCCGCCATGTCGGCGACACTGTCCGCAGCCGGCATGCCTCGAATCCATTGGTCATAGTATTCCTTTGCCTCGCTGATCAACGCGGCGGCCGCCTCGCCACCTGGTCCTCTCTGGGCAGCTTGGCAGTTCGCCTTGCAGTGGAAATACTTGTCTGCTCCTAGGATTTGATGGAACTGTCCCAGGGCCCTCCAGTTGGCGTACATGAGGTACGAGCCTCTGCCGAAATCGCGTAGGTAGGCCAACGCGACGGCATCGGTGGAGCCCGGCGCTGGCATCGCCTGCAACCCAA
>Ga0187894_10003687_pt1 | contig 16910 bp, 13 predicted proteins | sample GBC1701081metaG_FD_136650 | JGI IMG/M metagenome (GOLD analysis project Ga0187894, IMG submission 136650) | White microbial mat communities from a lava cave in the Kipuka Kanohina Cave System on the Island of Hawaii, USA - GBC170108-1 metaG ...
CATCCTGATCCGTTCGTTGGAGATTTCGAGCTTCGCGCCATTGAGGGCATAGCGCGAACCTTCCTGGCCGGCGGCGTGAATGACGCGTGGGATGAAGCGCGAGAAGATTTCGGCGGGAATTTCGGCGAATGGGCCCGAATACTCCTGCGACTCCGGAAAGTCGTCGCCGCTCAGGCCATTCATTTTGAACCGCGACGGCGCGCAGTTGATCGTCGCCTGGCAGAGATCATTGGCTTTGATTTCGATCTCTGCCTGCGGCAGCGATTTGACGATCTCCATCAACTTGCGGGCGGGAAGACAGATCGATCCCTGCTCACGCACGACGGCGTCGCATTCGGTAGTGATCATCAGATCGAGGTCTGTGGCGCGCATCGTGATTCTGCCGGCGCCGGTTTCAATCAGCAGATGCGAGAGGGCTGGAATGATTTGTTTCGTTCCGGCTACGCCCTGCAAGTAATGGAGTTCGCTCAAGAACAGACTGCGATCGACCTTGATATTCATTACTTCTCCCGGCGCCCCGCCCACGAAGACACACGAAGGAGAAGACACAAAAGGGAGACAAGGGGATGATCTCTAGGCGCCTCTCTTCATGCGGTCTCGTGGACGGGTCTTATCGCTTAAAGTCAAACCGCCGCTAACCCGGATTCAGCGAAGAGAGTCGCAGGCGGTGTAGCCGATGAGCGGTAACTGTGAGGTCGAGGCTTCCACGCCGTTCAGGTCACGAATGTTCACTCCGTTATGCGTAAAGACACCTCCTTGTCTTCACCGTGTGCCGCCCGCTCGGTTTCTTCTTTTTCTTAGCTTGGCGACGTGTTCACAGGGCACGACCGGCATTTCCCAGCCCAACTGCGGCGCCGGAAAATTTACAGAAGGAAAATTTTTAGCAGAGGTGATGTCCATTTAGCGTTTTTTGATCCGTCGTAAAGCTGAAAGGAGAGAGTTTCAGTCAAAGGTGAACCGTATGAACTATTGATGGAGGCGTACGCATGAAATACATGTTGTTGATTTACAACGACGAACAGGAATGGGCCAGACGGGGAGAGGCCGAGCAGCAACGGATTATGAAAGAAGCTGCGCAATTGCTGGAACGGATCGCGCCGATGGGGAAACGTCTGGCTAACGCCCCCTTGCACCCGACATCGACGGCGACCAGCGTCCGGGTGCGCGATGGCAAACAGCTCGTGACCGACGGACCGTTCGCGGAGACGCACGAGCAACTCGCCGGCTTTATTCTGATCGACGCCGATAACCTCGATGAAGCAATCAGCATTGCCGGACAGCTTGCCGCTGCGCAATGGGGGACTATCGAAATCCGGCCGGTGATAGATCTCACGGAGAACTTCGGCAGTGAGCAGTAAATAAATGGCGTAACCGACCAGGCCGTGAGGGGAGGAAGAACAGTTGTGGCGTGAATTGAGAGAACAACTCAAGCAAAAGTAGCTTGCTCTTCCCGGTCCGATGAAGGGGCAGGCTTCAGGAGAGCGTTATCTAAAGTCGAACAAGGAGAAACTATGAATTGCTATAAGGTCACAGTGAAAAAGTTTAGGCTCGCGTCCTTTTTACGCCTCGCGGGCTTCCTGACGCTTGCGCCCTTCTTGAACTTGGCGGGCATTGACGCCGGCATCGTCCAGGCCCAAAGTCAGAAGTATCCTCCGCTCAGCGAGTACCTAATGACTCCTGAAAAGGAGATCACACTGGCTAGAAGCGCAGCGCCCGAGAGCATATCGAGCCGCGCCACTGTCAAGATACTCACAACGACCGGGTATAAAGTCGCCGCCGAGGGCGACAACGGCTTCGTTTGCGTAGTGATGCGCGGTTTTTCCGCGCCGACCTTCACCCCTGCCTCGCTCCGTACTCTCGTGTACGACTCCAACACCCGAGCTCCAATTTGTTTCGACCCGCAGGCGGCCAAAACGGCGCTTCCCTACTACGAACTGCGCCACAAGCTCGGCATGGAAGGTAAAACGCCGGACCAGATCACGGCACTCGTTCGAACGGCATACGAGAAGGGAGATATCCCCAAGCGTAATAGCGCCAGTTTTGCATATATGTGGTCAGCGGACCAAGTCTTGGGACCATCCAATCACTGGCATCCTCATATGATGGTCTTCATTCCCAACTATGACAATTCCATGCTCGGAGGCAATGAGCTCGGAGGGCCCCTCCCTTTTATCAGCGATGATGATGGGACACCATTCGCAGTCGGCGTAATCGCTGTTGATGACAAGTTGGCGATTAAGGCCAAGCCCTAACAATGCCGAGCAGGCATAGCTCCAACCGTCTGGAGATGACGTGATTCACGTCACCGGCAATCAAGCCATCAAACCAAAGCCCACAGGCAGTCATTGATCGCTTGTATACCTTGCATGTAAACCGCTTGCATGCCGGCGCTGACACGTGCGACTCTCACCTGGCATGGCGCAGTTAGGCGAAACACTGGAGCGAGTCTTTCGCGAAGAGTACGGCCGGATTATGGCGACCTTGATCCGTCTGTCGAATTCGTTCGACTTGGCGGAGGAGGCTTTGCAGGAAGCTTTGGGTTCGGCCGTCGCGGCCTGGGGGCGGAACGGCGCCCCGCAGAACCCGGGCGCATGGCTGACCACCGTGGCGCATCGGAAGCTACTGGACGCGATCCGCCGGGAAAAGACGAGGAGCGAAAAGCAGCCTCAACTTGAATACGAGGCGCAGAGATTGCAGCCCGGCGGCGAACCCGCGCTGCTTGAGGAGACCGTGGAATATCCGGACGACCGCCTGCGATTGATCTTCACTTGCTGCCATCCCGCGCTGAGCCAGGAAGCCCAAGTCGCCCTCACGTTACGCGCTCTGGGAGGGCTCACGACGGCGGAGATCGCCCGCGCCTTTCTCCTGCCCGAAGCGACCTTGGCCAAGCGTTTGGTGAGAGCCAAGGATAAGATCCGCATCGCTCATATCCCGTACGAGGTCCCGCTGCTCGAAGTCTTGCCGGAGCGTCTCGCCTCAGTCCGGACGGTCGTCTACCTGATTTTCTATGAGGGTTACTCGGCGACGGCAGGCGACAATCTGATCCGAAGAGATGTCTGCGCCGAAGCGATCCGCCTAGGCCGCGTTCTTTGTGAGTTTCTGCCGGAAGAGCCGGAGAACCTCGGCTTGCTCGCGCTCATGCTCCTCCATGACTCTCGCCGCGGCGCGCGGATCGATGAGCGTGGAGAACTCGTGACCCTCGAAGAACAAGACCGCTCGCTGTGGGATCGAAATGAAATCCAAACGGGCCTCCAGCTGGTCGAGACGGCGCTTTGTATGCGGCGCGTGGGACCTTATCAACTACAAGCCGCCATCGCCGCAGTTCATGCCGAGGCGGCGACGGCCGGCGAGACCGATTGGCCGCAGATTGTCGCGCTCTACAAAGAGCTGATGCGGATCAACCCGTCTCCGATCGTCGCGTTGAACCATGCGGCGGCGGCCGCCATGAGCGACGGCTGTGAGAGAGGACTGGCCCTGGTCGAGGCGGCGGGGGCCTCCGGGAAGCTGGAAAACTATTATCTCTTTCATGCAGCGCGCGCAGACCTGCTGAGGAGACTCCATCGCCTGCCGGAAGCGGCGGCCTCATATTCGCGCGCGCTGGCGCTGTCGACGAATCGAGTTGAACAGCAGTATCTTCGCCGTCGCCTTGGCGAGATCACAAACTAAATAGGGAGGTTGTGATGACGAAAAAACGGACTTTAGCGCCTGAGGCGCGACCCCTGATGACCGGTCTCGCGATGGGCGAGTCGCCGCGTTGGCATGAGGACCGTCTGTGGTTTTCTGACTGGGGCGCTCAAGAGATCATTGCCGCCGATGCCGATGGCAGGAGCGAAGTCGCAGTCCGGGTACCGTTTGCTCTTCCATTTTGTATCGATTGGCTGCCCGATGGCCGTCTGCTCATCGTTTCGGGGCGCGAGGGGCTACTCATGCGCAGGGAGCGTGATGGTTCGCTGGCGCCGCACGCCGACTTGCGCAGCCTTTCTGATAAAGGTTGGAACGAGATCGTCGTTGACGGCCGTGGTAATGCATATATCAACGGAGGTCCCGGAATCGCTCTGCTCACCCCCGACGGCTCTGTTCGACAGGTCGCCGATAGCTTCGCCTTTCCGAATGGCATGGCCATAACACCCGATAACTCGACGTTGATCATCGCCGAATCCCACGGCAAGAAACTCACAGCCTTCGACATAGCCCCAGACGGCGGTTTATCGAACCGGCGCGTGTGGGCCGACCTCGGCAACGGCGTCCCTGACGGCATCTGCATTGACGCAGATGGCGCCGTCTGGTATGCCGACGTTCCCAACAATCGCTGCGTGCGCGTCTGCGAAGGCGGCGCCGTATTGCAGACGGTCAACGCCGACCGCGGCTGTTTCGCTTGCATGCTAGGGGGCCCGGACAGGAAGACATTGTTTATCGTCGCCACGGAGTGGCGTGGCATGGACAAAGTCGCCGAAGTCGCGCTGGAGCGAACCGGGCAGTTGCTGATCATCGAGGCCCCAGCGCCAGGCGTCGGATGGCCATAGGACGTGCGTGGGCGTGGGAAAGATCTCAATGCCGTGCGAGCCGTGCGGCAATTTATCGGCGAAAATCGATCGCCGAATTTGCCAACGATGCCGGCGGCCGGCGTAGATGGGTCAAACCGTAGAGAAGATCATTTCGAGCGCCGGCAGATCGCCTCGCAGGTCATCGAGACGAAAGACCGCGTCGCTGATGCCGTCGCTGACGCAAATCACGTCGGCCTTCTCGAACTGCGATCCGTCCACCAGTTCCAGCGCTTTCCCCATCCACGGCTCGAAGACCGTTCCCCCATTAAAGAAGAAACTGGCGCAGGCGATCACTTCGGCGGGCGTGGCCTGGCCTTTCGGAAACAGGTCAACCCGCAAATCGTTCGGCCCAGAGAAATGGATCTCGGCCAACAGGGCGATCTCGCTCGGCAACAGGCGCTCAATCTCACAACCTGTGGTGATCGATGTGATCTCGTCAGGCGGGTGTTTGACGCGATTCTTCTGCTGCTGAAGCGCAATGCGCGTGAAGCGGCCACAGACGGCGGCGATCTGTCGCAACTTCGGCGACCGGCCCACCTGCTGACGAGTCAGGGAAAGAAAAAGCGAAAGAGATCTTCAAAACCGTCAAAGAGTACCATCTGTTGGCCAAGACCCAAGAGAAGAAAGACGAGCTTTTGAATCAACAACAAGCGGACCAAAGCGTGGACCAGCCTAGCGGCATCGTGGTTCGCAGGGCAGTCGCCCCGACGTCGATTGTTGCGGCGGTACGGCAAGCGATCTGGTCCGTCGATAAGAACCAGCCGGTCGCGCGCGTTCAAATTATTGAAGACATCTATGAATGAATGTCCCAGGGTAAATAATGTATACCCCCATACCTCCATGCTCAACATAGAATCCGCAGCTGCTATCTAAAATATTACAAGGCCGTCAAAAAATCTCTGGTGAAATCGTATAAAACCGTATATGTATGCTCAAATTCTATTGCAGGAATCCGTGAGCAACAGTATAGGAGAAGATACTTATGGAATTACTCAGATTGCATGAGGCCGCGCAACTTGTGGGCGTCAGTTATCCGACGCTCAAGCAGTGGATTTACAACGGCAAGATCAAATCGGTGAAGACCGCAGGCGGACACCATCGCATCCCGAAGAGCGAGGTCGAACGCCTCGTCGGGAGCGATAAGCGCAAAACGAGGAGGAAGCCGGTCGGCCTGGACGCGATCAGCGGACGCAACAAGCTATTCGGCAAGATTACCGAAATGCGCTACGACGGCCTGCTCGCGCAGGTCAGCATCGAGATCGGCGGCCAGACGATCACTTCGATCATCACGAGCGACGCCGCCCATGATCTGGATTTGAAGAAGGGAGTGTCAGTTTACGCGCTCGTCAAATCCACCGAAGTGATGGTTATCAGAGGGTAGTTTGGACAAAGGCCCGAATCGAGTCCGGGCAACAACAAAATAATTCAATCAACTCCGAGTCACCGTCAACCTACGGGTCCGCATGCCAAGGGCTTATGGACGCGTGACCGATAGGGTGTGAGGGGAAACGCTCACGCCTCCCGTGTTTGGAAAGGAGAAACCATGTCAGTTTGGCTGTCGAAGGGATTCTGCGTCTTCCTGACGCTCATTTTAGGCGCCGCAATATTCCTACTCGGCGCTCCCGCAATCCCGCTGGCGCAAGCCGCCCAGGCGGAACTCACCGGCGATGTGCGCGACGGTTCCGGCGCCGGAGTCGCGAATGCCACGGTCACCGTGACGCAGACGGAAATGGGCGCCTTTACAAAAACGACATCTGGGAAAGACGGCGGCTATATCATCACCAATTTGCATCCGGGGCTTTACACCGTGACCGTCGAGGCGGCAAGCTTTCGTCGCTTCGTGCAAGAAGGCGTGCGGCTGACGACGGGCGAGCGGATTCGCCTGGACGTGGCTCTGACTGTCGGCGGGGTCAACGATGAGGTCAAGGTCACCGCCGACGCTTCGCTGCTGAGGACCGAGACCGGCAGTCTCGGGCAGGTCATCCCGAACCGCCGCATCGTTGATTTGCCGTTGAACGGGCGCAACTTCTTCTCACTTGTCACGCTCGTGCCCGGCGTCGCCGCGCCTCCGCCGACCACGGCGGGCCCTTCGTTTCCGCGCCTCAACGGCGGCAGACCGCGCGTCAACGAGTTTCTTTACGACGGCATCTCCGCCCTGCAACCCGAGCCGGGGCAAGTCGCCTTCAGCCCGGTGATCGACGCGATCCAGGAGTTCAAGGTCGAGACCAACTCGCCGCCCGCCGAGTTCGGACGCTTCAATGGCGGCGTCGTCAATTTAACGACCAAGTCAGGGACGAACGACCTGCACGGGACGGTATTTGAATTCCTGCGCAACGAGGCGCTGAACGCCCGCAACCTGTTCGCGCCCGCGACAGCGGCCAACCCGAAAAAGCCGGTCTTCCGCCGCAACCAGTACGGCTTCGCCGCCGGCGGTCCGATCATCAAAGATCGCGCCTTCTTCTTCGGTGACTTCCAGGGCTCGCGCCAACTCATCGGGCGTGTCTTGACCTCGAACGTCCCGACGCTGGCGCAACGCGGCGGGAACTTCTCCGCGAATCTCGGCGCGCCGCTCTTCCTGCAAACCACTACGACGGGCGGCGTCACGTCTGTGAGCGCGACGACGACCAATACGGGTACGCCAATCAACGTCATCGATACAAATGAGAATACGATCCAGGCGCGAGTCGGGCAGATCTTCCGCATTAGCGACAGACGCGCCTATGCCGGAAATATTATCCCGGGCGCCGACTTCGATTCGGTCGCCAGAAAGCTGCTCGATCGTTACCCTTTGCCGACTTCCGCCGGGGCGGCCAACAACTTTCGCCGCGTCGCGAACGAAAGAACGAACCAGGATCAATTCGACATCCGCCTCGACCACCGCTTCTCCGATAACGACCAGATCTTCGGACGGTATTCGTTCTTCAATGAAGACGCCACGCCGGTGACGCCGCTGCCTGACGGGAGCGGCGCCATCACGCAGGGCGCGCTCGGCCTTCAGAAGAGCCGCGGCTATCAGGCCGTCGGCAACTATTTACACGTCTTTTCACAGCGGATCGTCAACGAATTGCGCGTCGGCTACACACGCCGCTCGATCGACCGCCGCGCATTGCTGCTCGACGCGCCGCCCTCGCAGAGCCTGGGACTGCCGGGCATTCCACAGAACGCCGCCTTTCAAAACGAACTGCCGACCTTCACGGTCGCGGGTTTGCAACAACTCGGCCCTTCGGCCAATACCGATTCGCTCTTCAACACGGACTTGACGCAAGTATTTGACTCGGTCGGATGGCAACACGCGAGGCATTCGATGAAGTTCGGAGTCGATTTCCGGCTTGAACGGCTGAACGTTCTGCAGCCTCCGTCGCCGACGGGGATCTTCAATTTCACTGCGCCCTTCACGAATTCGCGCGGGACTGCGAACACCATCGGCGCGCAGCCTGGCGCCGCGACGACGGGGAGCGTGCTTTCCGGCCAGACCGGAAACGCCCTGGCGAGCTTCCTGCTCGGCCAGGTCAGCAACTTCTCGATCGACTTGCAGCAGGACGTAATCCACCAACGCGCCCGCATCCTCGAATTCTTCGCGCAGGACGATTTCAAGGTGACTCCGCGTCTGACCGTCAACGCCGGGGCGCGTTACACGCTGAACTTCCCGTCGACGGAAACCAATAACCAGGGAGCGATCTTCAATCTTGAAACGCAACAACTCGAGTACCTGGGACAGAACGGATTTCCGGATACCGCGCGTGAGCTGCACAAACTCAACTTCGGCCCACGTCTCGGAATCGCTTACCGCCTGACCGATCGCACGGCGCTGCGCTCGGGGTATGGGCTGATCTGGCAGGAGCAGGCCGGCCTCACGACGCCGTTCACGATCCCGCAATTTCCGTTCATCCAAACCGTCACGCAGCGCTCGCTCGACGGCGTAATTCCGGCGTTCACGCTCTCGGCGGGGCCGAACGTGCAGCCGATTCCGCTCACTCCGGACGCCGGGCTGGGGCAGGGAGTCTTCTCTGTCGATCGCGATCTCGGAAGCGGCTATGTGCAACAGTGGAACCTTGCCATCCAGCGTGAGATCGCCGGCAACCTGGTCGCCGAGGTCGCCTACGCAGGATCGAAGATCACGCACGTCGGCATTCCGGATACGAACATCAATCAACTGACCGCCGAACAGCTCGCGCAAGGAAACTCACTGCTGCAACAAGTAACGAACCCATTCTTCGGTCAGATTCCTCGTTCATCTTCTTTGGGTGATCCGACGATTCCGCGCGCGCAATTGCTCAGGCCCTTCCCGCGTTTCACGGCCGTCAGTCTCTATCGCAATAACGTCGGCAACACGAACTATCACGCGTTGCAAGCGAAGCTCGAAAAGCGTCTTTCACAAGGGCTGGCGTTCCTCATCTGCTACACCCGATCGAAGCTGATCGACGACGCCGGGCAGGTCTTTGACCAAACCATCCAGACCGGTCCGGTCGGTAATTTTCCGGTCGCTGACAGCTTCAACCGCGCGCTCGAACGTGACGTCTCGACCGGCGACATCACGAATGTCTTCGTTAACAGTTTCACCTACGAACTCCCGGTCGGGAGAGGGCGCAGGTTCAAACTCTCGGGCGTCGCCGACAAACTGCTAGGGGGATGGAACATCAACGGCTCGATCCTGTTGCAGGCGGGCTTGCCATTCGCCGTCACGCAGATCACGAATTTCAACGCCTTCGCCGGTTTCGGCACGCAGCGGCCCAACCTCTTACGTAACCCAAACCTGCCAGGCGATCAGCGCACAACGGGCCGCTGGTTCGACACGTCTGCCTTTGCGGTCGCGCCGCAATTCACGATCGGGAACGCTTCACGCAATCCGGTGCGCGGCCCAGGCTACCGCACGGCGGACATCGCATTTATCAAGCGCACGTATTTCGGCGAGGTCATAAACTTCGAATTCCGCACGGAGATTTTCAATTTGATGAACACGCCGCCGCTCGGAAACCCGAACGGGGTGGTCGGCAATGCGGCCTTCGGCACGATCACTTCGGCCGGAGATCCGCGCGTGATCCAATTCGGACTGAAGCTGAACTTCTAATGGAGAAGGAAGATGATCCCGGCAAAAATTCAGAGAGCACTGCCCGATACTCGCGCTCTAGCGGCGGGGCGCCGCCAGAGCGCGATCGTTAAAGAATAGTTCCCTATGAAGGTCTTCAATCTTGCCCTCCCGCTCTCCCTGCTATTATTCGCCGCCTCGTGTGGCAAGCCGGCAGAGTCGGAAGATAAACTTATTGTGGCGGCCGCCTCTGACCTCATCCCGGCCTTTCGAGAGCTTGGAACTAGCTTCGAGCAGGCAACCGGGATCAAGGTAACTTTCAATTTCAGCTCGACCGGCATCCTGGCTCGACAGATAGAGAACGGGGCGCCCGTCGATTTATTCGCGGCGGCGAACATCGGCTTTGTCGATGGGCTTGAAAAAAAGGGGCTCATTATCACAGACACAAAGGCTCTCTACGCTCGAGGGCGAATTACACTCTGGATCGCTCCAACAAATAAGGCTGAGATCTCAAAGCTTGAAGACCTCGCAAGCCCTGAAGTGGAGAAGGTCTCAATCGCCAATCCGGAACATGCCCCTTACGGAACGGCGGCGCGCGAGGCATTTCAGTCGCTCAGCATTTGGAATACGGTGCAGCCGAAATGCGTCTATGGAGATAACGTGCGTCAGGCGCTTCAGTATGCGGAGGCTGGGGAAGTCAACGCCGCCATTGTGGCGCTCTCTTCGAGCGTGCAAACGAAGGGAAACTGGATTCTCATTCCGCAAGAGCTACATCAACCTCTAGACCAAGCGCTGGCGGTTATTAAAGGAACAAAGCGCGAGAAAGAGGCGCGCCAATTTGCCTTATTTATCAATGGCCCACAGGGCCGACCGATCATGCGCAAATACGGATTTATCTTACCTGGCGAGGAGCCAGTTTCAGCGCCGGAAAAATGATGATCTGGTCTGCATTCAAACTTTCGCTACTCGTCACGCTCGTCGCGACCTGCGTCGTCGTCCTGCTCGGGACGGCTTTCGCCTTCGTTCTTGCAAAGCGCAAGTTTCGCGGGCGCGAACTGCTCGACGCGGTCGTGACGCTGCCGCTTGTGCTGCCGCCGACAGTGACCGGCTATTATTTGATCGCGCTGCTCGGGCGGCGCGGCGTCATCGGAAGCTACGTCTACGAGCGCACAGGCTGGTCGGTAACCTTCACTTGGTGGGCGGCGGTCATCGCGGCTGCGGTGATGGCGTTGCCGTTGATGGTGAAGTCAGCGCGCGCCGCGATCGAGAGCGTCAATCCTCAGTATGAGGTGGCGTCCTACACTCTCGGCAAAAGCGAACTAGAGACGTTCTTTCGCATCACGTTGCCGCTGGCAAGTCGCGGCATCTTCGCCGGGGTCGTGTTGAGTTTCGCTCGCGCTCTCGGTGAGTTCGGCGCAACGCTCATGCTCGCCGGAAACATCCCGGGCAAAACACAGACGATGCCACTTGCGATTTACGAAGCGGTCGTCGCGGGGGAAGACCGGCAGGCCCAGATCCTGGCGTTGGTCTTAACCGCGGTATCGGTCACCGCCATTTACTTGACGAATAAGCTGACAGGCGGCCGGGCGCAAGGGATGTAACGAACAAGCATGCTGCAGGTATCTATTAGAAAACAGATCGGGGTAGGTAGAAAGCGTCTCGGCGCTGCGCGTCAGTTAAGAAGCGGAAACAATGAACGCGAATCAGGGCAGGCGTTCAGACTCGATGTCGAGTTTACGGCGCCGAGCGGCGTGACGATTCTCTTCGGCCCTTCCGGATCAGGTAAGACGACGTGTCTGCGCGCCGTCGCCGGAATCGTCACACCCGATGAAGGGCGCATCTCGCTCGACGATCGTCTCTACTTCGATTCGGCATCCAGGATCAATCTACCGATCCAGCAGCGGCGTGTCGGCTTCGTGTTCCAGGATTATGTGCTCTTCCCGCACCTCACGGCGGAGCAGAATGTCGCCTACGGAGTACGAGCCGGAGAAAGCGGCGGCGCCCAAAGTAAAGCAGCCAAACGCGAGCGGGCGCGCGAGCTATTGTCGCTTCTGGGCATCGAGTACGCCGCGCGGCAATATCCGCGCGAATTGTCGGGCGGCGAGGGTCAGCGCGTCGCTTTGGCGCGCGCCCTGGCGAGCGACCCGGCGATTGTCCTGCTTGACGAGCCGCTCTCGGCGGTTGACGCGAAAACCCGCGCGCGTCTGCTCGTGGAAATAAAAGCCGCGCAGCAAAGAACCGGCGTTCCATTTTTGTACGTCACGCATAACGTGGCCGAAGTGGTTGAGATCGGCGATCAAGTAATAGTACTGAATGAGGGCCAGGTGATAGGGCAGGGAAGTCCCCGAGAGGTAACTCTCGTTCAGAGCGAGTAACTGCAGTATGAAAAAGCAATCGCGGATTATGAGAGGGCCGAATGGCGCTGGCGAAATCCGTAGCTGGGACGGAAAATTCTGAATAGAGTTTCATCTGGCATTCATCTCATATTAATCTGGCTTTGCTACTCTCTCTCCGGGAACGCAATCAATACCGCAATAATCTAGGGAAGAATTCTTTCGGCGTTGAGAGGAATCTTCCCCAACACAATGTCGGCTAGGCGCCTTGCAGAGGAAGCGCCCGTATGAGACTTATCTTCTATCTCTTGGCTTTCCTTGTTGGTTCATCTCCGGCCTTGGCTCAAACCGCCTCTTTACGCGGTCAGGTTACGGATCAAAACAGCGCTGTCATTCCTGCGGCCAAAGTTACGTTGAACGGGCCTTCCGGGTTGGTCAAAACCACAAAGGCTGATGACAGCGGGCGGTACTCGTTCGCTGGCCTCCCGCCGGGAGATTACATCGTGGAGGCGTTTGCGCCGAGTCTCATACTCCTACAGCCGGCGAAGATCACCTTACAGTCCGGCGCCCAGACGCTGAACCTGCAATTGAGCGTGGTTCTGACAGAACAGAAAGTGAACGTGCAGGAACACACCACGCCCGGCGTCAGCACTGACTCCAGCAGCAACGCCAGCGCGCTGACGCTCCGCGGCGACGATCTCAAGGCGCTCGGCGACAGCGCCGAAGATCTCCAAGCCGATCTGCTGGCGCTAGCCGGGCCATCAGCCGGACCGGGCGGCGGCGCGATCTTCATTGACGGATTCAGCGGAGGTCAGCTTCCGTCGAAGGATTCCATTCGCGAGATCCGCATCAATCAGAATCCTTTCTCGCCTGAGTATGACAGGCTCGGCTTGGGTCGCATCGAAATCTTCACCAAACCGGGGACGGAAAAGTTTCGCGGAACGGTCTTCTACAACTTCGCCCATCATTTCTGGAACTCGCGCAATCCCTATGCGCAGGAGAAAGCGCCATTCCTGTTGCACGAATACGGCGGAAACCTGAGCGGCCCGATCAATAAAAAGTCATCCTTCTTTCTGGACGTTCGGCGGGACGAGGTGGACAACGGTTCGATTATCAACGCGATCACGCTTGACCCGCAGACGCTCGTCGTCATCACCCCTTTCACTGACACACCCAAGACGCCGCAGCGCCGCATTTCGATTAACCCGCGCCTGGATTATCAACTCAATGACCGAAACACGCTGACGTTGCGTTACGTTTTCACGCATAGCGACGTGCGCGACGCCGGGATAGGCGGCTTCAACCTGGCCTCTCGCGGTTATCACGTACTCGGCGACAACCACACGATTCAGCTCACCGAGACCTCCGTGCTGAGCGCGAGCGTCATCAATGAGACGCGCTTCCAGTTTATTCATAACAACGGCGAAGCGATTGCAAACACTCTCGCCCCGGCGATTCAGGCGCTCGGCTCATTCAACGGTGGCGGGGCGCAGGTTGGTCATTCGTTCAACAGGCAGAACAACTACGAATTTCAGAACCACACATCCGTTGCGCGGAAATCGCATTACTGGAAGTTCGGCGTCAGACTGCGCGGCGAGACTGTAGACAATACGTCGCCGCAAAATTTCGGTGGGACGTTTACCTTCGGCGGCGGCGACGCTCCCATGCTGGATTCCAATAACCAGCCCGTGCTGGACTCCTCCGGCAAGCCCCTGCTCACATCCATCACCTCTATCGAACGATACCGCCGCACGCTGCTCTTCCAGAAGCTCGGCTTCACGCCTTCGCGCATCCGCGAATTGGGCGGCGGGGCTACGCAATTCAGCATCAGCGCCGGGAATCCTTCGTTGTCGGCAAGCCAGTTCGATGCGGGAGTGTTCGTGGGTGATGATTGGCGAGTGCGTCCCAATCTCATGCTTAGTCTGGGACTGCGCTACGAAACGCAGACCAACATACATGATTGGCGTGATGTTGCGCCTCGCATCGGAGTCGCATGGGCTCCCGGAGCCGGCGCTAAGAACACTCGCCCGAAGACCGTCATCCGCGCCGGATTCGGAGTCTTTTACGACCGCTTCGCGCTGTCGAACACTTTAACAGCGCTGCGTTATAACGGCGTCATCCAGCGGCAGTACGTGGTTGCGAGCCCGGACTTCTTCCCAACGATTCCGGCGCTCTCTGCGCTCACCGGTTTCCAGCCGACCCAGATCATTCAGCGGATCAGCTCCACGTTGCGCGCGCCGTACATCATGCAGTCCGCCGTCAGCTTTGAACGCCAACTGCCATTCAATACGACGGTCGCGGTCACCTATGCGAATTCCCACGGATTACACCTGCTTCGGTCTCAAGACATCAATGCGTCGGCGCCGGGCACGTACAACCCGCTCATCCCGAACAGCGGCGTTTTTCCGCAAGGCAAGCCCGGCCCGGTTTTTCAGGTGGAATCTTCCGGCGTCTACAACCAGCATCAGTTGATCACAAACGTCAACGCCAGGATCAGCAACGACGTTTCGCTGACCGGCTCGTTTGCGCTCAGTCGCGCGCGGAGTGATACGGACGGCATCGGTACATTCCCGGCGAAGCCTTACGACTTCACTGGCGAGTACGGCCCGGCGTCAACGGACGTGCGACGGCGCTTCTCGTTGAGCGGTTCGTTCAACACGAAGTGGAATGTGCGTCTCAGCCCGTTTGTGATTCTGGATTCCGGACCGCCATTCGACATCACAGTGGGCCGCGACCTGTACGGGACGACACTGTTCAACGGCAGACCTGGCATACCAAATGACCCGAACAAGCCGGGATTGATCCGAACGAGCTACGGGCTGCTCGATCCCAACCCTACGCCGGACGAGAGAATCTTGCCGCGCAATTACGGGCGTGGCCCCGGCTCAGTCACGGTGAACCTGCGCGTCGCCAAGACCGTCGAATTCGGCGGTGAGCGCGGAAGCGCCGCCACAACGCAGCGCGGGCCGGGCGGCGGCGGTGAAGGGCGTCCGGCCCCTGGCGTTTTCAACACAGGAGCGGGACCGCAAGGCGCCTCGTCCTCCGCACAGATCGGACGGCGTTACAACCTGAACATTTCGATGTCGGTCCGCAATCTTTTGAATCATACTAACCCCGGGCCAATTATCGGCAACATCACCTCGCCGCTCTTTGGTCAGGCCAACCAGCCGGCTGGCGGCGGTGGCTTCATTTTCTCAGAGGCCGCGAACAACCGCAGGCTGGAATTGCAGATGCGGTTAACATTTTAAGGCCTGTATCGCTGAGTATAGTTGCTATAGCATTCAAGAAAATGTTTGTTCGTAGTCCCGCCTTTAGGCGGAAGGTTTCGCCGGCCAATTCTTCCGCCTAAAGGCGGGACGAAGTCTTCGGCGACCTTGCGCCGGGCGATCAGATTGCCGCCCGTGGCACGGGTGAACTGCGCGCCGGTACGAAGGTCAATGTCAAACAACAAGGAGTCGCGGGGGCAGTCGGAATGCTGGGCGTCGCCGCATTCTGGATCACTTCGCGAGAGCGCTCGAATCTGAATGGAAATTCATCCGGCGTTCATCTGTCTTTAATCACTCTCTGATAGGCTTCACCAAATTCTCGGAGGACATTCGATGAAAACGAGCGTTTTCCTGCTGCTGTTGCTTGGCGCCATTCCGGGGATCGCGCAACAGCCAGAATCGTCAAGGATCAAAGAGCTGGAGCAGAAACTCGATCATGCCACGCGCCAACTCGAACAATTGAATGAGGCCGTGCAGTCGTTGCGCGCCGAGATCGCAACGCTCAAAGGCGCCCGAGCAGTAAATCAGGTTGTTCGATCTTCCATAACCGCGACGCTCCAACCCGCAGCGCAGGCCGAAACCACGCGGTCGGAATTTGTCGAGCGCGTCATCGCGCCGGAGATGGGCGCCAGCGAGCGCGAGGAGACGTTGCAAGCGAAGCCGGAAATCTTCATTCAATCGCGTTACTCCGCGCTGCCAATCCGCGACTCGAACGGCGAGTTTGAGCCGAATCTGTCGATGACGCGCGTCGAGACGCGCTGGGCGGGTAAGGTGAGCGAACGCATCGGCGCTGGATTGGAGATCCAATTTCACCCGGCGCTCGACGGCAGCGCTGAAGAGCTGGTCAACGACGCTTTCGTCGAATACTACCTCGGCAAGCACGCGACATTGCGCGTGGGGCAGTTCATCAAGCCCTTCGGTTTCGACATTCGACAATCGAGCGCGGTGCGCGAATCGCCCGAACGGGGAATCTTCGCGGGTTACTTCTTTCCCGGTCAGCGCGACCGCGGAGTGATGCTGTCTGGCGACCTGAATTTCACCGCGTTGAAGAACGTTCACTACTTCATCGGCGCCTTCAACGGCAACCGGTTTTTTGCGGACGACAACCGGCAAGCTAATTACATGTTGCGCGTGCGCAAGCTTTTTGACCGGCCGAAGCTGGCCATCGGCGTTTCCGCACAACACGGTAAACAAATTCTGCCGCCCGGCGTTAGGGGCGCTGACGACGAGAACCTGATCGGTATGGATTTTCAGTACGTGATCGGGCGGCTGGGTTTGCGTGGCGAGATCGTGGCGGGCGCCACGCCGTCAACACTGCTCGGCGGCCTCAATACCGGGCCTGAATTCGCGGAGGCTTTTCGTCCGGGAGCCAAGTCTGCGGGCGGCGCTTTGTTTGCGACGTTGCGATTAACCGACCGCGATCATGTTTATGCGCGATACGATCAGTTCAACCGCGACCCAGTCAAGGGCTACAACGTGCGCGCTTTCAACTTCGGCTATCTGCGTTCTCTCGGCGATATGACGCGGATCGGCGTCGACTATCAGTTCAAGAACCGGCCTTCGTTCAACGACGATGCGGTCAATGGCCGGTTCCACATCAACTGGAGCATCGAATTTTAGAAAGGAGTCGTTCATGTCGTTCGTGACGACGCCCTGAAACAATGAAAAAGCGCATGGAGTTCAAGCTTTAGCTTGTGGCTTCCATCTTCGAACAATCCGATGCGGCAAGCTAAAGCTTGAA
>Ga0187894_10003688_pt1 | contig 16906 bp, 5 predicted proteins | sample GBC1701081metaG_FD_136650 | JGI IMG/M metagenome (GOLD analysis project Ga0187894, IMG submission 136650) | White microbial mat communities from a lava cave in the Kipuka Kanohina Cave System on the Island of Hawaii, USA - GBC170108-1 metaG ...
CAGATAGTGGGCGAAACGCGACGAGGCCATGATGTACGGCAGACGCGAGGAGATCGCCTCGTTCGCCGTCGCCTCGGCCTTGTCGTACTTCTTCGGCCGGTGGACCGTCTGCGCACCGAAGAACACGGCGTAGTCCGTATTCTTGTAGTGGCACAGCGGCAGGAAGCCGAGGTCGGAAAGTTCCTTCTCGCGCCGGTCGGTGATCGCGATCTCCGTCGGGCACTTCTGGTCCTGATCGCCATCATCGCTGACGAACGTGTGCGACGGCAGGTTGCTGACCATGCCGCCGTTCTCGGCGCCACGGATGGTGGTGCAGAAGCCGGTCCGCGCGAAGGAGTCGGTGAGCCGCGCTCCCATCACGTAGGCCGCATTCATCCAGCAATAGTGCTCGTGCGCGAGCGACTTGCCGGGCTCACCTTCCTCGTAGTCGAACTCCTCGATCGGTTTCGTCTCGGAGCCGTACGGCAGACGCGCCAGTGCGCGCGGCATGGTGAGCGTTACGAACCGCGAATCTTCGCTGTCACGGAACGAGCGCCAGCCGGCGAACTTCACGTTGTCGAAGCCCTTCTTCAGATCGCGGATGTCCTTGAGTCCGCGGAAGTCGGAGATCTCGAACATCTTCGGATCGGCGGCGGAGATCAGCGGCGCAAACGCCGCGGCAGCCACACCACCCAGCCCGCGCAGCAACTCGACATCGTCGGGATGCGGCGAGAACTCGAAATCGCCGATCAGCGCTCCGTAAGGCTCGCCGCCGGGCATGCCGAATTCGTTCTCGTAGATCTTCTTGAACAGCAGACTTTGGTCGAACTCGGTCGCCTTGCTGAAGTCGTTCAGCAGTTGCCGCTTGCTCATGTTGAGCACGCGAATCTTCAGGTTCGTGCCCGTCTCGCTGTTCATCACCAGATGGTGAAGCCCACGCCAGCTGCCCTCGAGCTTCAGGAACTTTTCGTGGTGCATGATCTCGGCCAGCTGGCTCGAGAGCTTGGCGTCGATCAATGCGATCGCGCGGCGGATCGTCAGATTCAGGTTCTTGCTGAACTTGACCGTGCCGGCCATCGCCTGTTCGGTGAGAGCCTTGAGCAGGTCCTGGGCCTCATTGGCGTCCGTCTGTTTGGTCGCGCCAATAGCGGCGTCGAGTAACGAGGCACCCTCTTCGGTCGCAACGGCACCAGCTTGTGCCTGGGTCTGTGTTTCGGCAGCCATGGATTAGCCCTCCCCGCCGCGCTTCTTGATCTCCTCGTGCAGCTTCTTGACCGCTTCCTCGTCAGCGAGGACCTTTTCGAGAAGCTGTTCGAGGTCGTCAGAACGGTCGGCCTTGGTCATCAAGTCACGCAGCTTGTCGCGAGTCTCTTTGAGCCGGCGCAGCGGCTCGACTTGATCGACGACGCGTTGCGGCTCGAAATCGTCAATTGAACTGAACTTGAGATTGACGGCCATTTCGCTGCCATCGTCTTGCAGCTTGTTCTGAACACGCATGTTCAGGCCTGGCGTCATGTTCGTCATGATCTTGTTGAAGTTGTCGCGATCGATCTGGACGAACTTGCGATCGCGAACCTCGGGCAGCTTCTGGGTCGGATCGCCCGAAAAGTCACCCATGACACCGACGACGAAGGGCAGCTCCTTTTCGACTGTCGCGCCCTCGGTCTCGACCTCGTACTTGATATGGACACGCGGCTTGCGCACGCGATCCAGTTTTTCCTGTGTAGAACCAGCCATCGAACACCTCCCTCGAACCCCGTGAAGGGACAATAACACACGGGGCAGCGCCTGTGCGACCCCATGGTGAACCGCATCCGGCCACGGTTACACCGGAACTACTCGGGCGGCCGCGGCGGCCGGATGCCCGCATTCTGAAGAACACGCCGGCGCGCATCTTCGTCCGGCAACAAGTCAGCCAGAAGGTCGAACAAGGGCATGCGAGCCCGTTCGATCATCGATTCGAGCGCGTATGAAATGGGCGAATGAGGCTCCTGCTCGCGGAAGAATTTTGCCACCGCCTTCAACATCTCGAGCGCCTGTTCGCGGGTCGCAAACGTGCCCGAGCGGGCGATCATTGCCGGCCCGCCAGCCGTAGCCGGCCCGTCCGCGCCATCAGCTGCCGCGGCGGCCCCATCCCCCTCAGGCAGGTATAGGCCGCCGAGCGTCCGAGCCATGCGCTCCGCCCCCTCGAACACCTCTCTGATCTGCGACGTGCCGGGGGCATCGCTGCCCAATTTTTCGTCGAATAACTCGGTCAGCCGCTGGTAAGCAGACTGCGCCGCTTTGAGAGCCGCCATCATCGGCGGGTAGAAATTCGCCCCGTCCTGTCGAGCCGCGGCTTCCGCTTCACCCAGTTGGCCGTCACGCTGGAGCTGTTCGCACTTGCCCAGACCAAAGCCGGGGGCTCCGGTATTCGTGCTTGGAGTCAATGGCACTGTCTTGATTGGCCGAATGAGCGCCCCTTCGCGATCAGTGCCATTGAGGCTGGCGAACGGCTGCGCCTTGGCACCGGCATCCGAATCCTCGGTGTCATAGTTGAGGTTGTCCCAGTACCGTTCGACCAACTGCACGGCCAAGCTGAAGCCATCGCGCAGACCGTCAAACCCGTGCAACCGAACCAGCGCCTCGATCATCCAGGAGACAACTTCAACGTCCTTGGAGCTCTCGCGCAGCGTCTTTTCACACAGCTCGAGCAGGCCGCTCCACTCTTTCAGAACCGCCGCATCGCTGCCCGCATCAACGTCGCCGCCCTCCGCGGCGACTGCGGCCATGGCGGCCTGGCGCTCCGCCGTCCGTGCCTGCCCCTGGAGGCGGCGCAGCGCGTAGTATGGCGCATTGTCCGACTCGTCCTGACGCAGATTGGGTCCACAGGGATTGTCACCTTCGAACGGCGCAGCCAGCGCTTCGATATCGATGACGGGCGTCGGTGCGTCTGCCATCACCCAGCCTCGGCCGCCGAAGTCGGAAACATGCCGATTGCCGCAACCGTTTTACGTCGCTCGATCAGACCGCCCACCATGCCGGTACCTCTTCTGCCATTCACAGCAGCCACGGCAGACACCCGCGGCACGCACTGGTGCATGTCCGCCTCCACCGCATCCCGGATTCATTCGCCCCAAGATGCGCCCTGGCGCCACGTCGGTGGCGGACCAGAGCGCAGCGTCCCCCAAATCACGAACCGATATTTAACACCTGAACACGGCGGTTGCGACCATTCGTCGGGTCGTTCGGCAAAAGCAGCTTGCCGCTACCCATCCCGCGCCCCTCGAACCGGTCGCGTGACAGTCCATGCTGACGGACGAGATAGTCGATTACCGCTTGCGCCCGCCGGTCCGACAGCGACTTGTTGTATGCCTCGCCGCCGGTCACATCGGTATGCCCCTCGATCACGAAGCGATCTGATGGGTTCAATTTGAACACTTCTGCAAGCTGATCGACAGTGCGCTTGGCCTCCGGCGTCAGCTGGTCCGAGTCGATGGCGAATTGAACGGCCAGACCCAGGCCCCTGGGCGCAGAAGGTTGCGGTGCGGGGGCTCCTCCGGCGGTGGCCGGCGGCGCGCCTGCTGCAGGGGCCGCGGCGGCCGGCGCCCCGGCGGTGGGTGCTGCGGCGGGCTTGCCGCCCGAGTCCGGCGTGCCGATCACGACGCGGCCGCGCGTCGTGTCACCGCCGGGCCGACCGGTACCGCCACATTCAGGCGGCAACACACGCCCGAGCGCGCGATGCATATCGCAACGGCTGACCTTTCCGCCGGTGCCATCGACGACTTGCGCCTGCGCCGGCAGGCCACAGACGATCAATCCGATTACGGCCGACGCAGCGATCGCGCAGGCCAGCTTGGTTTGTTGAAACATGGAACCCCTCCATGGGAATAACGACTGAGTCGTCGAGCCATTCCCACCAAGTAACAATTCTACAGTTTCTCCCATCACGTCGCAATATGAAGTGAGTGATTACTCGCAGTTGTGCCTTAATCACGACTCTCCGTCAAGCACCAAATCCGTTTTTTGCATCAAGTCCCACTACGCGTACTCGAACCGGCGAATACGAACGGAGCCCAATAGAACGGGTGCGCCCACCGCGCCGGATCCTGGCCGGTTCCGGCGTTCTGAAGCAGGTCCAGCTGGGTCTCGCGCAATACCTGGGCCGGACTGCCGCCCTTGCCGACCGCCGCCAGGACATTGACCATCATCAGTGTCGTCGTTTCGTCGGCGACATTCCAGTGGGACGCCATCAACCCGCGCGTTCCGGCTGTGAAAAAGGATCGCGCCAGGCCGGAGAATGCCTCGCCGGCACTGCGTCCATCGGGACCGGCCGTATTGCAGGCCGACAGCACGACCAGATCGGCATCGAGCCGCAACGCTGCGACGTCGGCGGCGGTCAACAGCGCTTCGGCGCCGTTGCCCTGGCCAGTCAGAATCACCGGTTGTCGCAAGCAACGCAGCTCGGTCGGCAACAAGGCATGGGCAGCAAAATGAACGACGCGGTATTGATCCAACCCGCCCCGGATGACGGAGTTGCGGCTGAACGCCGTCCCCAGACGGGTTGCCGCCGTACTGGCGCCGAGCTGCCGGGCCGCCAGCGTCACCTCGCCCTCGGCCAGAGGAAGACCCGGCAACGACGCCAATTCGCGCGCGTCCCGATCACACGACTGGGTCGTGCCGTCGCCGGCGCGCGATACCTGCACGACGCGCGTGGCGGCCGCCAGGGGTATGGGTGCGAATCCGCCGAAGCCGATATAGCGGTTCGGTGCCCTTGATTGCGCCGCAGAGCGGCGCAGCAATACCAGGGACTGCGGCGCCGGCACGTAGGACATCGCCAGGGTTTTCGCCAGCCACGCGACCTTCTTGTAGTCGGTGACGTCCGTAACTGGCGGCGGCGCCTCGCGAACCAGAAGCGACAACGGCAAGGACTGAAGGGCGCCGTTGGTGGCGACGACGAGGTCGCGCAGGCCCTTGAGCTGCCCGTCCACGGGCCCCAGAAGGCGCTTATAGAGGTCATGGGCCAGAACAACGTCGTATGCTGGCAATTCGCCGCGCGCGTCCGGCGTGAAGGCCCCCCGCAGCTTCGCAACCATGCCGGCAGCGTCGTCGAGCGTCAGCGCGATCCGATATGCCGTCACACGACCGTCACGGGCAAGGAAGCCATAGCTTCGTTTCGGGCCGAGCACGACCTGCAGGAACCCCTCGCCGGGACGCAGCACGCCGATGATATCCTTAGCCGCCGCCTGGCCTTCGATAAGCTGGAAGTAGTTAGGCAGGATCCGACGCACCTCTTGCTCGGCCGCGTCTCGGCGCTGATTGGTCTCCGTGATCTGTGCGTCGATCGCCTGCAGCGTCACCAATTCGGCGCTGCGGTTGGCGGCAATATCGCGACGCTGATAAAGGTCGGTCAGGCGCGTTTCGAGGTCCTGCAGTTCGCGCACTTTCTGGTTGCCGTCACCCAGCCGCACAGCCGCCTGCGCGACGTAGGCGGCCGTGACGCCGGTGCTGATGAGCTGCGCGGCGTCAAACATCTCCGCCGCCGTCGCTCCCTCCGACACGCCCGACTTGCCGGCCAGGACGTCGAGATATGGCAGGACCGCGTCGGACGGAACCGTGTTGCGCCGCGCCCGCAGGATCTGCGCACCACGGCGAAACTCCGACAATGCTGCGGTCCCATTGCCGCGCTGCAATTGAATATCGCCGGACTCGAGGAACGTTTTGCCCGCCGGCTGAGACTGCGGCAGCGCTTCGCTCAGGCCGCGCGCCGAATCGCCCAGGTCCGCGCTGGCGGTCCCTAGGTCCTTGGTCGTGGCCGCACTCAGTCCGGCGATGCGGATCGCACGCCACCGGATACCGCCGGGATCGATCCCGATCCCTTCAAGCAGCGTGACGGCCCGGACAGCGTACTCGCGGCTCTGTGCCGGTTGCTTGTCAGCCAATGCCAGCAAGGCACGCGTGCGATAGATTTCGGCGACACCTTGCGCGGCCAGCTGCATCGCCGGACTGATCGTTACCGCGCTGGCAAGATCCTGCCCCATGCCGCGCTTGCCGCGCGGATCAGCGAATTGCTGGCCGCGCACGCCGAATCCATAGGCTGGCACCTGGTTCTGACGCGTGGCCTGGCGCGCCATGAACGGTCGCAGATCGGGGGCGCTCACAAAATAGAGCTCTTCGGCCTGATCGAACGCGGTACGCGCCTCATTGCGCTTGCCCTGGTTGGCAAGGTTCTGCGCCGTGTACTGCCGCACGCGTGCTTTGACCAAGGGCTCCTGGACACCGGCAACAAGGACCTCGGCACGACGGTACAGCTCCGCCGCCTCGCTAAATCGTCCCTGGTTGCTGATGTTCAGCGCCAGATGCACCAGGGCATCGACCTGATCGGGATTGTCGCGGCCGAACAGGCGCTGGTGTAACGCCAGTGCGTCACGATAGGCGCGTTCGGCCTGCTGATAGTCCTCCTCGACGTTGTGGCGGGCGCCGACCCGCATCAGGCTCTGATAGCGGTCGATGTCGCCGGATCCGAAGCCCGTCGCAAAGCGGCCGCCCAGCGAATCGGCGATCGATCCACCGCGCCCGGCGCCCGTCCCGCTGCCGCCCAAGGCGCTGATCGTCGCCTCGATCGCGGGTGCGGCCGTCGACAGGCCGTCGCCGAGAAATGTGAAGTTGCCCCGGATTGTCACGACGCCGACATAGGGCACGCCCCCGGATCGCCGCGCGCAGGGCAGCAGAAATGCGGGGTTGGCGCCCAGCGTCGTGCTGGTCGGGTTGTTGCAATGGGCGCGCCCGTCAAGGTAGCTGCGCCACGGCCCGGCAGCGGCCAGGCTACCCAGATTGGCGGCGGGCTGCGCCCCTTCCAGCTGGAAGACCCGCGCCACCGGATCGAAGGCCTTGCCGCAGAAAATATCGTAGGCGCCACGCGCCGACACCGCCTGGTCGATGGCGACCGCCTTGTACGTGCACGCCTCGCCGGCGCGCGTCTGGCCCGCCGATGCACCCCCCTGCTGCGGCGCGGCTGGTGTCTGCTGTGCCGATGCTGCGCCGATCGCCGCGATCATGGCCAGCCCGGCCAGAGTCAATGCCCGGCCGCATGCACGGCGTACCTGGTGGTGTCTCACGACCATCACTTCGACGCTCACCGCTTTTCGGCGCGACGCCGCTCGTCGTCGTCCTCGATGAAGTCCTCGTTGCCCTGGTTGACCAGGATGATGCTGGAATCGTCAAGTGAACTGCCGGCAACACCAATGACAGCGTCATCGGCGGTTGACGGCGGATTGGCGATCTGCGTGAAGATCGTGGTGCAACTCGGCCCGGCGATGACGCAGTTATTGAAGCGCTGATTGATCGACGGCAAGCCGCCCTTGCGCACGAAGTCGCGGGCCACCGCGTCAGGCGGCGAACCGACCGGGCCGGGATCGTTCGGCCCGAAGGGTCCGATGGGCCGGACCGTCGTGTTGGGGATGGCGCGCACGATGGACTGCAGGTTCACCCTCGCCCCTTCCGGTGCATAGACGCCCAGGACACCGAAAAAGCCCGGGGCCGTGCTCGTGATCTGGCTGGTGGCGCCGCCAGCGAGATAGATCGTGGCGTCGACGCCCTGTATTCCACCAATGATCAGCTCGCCACCGCTGTTGGGCCCGCCGAGGCCGGACGGGAACTGGGTCGTGGGCGGCGTTGGCGTCGTGAACAGCCCCGTGGGCGCGCCGAAACTACCCGGGCCGGATTCACTCAGTCCGGTCAATCCCTGCGACGACGATCCGGTCAGATCGACGACCACGAGGTAGGCGCCGCCAACGCCATTGCCGGGATTGCCGGCGGCGCCGCCGACGGTGATGTCGCCGATCGGCGCACCGGCAACACGGCGATAGAGAATCATGCCGGCGTCGGCGCTGACCGGGCCCTGGATACTCAGGTCGCCGACCGACACGCCGAGATCGACCAAGCGGCCGGTTCCCGCCGTGATGCCGGCCGCGCCGTTGATACCGAGCCCGGCATCACCGACCACGGCCACGCCGTTGATCGTGAGATCGTTGCCGTTGATGAAACGGAAATTGCCGGCTGCCGAACCGGCGACGAAGCCCGGATTGCCCGTCACGCTGCCAGCACCACTACGCACCACATTGGTGTGGTTGGTCAGCACGATATCGCCTGACCCTACCGTGTTGGCCAGCAGCGTGCCGCCGATCACATTGCCCGCGGCGCTTTGCGTGATGTTGCCGTTCGTCGCCTGCAATCGCACCACGGCCGTGGTATTCGCTGCGCCGCCGCGCGCATCGACCGCCTGGTTGAGCCTCAAATCGCCGCCACCGGCATGGATACCGATGTCGCGATCGTTGGTCGTGATGCCGGCGATGCCGCCGATCGTATCGACGGTCAGGGCATTAGCATCGCGATAGCGGAATGTGCCCGTCTGCGAGATGCCGGCGATCCGCACGACGTCGTTGGCCGCATTTGCCAGGTCGACATTGCCCACGGCTTCAACCCGCAGGTCATTGCCGACGATGGCAGCACCGCCGACCTGGCTGACGCCACCACCCTGCGCCAGCAGCGTAATGTTGCCGGCTCCTGGGCCCGCGGTGGCATTACCGTTCGCCGCGTTCAGGGTGCCGCCGATCGCGATCGCACCACTGCTCTGCAACAGGATATCGCCGTTGTTGGCCACAATGCCGCTGGCGCCGACAGTGATCGCATCACCCGCGATCCCGGTTACGGTCACGCCGCCGGCATTACGCAACGTGAACGTGCTGCCCAAGGCGGCACCTGCGATGTTAGTGATGCTGTTGACCGAGCCGCCGAGTTCCACCGAGCCGTGGAGGGCGATGGCGAGTAACGCCTGAGCTGTGATCGGTGATGTTGCCCCTTGAGTGATGTCGCCTTGGCCGGTCTGCAGTCGCACGGTGCCCGTGCCGGCATTGATCGCTGCGTTGATGGTGATGCCGCCCGTGACACCGCCGTCGCCGCCGACGATCGTGATATCCCTGTTGGCCGTGGTTACGCCGCTCACCACCGTCCCGGTCGAGTCGACCAGCGTACCGATGGTCGCCGCCGTCGCGTCGCGATAGCGGAATACGCCGCCGCCGGACGCGCCGGCGATCACGCCAATGTCGTTGGCAGGCTGTACCAGCTCGATGTCGCCGGGCGCCCGCACAATCAGCGACCGTGCCGTGATCGTGCCGCCCGTCTGCGTGATCGCGCCGGTGCCGCCGGCAACCAGCTGCACCTGGCCGTTCACCGCCGACAAGGTACTGCCCAGATTGATGCCTGCTGTCATCGAGGTCAGTGAAATATCGCCGTTGGCCACGACGATGCTGCCCGGCAGCGTAAAGGCGCCCAGCGTGGTGAGAATCACGCCGCCGTCGGCGATCACCGGCGCGCTGAGCGTGAGCCCGCCCGTCGAATCGAAGACGGTGAGCTTTCCCGTACCGAGGTTGGAGTTGCCGACCGCTTCGAGCGCGTTGCTGGTGTTGACCAGCGTGGCGTCGCGGTTGGCGGTCGATATGCGCAGCTCGCCGCCCACAATGCGGGCACCAGCCACCGCATCCTGGCCGACCGTGCCGCCGTCGGACTGCAGGCTGACGAAGTTGCCGGCCGCAACGGAGGCCGTGACGCCGTTACCCTGGATCAGGCCGCCCGATATCGACGTGACGCCAACCGCCCCGATATTGACGGTACCGACATTGCGGAACGTCACGTTGCCGCCGACGGCCGAGCCGAAGAAATTGCCGCCCACCGCGTTGGCCTGGTCGAGCACGATGTCGCCGGCGTCGGCACGAGCGCCGAGTCCCCCACCGGCGACAATCGTGCCGGTGGCGTCTTGCGTGATGCTGCCGGCGCCAGCCGTCAGGATGGTAACGCCCTTCGCGGTGATGCCAGCGACGCCGCCGACCGTGTCGACATGGATCGCGGTGCCGGAGGACAGGACGAAGAAGCCGTTGTCGGCGCTGCCCGCCAGCCCGCCGGCCCCGATTGCGTTGCCGGCACGCGCCAGGTCGACGTTGATGGCGGCGCGCAGCGCCCCGCGGCCGCCGGCCACAAGGCCCGCCGCCGTCGTCGACACGATGGAGCCGCCAGTCGACGTCAGGCTGACCGTGCCACTGGCAGCATTGGCATTGACGCCGGCCGCGAGACTGAGATTGCCGCCGGACGCCAGCGTGACGCCCTCTCCCGCGGCGACGGCATTCACGGCCTGATTGACATTGAGCACGCCCGCCGTCGCAATCCTGACGCTGCCGTTCGACGACGTTACGCCAGCCGTGGAAACCGCCGCGATGGTCAGCGCTGTGGTCTGATTGGTAACGTAGGCAAAGCTGCCATTGGCCGACCCCGCCAGAACCCCGACGGCATGGTTGCCGGCACCGTTCGACAGGTCGATCGACCCACCAATCGCGGTTGCCTGCAGGCTCTGAGCGACGATGCCGCCTGTGCCCGAATCGACGATGCTGCCACCTGCGGTCAAGGTGACCACATTCGCCGCCGTCACGACGCCATCCACATGAAGGTCGCTGGCACCGCCTGTTGCGGTCAAACTGACTCCGCCCGCCGACGACGACACGCCTGCTTTATCAACTGTCAGAGACAGCGAGGACGTAACGCTGAAACCGGCGGCCGCCGAACCGGTGATCGTACCAAACGCATTAGCAGGCGTGTTCAGCACCACACTCGAGCCGGCGCCTCCTGCCGTGGCATTGACGCTGTCGCCCACGATCGCAGCCGTCTGACCGATACTGCCGCTCGTCGTCTGCAGATTGACGGCGCCGCTGGTGATGATGCCGGCTGCCGCCGTGGTCAGAGAGTCGCCCGCAATTGACGATACAGTCAGGCTGCCGGCGTTCGATAGAGAGAAGGCGCCCTGGGCCGTTCCCGCGACGCTGGCAACCACATTGACCGAGCCGTCGAGCAGCACGGACCCGGTCGACGCGTTGGCCAGCAGCGCACCAGCGATAATCGAAGAAGCCGAGGCTTGCGTGATATCGCCCTGGCTGGTCTCCAACCGCACTGTACCCGTGCCGGCGCTGACCGCAGCGTTGATCGAAACGCCGCCACTCACACGACCCTGACCCGCCACCACCGTAATGTCCTGGTTGGCCGTCGTTAGGCCGGTCACGGTGACCGCCGTTGCATCGCGATAGCGGAACGCGCCTGTGGTGGATTGCCCAGAGATCGTCGCGACGTCATTGCCGGCCTGCGTCAGCTCGATGCTCCCGGCCGCACTGGCGACCAGTGACTGCGCCGCGATCGTACCGGCCGTCTGCACGATCGTGCCGCCCTTGCCCATGAGTTGCAGTTGATTGCTCGCAGACAGATCACCACTCAGGTCGATCCCGCTGGTAAGGGATGTCAGCGAGATATTGCCGGCGCCTGTCGCAACGCTTCCTTGAACAGCCAGAGCACCGGCTTCAGCGGTCAGTGAGATATCACCCTTGGTGGTCGTAATGGCTGCCTTGGATGTCAATGTTCCCTGAGCCACCAGCGATATGTCGCCGTCACCAGCGATGATATCCCCTTGGGTAACCAGTGCGCCGTTCTTGTTGACCAGCGATATGTCGCCATTGGCGGCAGTGACGCTCGCCAGGATCGACATGATGCCACCCTGGGTGGTCAGGCTGACGCCACCGTTCGCCACGATCACGCCGTTGACGTCAAGTCCGCCAGCCGAATCGAACAATGTCAGCCTGCCATCACCGAGAGCGACATTGCCGACGGCAACCAGTTGATTGCCAGTATTGGCGAGTGTCGCGTCCCTGTTGTTCGTCGCGATGCGCAACTCTCCACCGATGATGCTGTCCTTCGCTCCCAGGCTCTGGGTAATCGCACCCGTGTCGGAAACGAGAGATACGAATTTCCCGGCGGCGGTCGAGGCCGTTATACCGTTGAGAAGCGGGACATCGACGCCAGCCGTATTGATCGCGTCCACGGCACCGATATTGAGGTCTCCCACCGTGCGGATCGTCACGCTGCCGTTCTTGGTGTTTGCCACCGCGACATTGCCGATGACTTCATTTGCCTGGTCGAGGATTACCGATCCGTTCTGGGCTTCAAGCCCGAGGCCATTGCCGGCCTTGATGACACCAGTCGCCGTTTGACTGATGTTGCCGCTGGTGGTCGAGATGAACACCGCACCACCCGCGCTAACGCCGTTGACCCCGGCGACCTGATCAAGTTCGACAGCGCCGCTGTTTCTGAACACGATGAAGCCATTCGTCGCCTGAGCGGCGAACCCCTTGGCGCCCACCACATTCTCCGATTGCGCGATGTCGACGTTGACCACGGCAAGGGCCAGCAACTCGGCCGCCACGATCGCACCACCGACATTCTCCACGACCGAGCCGGTCGCAGACGTCAGGCTCACCCGGCCGCTGCCCGTATTGGCAGCAACCTTGGCGGCCAAACCGAGATTGCCGTTGGATTGCAGGGTTACGCTTCCATTCGCCGCGGTGATGGCGTTGTTGACGCCAAGTGCCCCGGAGGTTGCTTTGATTGTGATGCTGCCGGTTGTCGATGTGATGCCAGCCGTGCCGACTGTTCCCACAGTCAGCGACGCCGTCTTGTCATCACTGTATATGAAGCTGCCGCCGGCCGAGCCGGCGATTGTCGATACTTTGTTTGACGCAGCGGCATTTGACAGATCGACCGATCCGGCTGCCACGGCTTGCAACCCGGCAGCCGTGATGCCACCACCTACCGTGTCGACAATGTTGCCGTTGGCAAAAAGCGAAACCGTCGTCGCGGCGGAGATCGCATTGGCGACGGTAATGTCACCGTTGAGGCTTCTCAGAGTCACCGAACCGGACGAGGACTGGACGCCGCCGGTTCCGATTGTCAGCGCCTGTGTCGTCACCGCGCTGAAACCGGTTGCACCTGATCCAGTGACAGTGCCGAACGTGTTGGCCAGATTCAGGGACACGAAGCCGAGCGCGCGTGCATCGACACTGGCTGCGGTAATTGCACCGCCAAACTGGCTGATGCTTCCCGCCGCGTTAAAACTCACGGCGCCCGTCGATCCGGCGTTAAGGTCAGCACCGACGAAGATCGTACCGCCGCCCACTGTTGTCAGCGAGATGCCACCACCAGCTGCTATCGCGCCATTGATTGACAGACTACTGCCATTGGTCAGCGTAAACGCCCCCTGACCGATCGATACGGCACCAACCGAAGAGACGGCGTTGTTGGCGTTGTCGAGCGTGACGTTGGGATTTGCGACGCCGATGCGCGTGACACGCAGCGTGCCGGTCGAAACGACATCGCCGGCGCCGTTAGCCTGCGTAACATCACCACCGACCCGGAGAATGGCCGTTCCCGTCGCTGCCGTGTGAATCCCAGCCGCGATCACGAAATTCTTCCCCGCGACGCTCATGCCCGAGATACCACCGACGACAAACCCCTCGGTGCTCGTGAACGACACATCACCCGGCAGATTGGCCAGACTGACATTGCCGCTAACGACATTCGCGGCGGTCAGATTGATATTCCCGGAGTCGAAGTTGCTGGCCTGCAATCCGGTCGCAGCGATGATTCCGGCATTTTGCGCAATACCACCACTGCCGAACAGGACGACCGAGCCACCGCCTGCATTCACCGTCGCGTTCAGGATCAACACCGATCCGCTGTTGTCGTTGGATCCCAGGGCTATATTCCCGCCACTGCTCGACTGCGTGCCGGCGACCACCAGGTCGCCGTCAAAGTTGCGGATGGCGATATCGCCGTTGTTGGTCGTGATCGCCTGCACCGTCAACGTCGCCGTAGTACCTCCCGTCCGCAGGATCGAGAAGCTGCCGGCCGTTGTGCTACCGCCGATGCTCCCGATTTGCACGCCGTCGTCGTCAAGAGCCACAGGACCGTCGGCCGTGATGTTCAGCGTTCCGGTGCCACCACCCACGCTAAGACTGCCTGTCTGCGTGATGCCCGCGCCTGTGAGCAGGTTGAGTTGGCTGTTCAAGATCGTAGCGCCACGGACCAATATTGCGCCCGCCGTGCTGCTGCCGATCGTGAGCACCGCGTTGGACGCGAGATGGGATAGATCATCATCGGTCAACGTGAGTGTGTTGGCGACGGCGCCGAAGCCGCCGAGTGCAATTCCGCGGCCCACGCTGACGGGAGCAAGCGTGATCGATGTTGTCGTGGCACCCCCGACAGCGGCAGAGATGACCATATCGTCGGCGATCAGCGCAATTTGCGGCGCAACAATCGCGCCCGTGACCGACAACGTCTGTGCTGCCGCGATCTGGATCGTCAGTTTGTTGCCGACAGTCACACCGCCACCGCCGATCGTGACTGTTCCAGCATCCGAGATCAGGGTGACATTGCCGGCTGTCGCCGAGATCGTCGACGCGCCGGTGTCCAGTGTGTTCTTGGAGTGCAGTTCGATGCTGCCCAGGTTCGATGTGACCGCGCCATTGAGCAAGACCTGGCCGTTGGTCGACGTCAGGGCGATATCGCCGTCGGAAACGATGTCCGCCGTCGTCGTGAGGTTGCCGCTGTTGCTGATGCGGATACCGCCCAGGGCATGGACGTTGCCGCCGACATTGAGGTTGCCGCCGGCGTTGTTCGAGAATGTGAAGGCACCGGTCCCGACGTCGATGAAGCCGAGGGCGCTGATGACATTGGTTTCGTTGTCGACAGTGACACTGCCGTTATTGGTCGTAATGTTGAGCGTGCCGGTCGAGATGCGGCCGTCTGCATCCTTGCTCTGGGTGATCGTGCCGCCGTCGGAGATCACCGTCAGCGTCACACTGTTGCCTGCCGGAGTCGTAATTCCGGCCGTCGTATCGACGGTACCGACAGCGAACGTGCTCTTGCTGGTGTAGAACACGCTGCCGCCGCTGGCGGCGGCAAACGTGCCGACGGCGTTGTTGGTCGCGGTCAGACTGATAACGCCTGACGTATTTTCAGCGCGCAGCCCGCTGGCAGTGATGCCGGCTCCCACGCTTTGGGTAATGGCGGACTTGGCGATCAGGGCGACGATGCCCGTGCCGGCATTGATCTGGCCGGCCACGCCCAGCGAGCCGTTGCTTGACGTCAGCGTTACATTGCCGCCGCCGGTGCTGGTATCGATCGGTCCCGTGACCGTGACGGCGCCAACGGATTCACTGATCGAGACCTTGCCGCCGCCCTTAGTGACGATCGAGCCGACGTTGGTGCCCGCGACGCGCCCCTGTGCGAACGTGATTCCGTCGCTGCCGACACCTGTCGCCGTCGTTTGCACGGTACCGACGCTGTGCGCCGCGGCTGTTACGACCGCACCGCCTGAAGCCCCGGTCTCCAGTGTGAGCACGCCGGCTGTGATCGCCCCAACCGTCGCCGTGATGCTGCCGCCCGACTTCAGCGCCACGGTACCGGTACCGGCACTCAGATTCGCGTTTACCTCGATGGCGTCACTGGTCGAGGTCAGTGAAATGTTTCCGTTGTTGCCGGCAGCCGTGCTGACAACATCCGCCACCACGAGCGCGCCACCCGATGTCGTGATGGTGATCGCGCCGCTGCCGTTGATGGGTCCGACGTTCAGGCCGCCGGCGCCATCGACAATCGTGACCGAGCCAGCTCCCAGCCCCTTGGTGCTGAGCACCGTATCGATCCGATTGTCACCATCGACCAGGGTCACGGTCGCCGAGGTGCCTGCCGTGCCGATATCGAGCGTGCCGGTCGTGATCGCCTTGGTCTGACTGATGGCGCCGCCGCTCGTTACCAGCGTCGTGGTGCCCGCCGCGACCGTGACGATGCCGTCGATCCCGCCGACCGAGCCCACGACAAATCCGTTCGACGTTTTGAAACCGACGTTGCCGGCCTCCGCTTTGGCCGCGAAATTGGTGACGACGCTCGCCGCCTGGGCCAGCTCGATATCTCCGGCGGTGGCGACCACCGCCAAGCCGCTGGCCGTAATCGCACCCGCGGTCGACTGTGTGATCTTCGTCGCATTGAGGGTCACATCGGCGCCAGTCGCGATGATCGCGGCGTTGACCGCGAGCGCACCGATGGCGGTCAGCGAAACGTCAGCCTGCGCCGTGACGCCAGTCAACGTGGCTAATGCGCCGACCGTGCCAACCAACCCGACGGCAACGCCATCGGCCTCCTGCAACGTGACCGCGCCGGCTGAAATCGCGGCGAAGGTCGCGAGCGTGTTGGTGGCGCCTGTCAGATTGATATCGCCCGCGGTCGTCGTGACGCCAAGACCGGCAGCCGACACGGCTTCCGTCTGTGTGACCGTGCCGCCGGCGGCCAGCCGGACGATGCCTTTGGCTGAGATGCCGTTGACTCCGGCGACCGAACCGATGACGAACCCGGTAGATGCCTTGAATCCGACATCACCAGCATCAGCCGTGGCGGCGAAGGTCGTGACCGCGCTTGCCGCCTGAGTCAGGTCGGCATTGCCGGTGGTCGCCACGACGACAAGGCTTCCGGCGGTGATCGCCCCGCCGGCGTCCTGCGTGATCGACGTACCGCTCAGACCGACGACTGCGCCGGCCGCGTTGATCGCGGCCTTGATCGCAATCGCGCCGTTCGTGGCGAGCGCCACCACGCCCGTGGCCGTCACGCCATTCACCGCCGACAGAGTCCCGATCGCACCAACCGAACCGACGGCAAACCCATCGGTTTCCTGCAGCTGGACGGAGCCGGTCGACGACGACGCGAAAGTCGCGAACTTGTTGGTGGCACTGGTCAGATCGATATCGCCGGCCGTTGCGGTAACGCCCAGCCCAGTGGCCGATATCGCCTGGGTCTGTGTGACTTTGCTGGCGCTGAGCTGGACGTCGCCACTGGCCCCGATACCGTTCAGCCCACCGACAGAACCGATGACCAGTTCGCCTGCCACCTTGAGGCCGACACTGCCGGCACTGGTTTTGGCGGCGAAGGTACCGACAGTGTTAGCAGCACCCGTAAGGTTGATATCACCTGCCGTTGTCGTCGCCGCCAGCGCCGCTGCCGCTATGGCCTGCGTCTGGGTGATCGAACC